>Ga0209083_1000156_pt1 | contig 104345 bp, 91 predicted proteins | sample AM7aDNAmetaG_FD_184132 | JGI IMG/M metagenome (GOLD analysis project Ga0209083, IMG submission 184132) | Freshwater microbial communities from Finland to study Microbial Dark Matter (Phase II) - AM7a DNA metaG (SPAdes) (version 3) | ecosystem: Environmental > Aquatic > Freshwater > Lake ...
TGTGTTCGATGTTCGGTTGCTGCAAAAATTGGGCGCGGCACTCGGCGCAGTCGCCGTGGCGTTGGTGGTTTGGGCGTGGATCAGCCCGGCGCATTTCACCAATTCGGCGGCCCGGCTATTCTTGCCGGCCAGTCACATTGCGCCCCTGACCCGGACGCAATTCCTCAGCTTGGATCCGGGGAATGCGCAGATTATTCACGGGAGCGACTTTTCCGTTCGCGCCACGCTGGGCGGCCAGATTCCGCAGGACGCCTGGGTGTTGTTCCGGGAGGCCGGGGCCAGTTGGCAGCGTCTGCCGATGAATCGGGAGGTGGGGCAGCCAGTGTTCACGTATCATTGGAAGGAAGTGACCCAGCCGATGGCACTGTATGTGGTTGCCGGTGACACGCGCTCGGCTGTGTATCAGGTGGCGGTGCGGGCCAAGACTGCCATCCGGACGCGGGTGGCCGAGATCGAGCCGCCGGCCTACACCCAGCTTGGAAAATCCACCGTCAGGGATTTTACGGTGCTGCGCAACGTCATTCCCGGCTCGCGAGTGACCGTGAAACTGGCCTTTAATTATCCGCTGACAGAATTACATCCGACGACCGATGGCGCGGTGCCATTCACCGCGGAAAATGTGGATGGCACGCAATGGCAGATCGGCAGCCGGATCGCGGGGAATGAATCGGTCAAACTCACCTACCGGGACACAGAAAATCACGTTGATAATGAAGCGTTCCAGGTCGCGGTCAAACCGGATGAGGCGCCGAAGATTCAGATCGTTGACCCGGCGGAAGGGAAACAGTTGATCGCCGATGCGAGTGCGGCGTTGGATATCACGTTTACCTGCACGGACGATTTCGGATTGCACTCGGTCGCGTTGTACCGGAGCACGGAAGAGGCGCAGGCCGGTGAACTGGTGCAGGAGTGGCCGACGGCGGCCGGGCAGCGGACGTTTACGGGCAATGCCAAGATTCCGCTGCGCCAATTCAAAGTCGGCACGGAAGGCCGGCTGAGCTTCGTGTTGCTGGCCAAGGACGGAAATAATGTGACCGGCCCCGGGACCACCTTCTCCCGACCGATCGTCGTGCTGACGCGCGATTCCGAGCAGGTCCGGGATCAGACCGACACGGCGACCGCGAAATTGCAGAAAAATTTGGAAGCGCTGATCAAGCTGCAGCAGACCAACCTCGACGAGTCCCGCGGAGTGGCCCGGCTGAAGGCGGCCGGAGCGGACGCTTTCACGCCCGTGTTGACACGGCAAGTGGAGATTGGCGACCTCGGTCGGCAGTTGGCCGGCCTCGCGGAAGGGGGGGCGTCGCCGGTCCGGTTGATGTTAAAAGCACTGACCGAAAATGAAATGAAAGACGCGGTGTTGACGTTGCGGAATGCCGCCAGTGCGCCGGCCGCCGGTCGGACGCCGCTGCTCGCCCATGCCGTGGATGTGGAACAGGTGATTCTGGCGCGCCTGCAAGGTTCGCCCGACCTGGTGAAGTCCAGCGCGCAATTGGAGCAGTTGAAAAATGTTTTATCGGGGCTGGAAGATTTGCTCAAACAGCAGCGGGAACTCCACCGCGACACCCAGCCGGCGGTGGCGGCCGCGGCGGTCGCTTTATCGGCGCGGCAGGACGCGCTGGCCGATGAAGCCATCCAGGTGCGCGCCGGCTTGCTGAAGACTTCCCAGACCGCGGCATTGGCCGACCGGGATTTCAATGCCCGGCTCGTGCAGGCCGCGACGCAGATGGGGGAATTGAAAATCAACGCGGACATGCTGGCGGCTGCGGAAGAGTTGCAGGCGCAAAAAATCCCGGCAGCGACCGGGACGCAAGCCCGGGTTATTACCAATCTCAGCAAGATTCTCGCGCTGTTGAACGAGGCCCGGCTGGCCAATGCCGCAGCGGAGATCGGCAAACTGAAGGATGTGCTCGAGGGGATGAAGGACAAGCTGGGAAAACTGGAAAACATCCAGCGGGATATCATCGAAAAAAGCAAGGAACAGGCGCACAAGGACGAGCTGGATCCCAACGACAAGGCAACGGCGCAGGAAATCAAGGCCAGCAAGGATTTGATGGCCAAAGTAGTGGAGCAAATGCTGACGGACGCGCACATCATGCCGGATATCAAGTCCGGGGATGTCCTGCGCAACGAGTTGGTCGAAATTTATGAGGATGTCATCCAATCCGACAAAGCGGATGCGGCCGCCGGTAAACTCAAAGTCAGTGAAATGGCCGTCCAGAAAGAGGATGCGATTCTCCAGGCCATGGAAACAGCCAAGAAGATTGCCGATGACATGGAGATGTGGTTGCCGACCACCAACGATACCGCCAAATGGGTGCTGGAAAACTTTGATAAATCCGAGTTGCCGGAAGTGCCGATGCTGCCCTTGCATGATTTTACGGAAGATCTCGTTGGCAAATTGCTCGACGAGCAGAAGGATTTGCAGAAAGAGGCCGACGATGCGGCTTCCAACCAGTCGTTCGCGCAAAACGAAGCCAACGGCAATGCCGTGTTGGATGGGCCGCAGGGCAATTTCGGCGCGCAAGGTCGCTCGGGGAACACGCGGCCCAACAAGAACGAGCAGACCGGCCGCTCCAGCGGTGGGCGCCAGGGCGAAAGCAACGGCGAGATGGCCGGCGATACCACCAAGAATTTGGAAGGCTCGGAAATTGACGCCCGGCGCTCCAAAGACGCCATGCAGAAGGGGCAGATCAAAGACGAGGACGGCCCGACCGAAGCCAAGGCGACCGGGGGTGGAAAAGCCGGCGCATTCAGCGACCGGGAAGGGATGGATGGCAATGCGCCATTGCGCGGGTCCAATGCGCCCCGGCAAAAAACCATGGATGCGATGGCGGTTGAACAGGCATTGCTCCGGGAAAAAGCCGCAAAAACCAAAGCGCAAGCCACACTCTTGTTTCTGCGTGCCAATGGGCTCGATGAGGTGGTGCAGTTGATGGATACCTCGGCCCAGGCTTTGAAAGACGGCCGGTACCGCGAGTTCAACGGGCTGCACCAGAAAATTGTGCAACGCCTGACTGCGATCAAGGGCAATGTCGCGGCCGGCAACGTGGTGGCTTTGCCGACCGGCGAATCGGTTCACGTCGTGGATAAGCAGATGGCCGCCGGCGAAGAAGGCGCGGTGCCGGCCCAATATCAAGATGCGATGGCCGATTATTACCGGTCGCTGGTGCAGGGGAAATGAGGACCGCCTGGTCGTGGGTGGTGGTGGGCGCATTGCTGGCGCTACCGGCGGGGGCCGCGCCCGTGCGGTGGCACATTGCCGGGGCACCCTACCGAGCGGTGGTGAAATTGGACACACTGCCGACGGATGCCGCGGCGGGGATTGCCATCACTGTGCCGGAGTTTGGAGCCACCACTGAAAAGCTGACCGATGTGGTCTTGACGGATGCGCAGGGCGTGCTCCAGCCGGTGGCGCCCATTTGGCGGGGGGCAGGTCGACACGCGCTATTGCTCGCGCCGGAGCTTCGCCCGAACCAGGAATATTACCTCTATTTTGGTGGCGACCGGACCCGCCTCGGCAGTTCGTGGTCGCCGCAGTTGCTGAGTTTGGTGATGGAAACGCGCCGGTTATCCGTGGCTGGAGCGGTGGAGACGTGGCCGAAAATGGAAGCGGCCTGGCAAGCGGCGACGGTGACGGACGGAGTCGGCTGGGAGTCGGAAATCCGGCAGGGGGTGAATCCGTTTGGTGAAAACACCCGGTTTGTGACGCATTACACCGGCTACCTGCACACGGAAAAGCAACAACCACTGACGCTCTACACGATTTCCTCGGACGCCTCGTTTGTGGTGGTGAACGGCACCTACGAATTCGGCTGGCCGGGCGAGCATTCGTCCCATTCCACCGCGAACACAATTCATTCCAAAACCATCACCTGCACCGGCCCGCTGACACGGATTGATTATTATCACGCGAAAACCAGCGCCCATCGGCCGTGCATGGAACTGGGGTGGAAGCGGGAGGATAAATTCACGGCCGTGCCCAGCTCGGCGTGGGTGCATCCCGGTACCACAAAACTGCTGCGCCTTGAGCAGGCGCAAGGCTGGCCGGTCCCACTGCCGGTCCTGCACGTCCCGTCCTACATCGGGTACGCCGACCAATGGCTCTACGAACTGACCGTCAGCCTGCGCGGCGAGTTATCGGCCGGTTGGACGGTGCAATGGAAGTTCACCGACGGCACCACCAGCACGAACCAGGAACTCACGCACGTGGTGGTCGGTGGCGCTTCCCAATCGGTGGCGGTCAAGCTCCAGCACGGTCACGATGAATTGGAGGGCGTGCGGCTGATCAACTTCGGTGATCATATTCCGGCTGCATCCGTCAAAGACCCGACCGATCTGCACCGGTATCTCGCCGCCATGCAGCCGGATCATCTGGCGGAATTGTCGGGGCCGGTCTTGCGCGGGTACTTGAGTTTTTTCCAGGCGGTCGAACAGGAGCCGCTGATGGGCCGGCTGGCGGACGCCTGGCTGAAGAAAAATCCTGATTTCAATGACCCGCTCTGGCTGCCGGCGCAATTGAGCCGGCTGCGGGACATGGCGCAGACGGCGCCCACGCGGGCACTGGTCGAATTGCGGGGGCTGGCGGCGGCCGCCCGGTCGAAATATGCGGCGACGTTGGATCTGTTTGAATTGGATTTATTGGTGTTCCATTTAAATGATGCTTCCGCCGTGGTTCGCGCCGCCGAGATCAGCCAGCGCGATCCGAAATCCGAAACCGCCCGGCTGGCGCTGGTTCGGGCGGGAGATTATTTTCGGTTACAAGGCCGATCCGCGGAGGCGATTGCGCGCTACCAGCAGGCGCAGCGCAGCGTGGTGGAAGACTCGGATGGCCGCAAGTTGCCCGCCCAGGACCGGGCGTTTGCGATGACGCTCGAAGATTTGCTGAGTCGGGACGAGGTGGCCGCTGCCGAGCTGAAACTCACGGAATGGGAAGCGCGGCATCCCATGGCCAAGCTCGACAGCGATTTTCTGATCTGGCGGGGCCGGGTGCTGCTGGCGCGGGACCGGTGGCGTGAAGCGCTGGTGGAAATCGAGTCTTTCGAAAAACTATTGCCCGAAAGTCCCCACCAAATTGATGCGGATTATTACCGGGCGCAGGCGTTGTTTGCGCTGGGCCGGCCCGCGGAAGCGCGCACGATCTGGGCGGGCATTGCCAAGCAATACCCGCAACACCCGCTGGCCGCCTCCAGCTTGGAATTATCTACAAAAAAATGAAATTGGCTAACATTTTGATCCTGCTGTTACTGGCGGGCCGCGTGTTGGGCAGCGGCGCGTTGGACCACGGTGAGGCGTTGACGGGATATGACACCCGGTTTGTCAACGACGCCGGCCGCATTTATACGGCCCCGGATCCGGCGGCCCCGGGTGGCATTACCGGTATTTTACCGGTGGGGGAACTGACGCATGCGCTGGCGGTGAATTCGGAACGGGTGCAGGTGTATCGCGCTCTGCCAGGCAGTAATCAGTTCCGGTTCGAGAATCTGCCGGTCGGCAAGTATGATCTGATTCTGGTCACAAAGGATCGGCGGGTGTACGAAGGCTTGCGGCTGGGCGCGGTGCTCACCGAGCTGCCGCCGGCGTCGCGGCTGAATCTGGAGACGCGCATTGCCAAGGCCGACGCCTATTTTAATCGCCATCTCATCCACCGGTGCGGCCTTGTGAATGAGCGGATTCTGGCGTTCGTGGAACGGATTCGCGACCGGCAGATTTTGACGCAGGGCGGGGATGTGGTGAACGCGAATATCCGGCGACTCGAAATCATCGAGTTGACACAGGCGACCGATGACTGGCAAATGACGCAGACGCGCCACGTCTATCGGCAATACGAGCCGGTGGAGCCGTCGCCGCCATTTTTACGGCACACCTACGTGCCGGCACTCAGCGGGATTCGAGTCGTGACGACTTCAAAGGAATTAGGTACGATCAGCATTCCAAAGGAATGATATGCCAACACTGACTATTTTGAATGGGCCGAATCAGGGCCAGACTGTCGCGCTCACGGAAACGGAGTTTATCATTGGCCGTGACCCGCAGTGCCAGTGGCAATTGGATTTGCCTTCGGTCTCCCGCCACCATGTTCAGATCGATAAAATTGCCGGCCAATGGCGTGTCAAAGACCTCGGCAGCGCCAACGGCACACAGCGTAACGGCCAGGAAATTTCTGAGAGTGAACTGGTGAGTGGCGATCGGCTGTCCATTGGGGATGTGCCGCTCGTGTTTGAAGAGGACGCCGGCGTGACCCGACCGGCTGTGCCCAGCGCGCCTGCCAGTCCGGCCCCGGTGAGTGTCCCGGTCCTCCCTGACGAGGAAGATCTACAGGCGATTGTGCAGGAGATGAGCACGAAGACGCGGGTTATCGAAGCCGAAATTTCCAAGGCGATCATCGGCCAGAAACAGGTGATCCTTCAGTTGCTGACGGCGATTATTTCCAAGGGCCACGTCTTAATGATTGGGATGCCGGGCCTGGCCAAGACGATGATGATTCGCACCCTGTCCGAAGTGTTGGACCTGAAGTTCCGCCGGATCCAGTTCACTCCGGATTTGATGCCATCAGATATTACCGGCACGGACGTCCTCGAAATGGACGAGGAATCCGGCAAGAAGGAATATCGGTTCATTCAGGGGCCGATCTTTACCAATATTCTCCTGGCCGACGAAATCAACCGGACGCCGCCGAAGACGCAGGCGGCTCTGCTCGAGGCGATGCAGGAACAGCGGGTGACCGCCAGCGGGCAGACCTACCAGCTTCCCCCGCCATTTTTTGTGCTGGCGACCCAGAACCCGCTCGAACAGGAGGGCACTTATCCCTTGCCCGAAGCGCAGCTCGACCGGTTCATGTTCAGTGTCTACATCGATTATCCATCCGAGCAGGATGAGGAGACGATTGCCAAGGTCACTACGGGCCAGCGGCAGGTGGACTTGCAAAAGGTGCTGACGGGCGCCGAGATTATGAAACTGCAGGATGTGGTGCGCGGGATGCCGGTCTCGGATCACGTGGTAAAATTTGCCACCCGCCTGGTGCGGGCGACGCGCCCGGCGGATGCGCGCGCGCCGGAGTTTATCAAAAAATGGATTCATTGCGGGGCTGGCCCGCGGGCTTCCCAGTTCCTCGTCATCGCCGCCAAAGCCAATGCGGTCATCGATGGCCGCCTGCTGGTGACGGCGGACGACGTTCGCAACGCGGCCCGTTCCGTTCTGCGGCACCGGATGTTCACGAATTTTACTGCGGACTCCGAAGGGATGGACACGGATAAGATTGTGCAGAAGCTGCTGGAAGTCGTTCCGGAGCCGGGCGAGCAGGATTATTGAGCGGAGATCGTTCGGGTTTGGGTGCCGGCGCAGAGAAATTGTGAGTTGTTGGTAGGGACGGACCGCCGGGCCGTCCAAGTCCAACCAACGGCGCGATCCACAACCGGACGGCGCGCCCGGCGGTCACGCCCTACCCATACCTGATTACGGTTTGCTGGGGGATCACGATTAGCCCGGCCGGATTTGGGTTGAACAGAATCCATTCGGTGCGTAGCATTCGCCCACAGTTAACTCGAACGCACAAGGAACCATTGACATGAGTAAGGATAATTCCGCCACCGGCCTGAAAGGCTGGATTGGCTACCGGCCCCAAATCAAAGTATTGGATTGCACCATCCGCGATGGCGGATTGATGAACGATCACCGCTTTGACGATAATTTTGTCCGGGCCGTGTACGCCGCCGATTCGGCGGGCGGTGTCGATTTCATGGAGATCGGGTACAAAGCGTCCAAGAAAGCCTTCAAACGCAGCGAGCACGGGACTTGGAAGTTCTGTGAAGAGGACGATATGCGGCGCATTGTTGGCGAGAAAAAGACCGGGACGAAGATTTCGCTGATGGCCGACGCGGAGCGGACGGATTATCACGAAGATATTCCGACCAAGGACAAGAGTGTGGTGGATCTGATTCGCGTGGCCACCTACATCCACCAGATTCCGACCGCGCTCGACATGGTCAAAGATGCGCATGACAAGGGGTACGAAACCGCCCTGAACATCATGGCGCTCTCGACGGTCCCGGAAGCGGAGCTCGACGGCGCGTTGGAGCTGTTGGCCGAGTCGCCGGTCAACACGGTCTACGTCGTGGACAGTTTTGGCAATATGTATAGTGAGCACATCCGCCATTACGTCAAAAAATTCCTGCATTTCGTAAAACCGGCCGGCAAGGATGTCGGCATTCATGCGCACAACAACCTCCAACTCGGGTTTGCCAACACCATTGAAGCGGTGATTCTCGGTGCGAACTATGTGGATGCGAGCATTGCCGGGTTGGGCCGGGGTGCCGGCAATTGCCAGATGGAATTGGTCCTGAATTTCCTCCACAATCCGAAATTCAAGCTGCGGCCGATTCTCGAGTGCATTCAGAATACGGTCGAGCCGATGCGCGAGCAACTGCGCTGGGGATTTGCGATTCCGTACATGGTTACCGGCTGCCTGAACCGCCATCCGAAAGCGGCGATGGACTTTATGGAAGGCGACGGGTACCGGGATATCCTGAAGTTCTACGACAAAATTGTCGAAGAACAGTAGGCGCAAACGATCTGGTTTCACTGGGCGAGACTTGTCCGCCGGCCCACCCGGATCAGCGTTGGGTGTTTTTCACGCTTGAACGATCTGCATTTGCTTGTATCTTGATTCCATGACGCAAGCGGTCGCCCAAATCCTCGAAGCAGCGGAACAACTCTCGGCACAGGAGCGCGCGGAACTCGCTGACCGAATTGTGGAGAGCTTGGCCTGCGCCATTCCAGCCGAGATCGCCCAGTCCCAGTTGGTCGAAGTTCGCCGGCGGATCGCCCAGGTTGCGGCCGGCGAAGTGACGCTGATTCCCGGCGAGGAAGCGCTCGCGCATGTCCGCCGGATTCTGGTTGACACCCCCGTGGCCAGCTAATGGCTGTGAATTGCAGTTTTCATCCCGAAGCGCTGTTCGAGTATGCGGAGGCGACCCGGTATTATCTCAATGAAGCCTCGCCGCGAGTGGCCGAGGCTTTCGTCACGACGGTTGAATTCGCAATTGCGGCCTTGGTGGCAACTCCAGACCGTTGGCGAATTGTTGAGGCACCGGAGATTCGGCGTTATGTGTTCAGCCGTTTTCCCTACATAATTTACTATCGTTGGGAACCGCAGTCCGAGCGCGTTTCCATCTACGCCGTCATGCACACGAGCCGCGAGCCGAATTATTGGCATCAGCGCGTCGAACAAAACGCCCAATCTGACAGGGAAAAATAGTTAACGCTTCTCTGCTTCCGGTTATTCCTGCGCAACCCGTCGTCTCGCTCGACAGCGTTCGAGGGCACTGATTCAGATCTCATCCGATCGCAGAGGCAGAAAATCGATCCGAATCCAAAGCTGTCGCCCCACCAAACCAGTATTCCACTGCGAGGCATCCAACAGCCTCGGACTGTCTGAGCGTTACAGTTGCGTTACAAATGTTCCAACGCACGACCGGACCACCGGACTGTGCTACAAACTCTTCCGGCTAAATTCATTCAGCATTGTTGGTAAATGTCTGAAATCTGGCGTTGATTGTCCGAAAGCTGGATGTAGTTTTTTTCGTAACCCGCCATCGTCCATAGAGCTGCTCGGCTTATACCCAAGCCAACAATCAGACAGTGACAAATAAAGAAGAACTAACCATGAAAACAATGCGAACCATCCACCAAATAGCAATAGTTGGTTTAATTACCTGCGTGGTTTCGAGCGTTTGGGCCACATCTTGGGATATGAATGCCGACTATTCGATTTCAAATAATCCCAGCGGCACATGGTCCTACGGTCGGAAGTGGTCGGTGACAGCGACTGCAATGGACCTGTTCACGGTGCCATGGGTTGGCGGCGGTTGGTATCTCGGCAATGTTGGAGACGGAGGGCCTAGTGTTCAGGGCACTCGAGTTGAAATGTGGGCCAAAGCAAACGCCAACGGGTATCCCTGTGGCCGGTGGACTTGTCCGATGGCGGGCACCTACAGCATTATAGGAAACTTCACAGGTAACGATTCGCGCGGGGTCGACAACTATGTTTATGTCATAATCAACGGCTCCGTAACATTCTCGAATAGGGTACAGAGCTATCTTCAAACTGTTTGTTTTACAAATACGAACGTCGCCTTGAATCAAGGGGACTTCGTTGATTTTACGCTTGTTTGGGGGGGCACTGGATCCTCCGAGGCAAATTGGACAAGCATGCAGGCTATTATTTCCACTCCGGATCAGCAGACTCCATACTCTTACACGACCAATACCGACAACACGATCACCATCACCGGCTATTCTTGCCCCACTGGTGGCGTTGCCTTAACCATCACCAACACGATCAATGGCCTGCCGGTCACCAGCATCGGAGACAATGCGTTCGCAGGTTGCACCAACCTGACCAGCGTGACGATCCCCACCAGCGTCACCAGCCTCGGGTACTATGCGTTCGATTACTGCACTGGCCTGACCAGCGTGATGATTCCCAACAGCGTCACCAACATCGATATCATGGCGTTCGCCAACTGCACCGGCCTAACCAATGTGACGATCCCCAACGGCGTTACCAGCATCGGGTCCGCTGCGTTCCTTGGGTGTAGCAGCCTAACCAACGTGACGATTCCCAGCAGCGTCACCAGCATCGGCCATAGTGTGTTCGTCTTCGACCTCAGCCTTACGGCTATAACTGTGGATCCAAGCAATCCCGCCTATGGCAGTTGGGGTGGGGTTTTATTTGACAAGAACCAGACCACACTGATCCAATATCCAGAAGGCAAAATCGGAAACACCTATACGATCCCCAACACCGTCACCACCATCGATTACAATGCTTTTGCAAGTTCCATGCTGACCAACGTCACTATCCCAGCCAGCGTCACCAGCATCAGGGACGATGCATTCTTGGGCTGCTCCAGTTTGACGGCTATAACTGTGGATCCAAGCAATCCCTCCTATAGCAGTCTGGCTGGGGTTCTGTTTGACAAGATTCAGACCACACTGATCCAATATCCAGAAGGCAAAATCGGAAACACCTATACGATCCCCAACACCGTCACCACCATCGGGTGGACGGCGTTTTCTGCCTGCACCAGCCTATCCAACGTCGTAATTGGCAGCAGCATTACCAGCATTGGGAGCGGCGCGTTCCAAATTTGTTTCAGTCTAAGCGGCGTCTATTTCCAAGGGAACGCCCCCGGCGTTGGTTCGGATACGTCAGTCTTCAACGGTGACACCAATACCGTCTATTACTTGGCTGGAACCACCGGCTGGGGGCCAACTTTTGATGGCCGGCCAACGGTGCAGTTGAGCAATTCATTCCAAGGTTACACCTACACCGCGAACAACGGCGCGATCACCATCACCGGCTATACCGGTGCCGGTGGTGCGGTGACAATCCCCAGCACGATCAATGGCCTGCCAGTCACCAGCATTGGGGATTATGCCTTCCTCGGCACCGCCCTAACCACTTTGTCCGTCCCCGACAATGTTACCAGCATCGGGATAGAGGCGTTCGAGTCCTGTAGAAGCTTGGCGAGTGTCACTATCGGTAACGGCGTCACCAACATCGGTAACTGGGCCTTCGAGGACTGCCAGAGCCTGACCACAATCGCTGTGGATACAAGAAATTCCTTTTATAGCAGTTTTTGGGGTGTGTTATTCGACAAGAATCAGACCACGCTTATTGGATATCCGGGCGGCCGCGCCGGCAGCTATACGATCCCCAACAGCGTCACCAGCATCGGGGTCGGTGCGTTCCAAGGCTGCGGCAGTCTTACCAGCGTCACGATCCCCAGCAGCATCACCAATATCAGTGACTTTGTTTTCGGCGCTAATGCCAGTTTGACAGCAATCACGGTGGTTGCAACCAATCCGGTCTATAGCAGTGTGGCGGGAGTCTTGTTCGACAAGAATCAGACCACAATTGTCGCATACCCGGGCGGAATCAATGGCAGCTACACGATTCCCAACAGCGTTACAATCATCGGGGTGGGCGCGTTCGAGAATTGCTACGATCTGACTAACGTCACGATCCCCACCAGCATTACCTCCATTAGAGACTGGGCTTTCGGGTACTGCACCAACCTCACCAGCGTCATTATCCCCGCCAGCGTGACCAGCATTGGGAGTAGTGCTTTTTTTGGCTGCCCTAGCTTGACCAGTGTCTATTTTCAAGGAAACGCCCCCAGTGTAACGAACGACGTGTCTGTATTCTCTGGTGACCCCAATACCGTTTATTACTTGGCCGGGACCACCGGCTGGGGCGCAACATTTGATGGCCGTCCGACGGTGGCAGTTTCCTGCACGGTGGTCGAGTGGGGCTACAATGTGAATGGTGAAGCGAACGTCCCGGCCGGCTTAAGCAATGTGACGGCCATTGCGGCGGGAGCGTTGAGTACCTATCACACCCTGGCCTTGCGGAGCGATGGGACGGTGGTGGCGTGGGGCGATAACCAATATGGGGAAACAACCGGCATCCCGAACTTAACAGCACCGTACACGGCCATCGCCAATCCCGTGGTCTTGAATGGAGTGGTCTTGAGCAATGTGACAGCCATCTCGACGCGTGGAATTCACACCGTCGCCCTGAAGCGCGACGGCACCGTGGTGGCGTGGGGCGACGACCAATATGGGGAAACAACCGGCACCCCGAACTTAACGGCACCGTACTCGGCCATCGCCAATCCCGTCGCCTTGAACGGGCAAATCTTGAGCAATGTGACCGCCGTCGCGGCCGGTAGACAGCACACCGTGGCCTTACGGAGCGATGGAACAATCGTGGCGTGGGGCGACAACACCTATGGGGAATCGACCATCCCGGCCGGGTTGAGCAATGTGACCGCCGTCGCGGCCGGTGGAAAACACACCTTGGCCTTGCGGAGCGATGGGACGGTGGTGGCGTGGGGCGACAACACTTATGGGGTATCGACCATCCCAGCCGGGTTGAGCAATGTGTGGGCAATCGCGGCGGGTGGAGAACAAACTGTGGCGCTCGTCTGCGCAAACTCCGCCACGGTCACAGTGGCGGCCAGTCCGAGCAATGGCGGCACGGTGACCGGCGGTGGCACCTTCCCGGTCGGTTTGTCACAGTCGATTACGGCGACGGCCAACAGCGGGTGGAGATTCACCGGTTGGAGTGATGGCGGCGCGCAAACGCACACGATCACCGTACCGGCCACGAACGTCACCTACACGGCCGGTTTCATATCGCAAGCCCAAGGATACACCTACACGACGAACAGCGGTGCGATCACCATCACCGGGTACACCGGTCCCGGCGGCGCGGTGACGATCCCCAGTACGATCAACGGCCTGCCAGTCACCAGCCTCGGGTACGCTGCATTTGATAACAATACCAACCTGACCAGCGTCACGATTCCTGACGGTGTTACGAGCATCGGAGATTTTGCCTTCGATCGCTGCTCCAGCCTGACGAATGTAACGATTGGCAATGGCGTCACGAGCATTGGAGGTTGTGCGTTTCAATCCTGCGCGCTGACGGGCGTGACGGTCCCCAACAGTGTCACGAACATCATTGCCGGGTCGTTCTATGGTTGCCCCCTGACCGCAATCACGGTGGGTTCCGGCAATCTGAATTACATTAGCGTGGGTGGAGTTTTGTTCGACATCAACCAGACGACGCTCATTGTCTACCCGGCCGCCAAGGCCGGCAGTTCCTATATCATCCCGAACAGCGTCACCAGGATTGCCGTCAAGGCGTTCGGAGGATGCTCCACCCTTGCCAGCATCACGATTCCCAATAGCGTGACCAGCATTGGGAACGGCGCCTTCTGTCTGTGCCCCGCCTTGACCGGTCTCTCGATTCCCGCCAGCGTCACCAATATCGAGGGAAATCTGTTCTTATTCAATTCCAGCCTGCCCGCAATCACCGTGGATCCAAACAATCCGTCCTACAGCAGTGTCGCGGGAGTTTTATTTGACAAGGGCCAGACAACATTGATTGACTATCCGACCGGCAAAACCGGAGGTACTTACACGATCCCCACCAGCGTCACAAGTATTTTGGAATATGCGTTTTCCGGTAGCGCCCTGACCAACGTGACGATCCCTGCCGGTCTTACCAGCCTGGAGATTTTTGCGTTCGAAGCCTGCGCCGGCCTGACCGGTGCCTATTTCCAGGGCAACGCGCCCAGCGTGACGAATGATGTGTCGGTTTTCGCCGGTGACACCAATACCGTTTATTACTTGGCTGGGACCACCGGCTGGGGGGCAACATTTGATGGTCGGCCGACGGTGCAGTTGAGCAATTCATTCCAAGGTTACACATACACCGCGAACAACGGCGCGATCACCATCACCGGCTACGCCGGACCCGGCGGGGCGGTGACGATACCCAGCACGATCAATGGCCTGTCGGTCACCGGCATCGGGGTCAGTGCGTTCCGTAACAACACCAACGTGACCAGTGTGGCGATGACCTCAGGAGTTACCAGCATCGGACTGGATGCTTTCTACAACTGCAACAACCTGACAAGCGTCATGATTCCAGATGGTGTCATCAGCATCGGGGTGGAGGCTTTCGCGTTTTGTACCAATCTGACCAGTGTGACGATCCCTTCCAGCGTTACCAACATTGGGGCGAGTATCTTTTATGACTGCACCAGCTTGACCAGCGCCACGATTCATGATGGCGTAACCAACATCCCGGAGGGGATGTTTTACGCATGCAACCGCCTGACCAGCGTCACAATCCCCGCCAGTGTCACCAGCCTTGGTAGTTCGGCGTTCGCTGGTTGCACCGCTCTGACTGCGGTTTATTTCCAAGGGAACGCCCCCGGCGATGGCTCGGATACATCGGTGTTCTCCGGCGACACCAACACCGTCTATTACTTGCCAGGGACCACTGGCTGGGGACCAACGTTTGATGGGCGGCCGACGGTGCAGTTGAGCAATTCATTCCAAGGTTACACATTCACCGCGAACAACGGAGCGATCACCATCACCGGCTACACCGGTGACGATAGCGCGGTGACAATCCCCAGCACGATCAATGGCCTGCCGGTCATCAGCATTGGGAACTCGGCGTTCCAATCCAACACGATGACCAGTGTCACAATCCCCACCGGCGTCACCAGCATTGGAGTAAGGGCGTTCGCGGAATGCTTCAGCCTCACTAACGTCACAATTCCGACCAGCATTACCAGCATTGGGCAGGTGGCGTTTTGGGACTGCTTCAGCCTCACTAACGTCACAATTCCGACCAGCATTACCAGCATTGGGGACCGTGCGTTCTGGCGGTGTGCCTTGAACAACGTCACGATCCCCGCCAGCGTCACCAACATTGGAGTCGGTGTATTCTTTGACAACAGCAGCCTGACCGCGATCACGGTAGATCCAAACAATCCCGCCTATTGTAATGTGGCCGGGGTTTTGTTTGACAAAACCCAGACCGCGCTTATCCAATATCCGTTGGCTAAATCTGGCAGTAGCTACACGATCCCCGCCAGCGTTACCACCATTAGAGACTGGGCTTTCGGGTTCTGCACCAACCTCACCAGCGTCATTATCCCCGCCAGCGTCACCAGCATTGGGCAGGTGGCGTTTTGGGACTGCACCAGCCTGACCGGGGCCTATTTCCAAGGCAACGCCCCCAGCTTTGGTACGCCTATATTTACCGGTGACAACAAAGCGACGGTTTATTATTTACCCGGAACCACTGGCTGGGCCAATCGGTGGGGCGGGCGGCCAACCGCCATCTGGACGGAGCCAGTGACCGTCGTTGCCAGCCCGACCGGTGGCGGCGCGGTAAGCGGTGGTGGCACCTATCCGGTTGGTTCGTCCCAGTCGATTGCAGCGTCGGCCAACAGCGGTTGGACGTTTAGCAGTTGGAGCGACGGCAGCACGCAGAATCCGTACACGATCACGGTGCCGACATCGAACATCACCTATACGGCATTCTTCGTCACGACCAATGGAGTTGGCATCAGCGGAATCACCCAGTTGGTCACGGGCCTCAGCACGAACACAACTGCCACGCTGACCAAAGGGCGTGTGAACAGTTTGCTGGGCAGTCTGGCCATTGCACAGTCGGACCTGAGTCGGATCCGGACCAACACACATACCCATGTGATCACCACGAATATTATTGCGGCTTGTGCCCAACTGAATGGGTTCTTGATAAAAGTCAAGGTGTACAAGCAACTCAATATTTTGAGCCCGACCGATGCCGCCGCGCTCACCGCAGCTGCAACTGCGGAGCGGGCCGCCCTCGGCTGCCGGTAATTTTCGAGTCCAGCGGCTGGATATCCAATTGCATGGTTACGGTTTAGCTACGCGAACGGCTCGGCGGGAGCCTCGCCCTCCCGATGAAGTTTGACGGTGCCGCCCATTGATTCGGAAGTGCATGGAAACCAAACGGGCGAGACGCCCGTTCCACTATAATTCGCCAAAATGCCGAATTATTGTGGGACAACCATCCTAGTTGTCGCCGGTGATCTTCAGCCGGCAAGCTGGAAGTTTACCCGCCAGAGGCGGCGCCGCAGGCGACCAGGACATGCCCCACGATGGTAATGCGTCAGTAACGGCTGGAGATCGGTACGTAGCTGCGCTCGTCAGAGCGTGGTCTGCGCTGCAGCTCCACGCATGGTGCCACCGCCTCACGGCGGCGGCTACGGGATGCCCCATCGTCACCGACGCATTACCCACGATGAATTTCCAAAGACGAACTTTTGCTGAGGCGTTTCTTCGGTCCGGCGTCAATCGTTAGACCTGTCGTATTTTATCCAGCCTGTGAATGTTTGCGCTATCCATAATCCATCCGGAGTTTTCTGAAATATATCTAACCCATTACACTGGAGGTTGTTGTTTGTGTTATCAGGTGTTTTGGCACGCGCCGTGCGAGTTGGATGAGGAGCGAGTACAACTATAAACAATAAACGGAGGACTGCAGGAATCATGAAAATGAATCGGAAGATTATCTTGGGAGTGTGTGTGGCAATGGGTACGGTGGCGGCAACACTGACGCAGGCGGATGACGCCCCGCCGGCAGCAGCGGCGGCACCCGCAGCGGCACCAGCGAAGAGTTGGTCCGTGGATGCTGGTGCGGATTACTTCTCGGAATATATTTTCCGGGGTGTGGATCTGTTGCACAACAATCCGGTTGCTGAACCCCATATCTTTGCGAAATGGAATAACTTCGGCGTGTACTACACCGGTTATTATGGTGATCCGGGTGTGGCAGGACACCACTTTTACGAAGAACAGGACATCTCCGGCGATTACACTGTCAACTTCCTGAAAGATCAGTTGTCACTGACCGGTGGCGCCTATGGCTATACTTATACGTCCAGTAAGGACGGTAAGGATACAGCCGAGCTGTACGGTGTCTTGGCGTGGAATTGGGCCCTGCTCAATCCGAAGCTCCTGATTAACTGGGATGTGGACCAGTATCACGGCGGCTACGGTCAGGCTGCAATCAGCCACGTGTTTGACTTGTCGAAATCACTGGGCTTGAAAGATCCGCTGGCGCTGACCATCACGCCTTCGGCGGCCTTGGGAATTGATTTCGGTTACAATTCAAAGGTAACGCAGGCGAATGTGAATTGGAATGACGCGCTGTTCGGCCTGGTTGCGAACTTGCAGATCAACAAGTATCTGGCAGCGCATGCCGGCGTGCAGTTCTCGATTGCGCTGAATTCGTTGAACGACATTCATCAGCAAAACGAAGCGATTGCTAACTTCGGTTTCAACGTAGTGTTCTAATCAGCAAAAACTGACCTGGTCATTTTGTGGCCAGGTTGAAAATAGGCGCGCCGGCTGGGTCAATCCAGCCGGCGCGTTGCTTTTACGAATCAGCACATTGCACCCGGACAACAAATTTTAGCAAGCGACTGAGATTGATCACTCTCAGGTAAGAATTATTTTTAATGTGAAAATCCAGGCTGAGCAAGTGGCAAACGTAATTGGCCTGTGGTGACTGGATCCGGCTGGTTGTGTCGGATGCGCGCGTGTGCACCATTCCGAGTCGGATTCTCAACAGCGGTGCGCAATCGAGCACCCGGCGGACTGCACCGGTAGCGGTATGGAGTGCGATGACTTGTCATCGCTTTCCATCGGCGGAACTTGTTCCGTCGGTCTGACTCGACTTCTTGGGCGACCATGCTCAAAGCGTGGCAAGCAAGTCGCCAAGAAGAAAAGCGGCAATCCCGCCGTCGCGCAGGACCGCACTCCATACCGGAACGAAGTTCGACAGAGGCAGAGCCTCAATTTGAACGATCATTGGAATAAGAATAGCGTGATGGAGTGTCGACTGTCACCAGCCGACGTTCGGAATCGCGCACCTGCGCGGGCACGGGCCGGCCCGTCCGGCGGCGCTGGGACAGCACCGATCACACGGTTCAGGGTAGGTCGCGGTTCCAAAGTCTCGCGGTGCACGGACCCAACGCATTTTTCCTTGGTGCAACTTCCCCTGATCATGTTTCTTTTTGCGCAGACTGTGCAAGTCGAGGCGGGTAAACTGTTTTCATTGGAGAAAGCATTACTTTGTAACAATGTATTAATAAAGTGGTTAGATATTTAAAAAAATAGATGGCACGGGTCATGTTGTATGGATGTCCAGTCGATAAACAAAATAACAACTGGAAACGTTAACCAACAACAAAGGAACCTAATCACATGGCAACTGAAACAAAACCACCCAGCGGCGGGAGCTCGAAAGCGACGCTCGGATTAACCGGGCTGACATCGAATGCAATGGCCTTGATCGCGCCGGGCGCATTCCTCTGGTTGACGTTCCAGATCCAATCACTCTACGGGGCGCCGATGGCCGGTTGCGCGATGTGGTTTGGGATCCTGGCGGCGTTGCTGCTGTGCTTCGCCACGGCAGTCAGCTACGCCGAATTGTCGAAACTGTATCCCGGTGCCGGCTCCTCGTACTACTACGCCGAACAAGCGTTCATGGCGAAGTCGAAGGCCTTCAAGTTCGCGCGGCTGGCGAAGTTCGTGACCGGCTGGGCGAGTCACTTGTATTACTGGGTCTATCCGGGATGTATGGTCGGCGTGACCGCCATCCTCGGCGGCTACCTGTTAAATCAGTTTTTACCGGATACGTTTGCCGGTAATTATAACAGTCCGCTATTCATGATTCTGTTCTGTGTCATCTTCGCGTTTGGTGTGGCGTATATCGCCTACCGCGGCGTGACCGGCACAACGGGCGTGAATCTGGCGATTAATATCATCCAAATCACAGCGCTGCTGGTGTTCTCCGTGATTGCCCTGGCCTATCGGGGCCGGCACCCGCAAGATTCAGTGGGGTACCACTTATCCAACGGGATTGCGGTGAATTATCAAGTCGCCCAAGAAGTCGTGAAAGACGACAAAGGCAATCCGACGCCCGTTTTGGATGCCGCCGGCAAGCCGACGGTCGACAAGGACAACAAGCCAGTCTACGCCATGCAAGATTCCGCAGATAAAGACGGGAACCCGGTTCCGGCCGATAAGGATGGAAAGCCGGTCACCGATGTGAAGATGGCCGCGCCGTTTACGGTCAGTTACAAGCCAGAGGAAGCGATCACAAAAGACGACAAAGGTGTGGAGACATTCAACTTCCACGCCACGCCTGGTTCAGTGGTTGCGCCGCACGGGTTCAACTTGATCTTCATCCAAGCGTGTATCGCGATTCTGATCCTCGTCGGATTTGAGTCGGTCACTTCGATGGGCGAAGAGTCCCGGCATCCGACGCGTGATATTCCGCGGGCAGTGCTGCTGTCCCTGGCGATCCAAGGTGGGATCTGTTATGCGATCGAGTACTTCGCTGCGAATTACTTCCTCCATAATGGCTATACAATGCCAAACGCGGCAGCCTCGGGTGCACCGATTGGCGACATGATGGTCATTGTCGGAACGTGGTTGTTTGGCAGCTACGCCGCCGGTCGGGCATTCATGCTCGTGCAAGCGTTCACAGTGTTCCTGGCCTTGATCGGAACCACGTTGAGCTGCCTGAGCACAGGGGCGCGGGTCACCTACGCCATGGGGCGGGATGAAGAAGTGCCGTCCCACTTTGGCCTGGTTCACGGCAAGACGTTGTCACCCTACCGGGCGATTTGGACACTGGCCGCAATCTCAGCTGTAATCGGGATTGCCACGGTCGTGATCTATCTCGGCGGAACGACACCGACGGCGTTGGATCCGAAGTACCACAACGTTTGGTACAGCTTCGGTATCTTCTCGCCGGAGACCTATGCCAAGCTGCCCAACACGCTGGTCATCGTTACCTTGATCAGCAACTTCGGCACATTCCTGCTGTACATGCTCACCTGTTACGTCGCCATGGTGGCGTTCAAAGAGCATCACAGCTTCAATGGCTTCAAGCACTTCGTTGTTCCAGTGTTTGGTTTGGTCGCCAATCTGGCCTGTATGCTGTTCTACCTCATCGGACCGTTCACCGTGAGCGGGATGAGCTGGAAGGAACCCTATATCGCCCTGGCCTTCTGCGGCGCCTGGGGCCTCTATGGCGCATATTACTTCCTCAAAGCCAGCAAAGTGAAAGGCCGGGAAGTACTGCTGACCACGAAACCAGTCCCGGTCGCTGCTACCAACTAACCCAGTCAACCTCCACCCAGGGCGGTCGCCTCCAATAACGGGGGCGACCGCTTCTGCTTTTACCGGGCTTGGCCCCTTGGTTGTCATTCCGGACTTGTCAAGGAATCTCGCGCGGACGATGGAGAAGAAAGACGGAGACCCTGCGACAACCTCAGTGTGACCTCACGCGGCGAATCCGCCCTGCCGTGTCAGTGACACGGCCGACAACTCCCCAAAACCTCGAACTCCACCCCAACTCCTCCACAAGCTGGACTTTCGCGGGGTGTTACCGGTACGATAGCCCGTATGAGCGTGTCTTGGAAATCACTGCGGAATTCCTTCTTTGCCGGGCTGCTGATCGTCCTTCCGGTCGGCGCCTCGCTGGGGGTGCTGTGGTGGGCCGTGATGCTCGTCACCGCCTGGTTACCCGAGCGATTCAGTGCGCCACAACACCGGCTGCTGGCCGTCGTCCTGCTCATCGGTTTGACGATTGGCGTCGGTTGGCTGGCGCGCCGCGTCGTCGGCAAACGATTGATCGCCGTGGCGGAAATGCTGATTCGCCAGGTGCCGTTGCTGAACCGGATTTATCCGTTCATGAAGGAAATCAGCGATACGGTGCTGTCAGGGAAAAAGACCATGTTTCAACGCGTGGTGCTGGTGGAGTTTCCCCGGGCCGGCGTCTACTCGATCGGGTTCGTCACCGGCCCCACCGGCGGCGAGGCGCAGACAAAAATTAACCAGCCGCTCCTGAACGTGTTTGTGCCGACCACTCCCATCCCGACCAGTGGATTTCTGATTTTTGTACCGCCCGCAAGTGTGCTGAATCTGGAGATGAGTGTGGCCGAAGGCATGAAATTGGTGATTTCCGGCGGCACCGTCGTCCCGCCCTTCCCTGCCGATGGAAACCGACCACGCTGAGGCCGTCGTTTTGCGGGTGCAGCCGGTCACGGAATCGAGCCTGCTGCTGCTCTGGTTCACGCGCGAATTCGGCAAACTCAAAACCCTGGCCAAAGGTGCCCGCCGTCCCAAAAGTCCAATGCGCGGTCGGCTGGATCTGTTTTACGAGAACGAAATCACTTTCCTGCGGAGCCAGCGGAGCGATTTACATCTCCTCCACGAATGCTTTTTGGTGAACCCCCACCCGGCCTTGCGGGCGAATGTGCCGGTCCTGACCGCCGCCTCCTACGTCTGCGAACTGGTGGATGCGTTGACCGTCGTGGAGGATCCCCACCCGGATTTGTTCCGCCTGCTCACGGAAATGCTCGGCAGCCTGGAAACGTCGGTCACACCGGCCCAATTGATTTGGTTCGAACTCCAGGCACTGGCAACCACCGGTTGGAAGCCGGCCTTCGCCGGCGAGACCGGCACGCTAAAAGTCCTTCAATCATTGGCTGGGGCCACCGCTGCCGCCGCGCGCCGGGTCCGCTTGACCCCCGTGCAAATCGGCGCCGCGCAGGATTTCCTGGAAGAATTCCGCCACGCCAACCTCGGGCGACCGCTGCGAACCAAACTCAGCCGCGCCGTTTGAAAATAGTCGAACGAGCGCCTCGCTCGTTGATGAGTAGGACAGGCGTCTCGCCTGTTTGATCGATCTGAAAAACAGACAGGCGAGACGCCTGTCCAACAATCCGGTAAACGGGCGGGACGCCCGTTCGACTTTCCGGTCAGCCGCGCAGTTTGATCACGGCGGCGGCGAGCGTGGCGCAATCGTTGACCGAGATCACTTCGACATCTTTATTGATCCGTTTCATCAAACCCGCCAGCACAGTCCCCGGCCCGAGCTCGATGAAGCGCGTGAAGCCTTGTGCAATCAGCCATTGCATGGACTCCGTCCAGCGCACTGTCCCGGTCACCTGCCGGGTCAATAAATCTTTGATTTCAGCCATGGACCCACCGGGTCGCGCGCTGACATTGGCCACAACCGGCACGCGCGATTCGCCAAGCGGCATGCGCGCCAGTTCTGCTGCCACTTTCTGCTGCGCCCCCACCATCAGCCGCGAATGATACGCACCTGCCACCGGTAACGGAATCGCCCGTTTTGCACCGCGCGCTTTCGCCAATTCAACCGCCTTGGCAATTTTTTCTTTTGCACCGGAAATGACGGTCTGACCGGGACAATTCAAATTGGCAATATCGACGTCCGCTTCACGACACACATCCACCAGCACGGCGTCATCGAGATTGATGATCGATGCCATGCCACCTTGCGTGGTGTCGCAGGCTTCCTGCATGAACCGCCCCCGAGCCTGCACCATCCGCAGCCCATCTTCAAACGACATCACCCCGGCGGCAGTCAGCGCGGTAAATTCACCCAGCGAGAGCCCGGCCGTAGCAGAGAATTTTAAATCGGGAATTTGCGACTGCAACACCGCCCAACACGCCAGACTCGTGAGAAAGATTCCGGGCTGCGCATTGTCGGTCTGAGTCAACACCGCTTCTGGACCAGCAAAACAAATCTGCATCAGGTCGCGGCCGAGCACAGAGTTCGCCTGCTCAAAAAGCTGCCGGCTGACGGCATACTTTTCGCAGAGATCCCGGCCCATGCCGACGGTTTGACTGCCCTGGCCAGCAAACAGGAGAGCAGTCTGGCTCATGCCTGCGCGCGGGCTTCGTCCGCCAAGGCCGTGCTCAAGTACCGTTCGCCGGTCGAGCACGCCACCGTCACAATAACTTTGCCTTTGTTCTCCGGCCGCTGCGCGTACTGAATCGCCGCCCAGACATTCGCGCCCGACGAGATGCCACAGAGAATGCCTTCTTCCTTCGCCAGCCGCCGGGCCATGACAAACGCGTCATTATTGGCAACTTGGATCACCTGATCCACGATCTTGGTGTTCAGATTGCCTGGGATAAAACCGGCCCCAATCCCCTGAATCTTGTGCGGCCCGGGCTTGCCACCGCTGATCACCGGCGAATCCGTCGGCTCCACGGCGACACATTTGAAATTAGGATTCCGGCTCTTGATGACTTCGCCGACGCCCGTCAATGTCCCACCGGTGCCCACTCCCGCCACGAATGCGTCCACCTTGCCGGCCGTGTCACGCCAGATTTCCTCAGCGGTGGTGCGGCGGTGAATTTCCGGATTCGCCGGGTTGCTAAATTGATTGGGCATGAATGAATTCGGCGTCTCTTTGTGCAATTGTTCGGCCCGGCGAATTGCGCCCGGCATCCCTTCCGGTCCCGGCGTTAAAATCAACTCCGCCCCCAGCAACCGCAACAGGGTCCGCCGCTCCACGCTCATGGTCTCCGGCATCGTCAAGACAAGTCGGTATTTTTTCGCGGCACAGACAAATGCCAGTGCAATCCCGGTGTTCCCCGAGGTGGGCTCGATGATCAGGGAGCCCGGCTTGATTTGGCCGGCTTTTTCACCCGCTTCAATCATGGCCACGCCAATCCGGTCTTTGACGGAGCTGACGGGATTGAAGAATTCACATTTGAGCAACACTTCGGCGCCCAGCCCTTCCGTCACCCGGTTGAGTCGCACCAGCGGGGTACGCCCGATCGTCTGGCAAATGTTGTTGAAAATCTGGCTCATATAGTTTTCCTGGGATTTTACGTCGTTAGCCGGTGGAGGGCTTCCACGTATTTGTCGCTCGTCTTCTGCACAATTTCCGCCGGTAACTGCGGACCCGGCGGCGTCTTGTTCCACGTGAGAGTTTCAAGATAGTCGCGCAAAAACTGTTTGTCAAAACTTGGCTGGGCCCCGCCCGGCCGATAGCTCGCCGCCGGCCAAAACCGGGAACTATCCGGCGTCAGCGCTTCATCGATCAGGATCACCTGATCGCCGGCCAACCCAAATTCAAACTTCGTGTCCGCGATGATGATGCCGCGGTGCCGGGCGTAATCCCGGGCGAATTTGTAGAGCGCCAGCGCATACCCGCGGACTTTTTCCGCCAGAGGCTGACCGATCAGTTTGCTCGCCTGCGCGAATGAAATATTTTCATCATGGCCCACCTCTGCTTTCGTCGACGGCGTGAAGATCGGCTCGGGTAACTCGCTCGACTCGACCAGGCCCGCCGGCAACTTGTGACCGCAGATGGTCTGGCTCTGCCGGTATTCCTTCCAGCCGGAGCCGGCCAGGTAGCCGCGGACGACGCACTCGACCGGGAGCGGCTGACATTTTTTCACGATCATTGCGCGACCATTCAATGAAGCTGGACAGGCGTCCCGCCTGTCGGAAGCGGCTGACAGGCAAGCTGCCTGTCCAACTGCGGCGCGAATCTTTTCAAAATCGCTGGTGATGAAATGATTCGAAACGATGGATTGGGTCTTGCCGAACCAAAACTCACTGAAGGCCGTCAGCACCCGGCCTTTTTCCGGAATCGGATTCGGCAGGATCACGTCGAAGGCGCTGATCCGGTCGGACGCGACAAAGAGCAGGGCGTCGCCGAGATCAAAGATTTCGCGGACTTTGCCGCTGCGAACTTTTTTCAGGCCGGGGATTTCAATATTGGCGATGGCTTGGGTCATAGTAGTGGCCGGAAGTATGCACGGAACCCAATTCCTTCGTCAAGCCGGCGGTTGTCAGACTTGCGGTTCAGGTCGTGATTGTGTAGACTATTCCTGTATGAATGAGATCGTATTTCAGGTGACGCAAGAAGGAGATGGTGGCTTTGTGGCGGAATGTCTTTCCGAGGACATCTTCACACAAGGCAACACGTGGGACGAACTGCGCGCCAACATTCGCGAAGCGGTTGCCGGCTACTTTTTTGATACCCCCAAACCCGCGTCTGTCCGATTGCATCTCGTGCGGGATGAAGTTCTCGCCAGTGCATGAAACTACCGCGTGATCTGAGCGGGAGCGAACTCGTCCAAGTACTTTGCCGGGCGTGGGGCTATTGAGTCATCCATCAAGAAGGCAGCCACATCATTTTAGAAACCGATGCTCCGGCTCATCACCGTCTAGCAGTCCCGGCTCATCACAGTTTACGTGTGGGAACCCTCAATGCCATTCTCCGCGCTGTCGCGACACACAAGGATATTGACCGCGATGAAATTCTCCAATCACTGTCGTAATGACGCGACCATTTTGGCCGAGAAGCTTGCGCCGTTGGCGCGGAACGTTCGCTTCACAAAAGACGCGATCCGTGTCCTGCTGGCCGATGGCCGGGAGGTCTCCGCGCCATTGCAATGGTTTCCTCGACTGCTGCGCGCCACACCCAAGCAACGCGCCAAATGGGAATTAATCGGAGACGGCCTCGGCCTCCGCTGGCCGCGCGTGGACGAGGACATCGAAGTCGAAAGCCTTTTGCTGACTTGACTACCTGAAGGCGGAAGACCCTCGCTACCGCAATCCGGCATCCGGCCGGTGCAGTGCAAGCGTACCGGCAGAGTTACCGGTTTTTGTTTAGGACTTGCGCGGCTCTGGCTACCGGCGGAACGCCCGGCGCTCGGTAGTCACAGGTTCTCGATCAATGCCTCGACGGTGATACCGGCCTGCTTGAGGACGGATTGCAGTGTCTTGGGTTTGATGGTCGGATGCATGGGGACGCAGGGATGCAACGGGCCTTTGTGGTAGCGGCGATGCGAGCCGGTCTGCCGAACAAATTCAAACCCCAAACGTCGCAGCGCCCGGCCGACTTCCTCACCGGAGAGGTCGCGCGGCAATTTCATGCGATATGGGCAGTCAAAACGGGATCGTGAAGAAAGTGCAAACGAATCGGCCAGCCGAGCCGTTCATCCGAAGCGTCGAACCGGCACCGAATCAAATCGCGCACCATCTCCAACAATTCGTCAAGATTTTCGCCCTGCGTCGCCATCTCTGGATCGTGACAAGTGGCCACCAGCATGTCATCGTCCTGCTCGACTTCGAACACAAATTCCTTCTTCATGGTCGAACTTTGCCTCATCCATGCGAGTTTGGCAAGTTTTCCGGTTGCGGCGCCACAGGAAAGGATGCAGGCGTCAGTGTCCACCGGTTGGAACGAGGTTGACTTCCCATTCCTCGGGCGTGGAGGCGAGCAGCGTGCCCACGATAAGCACCGACTCCGCACCGAACGTGGCTTCCAGGGCATCCCACAGCATTTGTTGCCGTTCAAGATCCCGCCTGCCCTTGAACGTCGTGGAAATGATGCTGCCACTCCATTTCCGGCCCATCTTCTCAAGCACGAACTGCGGTTCAATCAGCCGCAGCCGGTTCGTCAAGGCATCTTCCAACTGGTGTTTCCTTAATGGCATCGCCGGCATGACGATGGTGTCCACGCAATTCAATAATTGGTTGCAGTCACTTCGAAGAAGGCTTGCGGGTGACCGCAGATCGGACACTTGTCCGCCGCCTTGTTGCCTTCGTAGGTAAACCCGCATTCGCGGCAGGTCCAGCGAACCTTTTCCTTCTTGGCGAACACGGTTCCCTTCGTGAGGTTTTCCAGCAAGGCTTGGTACCGCGCTTCGTGCTCTTTCTCAATCTTGGCCAGGCCGTCAAAAATCCGCGCCAACTCCGTAAAACCTTCGGCGCGCGCTTCCTGTGCCATGCGCGGATACATCTCCGTCCACTCTTCATGCTCACCGGCAGCGGCGGCCTTGAGGTTCGCCAAAGTATCACCCAAACCATTCAGAGCTTTGAAGTGGAGTTTGGCATGGGTCTTCTCCTGTTCGGCCGTGAGCAGAAAGAACGCCGCAATCTGCTCGTATCCTTCTTTTTTCGCAACGGATGCGAAGTAGGTGTATTTGTTACGGGCCTGCGATTCACCAGCAAACGCATCCCGCAGATTCTGCTCCGTTTTGCTGCCTTTCAATTCCGCCATGACAATTCTCCCGGGTTCAGGGTTTACCAAAAACGTGACGACAGATTAGAGCGCGCTGAGATCAAGTCAATCCCGAAGTTAGTCCAGGGCGGAAGTGATCCCGCACCCCTCGCACAATCCGAAAACATTGTTCGGTGCCGGTCTCCCGACCGCGCCGTTTCGGTCGACCGCAGATCTTCCCCCTTTCAGATGACACCGGGAGACCTTCGGTCCAACTACGTGCGGGGTCGGAGACCCTCGCACAACCCGAGTAGAAGAGCATTATTCGGCGCCGGTCTCCAGACCGCGCCGTTTCGGTTGACCGCAGGTCTTTCCCCTTTCAGATGACACCGGGAGACCTTCAGTCCAACTACGTGCGGGGTCAGAGACCCTCGCACAACCCGAGTAGAAGAGCATTGTTCGGCGCCGGTCTCCAGACCGCGCCGTTTCGGTTGACCGCAGGTCTTTCCCTTCCAAACGACACCAAGAGACCTTCGGTCCAACTACGTGCGGGGTCGGAGACCCTCGCACAACCCGGAGAGAGGCCTCCACACAACCCGGAGAGAGACCTCCACTCAACCCGAGTAGGAGAGCATCCTCTGCGCGCGATAGGAGTGCGTTTGATTACCGGTCGCGCCCGGAAGGGCGCTCCTACTTCGCCTTGGCTACCGGTTCGACTGCCTGCCACTGGCTCAGCAATTCGAGCGTCAACCGGACACCAAAACCAGTTGCGCCTTTGGCCAAGAACGGACGTTCTTCAGTAATGTTGGCCGTACCGGCAATATCAATATGCGCCCACGGCACCTTGCCGGCGTACTTTTCCAAAAAGACCGCGCCGGCTATCGCGGACGCGCCCCGGCCCCCGATATTTTTGTGATCGGCCACATCGCTCTTGATTGCCTCCCGGTATTCCGGCCACAAGGGCAACGGCCAGCAGCGTTCGCCGGTCCGCTCACCGGCCGCCTGAATCTGCGCGCCGAGCGCCGCATTCGTGCTAAACAAACCTGCCGCCAAACTGCCCAGTGCCACCACGCAACCGCCGGTCAGGGTCGCGTAATCCACAATCGCCTGCGCACCGCGCTGCCGGGCGTACACGATGGCATCGCCAAGCACCACGCGACCCTCGGCGTCGGTGTTGAGGATTTCAATCGTAATGCCGCGTGGATCGGTGCCTTTGTAACTGGTCACGATATCGCCGGGCCGGTAACTGGTCGCGCTCGGCATGTTTTCCGCTGCAGCGATAACACCGAGCAGGTTGACCGGCAGCTTCAACAGCGCGGCTGCCCGCATAATCCCCAATACGGCGCAGCCGCCGGATTTGTCGAACTTCATCTCATCCATCCGGTCACCCGGTTTGATCGAAATACCACCGGAATCGAAAGTAATCGCCTTACCAACCACAGCAATGGGTTTCTGGTCAGCCGGCCCCCCTTTGTATTCGAGCGCAATCAGGTGGGGCTCCCGACTGCTGCCGCCGCCCACCGCGAGCAAACCGCCAAATCCATCTTTCTCGAGCGCGGCCTTGTCAAAAACTGTGCAGGTCAGATTGACTTCGCTCGCCAACGCGCGCGCCCGGTCCGCCAGCACGGCCGGGTAGACGACGTTGCCCGGTAAATCGGCGATGGCGCGGGTGTAGTTTGCCGACTCGGCACCGATTTGCGCGCGCTGGACAACCGGCTTGGCCGCGGCTGACTCCAGCTTCGTGGAAATCGTTAGCCCCTTGAGTTTTCCTGTTGGCTCCGGAGCTTTGAACTCGGCAAATTTGTAGCCGGCCAGAATTGCCGCCTCCACGACCGCACCCAAGGCCTCGGCCGTATCCGGTTGGAGCTGGAGACCGGCATTGTCGAGGCCCAGGTCCCGGAGGCGCTTGACGACATTCCCAGTGGCACATCGAAGTTTTTCGGTGGTGAAGTCGGCCGGTTTGCCAAGTCCAACCAGCAAGAGGCGCGACGCGCGAACCCCGGCTTTGCCGACGGTATGCACCAGCAAGAGCTGCCGGTCGGAGCCATCGAACTCTTTCGCCGTCAGACGTTGCAGGGCCGGCTTGAGGCTGGCCGGCACGGCGGGCGGCTCTTTCTGAAAGGCGAAGACGACAACGGCGGGCAAGGGTTGCGTAAAAAGGGATTGGTTGACGAGGCGAATATTCATGAGGCCGGGATTATAAGTGTCGAACGCCGCGTCGTCAACCGATGTCAAATTTCTTGACGCGGCGCCCATCTGGCGATGTTATACAGCCTTGAAAGGAATTCTTATGAAACGCAGCATTATTATTTTAGCCCTGACCGGACTTGCCCTGACCCTGGGGAACACCGGGTGCAACCGCCCCACCAACTCCACCATTGGGTTGACCCCTGAATTACAGGAGGTTGCCGCTCTGGCGCAAAATCACACCAGCGATGAAAATATCATCGGCTACATTCGCAACTCCGGAAAAACCTACAAAGTAACTGCGAATGACATTGTCATTCTCACCAAGAATGGCGTCTCACAAAACGTCATCGGCGCACTGATGCAGCAACCAGCTCCGGCCACCGCACCGGCTGTTGTAACGCCCGCACCGGTGGCAGTGGCACCGGCAGCGCCCGCCGCTCCCACAACAGCGGCCGCGGCGCCCGCGCCCGTGATCGTGAATGTCAATAATACCCAAACCGCACCGGCCGAACCCGTCGCAGCAGCGGTGGCGGCACCGACCACGTCGGCCGCCATGGCCCCCGCCCCGGGCGCCCCGGAACCGCCCCCCAGTCCGGAATACTTTGAGGCCCAACTCGCCCCCTACGGTCAATGGATGTTCTTGCCGGAGTTTGGCACACGGTGTTGGGTTCCGAACGGCCTGCCCCCCGGTTGGCGGCCGTATTTCGATAGCGGCCACTGGGTGTATACCGACAGCGGGATGTTTTGGGAATCGGAACACCCGTGGGGCGCAATTCCTTTTCATTATGGACGCTGGGTTTTCCGGGGAAGCTGGTTGTGGGTACCGGCCTATGAATATGCACCCGCGTGGGTGATCTGGCGGCATGGCGAAGGCCACATGGGTTGGGCTCCCGTTCCGTTCGGAGCGACGTTTGTGGCCGGTGGCTGGGAATTCCACGGCCGCCACGTCGCAGTAGATTTTGATTTTGGGTTGTCACCAACCCTGTTTATTTTTGTGGGTGGCGACCATTTTCTCGACCGCGACTTCCACCGCCATGAGATGCATGGCGAGGAATGGCATCGCGCCTTTGCCCATAGCGAAATGAACCATTTTGTGCACGATGAGCACGGCCACGGGTTCCGGGTCGAAGGGTTTGAGCGGGCGCGCGTAGAAATTATTGTCGGCCACAAAGTCGAAATTGTCCGCCATGAAGAAGTGCGGGTGCACGCCCTCGAAAATCTCCATCACAACGCCATCCATGAGGGACCGGCGCACGGGCACGTTGAGCCGGCTGCCCATGGGCCCGCCCATGAAGATAAACCCGATCATGGCGGTGGCAAGCCCGCCGGCCCCGCGCACGAGGGAGCCGCGCATGCCCCAGCCGAACCGGCCACGCACGCCCCTGCCCATGAAGAAAAAGTTGGCCACCCGGTCAACAAACCAGCCAGCCAACCCCAAGTGAGCCCTGCGCCGGTCGAACCGGTCACCCACGCACCCGTGCATGAAGAAAAAGTCGTCCACCCTGTCAGTAAACCGACTCCTGAAACACATGAGTTACCGGTTCAGCCGCGGACCGAACCGGTCGTCCGGACTCCCGCTCGCGAAGACCGCTCCACTCGGGCTGGCAATCGCCCATCGGCAATCGACAGTCCATCCACCGGGGACAACCCCGGCAAGTCTGCCCCCACTGATTCCAAGCGCAAGCGGAAGGACAGCGATCAGCCGACGGTCGATCAAAACTAATCCAACGATGCAGTTGAAACTGGTCGGGCACGCCGTGAATCAGGGTTCGCGACTATCTTCAATCAGGCTGCTGGCGCATCTTGTTACTGCCGCCGTAGGAGCGCCCTTCCAGGCGCGATGGCGGTGATTCACACCTGCCGGCCGCCACGCGCCACGCTTGGTCTCCTACCAGCCACGGCAATGGGACGGCGACAGTGCCCAAATGCACCCCAGGCTGTTCAGCAAGCTGGATTCCGGTCCGGGAGTATTGTAGCTTTCCCTACATGGTGGCGAAACGAATCATTCCGTGCCTCGATGTGGATCGCGGTCGCGTCGTCAAAGGGACAAAATTCCTGGACCTGCGCGACGCCGGCGATCCGGTGGAGTGCGCCAAGGAATACGACCGGCAGGGCGCCGATGAACTCGTCTTTCTGGATATCACCGCCAGCCATGAAGGCCGGGCGACCATGATTGACGTCGTCGCGCGAACAGCGAGCGAGTGTTTTATGCCGTTAACCGTCGGCGGCGGAATTCGCACGGTCGAAGACATGCGCGCGATGCTCAAGGCGGGAGCCGATAAGACGAGCATCAATACCGCGGCCATTCTCAATCCCGATCTGGTGCGCGCCGGCGCGGAACGTTTTGGCAGCCAATGCATCGTGGTTGCGATTGACGCCAAGCGGACCGGCCCCAACCAGTGGGGGGTGTTCACCCATGGGGGGCGGAAGCCGACCGGATTGGACGCCATCGCGTGGGCGCGCCAAGTGGCGACCCTTGGTGCCGGTGAAATTTTATTGACCAGCATGGACGCGGACGGCACAAAAGCTGGTTATGACGTCGCGTTGACCAGTACAATCAGTGCGGCGGTATCAATTCCGGTCATTGCTAGCGGGGGTGCGGGCACCCTGGAGCATATGGCCGAGGTGCTCACCACCGGTAAAGCCGATGCGGTGTTAGCGGCGAGTGTTTTTCATTTTGGCCAATATCAAGTGGCCGATGTGAAGGAATTCTTGAAAGCGAAAGGAATCGCAGTGCGGTTGTAGAAAGCGGGACAGGCGTCTCGCCTGTCTCTCAGATGGCAAGAAAAGCGGACAGGCGGGACGCCTATCCCACTACGTAATGAAATGAAAAGGTGACCATGAATATTGTCGATGAATTAAAATATGACTCGAATGGTTTGATCCCAGCGGTGGTGCAGGAGCACGGGACGGGCCGCGTGGTGATGGTAGCTTGGATGAACAAGGAATCGCTCACGAAAACCCTCGCGCTCGGCGAGATGGTGTACTGGAGCCGATCCCGGAAGGAAATCTGGCACAAAGGCGCAACGAGCGGCCACACCCAAACCGTCAAAGACATGGCGTTCGATTGCGACAAGGATTGTCTGCTGTTCCAGGTCGTCCAGGCTGGCGCGGCGTGCCACGACGGATTCAAATCCTGCTTTTACCGGAGCTACGTCAATGGCGAGGTGAAAGTCACCGAGCCGCGGCTCGTGGATCCCGAAAAAGTTTACGGCAAGAAATAGCCACAGATGAACACAGATTGTCACGGATGAATCTGTGCTCATCTGTGTGAATCTGTGGCCAAACACAATGATCATTACCCCAACCAAAGCTGAATTCGTCAAACTCGCGCAGCAGGGGAACCTGATCCCGGTCTACGCCGAAGTTCTGGCCGACGCGGAGACCCCGGTCTCTGCCTACCAGAAATTGCAAAAGACCGGGCCGTCGTTTCTGCTGGAATCAGTGGAAGGCGGCGAGAACATCGGCCGGTATTCCTTCCTCGGTGCCAATCCGCGAACGGTCATTCGCGTTGCCAAAGGCGATACGGACGCGCTCCGCTCCGTCGAAGCTGAAATGGCGAAGTTCCGGCCGGTCACCGTACCCGGTCTCCCGCGCTTTACCGGCGGAGCCGTCGGTTTTCTCGGCTACGAATACATCCATCAAATCGAATCCTCAGTGCCGCAACCGAACCGCAATGAACTGGGGACACCGGCTTTGTGTTTTATGATCACGGATACCATCCTGATCTTCGACCGGGTCAGCCAGACTATTAAAGTGGTGTCCAATGCGCACATTGAAACAGGCAAACCAGAAGTCGCCTACGATCAGGCGGCTGCCCAAATCGAGCGCCTCCTCAGTCAGCTCGCCCAGCCGATTCCGCAGCGGCCTCTTGAATTTCAGCGCGATCCGGCCTTGCCGGCCGTTACCTCCAATCTGACCCGGCCGCGGTACACCGAAATGATCGCCAGCGCGCAGGAGTACATCAAGGCCGGTGATATTATCCAGGTCGTGCTTGCCCAGCGCTTCGCGACAAAGACGGAAGCGGCCCCGCTCGATATTTACCGGGCCCTGCGTTCGATCAATCCATCGCCGTACATGTTCCTGCTCGATTTCGGCGACTTCCAACTGGTCGGCGCCTCGCCGGAAGTGCACGTCCGCTGCGAAGACCGGCACGTCGAGATCCGCCCGATTGCCGGCACGCGGTGGCGCGGGAAGACGCCGGACGAAGATCTCCGGCTCGAAAAAGAATTGCTCGCCGACGAGAAGGAACGCGCCGAACATCTGATGCTGGTGGACCTCGCCCGCAACGACATCGGCCGCGTCTGCGATTTCGGCAGCGTGAAGGTGGACGAGTTCATGATCATCGAGCGGTACTCGCACGTCATGCACATCGTCTCGAACGTGACCGGCCAATTGCAGGCGGCGCACAACGCCTACGACCTGATGCGCGCCACCTTCCCGGCCGGCACCGTCAGCGGTGCCCCCAAAGTTCGCGCCATGCAAATCATCAGTGAACTGGAAGCCACGCAACGCGGTCCCTATGCCGGCGCCGTTGGCTACTTTGGCTTCACCGGCAACCTCGACAGTTGCATCACACTCCGCACTGCGCTCCTCAAAAACGGCACCGCCTACGTGCAAGCCGGCGGCGGAATTGTCGCCGACAGCGATGCGGATTCGGAGTTCAACGAAACGGTCAATAAATCCAAAGCCATGCTCAAAGCCATCGCCCTGGCCGAAACATTCCGGTAGTTGCACCCGTTGCGCCAACAGCAAACCGGCTGTCATGCTGAGCTTGTCGAAGCATCTCTGTCCGACTAGAATGAAGAGCATGAAACGGCTCTACTGCGGAGTGCTGCTAACTTGTCTGACATTGCTTGCCGCCATTCAACCCACCACCATTTTAGCGGAGACGGAGACGATTGATCTCAAGGCGCTCGCCAAAAAGGCGCGGCCGTCAGTGCTGTTGCTGGTTGTGTCCGATGCGAGCGGTAAAGAGATCGCCACAGGCACCGGCTTTATTGTCTCCAGCGACGGCAAACTCATCACCAACCACCATGTCATCGAAGGCGCAGCAAGCATGGTCGCTAAAGCCGAGAACGGTGGTTTGTTGTGTGTTGGACCGCGAAGCTCAGGCCAGAACCTGACTTGGCCAGCAAATCGGATTTGGCTTGGTTGGAAACCGGGGAAACCGGCTTGCCGGAGGCTAGTTCGTTGTGTATCGTAAAGCATAATGAGCACTGTGCAGGACATTGAAGCCGCCATTCAAGTGTTGCCCCGCGAAGAGTTTTCCAAGCTCTGGCAGTGGTGGGATCACTACCGCGAGACCGCTTGGGATCGCCAGATCGAAGCCGACTTGGCCGCCGGCAAGCTCGACAAACTGTTGGCGGAAGCGGACCGCGATTTCGAGGCTGGCCGCTGCAAGCCGCTGCCGTGAACAACTTCACCACGCCCCGGTTCTGGCAGCAATACAATTCTCTGGCACCGGAAATCCGCAAACACGCCGACCGCTGTTTTGCCTTGTTCCAACGCGACCCGCAGCATCCGGCGCTGCAATTTCAGAAGAAAGGCCGGGCATGGGTAGCGCGAGTCGGTCCCGGCCATCGGGCGCTGGCGAAGGAACGATCGGAAGGCTTGGTCTGGTTTTGGATTGGACCACACGATGAATACGAGCGGCTCTTGCGTTCAATGGAATGACAAATTGCATAAACATCTAATCGGAGGAAAACAACATGAGCGAAATGGCAGTGAATATCGGCTGGGCGGTGGTATTTAGTTTTGTGGGGGGCGCGATCGGAATTGTGCTCGTGCTGGCAGCGTCACTGGTACTGCCGCGGCTGATTGATCGGATGACTCCCAACATCGATGAAGAAAAGGAAATTGCACGTGGGAATGTGGCCGTCGCAGAATATTTCGGGCGGGTGGTCGCGGCCAGCATTATCGGAATCAGCATTGTCGTGGCCGCGGCGGTATTGGGCGGCGTGATCGCGGCCTTGCGGTGAACTTCGCCCGTGTAATTTCCGTCTGCCTGATCTGGCTCGCTACGACGGTAGCATTCGGGCGGGGCGGCGGCGGTTGTTTTGAGGCCGGCACGCCCATTCAGACGCCCCATGGACCGGTCCCAATCGAATCGCTGCGGGTTGGAGATCCGGTGGACGGTGGCGTTGTGCAAGCGGTCATGTGCGTCGACCCGGCGGAGTATTTGGAGGTGACCGTTGGCGACCGGGTGGTCCACGTAACGACGGAACATCCCTTTGCAATCGCGCCGGGCATCTTTCGCATGGCCGATCATCTGCGGGTTGGCGATCCCTTGCTGGTGGAGGGCGAGGCTCCTGCCGAGCCGAGGGAAAGGACGCGGCTCGCCGGGAGGCTCGCCCTCCACCAGATTACTGCAATTCGCCGGATCCCGGCAGAGCGACCAGCTTACAATCTTTTGGTCAGCCCCGGTGGAACGTTTGTGGCCGGTGGGTGCGTGGTTCACAACAAGGGTTGCTTCTTGCCGGAGACCCCGATCTTGCGGGCAGACGGGACGGCAATCGCAATCAGTGCGGTGCGGCCGGGCCAGCAATTGCTGGCGTTCGAGTTGAATGGCAATGTGGTCACTTCGACCGTGCAAAATGTCATCACGCACGACGTGGATGAGTATCTCGTGGTCAAGACGGCACAGGTTGAATTGCGTGTCACGGTGGAACATCCATTCTATGTCGGCGGTAGCACCTTCAAGACCCTCGCGGCATTGAAGCCGGGGGACGAGATTTATGCTGTAGTAGAACGGGCGTCTCGCCCGTTTTTCGAAAGCGGGAACGGGAAAGAAACGGGCGAGACGCCCGTTCTACTTCCCCAACGGATTCTCAGCATCGCCCGGATCCGCCAACCAACCCGCGTCTATAATCTGCAAACCGACGCACCCAACACCTACTTCGCCAACGGGATCGCGGTCCACAATAAGGGGGGCGGCGGCTGTTTTCCGGCCGGAACTACCATTGCCACGCCCTCTGGTCTGGTCTCGATTGAGACGCTCCAGCCCGGGGCTGTCGTGCTCACCGGCCAGGGCGCGATGACGGCTGTGGAAGCGACGTTTGTCACCCGTGCCCGGGTGTTGACACTCCGGACGGATACGGGATTGCTCCAGACCACCACGGAACATCCGGTATTGTGCGCGGACGGAAAATTTCGCAGTGCCGGCGAACTGGTGCGCGGAGCCCGCCTGCCGGGCGCGCTGGTCACCGGGGTCGCACTCGGTGCGGAAGAGTTGGTTTACAATCTGCGCGTCGGCTCACCGCACACGTTTGTAGCCGACGGATTTGTGGTGCATAACAAAGGCGGCGGCGGTGGTTTCGGTGGCGGGGGCTTTCACAGCGGGAGCAGCGGCAGGGGTGGGAATGGCGACCCGACGCTGTTCTTCGTGATCATGGGCGTGATCATTCTCATCGTCGTCGTGCAGGCCGTGGCAAAGTCGCATGAAAAAACCGAGCAGAATCTGGATTTCTGTTACAGCGGGGGCACGGTGGCGGCAAAGGCCGAAAAGACGCGGAAGCTGCTGGAATTCATTGCGCGAACGGATGAAGCCTTTGCGCCCCTGGCCTTGGGCGAGTTGGCAACCAAAGCATTCACCCAACTCCAGCAATGCTGGCAGGCGCGCGCCTACGAGCCGATGCAGCCGCTCTTGATGCCCGATTTGTACGCGGAACATTGCCAGCAATTGGCTGGGTTGCAGCGGAACCACGAAATCAATATCATCGGTCAGTTGCGGGTCGAACGGGTCCAAATTGTCAACGTGCGTTATCCGCACGCTGAAAACCAACGGGAATTCACCGCGCTGATCACGGCGACTGCGCGCGATTATTACGTTGATGATCGGACGCAAGCCTTCTTGCGAGGCGATGCCGCACCAGCGCAATTCCAGGAATTTTGGACGTTCCAGCGGCAGAACGGGCAATGGTTGCTGCGGGAGATCGAGCAGACCCGTGAATCGGACAAGTTGAAGGAAGATAACTTCTTCGAGCCATTCACCGACAAGGGGGTCGAACAAGTTTACGGGGAAGCTGCCAAAGACACCGGCGCCGCCGGGCCATGGCTGGAGAAGTCGGTCGAAACGAAGGCGACGCGGATCGACCGGTTGCTGAATTTCCTCGGGCAAACCGACAAGCTGTGGGATCGCACGGCGATGTTGGAACGGGCCCGGCAGGTGTTCCTCCGAGTGATGTTGGCGCAGGAAGCGGGGGATGTCACCAAGGTCAGCGAGGACGATCTGTTTTCTTCGGTCGTCCTGGATTTGCGGCAGGAGATCAGCCGACGGCGGCAGGCGGGGACCACGATCGAGTTCCGCAACTTATGCATCCGCAAGGCGGAATTGATCCTGATCCGCAATTTCCACGACAACACGCAGGATGAGTTTACCGTCCGCATCAGTGCCCACGCCCAACGAATCGTCCGCGGTCACGCGACAGTGATCAGTCAGGAAGACGACGTCACTCCATTTGAGGAATACTGGACATTTGGCCGGCAGGCGGGCCAGTGGAAAGTAAAAGAAGTGCTGCCGCCCGCTGCGGGCGCAGCGGCGGTGAAAGCCGAGAATGTGGACGAAGACAGCAATGCCGCGCAGTTGCAATGGTATTACAAGCAGACCCGGGCGAATTGAGTCGGAACGCCGCCGTCTCAAACTTCATCTGGAGGGCGAGCCTCCCGGCGAGCCGAAGGTTTTTCTGTCCCGCGAATGGTTCGGCGGGAGCTCCGACAGGAGTCGCGAGTCCTTCTCGGACCTCGCCCTCCAATGCCATTCAAATGAAGTTTAACGTAACGCCAGCCAACCGTGAATGTCGCGAATGCGTTCCTGAAAAAGCAGGTTTCAACGTAATGCGTCAGTGAAGGCTGGGCATCCCGCAGCCCCGACCCGGGGTCGGGGTGGCACCTCGCTTGGGAACTGCTGCGCGAACCACGCGCTCACGCGCGCGGCTACCTAAGGATTCTTGCTGAGCCAATCGCTAATGTCGCGCGCCATGGGCGAGTTCGGAACAAGGCGCAGGTAGGCGTCGTAGTGCAGGTGGGCTTTCGCCCGCGTGGCGGGGTCGCGGGCGTACAACGTCGCCGCCGTCAACCGGACGGAAGCCTCGTTCGGGTTGATTTCCAAAATCTTTTCATACTGGACCAGCGCATCCACGAGGTAGCCCTGCTGCTGCAACAAAATCGCGTAATTGAACCGGGCATCCCGGAAATCCGCTTGGGCCGCCAACGCCAGCTCGTAATTGTCGAGGGCTTTCTCCGGCTGGTTCGCGTCCCGCCAGGCAATCCCGAGATTGTAATACGCCTGCGCGAAAATGGGATCGGTCGCAACGGCCTGGGCATAGGCGGTGATGGCGGCCGGTAACCGGGCTTGTTGCTGCTGCGCGATGCCATCGTTGAAAAACTTTTGGGCAGCGGCGCGGTCACCAGCTTTGAGCGGCGGGATGGCAACCGTCGTCCGCCGCAATACGACCGGTTTCGGCAATACGGGGGGAGCGGCCGGCTTCGGCGTTTCGACCACCGGCTTGGGCGGAGAGACTGGCTGCACCGGTTTCGGAGTCTCAACCACCGGTAGAACTCGCGCGGGCGCAACGACGGCCGGCCGTGGCGGTTCCACCACTTTGGCGGGCGCGGCGACCGGTTCCACCGGTTTCGCAGGGACCACCACCGGTTCTGGGGCGAGGTAAGATTGCTTCAGGATGGCGAGATTTTGTCGGGCAGTAGCGTGTTGCAGGTCGAGGTGCGCGGCGGATTCAAAATGCAGTTTGGCTTGCGGCGCATTGCCCAGATGCGTTTCGATGACGCCAAGGTCATTCTGGATCTCCGCGGTATTTGATTCAGGAAGTTTTTCGAAAGCTTGTTTGGCTTTCAGCCAATCGCCGGCTTGGAGGTAGGCCCGCCCGAGTTGCAGATGGACACTGGGCGGACAGTTGACGGCTTGGGCAAGTTGCCGGAGCAGCGGGATGGCCTGCATCGGCTGCCTGGCTTCGAGTTGGGCCACCGCCAGGTTATACTGGGCGGCGTCGTGCGTGGCATCGTGGGCGGCGCTGAGATTCAACGCTTCAGAAAAAGCGGCAATCGCTCCAGCCGTGTCGCCATTTTGGAGCCGGCAGACGCCCAGAAAATTCCACGCCTGGCCCGTGGGAATCCCATTTTTCAGGGCCTGCTCGAAACAACTGGCCGCGCGGCCGAAGTCCTCCTCTTTGAAATAGGCCACGCCGGTCTCAAAGCTTTTCGAAGGCGACCGGCTGCAAGCCGTCGCCCCGACCAGGGCCGCGATAAGTAGAAATCTTCTCATGAGCACACGTGACAAAGCTTGCCAAACATCTTATAGTTACACGGAATTTACGCAACAAAAATGACGGAATGGGACATTCAACCACGGGCGAGCGCCTGCACCGGCTGCCAGCAGGCGTTTGCGGATAAGCAAGTGTATCACACCTTGCTGGCGCTCACGCCGGCCGGCTATGAACGCCGGGATTTATGCAGCACGTGCCAACCGACGGCGGCGCGCGCCGACGTCTTGTCGTATTGGCAGGGCGAATTCAAAATGCCGGCCCCGCTCCCGCCGGAACCTCTCCAGAAAGAGAATGCGGAATCACTCTTGCGCAAGCTCGTCGAGTCCACCGATCCCAGCCACGCCCCCGCCCGGTATATTTTGGCGGTGATGCTGGAGCGCAAACGCCTGCTCAAGCACCGCGACACCGTCACCGATGACCAAGGCAACGAATTGCTGATCTACGAGCATGCGCAAAGCGGCGAGTCGTTCACAGTCCCGGATCCGCACCTGCGGCTCGACCAACTCTCCGCAGTCCAGGAACAAATCGCCGAGTTGCTGGCGCCTGGCAAGAAAACGGCCGCCGAACCCGTGGCGGATCCGGCGGCCGAGACTGCACCGAACTGACCCAGCCGATCAGTTCACGTTGACTTTGATTTCCTTTGGCTTGGCCTCTTCGGACTTGGGCAATGTTACTTGCAACACGCCGTCTTTGAAGGTCGCCAGTATCTTGCCGGCATCCACACGGGTCGGCAACTCGATGGTGCGCACGAATTGGCCATGGACGCGTTCCTGATGATAGAAGTTGCTGTCCTTCTTTTCGATCTCGTGCTTCCGCTCGCCTTTGATGGTGAGGAAGTTGTCCTGGATCGCCACACTCACATCGTCTTTGCTCAACCCGGGCAGGTCGGCTTTCACAAGGAAACTCTCCTTCTCGTCCACCACATCGATGGCGGGCGCAAACGCGCCAGCAAACAAACTGCCACGGCGCCGCTGCGATGTGTCGAACATGCGGTTCATCTCCTCGCGAACTTCTTCGAGGCTGCCAAACGGATCCCACACTTCCGTGTTGGGTTTCCAACGAATCAGTGCCATATCAATCACCTTCCTTTCTTTTCTGTAATCCAAAAAAGCAAGGCCGATGCCAACCCGAATGAGATCGTTATAAGTGGCTCAGGGTAAGCTAAATCCAATAATCCGGCTGCCGGCGTTGGGAAACCAGTGCGTCAAGCTGGCAGTCCCTGACCCGGGCCAAGTCTGGGACACTGTGCCACTACGGCTCGGCTGTGTCCAACAACCGGATAAATTCGGAGGCATCCGCCGCCGCGAGGAGCTTTTCGCGGAGGGCATCCTGCCGGAGCAAGCGGGCCAGGTTCCCCACCACGCGGAGGTATTCGGTCACCATCTGTTTCGGGGTGCCAATGAGAAAAACCAAGCGGACCGGCTGGCTGTTCGGCACACCGAAGTCCACCCCCGCCCGACTGCGTCCGACAGCCAACAGGATTTCATTGCACTGTTCCGTGCGCGCGTGCGGGATGGCCACGTCATAGGCCAGCGCGGTGGTGCTGATCCGTTCGCGCTCGAGAATTTCGCCAAAGAAAATCTCAAAATTCGCCACCCGCTGACTTTGCGAAAGCTGGTTGGCAACCTCGCGCAGGACGCCGATCTTGTCCCGGGCCTGCAAATTCAAATTGATCGTTTCGGGTCGGAGTAACGCAGCGACCTTCAACCCGGGCGCCTTGTTTGGCTTAGACATTTGCCCCACTCCACTTTAATTTTTGCCGCAGGACATCAAAATAGGTCTGCCCCTTGGGGCTGACCAACCGGACCACGTGGGCCGATTTGCGGATTTCAATTTCATCGCCGATCTGCATCCGGGCCTGCACCTGGCCATCAATCGTCAATCGCAACTGGCCGGCCGCACTCACCACTTGGCAGCGCACAACCGAGTCGGCCCCGGCGACCACCGGTCGATTGCTCAGCGCGTGCGGGCAGATCGGCGTGAGAATACAGGCGCGCGCTTCGGGCAACAAAATCGGCCCACCCGCACTGAGCGAGTAAGCCGTCGACCCTGTCGGTGTGGCAAAAATCATGCCGTCGCACAGATATTCCGTCAGCAACACATCATCGATCATCACGCGCAACCGGATAATCCGTGATAACGCACCGCGTGAAATCACCGCATCATTGAGTGCCCGGTGCGATTCAGTCCGTTGCCCCTTGCGGCGCAGGGTGGTTTCGATGCGAAACCGGGGTTGCACCTGGAAGTCCCCCTGCAGGATTTGCCGGACCGCCGCCGGCAGATCGTTGCCGCGAACACTCGTTAAAAAACCGAGGTTGCCGAGATTGATCCCGAGGAGCGGGGTCTCGGCGTCTCCCAACTCCCGCGCAACGCGCAAGAGCGTCCCGTCGCCGCCGAGGACAAAAATCATGTCGGCTGTTTTGGCCAGGACCGACAGTGCGCGCGCGGCGCGCGGGCGACCCGCCAACGTGGCCATGTCGCGATCAAGGACGGCGGTGACTTGATGCACGGCGAGCAGGTCGAGTAATTCCAGCAGGCGCGCGCGGGCCGCCGGCTTGTCCGGGTTGCCGGCGATCCCGATAATTTTTGGAAGGTGACGTTTCATTTGAAACGATGCCGTTGAATGTTCTCTGGTTGGGGGGCGCGGTGTCCCACCGCGCCGCTGGAGATTGGCCGGTCGATCGAATGGGGCCCGCCGAACGACGGGCTGGGACAGCCCGCCCTACCGGTTTCGAATGAAGCATTTCGTTTCATGGCTTGGTGAATCCGACCAGAAATTCTTTATTGCCGGCCGGCCCGAGTAGCGGCGACTCGCACCGGCCGACCAAGCGGAGCCCGAGCGTCCGAGTGGCAAAATCAATCACTTCCGCCTGCACACGCTCGTGGACGCCGGCATCGCGGACGACGCCCCCCTTGCCGACATCGGCTCGGCCCGCCTCGAATTGTGGTTTAATCAACGCGATCAGTTCTCCGCCGGGTCGCAGCAATTGCTCCGCTGCCGGTAAGATTTTGGTGAGCGAAATAAAGGACGTGTCAATCGTCACCAGATCGACCGGCGTCCCGATCTGCGACGGCAACAGATTGCGCGCGTTCACCTCATCCTGGACGGTCACCCGCGGATCTTGCCGGAGTTTCCAGGCGAGTTGGCCCTTCCCCACGTCCACGGCATGGACGTGACTGGCGCCGTGCTGGAGCAGGCAATCGGTGAAGCCACCGGTCGAGGCGCCAATGTCGACGCACCGCTTACCGGTCGGATCCATTTGGAAAGCCGTCAGCGCGGCTTCCAGTTTGTGGCCGCCCCGGCTGACGAATTTTTCAGCGGCGGTAATTTGGACATCGGCATCGGCCACCACGGTGTCGCTGGCCTTGCCCGCGAGCTGGCCGTTGACGCGAACGGCACCGGCCAGAATCAGCCGCTTGGCCTGCTCCCGACTGACGGTCAAACCGCGGGCCACCAACTCGGTATCAAGCCGTGCGCGCATCGGCAGTCACGACCCGGAATTGCTGCGGCTGCGCCGCCAGTGCCAACGCTTCATTCACCTTGGCAATGCCGGTCACAGCGTTCACGCCGTATTTGTCCTCCAAATCCTTGTTGGTGGTCGCGTGTTCGATGAATTTATCCGGCCAGCCGACCCGGACAACCGGGGTGTGGATGTGGGCATCCATCAACGTCTCCATCACCGCGCTGCCAAAGCCACCCATCAGGACGCCATCCTCGATGGTGCAGATCACTTTCGCAATCTTCCCGTATTTTTCCAGAATCTCGTGGTCAATCGGCTTACAGAAACGGGCGTTGATGAGCGCCACAGATTTCCCGTCGGCCTGCAACCCGGCCACGATTTCGCGGGCCAGCTTTTGCACGGCACCGTAGAAAATCACGGCGACATCGGTGCCATGCTGGAGAACTTCGGCTTTCCCCATGGGGAGGATCGCCGGGCGCTCTTTGACTGGCACCCCTTCACCAGCCCCGCGCGGATACCGGATCAGCACCGGGCCATGACTATTCAATGCGGTCCAGAGCATATCGCTGAGTTCATCTTCATCCTTGGGCGCCATCAACGTGGCATTGGGTACGCAGCGGCCGTAAGCAATGTCGAAGAGACCATGATGGGTGGGGCCGTCGTTGGCCGACAGGCTGGCGCGGTCCAGGCAAAAAACCACATCCAGATTTTGCAGGGCGACATCGTGGATGATGCAATCGTAGGCGCGCTGGAGGAAAGACGAATAAATTGCGCAGACCGGCTTGAAGCCCATCGTCGCCAACCCGGCGGCGAAAATCACGGCGTGTTCCTCCGCAATGCCGACATCGAAATACCGGTCGGGTTTGGCCTTCTGGAGTTTGATCAGGCTGGTCCCACTCGGCATGGCCCCGGTGATGCCGACGAGCCGGCTGTTCACATCACTGAACCGCACCATCGCATCCCCGAATACATCCTGATAATTCGGCGGGGTCCCTTCTTTTTTGGGTGCCGACTTTCCGGTGGTGATATCAAACGGGCCGCAACCGTGAAACGTCTGCGGATCTTCGAGAGCCTTATCATACCCCTTGCCTTTGATGGTCTGAACGTGCAGGAGCAATGGCTGATCCTGTTTTTTCGCCCATTCAAAAGTTTCGATGAGCTTGGGCAGGTTGTGCCCATTGATCGGTCCGATATAGCGCAGTCCAAATTCCTCGAACAACACGCTGGGCACCAGCAGACTCTTGAACGCCTCCTCGACCTTGTGCTCGATCTTGGCGATTTCCGGTCCGAACCGGTGCATAAAACTCTCGAGTTTTTTGTGCGCGGCCTGATACCGGGGGTTGGTGACGATCCGATTGAGATAATCCGGAATGGCGCCCACATTCTTGGCGATGCTCCACTCATTATCGTTCAGAATCACGATCAGGCGTTTGGTGGTGTGCTTGATGTTGTTGAGGGCCTCGAGCGTGATGCCATTGGTCAAGGCTGCATCCCCAAGAACGACGACCACCTGCTCATCCGTGCCCGCGCGATCGCGGCCCGCCGCCATGCCCAAGCCGGCCGAGAGCGCGGTGCCGGCGTGGCCGGCGCCAAAACAATCGTGCGGACTTTCCTCCCGCAGTGCGAACCCCATCGGCCCACCGGTCTGGCGGATTTTGTGGAAGACCTGCCGCCGGCCGGTCAGCAGTTTATGAATGTAAATCTGGTGGCTGACATCAAAGATGAACCGGTCTTTCGGGGTGGTGAAGACTTTGTGCAGCGCAATGGTCAGTTCGACCACGCCGAGGTTCGGGCCGAGGTGGCCGCCGGATTTGCTGAGCGCGGTAACCAATTCGTCACGGATTTCCTGCGCGAGCGTCGTAAGTTGCTCCAAGGTCAGCAACTTCAGGTCCGCCGGCGAGTTGATCATTTCCAAATAACGGCCCATGCGATCTCTCCTTACAGCAATTTTGCTTCGTTGTCGCCGGCGGCTTCTTCGGCCGGTTCAAATGGTTCCAGCTTGGTTGAGCCATCGGCTTTCTTTTGTAAAATCTCGATCTTTTGCTCGGCTTCGTCGAGTTTTTGGGTACAAAACCGCGCGAGCCGAGTCCCTTCCTCATACCGCTTGAGGACATCCTCCAACGGCAGTTCCGCGCCTTCCATCTCCGCGACAATCTTTTCCAGGCGCTGAATGGCTTGTTCGAAACTCGGGTTGGCCCCGTCTTTTTTAACGGCTTTCATCGGGCAAGGAAGTTACCACGAACCCAAACCGTCCAGCAAGCACGATGGTCAGGCCGCGGCATCTTCAAACGGATGGCCGGTGAGATGGATGAAGGCGTCTTCGAGGGTCGGCTTGCCAACACTGACGGCTTCGATCTCGCCGGGAAAGGCTTCGACCAGGGCCGGCACAAACTCGTGACCGCGCGCCCGCTCGATGCGGATCACGCGATCCACGATCCCAGCTTTGACGGCAAAACGGCTTTCAATAAGCGCGCCCAGCTTGACCGGATCGTGGGCGCGGACGGAAATCACATCCCCACCCACCTGATCTTTCAGGGCCAGCGGCTTGTCGAGCGCGACGAGCTGCCCCCGATCGAGCAGCGCGAGCCGGTCGCAGCGTTCGGCTTCTTCCATGATATGGGTCGTGACCAATACGGTCACGCCTTCCTGATCACGCAATTCGGCCAGGTAATCGCCCACTTCCCGGCGCACGCGCGGGTCGAGACCGGTGCTGGGCTCATCGAGCAGGAGCAACGCGGGTTTGTGGAGCAGGCCGCGGGCAATTTCGACCCGGCGCCGTAATCCGCCGGAAAGTTTTTCCGTCAATTCATTGGCACGATCGGCAATCCCGAAGCGCTCGAGCAATTCCGTGATCCGCTGTTGGAGCGGGGCACCGCGCAAGCCGAAGATGTGCCCGTGATGGCGGAGGTTTTCCAGAATGGTCAGTTTTTTATCGAGGCTCGGGGATTGGAAGACCACGCCAATTTGGCGCCGGACCGCATTGCGCTGCGCCACAACATCGCAGTCGAACACCCGGACCTGGCCGGTTTGGGGCGGCAGCAAAGTGCTGAGAATTCGGAAGAGCGTGGTCTTGCCGCCGCCATTCGGGCCGAGAAGCCCGAAAATTTCACCGCGGTGAACGGCCAGGTTCACCGCATTGAGCGCGACGCGGTCGCCATAGCGGTGGGTCAATTCCGTAATCGCAATGACCGGTTGTGAATCAGTGTTTGGCATGCCTCTGTTAATCGTGCTGAATGGCGCAGTTTTCAAGGGAAATATGTGGGAGTTGGTAATGCGTCAGTGACAGCTGGAGATTGGTACGTAGCCGCGCGCGTGAGCGCGTGGTTCGCGCCACAGCTCCCAGCGCAGCGCCACCGCCTCACGGTGGCGGCTACACGACACCTCGTCGTCACTGACGCATTGCCGGGGTTGTAATTCGTCGGAAATCTGACATTCTAGCAGTGATGATTGACAAATGGCTGAGACTTATTTTCGTGGGAATGATGGTCGCCTGCAGCGCACGCGCCGAACTCGCTTCGCCGGCGGAAGCCGGGCAGGTGGGCATGGCCGTCTCCAAATTGTTGGAAGAGCACCACTACAATGCCAAGCGTTTGGACGACACGATGGCCAAGGAAATGCTCAAGAACTACCTCAACGCGCTCGATTACAACCACTTTTTTTTCCTGCAAAGTGACGTGGATGGATTTCAGCATTTCAGCACCGAGCTCGATGAGGATCTGATCGTGGGCGACGTCCAGCCGGCGCTGGCTATTTACCGGATCTTTAGCAACCGGCTGGAACAGGCCAGCCTCGCCATCAAGGATTTGCTGCAAGAGAACTACGCCTTTGTCGGCCCCGATACGCTGGTCATCGACCGGCATGAGTCCCCCTGGCCCGCCACCGAACTGGAGCGCCGCGAGTTGCTGCGACAACATGTGAAGTTTGAACTCCTCGAAGAACGACTCAATAAGGAAAAACCCGACGCGGCCATTAAAATCATCAAGCGCCGGTATGACACCCTGTTGCGCAACCTGCATGAAACCGATCTCGATACCATTACCGGTGTCTACCTGAATTCCCTGGCCGCGCTGTATGACCCCCACACGCAGTACCTGCCCCCCAGCTCCGCCGAAGATTTCGCCATCAACATGCGCCTCTCCCTGTCCGGCATCGGCGCGGTTCTGGAATCGAAAGACGGGTACGCCAAAATCGTAAGCCTCGTCCCAGGCGGCCCCGCAGCGCTCGACAAGCGCCTGAAAGTCAATGACCGCATTGTCAGCGTGGCGCAAGCGGACGGCCCCATGGTCGATGTCGTGGACATGAAGCTCAACCGGGTCGTCCAACAGATCCGCGGCAAAAAAGGCACCCAGGTCCGGCTCAGAATTATTCCGGGCGATTCGCCCGATTCCTCCATGCGGTCGGAGGTCAGCCTGATTCGCGATGAGATCAAGCTGACCGAGCAGGAGGCGAAAGCCAAGATTATCACCCAGCCGACCCCGGGCGGACCGGTCCGGCTGGGCTACCTCGACCTGCCTTCTTTTTACCTCGATCAAAAAGGGGGGGCTGACGGGAAAAGCTCGGCGCGCGACGTGCGAAAACTGCTCGAAAAACTGCAGGCCGAAAAAATCGCTGGCTTGGTTCTGGATTTGCGGCAGAACACTGGCGGCTCGTTACAGGAGGCGATCGCACTGACGGGCATGTTCATTGACGAAGGGCCGGTTGTTCAGGTGAAAGATCCGCAGGGCCGGATCAGCGTGGGCCGGGATCCGGAGCGCGGAGTGGCGTTTGCTGGCCCGATGGTGGTGTTGGTCAACCACAGCAGCGCGTCGGCCTCGGAAATTTTGGCGGCAGCCTTGCAGGATTATGGCCGTGCGCTGATTGTCGGCGATCAAGCCACCTTTGGCAAAGGCACCGTGCAACAACTGCTCATGCTCGACGAGCTCCTGCCTCTCAAGCACCACGATGCCACCGGCGTGGGCCAGTTGAAACTGACCATTCAGAAATTTTACCGGGTCTCGGGCGGCTCGACGCAATCCCACGGCGTCACCCCGGACATTGTGCTGCCGTCCATGCTCGACGCGGTGAAATTCGGCGAGAATCATCTCCCCCATTTTTTACCGTATGACGAAATTCCAGCGGTTCCAATTGCGCGCTGGAATCAGCCGGCTCCGCCACTGGCAGTCCTGCGCCAGCGGGCGGCCGAGCGGGTGGCGCACGACCCTGAATTCCGCTATATCATGGATGACATCGAGCGGTTAAAAGCGAAGACGGCGGAGAAGACCGTCGCACTCAACGAAGCCACCCGACTCGCCGAGAAGGTGGAAAATGAAAATCGCGCGGCTGCGCGCAAGGCCGAACGCGCCGCGCGCCACGTTGTTCCTTACCCGACAACCGAAATCACGCTCGCCAGCCTGACCGGCTCCACCAACCAGGTCGCTGCGATCACGCGCAAAGTGCTGGAAACTGCCGACCAAAACTCGAAAGCCGATTCCGCCAAGCCGCCGACCGCCCCGGACGATACTCCGCCGGCACCAGATCCCATCTACAACGAGGGACTGAACATTCTGGCAGACTACATTCAACTGCTGGGCAATCAGACCGCGAAGAATTGAGAAATGCCGCCCCCATTGTGGGACAGTGCGTCTCGCCTGTCCAGAGAGCTGCGCGGTCACTTGGCGCGTGAGCCCGTTAGGAAGCCCACTTCATCTCCAGCTTCTTTCGGTTCAAAGCACAATCCCGCAAGGTTGATCAGATTCTGGTATGCTGGTCGTGGATGACGAACCGCTGCTGCGCGTTATTACCGAGGCGTGGCTGACTGCTGATGGCCATCGTGTCGCAACGATTCCCAATGGAGCGGCGGCGTTGCAACAACTCCAGACCGATCCTTTTGACCTGGTGATCACGGACAAGGCGATGCCCGATTGGATTTCCGTCATTGCGGCCTTAATCGCGACGATCTCTTCTATTGCAGTTTTTGACTAAGAGCATGTTTTGAAATTTCTGCAGACACTCACTTAAACAATTGCGGGGCAAGGTCGCGCGCCCGTTGCAAGGCAATGGCCGAGTCTGCCGGTTTGCCGGATTTATCGTAGACAACAGATAAACCATACCACGCCAGTGCATTGTTGGTTTTGAGATTGATGGCTTGGCGGTAGGCGGCAATTGAATCGTCAGACCGATTTGACTTGTTGTAGTAAAACCCCAAATTGAACCAGGCATCGGCGTAATCGGGGTTGAATCTGACGGCTTGCCGGGTGGCGGTAATCGCCTGGTCGGTCCGACCGGCCAAGTCGTGGGCCACCCCTAAATCACACCAGGCATCCGCATAATCGGGGTTGATTTTAATGGCATGCTGAAAGGCGTCAATCGCATCCTTTGCCCACCCAACCTGAGTATCCACCAGTCCTAATTTATACCACGCCTCCGCAAAATGAGGTTGGAACTTCAAGGCCTGTTGAAAAGCCCACAGCGCATCTTCCGGCCGGTTGGACGTTCCATAGATCATCCCCAGATTACACCAGGCATCCACGTAATTAGGTTGGATTTTGATCGCCTGTTGCAGAGCAGCGATCGCCTCATTGGTCTGGCCAGCCTTGGTGAGGTAAAAACTCAAACCGCACCATAGGACTGGATAATTAGGTTGCCGTTGGGTCGCCCGCTGAAACGTGCCGAGCGCAGTATACAACAGACCCGCTTCGCCGCAGGCATTTCCCAGATCATACGCCGTCACCATATCATCCGGGTTAATCTTGATCGCGCGGTTGTAATCGGCGATCGCTCCCTCGATATCCCCCTGCGCCCGCCTGGCAATCCCGCGGGTTGAATAGGCATCGGCAGCTTGGGGGTTCAGTTCAATCGCCTGGGTGCAATCGGCAATGGTTCCCTCGTAATCTTTCTGGGCTTTTTTAACCAAACTGCGGAGAGCGTAGGTCGCGGCGTCTTGCGGATCCAGGTCGATCGCTCGCGTGAGATCGGCCAGCGCACTGGCATAATCTCCTTTCGCCATCTTCGCAATCCCGCGATACGAATAAGCCCGAGTGTTTTGCGGATCCAGTTTAATGCATTGGCTGTAATCAGCGATCGCCCCGTCGTAGTCGCTCTTGAATTGTTTGGCAAACCCACGGTCAAAGAATCCGGGGGCCGGCGATTGGCCAAATGTGATGACCGGGAAAACCAGGACCAACACCAGGTTCAACAACCTCACAAAGGTCGGCGTGACCGGCCGCTTCCATCCGCCTCGGTTGCAATTCGGTTTCATTCGACGGTTCGTTAGTTCAACTGCAGCTGGCAATGCACTCCTCTGAGATTTTTCATCTGGCCGGCATCCGCGACCAGCGCGGGACGTTGAACTTGGTTGCTCAAATCTCCACGACATCGCCGTAGGTCGGGACGCGGATGTCGGACGCGGGATGGAGTTGCCGGAGCGTGGCGGCAAAGGCTTCGGCGGGCTCGAGTTCCCCATGCACTACAAAAATTCCGCGCAGCGAACCAGTAATCTGTTCGGCCCACCGATGTAATTCATGCCTGTCGGCGTGACCGGAAAAAGCGTCCATCGTTTCAATTTCAGCGCGGACAGTATGCAACTCACCGAAAACATTGACCTGCTTGTCGCCGCTGGCAAGCCGGGCGCCGAGGGTGTGTTGGGCGCACCAGCCGACGATTAAAATCGTATTGCGCGGATCTTCAACCGTGTTGTGGATGTGATGCCGGATGCGGCCGGCTTCGGCCATGCCGGACGCACTGAGAATAATGCACGGTTTCGTCAGACCGTTCAGTGCCATCGACTCTTCGACACTCTGAATGTAAGTGACATTGGGGGTGCTGAACGGGTTGTCCCCGTTGGCCATGACGGCTGCGAATTTCGGATTATAAGCTTCGAGATGCTTGCGGAAGATGGTGGTCGCATTGACGGCAAGCGGGCTGTCCACATAGATTGGCAAAGCCGGGATGCAGCGGGATTGTTGCAGTTGGTACAGAGTGTAGAGGAGCTGTTGCGTGCGGCCGACGGCGAACGAGGGGATCACGATTTTGCCATTTCGTTCGACTGCCCGATTGATGATCTGACACACCCGTTCGTTCACGTCGGCCAAGGGTTCATGAACCCGGTTGCCGTACGTGCTTTCCGTGAGCAGGTAGTCCACATTCTGCGGGACGGCGGAATCGCAAAGGATGTCGTTGTGACCGCGGCCCAGATCGCCGCTGAAGGCCAACCGGTATTTGCGGGCCCCTTCGGCAATGTCGAGCACGATGATGCTCGAGCCCAGGATATGCCCGGCATCAATCCAGGTGGCCGTCACGCCCGGGCCAACCGCCACGGGTTGCTGGTACGCGACCGGGGCAAACTGTTCGAGCGCAGCCGTGGCATCGGCCTGGGTATAGAGCGGCGCCACCAGCGGCCGGCCTTTTTTTGCCAATTTCTTGTTCAGAAACAGGGCGTCCTGCTCCTGAATGTGGGCACTGTCCACCAGCATGATCCGACAGAGATCGGTGGTCGCTTCGGTGGCGAATATTCTTCCTTTAAACCCGTCCCGGCATAACACCGGAATAATGCCGGTATGATCAATATGCGCATGGCTGATCAGCAGCGCATCGACCCGGGCGGGCGGAAACGCGAGGTGGGTATTGTAATCGATCGTCTTGTCGCGGCGGCCTTGGAACATTCCGCACTCGAGCAGGATCCGCTGACCGTTGACCTCGAGCAGATGCTTGGAGCCGGTGGTGGTGCGATCCGCGCCGTAAAAAAACAGCTTCATCAGGGCGCGGCCAGAACAATGACCCGGTTTGGTGTCGAGAAAATGGCCCCGCCATGCGCGATGGCGACGACAAAGAAACCTTGAATGGTCTGGTTCTCGACGACGCGCGCGGGCTCCAGCTCGCCCGGCACACGCACGAGCGCCGAGTACCGGAGCGGATGTTCACTGGCCTGCGAGGTCCCCACCAGAACCGGGTAATCGACGGCAAACGGTTCCCCAGCGATACTTTCGAGTTCGAAGCGCCGGTAGGTGATGAATGGATTCATCCGCGGATCTTGCGGCAGATACCGGAAGAGATGGTTATTCACATTATGGATATTTTCCATATCGGTGTAGCCGAGTATTGCCAGTTTGGCGAGGGACTCCGGATACTCCGCATACCGGCTATGGTAGCGGCCAATGGCGGCGCGGAGCCGGTGCAGGCGAATGCGATCGGTCCCGTGATCCACGGTATTGCGCAAGGCCACGCCAAAGAGCTGGGCGCGTTCAACATTGCTCTGGAAATACGGGGCGTTCGCCAGACGGTGGCGCAACAGAGCATAGTTTTCCTCGGCGGCCCGGTCGTTGGTGCTCTCATTCAGTTGCGCATGCTTGAGGAGCGCGATGTCCAACCAGGGCGAGACCTGAAGTGAATGAGACAGGAGGTCCAGCAGGATGGCCGCATTTTGCAATTGCCCTTGGGCAACCAGGCGCGTGGCTTCCTTGTACTTCTCGAAAAACCGGCTGGCGTCCGTGCTGGCAATTTCTGACAATGAGCCGTTGGTCGGAGCGGGGGCAACGGCAGCCGGCGGCGGATTGGTCTGGGCGTAGCCCCCCAGGGCAATCATGACCCAAACAAAGACGCTTCCCACACCCCAACCGTTATTGCGGATACGAACCATGCTTCGATTCCTGAGCATAACCGCGGCCATCCCAAAAAGCAACGGCAAGATATGCACGGCAACCGGAGCATTGACAGATACCGGCTCTTTGTGGCAAGGCTGACCCGATGAAATCCAGCTCCAGTGATCAGCCCAATCGCCTGGCAACCGTGTTGCAACCGTTCGTCGACCGCCACTCGCTGGCGGGCGCCGTGACACTGGTGGCCACCCGCAATAAAATCCTCGATGTGACGGCTGTCGGTTTTTCCGATATCGCCGCGCGGAAACCACTGCGGCCGGATGGCGTATTCTGGATCGCCTCCACAACCAAGCCCCTGACCGGTACCGCCCTGATGATGCTGGTGGAGGAAGGCCGGGTGCGCCTGAACGATCCGGTCACAAAATACTTACCGGCCTTCGCCCAGCCCCTGGTCATCGCGGCGCAGTCCAAACGGCAACTCCTCCTCCGGCCGGCCCCGGAGCCAATCCGCCTCCGCCATTTGCTGACGCATACGAGCGGGCTGCCGTTCAGTTCCGCGCTGGAAACACCGACGATGGACGGGCATCCGTTGCGCACGACCGTGCAAAGCTACGCCATGCTGCCATTGCAATCGAAGCCCGGCACCCAATATCTCTATTCCAACGCCGGTATCAACATCGCCGCCCGCATCCTCGAAATCGTGTCCGGCCAATCGTACGAAGCGTTCATGGCCGCCCGGCTTTTCGAACCGCTCGGCATGACGGAAACCACTTTCTGGCCCAGCGCGGCGCAGACCCGCCGGCTCGCGAACGCGTACCAGCCTGACGCCGCCAAAACCGGTTTGGAAAAAACCACGATCAGCCAGCTCCGCTATCCGCTCAATGATCGAAGCCGCTATCCAATGCCCGCCGGCGGCCTGTTTTCGACCGCGCGCGATCTGGCACGTTTCGGCCAAATGATTCTCAATCGCGGCACATTCGCTGGCCGACGTTATCTCTCTCAAGCGGCGATTGCCCAAATGACGCGCAAACAAACCGGTCCCAAGGTTTCCAACTCCTATGGCTTCGGCTGGGGAACGGGCAAAGGTTGGTGCGGCCACGGCGGTGCGCTTTCCAATAATTTCGTGGTGGACTGGCGGCACGGCTTGGTCCTCGTGTTTATGGTGCAGCATGCCGGCTGGGCAGGCAACGGCGGCCAGAGCTACGAAGCCTTTAAACAGGCGGCACTGCAACTGCACTGAGCATTTTAACAGCAGTCGGCGAATGGATTTTATGAAAATTGAACCGATTTTTGTCGCGGATTGGACAATGCAGCAAGCCTGGTTGGCGCAGCCGGAGCCGGATTTGTTGCCGGCCCGGGTCCGCGTGGGCTGGCGCCGGGACGCCTTGGTCATCGAAGCCGAACTGGCCGACCGCGATATTTTCAATCCGGTCACGGAGTTCAACCAGGCCGCCTTTAACGCGGGCGATGTCTTCGAGATTTTTTTGCGCCCGGACTGGCAGCAACCTTACTTTGAATTCCACGTCACCCCCGGCAACCAACTCCTCCAATTGCGCTTTGCCGACGCCCAGCAAGCCCGCCAGCTCCCCAGCGTTGGGACGCTCGACGAGCGGCTGGCCGCCAACAAAATCTGGAAATCACGGATGACCAGTTCCGTCCGCGTGGACGCCGCCGCCCAGCGGTGGTTTGTGAGTGTGGCCATCCCGTTTGCCATGGTGGTCGAAACCGGCACGATGCAACCCGGGGCGCGCTGGCTCTGCTCTTTCTGCCGGTATGACTACACGCGCGGCCGCGCGCAACCCGTTTTATCCTCCACCTCGCCGCACGCGCAGTGCAATTTCCACCGCCAGGAAGAGTGGCAGCCCATTGAGTTTCCTGGCTGCGAATAAGAATCTGAATAAACCGGCCGGGACAGCACTTCGTTGGCCGCCCACTCCTGAAAATCGGAAGTAAAATCGCGCGGCATTATGTCAGGTTTTCCCGCCGGCCACCGCCGCCTTCGGCATCGGAACTGATCCCCGGCGAACCACCAACTGCCACCAGAACCTGATGAACTGTCCGGCAATCCGCCAGAGATGGCGGGGCCGGAAGAATTGGCTCGTGCCGTACGTCCGGTAATAGTGCGGCACCGGCACCTCGCAGAGGACACTCCCGGCCAACTGAAACTTCTTCATCATTTCCACGCAAATTGTGCCTGTTGCCGATTCCAGCACCACACTGTCGAGCAGCCGGCGACGAATCAACCGAAAGTGACAGTCCACATCGCGCACACGCAACCCGAACGCCACACCGGCCACGCGTTGATAGAGCCACCCCAACACAATGCGGTGCAGCGGATCATGACGCGCAATCTTGTAGCCGGTCACGACATCCATGCTTTCGTTCCAAACTGCCAAGAGTCGGAGTAAATCGTGGGGATCGTATTGCGCGTCGCCATCCGTGTAAAATACCCACTCTTTCCGGGCCGCCGCAAAGCCGGTCCGCAGGGCGGCGCCGTAACCACGGTTGCGGTCGTGGTGAATCACCCGAACTTGCGGATACCGGCGCGACAACTCCGCCAGCACATCTGCCGTGTGATCCTGGCTGCCGTCGTTGACCACGAGGACTTCATAATCATCCGTGATCCGCGGCAACAACTGGAGCGCGATGATCACCTGACTGCCGATCGTGCCGCCGTCGTTACAGGCTGGGAAAAACACGGTCAACGATTTTGGGTTCATCTTTCCGCTTTTCGAGCCAAGGCCATTCCACTCAAACTGGCCGGCAAGTTGTCCGACCGCAAAGACTACCGACTCAACCCGGCGGTGGCAAACTGCGGGTGAATGCGACCATTTCAACGGGGCTTCAGTACGCGCCCCAATTAATACCCACCCCGCTCAGGGCCGTCTTGGTGCTTGCATTAATTTGCACCTGCGTGGGACCGACCACGGTATACATGTAACGATTATTGAGAATATCGTTGGTCGGCCAAGTTCCCTTTAAAAACAGTGCCGCCGATGTCGTCACAATCGCATTTCCATTGATTTGCCCGGTTTCCAGTGCCCACTGGTCAATGGCCGCATCCGCCTGCCGCGCGTCATTGACAATCCGGTAGCCTTGCGAACGCATCCGCGACCGCTGCAGCCCCGGCACGGCCAAGGCTGCCAACAACCCGATGATCGCCACCACGATCATGATTTCCACCAACGTAAATCCGGACTCACTCCGCTGCTGGTTCAGCTTCATGGCTTTACCTCATTTCTTATTGCTGGCTGTTAATTCGATCACGCATCCAATTTCTCACCGCGATGCCATAAACCTACCGGAGGAGCACCAGCACGAACAGTCGGTAAAATTACCGACAGCGGTTCAGCGGTCGTTCCGGCCGTGATACCGGGCGACGGCTTGCGAGCGTGAGCGGACACGCAGTTTCTGATAGATCCGTTCGACGTGGGTGCGGATCGTCGCGTAGCTCACAGCGAGCCGGTCGGCGATTTCTTTGTAGAGAAAACCTTGGGCCAGCAAATCGAGCACTTCCTGTTCGCGCGGGGAAAGGTTTTCCATCTCGCGCACTGACGACCGGCCTCCCTGGAACATTTGCACCACTTTTCGAGCGATGCCACTGGTCATCGGCGCTCCGCCCGTGTTGACATCGCGAATGGCCGCCAGCAGTTCGCCGGCGTGCACGGGCTTGACGAGGTAACCGACCGCGCCGGCCGCCAGCGCTTTAAAAACGGAATCGGTGTCCTTAAAAACCGTCAACATCAACACCTGCGTTGCCGGCAACTTCTCGGCCAACTGCCGGACGCACTCCACGCCGTTCAGGCCCGGCAAATCAATATCCATCAACACCACTTGCGCCGGCTGCGTCGGGAGGCCGGCCAGTGCCGCCTCCGCGGTCGCGTACTCCCCCACACAGTCAAAATCGGCGGCAGCCGAACGCACGATCCGCGCGAGCATCTGCCGCACGCGGGCGTCATCTTCCACAATGGCAACTTGAATTGGCATGCTCACCGGAACGGGAGTTGGACCGTCAGCCCGATGCGAGTCCCCGCGCCGGGCGTGCTGCGGATTTGCACGGTACCATGAATCTCGCGAAGCCGCGTTTGTAAATTTTCCAACCCGTCGTGTCCCGCCGGGGCGGGACCGGTGAAACCGGCGCCGTTGTCGGTGATGGTAATGGTCAATTCCTGACGGAGGACTTCGACCCGCACCTGAATCTCGGTGGCCCCGGCATGTTTGACGGCATTGTTCAGCACTTCCTTCACCGCCAGGCAGAGGTGATGCCGGAGGTTTGAGTGCAAGACCAGACTCGGCGGGTCGCGTGGCAAATCCAGCCGGCACGCCAGACCGGCGGCTGTGAGAAATCCTTGCGTGAACTCGGCGAGATAGGTGAGCAGGCCTTCAAGCGTGTCATGGCGGGGATTGATGGCCCAAACGATTTCATCGAGCGACTGCGCCAGGTCGCGGGACCGGCGAAAGATGCGTTCAAGATGGTCGCCACTGGGATCCGTCTGGGCCAAGTCGCTCAGCAGCGCCATCTCCGTCAGTCCGGCACCAATGTCATCATGGATGTCGCGGGCAATGCGCGCCCGTTCCCGCTCAATGGTATGGCGGCGTTCCTGTTCCTGCAGTTGTCGAGCGGTGCGGCGTTTGCCGGACAGATAAACAACGAGGCCCGCCCCCGCGATCGCCACCGCCACCAGCCCCCACCGGAACGCGCCCAGTTCCCAAAGAAATTCCGGCACAATCACGTGCGCCGTGGCGGGTTCACTCAGGGCACCGTCCCGGTCACGGGCCCGGACCAGAAATTGGTAATGGCCCGGCGGCAACCGGGGATACCGGACCGTCCGCTCCGAAATTGACCCCGACAGTTTTGCATCGTATCCCACCAATTGATAGCGGAACCGCGCCAGTTCCGGTACGGTAAGAATTGGCGCAGTGAAGCGAAATTCCACATCGCGGCCCCCCACCGGCAAGCGGATCGTCGCGCCGTTTTGCAGCGGCAGGGATTGATTGTTCACCCGCAATTCCTCGAGGAAAACTCGAGCGCTGGCCGGCAGAGCGGGCACGGCCCGGGGATCCACCATCGCAATGCCTTCCATCGTCGGGAACCAGAGCCGGCCATCCGTGGTCCGGACGGCAGCGGTGCCCAGGTCGCCGGTGCACTGTTCGTTGGCCATCCCGGCTTCCACCCCAAAAACGCGCGCGCGCAAAATTAGTTTTCGCCCATCGGTCACCGGCTCAAACTCGGTTTTCTTGATGCGCATCAATCCGTGCCGGGTCCCCAACCAAAGATAGCCATCCTGATCTTCCAGAATCTGCAAAATCGCATTATCCACCAGCCCGTTGAGGGTCGTGAACCGGTCGTGGCGTGCGCCCCGCCACCATTCCAGTCCGCGCGCTGTGCCGATCCATAAATTGCCCGCTGGATCCGCCAGCAACGCCCGGACCGAACCGCACGGAAACAACTGGCTCGTCCCATTCGCCGCGAACCGCAACAGCCCGGCGCTTTGATATCCCACCCAGACGCGGCCAGTCGGATCTTCGCATAATTCTTCCGCGGTGTTGTGGGGCGTCCCGGCCGCAAATGTCAACGGCCCCGTTCTGTCCCACCACCACAATCCATCCCAGGCCCCCACCCACAACCGGCCCGACCGGTCTTCCAATAAGACGCAGATCCCGGACGGCCCCGGAACGTGCTCGGCACGCTGGCCGGGGCGGCACCGCCACAGCCCTTCGCCCTGCGTGCCGACCCACAATGTTCCATCCCGGGTGTGCAGCAACGTCGCGATCGTTACCTTCTCCGGTAAGCCATCCACGTGTTGCAATTCCAATTGATCCGGCGGCCCCGCCAGTAATCCACCGCCCGCCACGGCGGCGAAAAAGTTCGTGGGCGTTTCCGCCAATAACGCCGTGATCACCTCGCTGCCCCACGGCAACCCGGTCCGAAACACCCGGACCAGCGAGCGTCGCAATCGAATCAAACCGCCACTGGTGCCCGCCCACACATTGCCTTCCCGGTCCACGGCCAGACATCGGACATCGACCGGGTACACCACGCCATCGCGTGCCGTCAACGCTTGCCACTGGCCGGCCCGCCACCGGTATAATCCGCGCGACAACCCCACCCAAACCGCGCCGGTCGGGTCCGGCAGCACGGCGAAAGGTTGTTCTCCGGCCACCGCCTCCGGCAAGGCGATGCCCAGCGGTAAAATCGCTGCGCCATTGGTAATGGTGCCGGCCGGCGGTGTGGCAGCCACAAACCGCACCCCGTCAAAGCGCACAACATGTTGCGGCGTGACGCACCAGAGAAAACCATCCGCACCTTGGGAGATTGCCGTCACTTCGTTTTCCGGCAGACCATCTTCCATGGCCCACCGATGCACGGTAAACTCCGGCAGCAAACTCTGTTCCATGGCGCACACCCACCCACCGGTCAGCAACATCCCCAGCCCAGCGCCAACAACAAACCAATCCTTCCATTTTTTCTGCATTAAAATCGTCGCCAGTTTCAGTTTAGCGAAAGTCCCAGTCCGGTGCAAACTCCGACGGCAACTATAAATGCGGCTTGGCGGACCGACTGTTTTCTCGGTAGGCTTGCCTGCAATTATGCAACTTCCCCATGACGTGCGCGCGGTCGCATCCCAGTTTCAGATTCCCGGCGACTTCGTTGCTGCCGCGCCCTACGGCCACGGCCACATCAACGATACCTACCGGTCAACATTCACGCACCGGGGGGCGCCTGCGCATTACATTCATCAGCGCATCAACCACAAGATTTTCAAGGACCCGGTCGCCCTGATGGATAACATCCAGCGTGTCACAGCTCATTTGCAGACAAAATTGGCCGGCACCCCGGACGCCGACCGATCCGCCTTAACCCTGATTCCAACCCGCGCCGGCCAGTCGTTCCTCCTGGATGCGGCCGGCCACTACTGGCGCACTTATATCTTTATTGAAAATGCGCAAACCTACGACGCAATCCAATCCCCGGCGCAAGCCTTCGCAGCGGCGCGCGCCTTTGGCCAATTCCAACAATTGCTCGCCGACCTGCCCGCCCCCCGCCTGCATGACACGATTCCAGATTTTCATCACACCCCAAAACGATATGCCCAGTTCGAACGCGCCTTGGCGGCTGATGTCGTCAACCGCGCCCAATCAGCGGCACCGGAAATTGCTTTCGCCCAGCGCCGGCAACCGCTGACCGGCGCCCTGTTGGCCGCCGGCTTGCCCGAGCGCATCACGCACAACGACACCAAACTCAACAATGTCATGCTCGACGATGCAACCGGAGCGGGCGTGTGCGTGATCGACCTCGATACTGTGATGCCGGGGTTGGTGTTATACGATTTCGGCGACCTGGTCCGGACCAGCACCAGCCCGGCTTTGGAGGATGAGCGGGACCTGTCAAAAGTAACGCTGCAATTTCCGATGTTCGAAGCCTTGGTCCGCGGCTACCTGAGCACCGCCGGCGCGTTCCTCACGCCAGCGGAGCGCAACCATCTGGTCTTGGCCGGTCAAGTCATTACCTTGGAGATCGGCCTGCGATTCCTCACCGATTTTCTCGCCGGGGATACGTATTTCAAAGTGCATCGCCCCGGCCACAATCTCGACCGGTGCCGCACGCAATTCCGGTTGATCGAGTCCATCAAGCAACAGGAGCCGGCCCTGCACCGGTTGGTGGAGCGGTTGTGAGCTTGGCGGGAGTATTTCGAAAGACGATGGCCCATCAATCTTTACGATCATGCGCATTTTTACGTCCGTCCCGGACGTTTGGACCTAACGAACCCCGAGGCCGTCAGTGACGACGGGGGCATCCCGTAGCCGCCGCCGTCAGGCGGTGGAGCCTGCCGTTCACCACGCTCTGCCGAGCGCAGCTACGTTCCGATATCCAGCCATCACTGACGCATTACTGGTCCGGTGACTTGGTGATTGACAGAAGTTGGTGCACTAAACTATCGATAAAGCTACGAGCTAGTGATGGATTCCGAAGCACACCAGTTAAGAATTCCTGCCCCACTTGATCCCGGTTACCTCCCGGCAGTGGTGGCCAACCACCGGTATGTGGAGTCGCTCCGCCAACCGGTTCCTCTGGTATTGGCACTCACCGGCGAACGCCACCGGGTGACGCGCTTCGAACTCTCCGTCCGCGCCACCGCCGACACCTCCACCCTCCAGTACGTTGAGCGCACCGTCAAATCCCTGCTCTGGGCACGCGGCGGATGGAAACTCACCGTCGGCGGCCCGGCCGCGATAGGTGAATATATCCGCAAAACCTACTCGGCGCACGGCGCGCGGCGATTCGACCACAAGCTGATGACCCAGGCGTACGGTCAAGAATTTCAAGTCGTCGTCACATCGGCGGCCAAGGTCCCGGCCGCCCGGGAACTCCAACTGTCCGCCGGCGGCCATTTGGCAGGATGCCGGATCGGATTCGATCTCGGCGCCAGCGATTATAAAGTTTCGGCGGTCCGGAACGGGGAACCGGTTTTCACGGAGGAGATGCCGTGGGACCCGAAGATGCAAGCGGATCCTGAATATCATTATCACCATCTTTCATCGGCCTTGCATCGCGCGGCCGCCCATTTGCCGCGCGTGGATGCCATTGGTGGCAGCTCGGCCGGCGTCATCGTCAATAACGAAATTCGTGCCGCGTCCTTACTGCGATCGGTCCCCCCGCGACTCTTTCCCCAGGCAGCCGGCATGTTCAAGCGGATTGCCAAGGAATGGGGCGTGCCGCTCGTGGTGCTGAACGACGGCGATGTGACCGCACTGGCTGGCGCGTTGTCGCTCGGCGGCACCGGCCTGCTCGGCATGGCCATGGGCTCCAGCGAGGCGGGTGGGTTTATCGATCAGCACGGCCATATTTTAGGCTGGCTCAACGAACTCGCTTTTGTCCCGGTCGATTTCAATCCCCAGGCCGCCGTGGATGAATGGAGTGGCGATCGAGGCGTCGGCGCCCAGTATTTCTCCCAGCAGGCGGTCCACAAACTGTTACCCGCCGCCGGCATCGAGCTCCCGAAAACCATGGGCTTGCCGGAACGCTTGCAACAAGTGCAGGCCTTGATGGCCAAAGGGGACCCGCGGGCGGCGAAAATTCACGAAACGATTGGCGTCTACCTCGGCTACACGATCCCGCACTATGCCGACTTCTATGATTTCAGCCGGCTGTTGATCCTCGGCCGAGTCACGACCGGCCAGGGCGGCGACATCGTCCTCGCCAAAGCGCGGGAAGTGTTGCGCCAGGAATTTCCCAAGCTGGCCCGCCAAATTAAATTACACGTCCCCGATGAAAAAAGTCGCCGGATTGGCCAGGCGGTCGCCGCCGCCAGCCTCCCCGCCCTTGTCAAATGAAACTCCATAATTCAACTGCTGAAATTTTCGTCCCCGACGGCCAACCGGTCGCCGCTGCCCTGCAACGGATCACCCATCTCGGTATCGGAGCACACCAGGACGACCTGGAGTTCATGGCGTTTCACGGGATCCTCGCCTGCTACCATCAAGCAGACCAGTGGTTCGGCGGCGTGACCTGTACCAACGGCGCCGGAAGTGCCCGCCTCGGCCCCTACGAAAAATTTACCGACGCGCAAATGATGGCGGTGCGCCGCCAGGAACAAAACACCGCCGCCGGTGTCGGCCGGTTTGGCGCCATGATTCAACTCGATTATCCCAGCCGGGCCGTCAAATCTGCCGGCGCCACGAACTTGCGGGATGACTTGTTCCAAATCCTGACCGCGACCCGGCCCCAAATCGTCTACACCCACAACCTTGCCGACAAACACGATACTCATATCGGCGTGGCCATTGCCGCCGTCGAAGCCCTGCGGCTGCTGCCAGCAACCGACCGCCCGAAAAAAATCACCGGTTGTGAAATTTGGCGCGACCTCGACTGGTTACCGGATGCCGACAAGGTCTTGCTGGACGTCAGCGCCCATGAAAATCTGGCCGCGGCACTCAATGGTGTTTTTGATTCGCAGATTGCCGGTGGCAAACGGTATGATCTGGCCACGCTGGGCCGCCGCCGGGCGAATGCGACATTTTTGGAATCGCACGCGACCGATACAGCCACGAGTTTGATTTTTGGGATGGACCTGACGCCCTTGATCGCCGACCCGACCCGCGACATTGTCGATTATGTGACCGGGTTCATTGAAAATTTTCGCAACGATGTCAGCCGGAAATTAAAGCAACGACTCACCCCCTAACAAACAAGGAATAACAGCATGAAAGTTGGATTCTACGGACACGTTCGGCAGTACCACAATATCAAGAAGGAAATTGACGCCAATATCGCCCAGGTCTTGGAGAGCGGCGAGTATGTGCATGGGCCGATGAACAAGCAGTTCGAGAAGGAACTGGCGGCGTTTCACGGAATGAAATATGCCATCGGCACCGGCAACGGCACCGATGCGATCTGGCTCACACTCATGGCACTCGGGATTGGCCCGGGCGACGAAGTGATCACCCACCCGAATACATTTTTCGCGACCGCCGAAGCGATCTGGATCGCCGGCGCAACTGCCGTGTTTGTGGATTGCGATCCGCTGACCAAGTGCATTGATCCAAAGAAAATTGAAGCGGCCATCACGCCGAAGACGAAAGCCATTATCCCCGTGCATCTGTATGGCCAATGCGCCGACATGCCGGCGATCAAGAAGATTGCCGACAAGCATAAATTGCTGGTGATTGAGGATAACGCCCAGGCCATTGACGCGGCGGGCGACACCTTCAAGCTCGGCGAACTCAGCGACGCCGTGACGACCAGTTTCATCATTCAGAAAAACCTCGGCACCTTCGGTGACAGCGGCGCCATCGTGACCAACAATGAACAGGTGAACAAGGTGACCCGGCTCTTGCGGGCCCACGGCTCACCCGCCCGCAATGTCCACAGCTACGGCTTTAACAGCCGCTTGGACGACATCCACGCCGGCATCCTCAGCGCGAAGTTGAAACACATCCATGCGTGGAACGACCTGCGCATCCAGTGGGCCGCGCGCTACACCGCCGGGTTGAAGGGCGTGAAGAGCTTCAGCCTCCCCTACCAAAAACCCGGCTACCGGCACGTGTTCCATTTGTACGCGATCGAAGTCAAGGACGCCGCCCAGCGGGATCCATTTGTGGATTTCCTCGTGAAAAACGGCATCGACGCCAAGACTCACTATTCGATCGCGATCCACAAGCAAGCGGGTTACCCGTGGGGTAAAGGCGCGCGCATTGTCGGGTCCGTCGCGACCGCTGAACACAACGCAGCCACTTGCATCAGTCTGCCGATGTTCCCCGAACTGCAGGCAGCGGAAGTGGACTACGTCATCGCCCAGTGCCGCGCGTGGGACCAGGCCAACCAGTAAATCTAGCGAACAGATATAAAGCCGCTCGGCGGAATGCAGCAAAGCACACTGTTCGGGATGAAGGCGTGAGCCAATGCCACGTGTGACCGCTGCAAAGGTGCAATACCTTTGGGGAAGAAAATCCCCGCGCTTGTCGAAGAAGCGTCCCATCCCGGACGAATCGCACTCCGGCAACCAAAAAACGTCGTCAGCAAACGTACTGATGACTCGCTGCTCTTGATCGCAACAACTGCGAGCCACGGCACGGGTGATTTCGGAGATTGCGGACGGCGTGGATCTGTGACATGCTTTGCGCATGAGCGTAAAGGAACTCATTGAGCAGATCAAAGGATTGCCCCGCTGCGAGCGGGCGGAGGTGGCGAAATTTGTGCTCGAACAGGATGACTCCTGGATTCCCGACTCATTCAAGCAAGGGATGGCCGACGCCGAGGCCGGCCGGTTGGCGGACATGGAGACCGTGCTGGGCGGCGCGCCGCCTCCACGTCGCCGTCCCCAGTGAACTACCGGTTCAAACCGACGCAACAGTTCTGGGAAAGCTTCTACGCGCTGAGTTCCTCGCAAAAGGACTCCGCCCGATCTGCCTGGGAGTTTTTCAAAGTGAATCCGTTTGACGCCCGGCTGCGTCCGCACAAGATCCACCGCTTGTCCGCTCGCTTTGGGCGTACGATTTACGCCGTGGACGTGGAAGCTGATTTACGCGTGGTCTTCTATATCGTGGGCGACTTGGTGGTCACCGTGGACATCGGCACACACGACCTTTATCGCGGCTAACGCCACTAGTGCGGTCGCTCCTTCGTGTTTGGGGTTTCTCCGCAATTAGGACTCGCGTTTTGTGCGCGGAATTGGCACAAGAATGACATGAGTAAGACCTATCGCGTCGTCGTCGTCGGAATGGGCAAGCGGGGAATGCACCATGCCCAAACCTTCGTTACAAACAAACGGTTCGAACTCGTCGGGATCTGCGATATCGATTCCGCCCGGCTCGCGGCGGCAGCCCCCAAGCTCGGGAACCCAACAACCGGGACCGATGCCGTAAAACTCGCCCACGAATTAAAAGCCGATGTGTTCTGTTTTTGCACGCTGCCGAATCTCCGCTTACCAATGATCCAGTTGGGCATCGCGACCGGCGCGAAATTAATTGCCTTTGAGAAGCCGGTCGCCATGAGCAGCACCGAAGGCATCGCGATCAAGCAGGCGCTCCATGCCGCGGGCGTGAAAGCGGTGGTGAGCCATCAGCACCGTTACGGCGAGCATTATAAAAGAGTCAAGGACATCGTGGCCAGCGGCGCGCTGGGCCGGGTGCATACCGTCTACGGCACGGCCACCGGCTGGGCCGCCCACATGCTGAGCCATTTGATTGATTACACCTGCTGGTTCAACAACTACGCGCCAGCGGAATGGGCCATGGCGCAGGCGGCTGGCCGTGGCAAACTGACGGATCTGCATACGTCGCCGGATTACGTGGCCGGGGTCGTGCATTTCCAGAACGGCGTCCGCGGGATTTACGATTGCGGAGCCGGGGCGCCGGACGTGCCTGAAATTGATGCCACGAAGGAACCGAAACTTTGGTGGCGGAAATGCCGGATGGGCGCGCAAGGCTCGGAAGGCTTTGCCGAGGTCCTCACCAACGGCGGCTGGCGCGCCGTCACGAAGAGTGGCGGTTACCAAAGCGGTCCCGGAGCCATGGACTATGTGGAAGACATGCCCCCGTACATTCAAGAAATGGCCGCCTGGCTGGACAATGACCGACAAGTCCATCCCTGCGCCTTTGCGAATGCGTACCGCGGTTTTGAAATCATGGCCGCGCTCTATCGTTCCGCAGCGGTTGGCGGCCAGATTGCGCTGCCCCTGACGGCCGGACTGGATGAGATTGCGCTGCTGAAAGAAAAAGTGCCGGCCCAAAAGGTGCTGTTCACCATTCCGGAGAGCGCGAAAGAATACCCGGCGTAAATGGAAGTCATCATCCGTCCCACCGAATCGGCCGCCGCAGCGCTGGTCGCGCGCGTGATTGCCCGTGAGTTGCAGGCCCGGCCACAGCTCGTGATCGGACTGGCAACCGGCCGGACAATGGAAAAAGTCTATGACGAACTCGCCCGCGCGCATCGCGAGGCGGGGCTAGATTTTTCATTATGCCGCACCTTCAACCTCGACGAGTACATCGGCTTGCCAGCAACAGACACGCATTCGTACCGGCACTACATGAACACGCAGTTGTTTCAGCGCGTGAACATCGACCAGCGCAATACCCACCTGCCGAATGGCATGGCGACCGATTTCAAAACCGAATGCGCCAAATACGAGACGGAAATCCGCGACTGCGGCGGCATTGACCTCCAATTGCTGGGGATTGGGAGCAGTGGCCACATCGGGTTTAACGAACCACTCTCCGCACTCCGGTCGCGGACGCGCGATAAGGCGCTGACACCGATGACGGCCGAGCAAAACGCCGTGATGTTTGGCGGTGATGCGCGCCAAGTTCCGCGGCGCGCAATCACGATGGGCGTTGGCACAATCCTCGAAGCCCACCGGATCATCGTCTTGGTCACCGGGCCGGCAAAGGCCGACATCGTGGCCCAAGCTGTCGAAGGTCCGATTACTTCGATGGTCACCGCCAGCGTATTGCAGTTGCATCCGCATTGCACAGTGGTCGTGGACGAAACCGCAGCCGGCAAGCTCAAGGGCACCGAGTATTATCGGTGGATTTTCGATAACGAGCCCGAGTGGCAAAGCTTCCGGTAAGCCCGCATTTAGACATTCGCTCGGGTGTGAAATACGAAACGCACTCTGAGCCGGAACCATTCAGTCGCCCCCGGTAGGGCGGACTGTCCCAGTCCGCCGCTCCGCGGTTTACAGTGCATCCCCACAGGCCCATTCCGTGCGTGGTCAGTTCTCGCGAAACTCAGGCCCACTTTCCCGACCAAATCAGCATTGAACGAACGCGGGGGGGCGGCTAGAATATGCAGCGTGAGCGAATCCATTCTGTTGCAAACCATCACCGAATCGTGCGCGGCCCTGCAATCATTGGCGGCGCAACAAGCCACGTTCGACCGGCTCGCCACGGCCACAGTCCAGTGTTTGCGCGCCGGGAACAAGGTGCTCACTTGCGGCAATGGCGGCAGTGGCGCCGATGCCCTGCACATGGCGGAAGAATTCATTGCGCGCTATCGGAGCAACCGGCGATCGCTCCCATCCGTTTGCCTGAACGCCGACCCGACGGTGCTAACCTGTATTGCCAACGACTTCGGCTACGATGCCGTATTTGCCCGGCAAGTCGAAGGACTCGGGATGCGCGGTGATCTGCTGGTCCTTTTTACCACCTCCGGTAACTCCGTGAATTGCCTGCGCGCGCTCACCGTCGCCAAGGCCCGCGGATTGGTCACCGTCGCCCTGCTCGGCAAGGACGGTGGTCAGGCAAAAGGCATGGCCGACTTTGAAATTATCGTCGGCCATTCCGACACGGCCCGGATTCAGGAGGCACATACCTTAATCCTGCATGCCCTGCTCGAAGTGGTGGAGCGTGCTTTTCCGGCTTAGCTCTTACGGCGCTTGCGCTTTCGCGCCAAAGCCTTCTTGACCTGATCAGATTGATGAGGGTCGGGCTCGGCCAATCCTTCCAGCAACCGGTTCGGACTGGTTTCCAATTGCCGCGCCAACCGCACAAACGTTGTCACTGCAAATGGGTATCGGCCTTGCTCAATGCAACCTACGGTTTTCCAGTGAACACCGACCAACTCCGCCAGACATTCTTGGGTCAGGTTGGCTTGAAGCCGCGCCTCACGAATGCGCTGTCCCATTAACCGTAAAATGTCGCGATCGGTCATCGCATATCATGGAACATATGCACTCCTTTATTGACACCACGCATACACTCCATTACAAATCCACATTGAAGTGCGCATCTATTCGGAAAACGTGAAAAACTACACCGACATCGCGCTGTTGCCGGCCACCCTGACGAAATGGAAATACAAAGGCATCTACCGGTTGAACGATCAGCAAGTCGGCCTCTGGAGCAACGAAGTCAGCTTCACCGTCGGTGAGTAAGCCGAGGGTAGAACCGATTGCAACCAATGGCGCGGTTGGTCACCCCCCGGTCGCGCCGGCGCCTTGGAAGTCGTGAATGAAATCGTAAGAAAAAGAGGAAATACAATGAAGAGGAATAATCGCAATATGAATACCTATCAGATGTTGGTTTGCGTCGGAATCGTTTTGATCCAAGTGAACGGCGCAAATGCTCAATTTGGCGACATGGGGAATCTGCTCAATAAGAAGTTGAACAAGCTGAAAACTCCGACGAATCAGCCACCTGTCGCCGTTTCAGATACGACGCCTATGGCTCAGCCGCCCACCTCTCAACCAGCACCAACAACCGACACGTCAGGAGGAACTTCTACAAATATTAACGGGACAGTAATTAACCCGCAACAACCCCCTTCTGATGGGACGGCGCAGAATAAACAGAACACAACCACTGAGGCTTCAAAAGATCAGAGTATAACCCCGGAGAAGGTTGCCGAAACACCCACTTACGATCAAGTTGTCGAGTTGAAAAAAGCAATGTATGGAATTCCGCTAGGCTCGAATCTTGACGAGATAGGAAAGTGGTATGAAGAAAAGAATGTTCAAGTCACTGGCGCTACTAAAAGTCAAATCGATGAAGCTTGTAAACTTACGCTCAACCGCGCGAAAAGAGATGGGCTGTTCCAGAACATAGAAATAGGAGAGAGTGCCATTGAATACGATAAACTGGAGCAGGAAGTAGCCCAGATTTCGTCAACTCCAGCAGGGCACGATCAAAATACACGTGGATTGCTAAAATCGCTCCGTTCAGTTTGTGAGCTTATAAAAAATCCCACCATCGCATATAAAGGGACAACATTCATTCTAGAATCGATCTCCAGCCTCGCGCCCTGTAAAGCGTATCAGCTTGTGCTTTTGCCATCCGAGGAAATGAAGAAGGATGACATCCAATGGATTCGGGTCTTCCTCTATAAGAAAGGTAATGACTTGGTTTCTTATGGAGCTGCCGTCGCGTGTGGTGATTACGACCCTAAAAAGTTTAGTGACGCGCTCACCAAAAAATATGGCGAACCTAAATCCGGAATTCGCAAACGAATAGAAGAGCTCCGTCGAATAACAGACCTTGAGAAGGTCGTTTTTTCTCATCAATGGCGTGAAAATATAGTTATGACAGATAGTGGGGGAAATCGGGGTGTTGTGGTTTTTTACTATATCCCAAATGTCACTAAACAACTCGTCATTGAACAAGATGCCTCGATCCGAAAGATGCAAGAAGACGAGAAGCGTCAGGAACAAAAAGCACAGGAAAAACTAAAAGACAATTTCTGATGCCAGTTAGGTAATGATTTTAAAAATAAAGGGAATTTATGGCATTCATGCTCTTTAAGAAGGAACGCAGTGGCGCTGACATGTACTATTCGAACGCCCATGCAGGTTACTCACTGGCAGGCTACCAATTGCTCTACAAATTGTGGAACAAGAGGAATAAGCCGGTCGAGTGCGGCTGGTCAGTCACTGCTGATGATCTGCTCAAGGAACACGGTGAGGGATTCAACAGTGCCGATTATGCATTGGTGATTGATTTTTGTCCGAGCGCCCAAGATTGTGTCGGGCTAGTCGAAATCGAGGCGATCCACGTTTACACTTACGGGGACGCTAAACGCACATACTGGTCACCATTGATGTTGGAATTGAGGGATGTGTACTACGATGACGATTATGAGGCACCAGTCACACCGGACCAGAGGCAAGAGATTATCGCCCGATTTAAATTACCTCCCACCCGGAAGAAAATAATCGAATTCTTGTATTTGAAGGACGATTGGAATTGGGGAAGAAACGGCAGCACGAACGCCGCCTTCATCCTCGACGACGCCCGAAGATACTTCCAAAATGTTTTCAACATCGCAGAATAATAAAAGGATATTGGTATCAAATCTAAAGGTATGCGTATCGCTGGTGGCATCTTGGCTTTGGTTGCTTCCATTGGCGGAACCATCGCCGGGCTTGTTACCGTTGTCTTTGGTGCCGTCGGCAAGGCGGCAAATGATTACACGTTAGAGCATGGGGGCGTGTCGGGGTCGGATTATCTCCAAGCAGCCAATTCGTCGGGACAGGGAGAGTCGATCATGAAGTTGGGCTGGCTCGGTATTCTTGCGTCCTTCTTGGCATTGGTTCTGGGCATCGTGGTTTTGTGCAGCAAGAGCCAAAAACCGGCATGGATTCTGCTAGTGTGTTCTATCCTCGGAATGGTTTTTGGCGGCGGCCTCGTGATGTTCTTCATGGTGCTGGCTGTACTCGGTGCCATCTTTGCATTGGTTGGCGGCAAGAATTGCGTGCCACTCCGTCTGCTGGATAGCGAAATCGGCACGCAATAGCGTGCCCTACATTCAGGGTGGCAGTGTCCAAATGCACCCGGCACGAAAATCCACCCAATTTCCGGCGTGACCGGCCGCCGGGTGCCGCTATAATCCGCCCGCGATGGCGAACACCACTACCGACGGCCTGACACCGATGATGCAGCAGTACCGGCGCGTCAAGCACCAGATTCCCAGCGACGCGCTATTGCTGTTTCGGCTCGGTGATTTCTACGAAATGTTTTTTGACGACGCCAAGACGGCGGCCAGCCTGCTCAATCTCACCCTGACTGCCCGCAACGGCACCCCAATGTGCGGCCTCCCGCACCACGCCGCCGAAGGGTACATCGGCAAACTGCTCCGGCTCGGCAAGAAAGTTGCGATCTGTGACCAGCTCGGGGACGCCCAGCCCGGTAAGCTCGTTCAACGCGAGATCACCCAAATTCTGACTCCCGGCACACATTTTGACACCCACATCCTCCACGCCGACCGGAATAATTTCATCGCCGCCATCTGTACCGATACGGGTAAATTTGGCCTCGCACTGATCGACCTCACCACCGGCGATTTCAAGGTTACCGAGCTTTCTTCTGCCGAGCAATTGCAAAATGAACTCACGCGCGTCAAACCGGCTGAGATCATTGTGCCGGCTGAACAACAATCGGCTTTCAGCCTTCAGCATTCATCCCTCATCCTTTCCCCGTACGACGGCTGGACCTTCGAGCGCGAGACGGCCTTCTTCACCCTGCGCGATCATTTCAAAACTCAATCGCTCGACGGCTTCGGCGCCCGCGACTTGACGGTGGGCATCGGCGCTGCCGGCGCAGTCCTGCATTATCTCCAGCAATCGCTCCGCCGGAAAACCGACCACATCCACCGTCTGAGCGTTTACTGCACGACCGATTTCATGGTGCTCGACGCCGTCACCCAGCGGAATCTCGAACTGCTCGAATCCACACGGGCCGACCGCCGGCACACCGTCATCGGCTGCCTCGACCGCACACGCACCCCCATGGGCGCCCGGCTGCTGCGGGATTGGCTCACCCACCCCCTGCGCGACGTCGCCAGCATTGTGGCGCGGCAGGAAGTGGTCGAACAATTTTGTGAAGGCGCCCAGATGCTGGCAGAATTCCGCGAGCATCTCGGTGCGGTCCGCGACATGGAACGCACGCTGGCGCGCCTGAGTGTCGGCACCGGTAACGCCCGCGATCTCGTGGTGTTGAAAGATTCATTGGCCGCACTGCCGGGTGTTAAGCGCATCTTGGAGGGCGAGCCTCCCGGCGAGCCGATCCCCGCGGCTCGCCGGGAGGCTCGCCCTCCCGCCAGTCTGCTCACGCAACTGATTTCTCAAATCACTGAATTACCGGAGTTGGTCGCGCTGATTGACGGCGCCATTGAAACCGCCCCGCCACTCGCGGTGAATGACGGCGGGATGATCAAGACCGGGCACTCGCCCGAACTGGATGAACTCCGCCAAGCGGCCACCACCGGCAAAAATTGGATTGCCGCGCTGCAACAAAAAGAAATTGAACGGACCGGTATTCCCTCCCTGAAAGTCCGCTACAACTCGGTCTTCGGCTACTACCTTGAGGTCACCAAACCCAATCTGGCCAAAGTCCCCGCGGATTACATCCGGAAACAGACCGTTGCGACCGGTGAGCGGTTCTACACGCCGGAATTGAAGGAGATGGAAGGCAAAATTCTCGGCGCTGACGACAAAGCCAAAGCGCTCGAATATGAATTGTTCCTCAAGGTCCGCGCGGCCGTCATCGCCCAATCGGCCGGGATCCAGCAGACCGCCGCCGCGCTCGCCCAGCTCGATGTACTCGCCGGGTTCGCCGAGTTGGCCCGGCATCAAAACTATTGCCGCCCCGTCATGACCCCCGCCGGCCCGATCGAGATTGTCGAGGGCCGCCATCCCGTTCTCGAGCAGACCCTGGTCGAGGACCGGTTCGTTCCGAACGACACGATCCTCGCCGCACCTGACAATCTGGTGTTGATCATTACCGGCCCGAACATGGCCGGCAAGAGCACCTATATCCGGCAGGTCGCGCTACTGGTGTTGCTCGCCCAGATCGGGTCTTCCATTCCAGCCAAGCAGGCGAAGATTGGTTTGGTGGACCGGATTTTTACCCGCATCGGCGCGACCGACGACCTCGCCCGCGGGCAAAGCACGTTTTTGGTCGAGATGAATGAAACCGCCAACATTTTAAATAACGCCACGAGCGCGAGCCTCGTTATTCTCGATGAAATTGGCCGCGGCACCAGCACCTTTGACGGCCTGAGCATTGCGTGGGCTGTCGCCGAACACCTGCACAATGTCGTCGGCGCAAAAACGTTATTTGCAACGCACTACCATGAATTGACCGAGCTGGCCGCGACACTGCCGGGCGTTAAGAACTACAATGTCGCCGTCCGCGAATGGCACGACCAGGTAATCTTCCTGCATAAAATTCTGCCCGGCGGCACGGATAAAAGCTACGGCATCCAGGTGGGTCGCCTGGCTGGTCTGCCGAAGGAAGTCATCGCGCGCGCCAAGGAAGTTCTCGGCAACCTCGAGGAATCGGAACTTTCCGCGGAAGGGAAGCCGAAGCTGGCGAAGACACGAGGGAAGCGGTCAGCGGTCAGCGATCAGCAGTCACCAGCCATGGAAGTGCCACAGATGTTTCTCTTCGGCGAAAAGAAGAAATAACGCCGCGCCGCAATTTTCCTGTCATATAATTCAACCGAGGCGACGACTAATCGGGTGAATGAACAACAACATCAGGGGCGGAGCCAACCGATGGACGAATCCGAATTGCGGGTGCAATTGGAACAGTTCCACCCGGTGAGCTATGGCTGGGCGCTGAGTTGTTGTGCGCACAACCCAATGGAAGCTGAGGACATCTTGCAGACCGCTTATTTGAAAGTCTTGGATGGCCGGGCCCGGTTCGATGGGCGGGCGGCTTTCAAGACGTGGCTTTTTGCGGTCATTCGCCACACGGCAGCGGATGAACGGCGGCGTCGGTGGCTGCACTGGCTGCGGCTGGACGGGTACCGGCAGGAGCGGGACGATGAAGTCCAACCGGCGGCCCGAGGCGATGCGCTGGAGCAGACCGAACGCGGGCAGTTGTTCCGGGAAAAACTCGCGAAACTTCCGCGTCGGCAGCAAGAAGTGCTGCACCTGGTGTTTTATCAGGATCTGACCATTGAAGCCGCGGCCGGGGTGATGGGGATTTCCGTCGGCTCGGCCCGGACCCATTACGAGCGCGGGAAACAGCGGTTGGGCGAGTGGCTGCAACAATCGGAGGATTTCAATGAATCTCGACGATAAACTCCGGCAATCTTTTCACGAGCTGCGTGCGGCGGATGCGCAAGGCGTGCCGCTTTTCAGCCGGGTGGCGCGACCCCGGCCCCGGACCGTTACCGTCCCCTGGATCCGACTTGCGGCCGGCGTGGCCGGCCTGGCAGCGCTGCTGCTGGTGGTCAAGCTGAACCGCCCGCCGGCCACCGACACGCAACAATGGGCAACACTTTCCAATTGGAGTGCGACAACGGACGAGTTGTTGACTGGCGCGAGCACTCCGTGGGGCAGTAGCACACTCAGCACCCCGACCGATTCGTGGCTGAAGAACTCAAATCAAATCAACCAAAAGGAAACTCTATGAATGTTAAATCCTCTGTAGTCGTCGGATGGCTCGTGATTGCCAGCAGTGCAAGTTGGGCCCAACAGCCGGGGGCCGGTGGTCTGGGAGGACCGGGGGGGCCGGGGGCCCAGCACCGGGGCGCGCCGGAAATGATGGCGGAGAATTTCTTCCCGCCGGAACTGATCATGCAGAATCAGAAGGCGCTCAATCTGACTGCTGACCAGCAGGCGGCCATTCGGGCGGAGATGCAAAAAACAATGGCCAAGTTTACCGATCTGCAATGGCAGCAGAGTGCCGAGGGTGAAACGCTGGACGGCCTGCTCAAACAAGAGCGGGTGGACGAAAAGGCGGCGCTCGCGCAATTGGACAAACTGCTGGCGATTGAAGGGGACGTAAAACGTCTGCACTTTGGAACCATGGTCCGGGTGAAGAACCTCTTAACGACAGAACAGCAATCCCAACTCCGCGAGTTAAAGAAGCAAGCGCGACCGGCAGCCGCCGCGCGCGACCGCGGTCCAGGCGCCAATATTGGTGGCGGGCAGGGCGATCGCCAGCGGCCGCCGCAGCCAGAATAAAACCAGGGCTCGACGGAGGTCGGCAATCAGAGGCGGTAGGCCGGAGTCCGGAGTCTAGAGTCCTTAGTCCTTGGTCCTTGGTCCCGAGTCCTGAGTCCTGGGTCCTGAGTCACGGTCGGGCGGTCCCTGCGCCGTTCGGTCCCGCTCGGTCTCGGACCACCGGCCAGTCCATTGGAGGGTGAGCCTCCCGGCGAACCGCGAACCGGCAAACCTGCGCCTGATTCTCGGACCACCGGCCAGTCCATTGGAGGGTGAGCCTCCCGGCGAACCGCGAACCGGCAAACCTGCGCCTGATTGGTCAAAACCTCCGTAAGAAAGCCGGAAAGATCCGTAGCAAAGCGGGTTTCTTCCGTACCTTTTGAGGTTTCTTCCGTACGGAAGCGCAAAACTTCCGTAGCAAAGCCAAAAACTTCCGTACCTTTTGGGGTTTGTTACGGAAGAAAGCTCAAAACTTCCGTAACAAAGCTCAAAACCTCCGTACCTTTTGAGGTTTGTTACGGAGGAAAGCGCTAAAGTTCCGTACCTTTTGAGGTTTCCTACGCACAAAAACCGCTTCCATCAGGCGTTTTGCGGCTTTCGTACGCCACTTAAGGCTGATCATATGAGCTGTTTACGATGAAATGGCCTGCCGGGGTGGATGGGATCGGGTAGTCCTGAGTCCTTAGTCCTTAGTCCTGAGTCATAGGTCCTGAGTCGCGGTAGGGCGGCCGCCTGCGCCGTCCGGTCCCACCGGTCTCGGACCACCGGCCAGTCTATTGGAGGGTGAGCCTCCCGGCGAACCGCGTCCCAATCATCTGCCGAATGATGCCGATCATCCTCCAGATGATAGCGATCATGCACCCGCATGACGGCGAACATCCGCCAGATGACGAGGCACATGCTACCGGATGACAGGTCGCATGCACCCGCATGACCACAAACATCTGGCAGATGACGAGGATCATGGACCCGCATGACACCTGTCATGCTACCGGCTGATGACGATCATGCACCCGCATGGCAGCGAACATCCGCCAGATGATGAGGCACATGCTACCGGATGATCGGTCTCATGTACCCGCATGAGACCAGTCATGCACCCGCATGATCGAGGCGTGCGAGCACACAAACGGCAGCTTTTAGCGCATTTTCGCCCTTTTCAGGGTGCCGAGCCTCAAAAACGCCTGTTTTGAAGGGGATCGGCTAATGACCAAGCTCAAAGCAGAGCAGGTGCCTTCCATTATGCAGCCGGGCTACCGGGAGCAACCCCAGAATGGCGTCCAATGCTTACCGGGCTTCGGTTCCCGCCAGACCATCGTCGCTTCGCACTTCGGGCAATGCTTCGTTTCATCATCCAGCATCGCCTGCACCTTGAGTTGATCGGCTGCTTATCGTGAAATCTTTACTGAGATACGATCCCCGGCGTCAGAATATCCCGAGAGGGTCCCGCGTTGCGTTTTGAGGTTTATCGTACCTTTGAAAGTGGCGCTTGATATATTGCCATTCCCAAAATCACTTTCAGTATAAAAGATGACGGCACCCTTTGAGCTTACGAGGCCATAGCCGGTTACGGTAAAGGGGCCGTACATTCCCATTTCGTTTCCTGCTACTACGTATCCCCAGACCCAGGAGAGGTCCTCTCCAAAATACTGTGTTAACGCGGCTGTAGAAAAACTTTCTGATATGGTTATGTGGTTTTGCGTAACCACAGCGTTCAATTGACCGGAGATGTCTGGGTGATATGTAGCAGGTATAGCGCTTATACTGAAATTGCCATAGTTCGAGGTTAATTTTGCCGTAAAACTCCGCCCTGCAATAGCTTTCCCTACGAACGAAATCGTGCCAACATTCACCCCTTTGAGGTATTCAGTGCACGATCCGATCACGTTCCCATGCACATCGAATGTCCATGTCCCACGGAACAGAAACGGGCCAAAAGACTGAAGGGTCATTCCGTAGCCTATAACCGTTGAGTCGCTGTTAAATACTATAATTGCGAGGCCTTGGTTCTGACCGGTAATCGTGGATTCCCAAATGCCGATCGGCGAGTTTGAAGTTTTACCATGTGCAATGAGTATGCCGAAGAACAGAGAAGTGATAACAACCGCAAAAGACATGTAGCGCTTCATATCGGGCTCCTTCGTGTGGTCAGGAATTTTCGGACGTATTCGAATGTATTCCTGAGGTGATCCACAACGCAAGCATGTAATCGGCTGCCTCTCGACATAACAGAGCCGGCTGGCAGGTAAGTTTTGCCTGTGGATTAGTCTTCTTGCAGCCGGCCGTAGCACTGGGGATACCGGGAGCAACCCCAGAACGGCGTCCAATTCTTGCCGGGCTTCGGTTCTCGCCAGACCATCGTCGCTTCGCATTTCGGGCAATGCTTCGTTTCATCATCCAGCATCGCCTGCACCTTGAGCTGGTCGGCCGGGGATAGACCGGTAATCATCGTGGCCAGATTCTCATCGTGGACAATGTCGATGTTGTGCTCGACGGCCAATTGTTTGGCGTCGATTGTAAATCCATTGAGCGCGACCATCACGCCGCGCGTTAGCCCCTCGTGGGTCATGGCCCCGAACAGTTCCCGCACCTTCGGCACGTCGACTTTCCACTTCTTCCAGCGTTTGCATTGAACGGCAGCCCGTTCCCCGTCCTTTTCAATGATGAGATCAATGCCGCCATCCGGGTTCGCCCCGCCGCGTCGGTAAAGCCGGTATCCTTGCGCTTCGTAAATCAGCCCGACCACTTTCTCAAACTGATACCAGTCCGTCGCGCGGAGCTTGTCAACCACGCTCGGCGGTTCCGTCATGTCGGGGTTTGGGGTTTCGTCCAGCAGCGGGCCTTCGTATCGCCAGCCTGGGGTAGAGTCCTGTGTAGCCGATGAGGGTGGCGTGACCTTCATATTGGTCCGAGTGCGGGAAGGCTGCGGCGATGTGGTTGGCATCGCACTGGCGCGATTCCTTCTGACGAAATACCGGATTACGAAGAAGAGGGCGATGCTTACTGCGACTACCACAATCAATACAATCAGCCCTTTCACCAGTTGCAATGTGCGGTGGATATCAAATCCAGAAGCCCAAAATAGAATGAGGAAAAGAACAATGATGATTGGGCCGACTAACTCCTCAATCCCGCGTTCTTTTCGTCGTCGTCCCATTCAGCAATCCTTGAACGGCTACAATTCCTTGCCGAGTTTTTTTAGCCGCTCATGTTCCGCGGCTTGCTCCGCAGCCTTCTTAGCTGCTGCCTGATCTTTGATCGCCTGGTCGTGGAGTTTGGTCCACTCGTTGAGCTGGAAAGTGAAAACTGTAACGGGCAAAAAGTTATAATAAGTACGTTGCCGCACAGCAATCGCTTGCCGGTCGGATCGGACATATTCGGTTGTCTGTTCAGACGACTTGCCGCCCGGGAAGGTTGCCCATGAGTTTCCGCCTTCTGCTTGAAGGATGAGGTCGATCCGCTGCTTGCTCAGTTTATCATCTGGGATGGTATAAGAAATGCACTGGCATTTTCCTTTTACAAACTCGCCGGTAATTCTAAGGCCGTCTTTATTGTAGACGATGGTCTTGTCGGCCCCGGGTGAGGGGGCTTGGGCGGTTGGCAGGCCGTACCGTTCTTCAGATTGTTTTTCTGTTTCGCCGAGTCGCGCCTGCACGCTGCCGACCGTGACCCCCAATAAAATTGCCAGCACGATGATCCGTTGCATGGGATTCATTCTAGCCAGACCGCGACCCTTCGACAAGTCCGGCGAGTGGTCAGAAGAAGTATTCAGCATTCAGAATTCAGGAGACAGAAGGAAGGAAGTCATGAGTCCTGAGTCACCGGTCGGAAATGAGCACAGCCGCGTAGGGTGTGCGATTGCATATCGCACTGTGGATCATCGGAATCTCGGCACGCAAATAGCGTGCCCTACGAAACCTTTTCACCCTTTGCACTTTTTTGCGGCAATCCTTCGGATGTTTGTCGTTCCGAAGCTTTGCGGCTGGGCGTGAGGTTCGGGCCGGTGCGGACGGCGCGGTAACCGGACGGACGGCCCGGTCCCGCGACCGCGGGATCCCTACCACAACACTATTCGGTGCGCCGGTTTTGAGAGGTTACAGGCGACCGCCAAACCACTCCGGGAACCACAACGGTAAGTCCTGACGAGAATGCCCCTGCTGGAACACCGACCGCACTTGCACAAACTGCACCACACACTCGAATTTGACTATATTGTTGCACGATAGTGCGACATCGTGCAATATGGAGCGCGATAAGTGCAGTCCGTGCAATAGGCCACAGCCATGCGACGCGAGAATATAGGCGAGCGGGTGACGATCTCGACGGTGGACGAGAGGGTGCGGGCGTTTGTGCCACAGCCGTTGCCGCCTTCACCGCCACTGGATATTTCCCACGAGCTTCGCGACGCGCTCGACCGGGCGCTGTTGGAGTTGGGGCGGTTGGACAGTATCAGCGCCCTGTTGCCGGAGACATCGCTGTTTCTCTACATGTACATCCGCAAGGAAGCGGTGTTGTCGTCGCAGATCGAGGGGACACAGTCGTCGTTATCGGATCTGCTGTTGTTTGAGGCGGAAGGCGCGGCCGGGGTGCCAGTGGAGGATGTGCGGGAAGTCTCGAACTACGTCGCGGCGATGGAACATGGCTTGCAACAATTGCGGAGTGGCAACACGCCGTTATGCAATCGGTTATTGCGGGAAATTCACGGGGTGTTGCTGGCCAAAGGGCGCGGGAGCGAGAAACAGCCGGGGGAGTATCGGACGAGCCAGAATTGGATTGGCGGCACGCGGCCCGGCAATGCGATCTTTGTCCCCCCACCGCCGGAGCGCGTGGCGGAGTGCATGGGCGCGCTGGAAAAGTTCTTGAATGATCAGCCCCACCGGACCCCGTTGTTGATCAAGGCGGCGCTGGCCCATGTGCAATTTGAGACGATCCATCCCTTTCTGGATGGGAACGGACGGTTGGGACGTTTGCTGGTCGCGTTGCTGTTCTGCCAAGAGCAAGTGCTCCGCGAGCCGTTATTGTATCTGAGCCTGTACTTCAAGCAGCACCGGGCGCAGTACTACGAGTTATTGCAGCGCGTCCGAATGGAAGGCGAGTGGGAGGCGTGGCTGGCCTTTTTCGCGGAGGCCGTGCGGACCACGGCGGCCCAAGCCGTCCAAACCGCCCAGCGTTTGACGGCACTGGCCAGCGAGGACCGACGCAAGATTCAAGACCTGGGCCGGGTGGCTGGGTCGGCGTTACGGGTCCATGAGGCGCTGCTCCGCCGGCCGGTTATTTCAGCCACGGTTGCCGGCAAGGCCACCGGGCTGGTTCCGAACACGGTCGGCAAATCGCTGCGGGCATTGATGAAGATCGGCTTGGTGAAGGAACTGACCGGACAGAAGCGGAATCGTCTCTACAGTTACCCGCGTTACCTGGATGTGCTGAACGAGGGCACGGAGCCCATTCGATGAGTAGTCACTTTGCTGAATCCACCGTTGAAGAGGCTGCGCCTGATGGGGCCCGAAGCCAAAGCCTCTCGCATTGGTTACCGGGAGCAGGCAAAGTCAGAGGTCAGCATTCAGCGGTCAGATGGAAAATGTCGGCTTGATCCGTTCAGTCGTGACAGCCGATTGGTTAACCGGACGGACGGCCCGGTCCCGCGGCCGCGGGATCCCTACCACAGCACCATTCGGTGCGCCGGTTTTGAGAGCACGCTCCATCGCGACCGCTGAAAGTCAGCCACGAAGGAGCGAGACCTATCCGACTTCGCAGTTCCGGCTAAATATTTCTTTTCAGCCGGTCATATAACCAAACGCCACCAGCGACGAATGATTAAATGAAAGGAATCATCCGATGAATAAAGCGCCGGCCCGGCCGATCAAAGTTGTTTTGAAACCGATTCTTTTTGCGACGGCATTCCTATTATCGGGAGATTTTGTCGGCTTCGACCCGGCTGTGATTGCCCAACAGTCACCACCGCAGGGCAGCTTTACCATGGCACACACGATTTCCGATGGAGCCCAACGGACAACGCTCGCTTTTGACGGCCTGGCAATCATGACAGGGAATCTGGATGCGCAGTCCTTCTTCCCGCCGGGCAAGGTGGCGGACTATACCGGATTCCAATACTTGCGCGACAACGACCCGGATAACATGGGCCACAACACCAGTTTTTTGACGCGCATCGCTAACAACATCATCTACCTTCTGAACGACAGCCAACTCACGCAGCTGGTGGCGCTGGCCGTCGCTCAGCAAGACCAGGTCAGTCAGTATGGCTACGAGCGATTCCCATTGCTGCAGGCGTTTCGGCGGCTCGTCGATGGTAATTTTCCGGCTGGGGCAACGGGTTTAAGCCTGAGTGCCGTAAAAGAAGCCTCCCGGGGACTTTATCTTTTGGATGGCCAGATCAGCTTTGATCGCGCTGTGCTTTATTCCAAGATCTATCGCTCGATGGATTCCAACCAAATCGCTTACTTGGACGCCATGAAAGGGAAAGGTTGGAATTCATGGCCGGATATTACCGATGCTCAAGTCAGTAGCAAGATGCAACGAGTTCCCCACGGGCTGGCCGTGGCGGTCATGACCTATGCCAGTGATATTTTCAGTTGGTACGTCGGCGACACCAACGCCGATGTTTACTTCTGTCCCGAACGGCACGGCACCTATTACGGCGGGTTCGACATTAAGGACGCGCCCGCCGTCGGCCACGAGGGCTACAGCATCAGCGAACAGCTCACGGCGACTGCGGGAGCCGCGCTTTCCGATGCTGCACTGGGATATGTAACGACCAATCAGGCAGCCGTGATGTCGAGTCTGGTGGATCTACAGCGCAACAACCTCTACGCGGGCTCGACCAATATCGTCTGGGTGCGAACCCAAATCGACAACTGGCTACGCAGCCTGCGCGTGTCGTTGGCCAATAGCAATGCAGTCCAAACCCAAGTCCTGGCACTCTCAAGCATCTACGGTGATTTGGATGGTGAAGACAACTACCACTACGCGACGATTTTTGCCCAAGTGTACAACACGCTAACCACCGGCCAAAAAACCAACCTCCTGACGCTCCGCCAATCAATTATGTCGGGCACGTATTCGAATGGGACGCCGTTCGATTACTCCACTTGCACCACGCCATTCCTCTATTCGGATGTCATCACAAATGAAAATGTTCTCGCGCCGTATATTAACGACACTGACGATCTGTTTTCCATTGCCAGCCCGACTGCAACCTTTTTCGCCACACCGACCAACGGAGTTGCACCATTGACCGTAACCTTTACCGACACCTCGACCGGTAGTATCTCCAACCGTTATTGGAGCTTTGGCGATGGGTCGACCACCAACACCACTACCATCAGCCCGACCCATACCTATCCCAACGGTGGCACCAATACCGTGATGTTGATCGTCAGCAACCGGAATGGCACCAGCACGAATACCGTCCTGAATTATATCAGCGTTACTCCGCTGTTCACGTTAACCTATGCGGCCGGATCGAACGGGACAATCAGTGGGACAATCTCGCAAACCGTGGGAATCGCCAGCCGCGGCTCCGCAGTAACAGCCGTCCCAAATACCGGCTACCACTTCAGCAACTGGAGCGACAACAGCACGGCCAACCCACGGACGGAGACCAATGTTACTGCCAATATTAGCGTAACCGCCAATTTCGCCATCAACACGTACACATTGCTCTACACTACCGGGTTGAACGGAACCATCAGCGGAATCAGTTCCCAATCGGTCAACTACGGCACCAGTGGCGCTGCAGTCACTGCCGTGCCGGATACCGGTTACCACTTTACCAACTGGAGCGACAGCAACACGACCAACCCGCGTACGGAGATGACCGTGACCACCAACATCAATGTTGCCGCGATCTTTGTTGCCAACCCACCGGACGCGGCTTTTATGGTCAGCTCAACCAACGGCGCCACGCCATTGACAATCGTCTTCACTGACACGTCGACTGGCATCATCACCAGTCGCACATGGAGTTTTGGCGACGGCGGCAGCAGCACAGCCACCAGCCCCAGCCATACTTACACCAACGCCGGCTTATTTGGGGTTAGCCTGCAGGTGAGCGGCCCCGGCGGTTCCAATACCGTTGCTCAGCCCGATCTCCTCACCGTCACCAGTACCAATGTCCCACCCGACACGATACCACCGATCCTGATGATCCTGTATCCGTCCGACAATCACATCTTCACTAACGCCGCCATTACCGTAACCGGAACTGTGAGCGATGCCAGCGGCATCCAACAGGTTACGGTTAGCGGTGTCGTTGCCAGCTTGACCGGCACCAACTGGAGCGCGCCGGCCTTACTCATTCGCGGCACAAACACGCTCACCGTGATCGCAACCGACAACAGCGTGGGCGGCAACACCACCACCCAGCTCGTGCGTGCCGTGTTCAATCCGCCACCAAGCAATCGTCCACCGGTGATCATCGGGGCGCCAAGCGTGACCAATGCCCAATTCATCGCCAGCACCCCGGTCATTCTCATCGCTGGTGAAACCAATACCTTCACAGTCACCGCTACCGATCCCGACAATAATTCGTTGACGTACCAGTGGGTCTTTGGTGACGGCATCACCAACGAGTGGTCAGCTTTGAATTTTGCGCGGCACGCTTATTCGGCTTCGAACTGCGGGCCCTCCACCGTCTCTGTGACGGTTTCTGACGGGCAATTGTCGGTCAGCAGTAACCTGCTCGTCACCGCGGCCTGCCAGCTCACGATTACCAAGGTAGGCGCCACGGTGTACTTCACCAAACTCAGTAACGATACCTGCAGTTTGGCAGCGACTCTCGATCTTGCGGGAGTTACACCAACAAATCAGACAGCGGTGGTGATTAACATCGGCGGAGCACAACGCTTGTTCACCTTGGACAGTCAGGGTCGGGGAATCTTATCCCGACTCAACAACCACGGCCGGCCGGCCGGCACACTGGGCACTTGTCGGCTGACGTACAACAAGCGCACAACACTTTGGCGGTTGACAGCAACGTTGCCCCACGGGACATGGCATGACCCGTGGGATGCGTATGGCATGGAGAATGACAACATCCCAGCGCGGGCCGATTACCATGTCACCCTGCCGGTAACAGTCCTCGTCGGCAGTGAAGCCTTCGCCGCCGAATCCCAACTCCACTACACCGCCAGCAAGACCCGGACCGGCACGGCGAAGTAGCCACACTCCAGCATAACAATCGACAACCCAAACAAACCAACCGAAAGGAAAACCCAATGAACAGAGAACTTTTGATTACAACGCTGGTCGTTGGCTTGGCGGGTTTTAGCGCGCCAGCCCAGACGCCCCCGCCCCGTCGTCCGCAGCCGCATGAAGACGCACAACAGTACTCGCTTGAACAGGCGGTGTCGGATCAGGCCCAGTTGCACACCATTGCCTTTAGTGGACTCGCCTTCATCACTGGCGATTTCGGTGCCGCTACGTTTATTCCACCGGGTAAAGTGTGCGACTTCTTCGGTTTCCAATACATGCGGGATATCGACGTTGCCCAAAAGGGCCACAATCCCATGTTTCTGGACCGCGTGGCCGGGAATGTGCTGAAGACTCTGAGTGAAGAGCAGCGCCAGATGTTCGCGACCATGGCTCGTCACGAAGCGGAACAGCTCAATGACCTCGCGCGCAGGCGCTGGCCACTGATCAAAGCTTTCTGCCGGGAATTGAACGGGGAGATTCCCACCGGCAGCCAGGGGCTGAACAAAGGCGCCGTCGTCCAGTCTGTCGGCGATCTCTTCACTTTCGACGCGGAACTGAGTTATGCGCGGGCCGTCGTGTACGGCAAGATCGCCGCGTCGCTGACTACCGAACAGAAAAGTTATCTTGCCAAGATGAAGTTCGGCGACTTTAACACTTGGCCGGAAGTTGACATGGATCAGTACAAGTTGCCCCGCGGCACGGACAAGCTCGTCAATGTGGCCTACATGACCTACGCGAGCGAATTTTTTAGTTGGTACGCCGGGTCAATCACGGCCGATACCTATTTCTGCCCCGAGCGGCATGGGACCTACTTCGGTGGGTTTTACATGAAAGACATGCCAGCCATGGGCAAGCGAAACTATGACATCAGTACTTCCCTCACCGGTGATAGCGGGAAAACATTCTTAGAAGTCCTGACCGACGGACAACGCCGGAATATTACCACCATCCCCGACCTCCAACGGCAAGCCCTGACGGAGATCGTGGCGGTGCGCCGCGCCATTGCCACAGAACTCCGGAAACCTCTCAAGGGTGAAGTGGTGGCCCAAGAAAAAGTCACTGCCCTGGGCCGGCGGTACGGGGAACTCGATGGGGAGTTGTCCTACCAGTACGCCGTGGCGTTCGCCAAAGTCAACCGCAGTCTGACAGACGAGCAGCGCAAAACACTGGTTAAACTGCGCAACCTGGACGGATATACCAGCGCCCCCGCCTACATCTATTCCACACCGGTACAGGAAACGATCCAGTTGCCGAACACCGATGCTTTCTTTTTTCCGCCCAAGAAAGTTGTGGAGGGCCGCAAATGAGGCAATCGTGGATCTTCTTGAGGAATTTTCATGGGAATGACACGTCGTGAATTCTTAACCTTGGTCGCCGCGGCCGCTGGTAGCGCGGCGCTACCGCGAATGACTCTGGGACAAACTGCAGAGAACCGTCGACCGGTCACGCCGGCGCAGCTGCCGGATGTAATTTTGGGGCGGCCGACCGGTACGTCCATCGCATTGAGCGTCTTGTGCGCCGGCGAAACCAAGGCGCTGGTGGCGTACGGCCAACAGCCGGACCACCTGCCGGCTCGGACAGGAACCCAGTTGTTTAAGCCCGGCCAGCCGCAGGAATTGACGTTGGAAAAGCTGACGCCGAACACACGCTACTATTACCAACTCCTGGATGGAAGCACAGCGAAGCCACTCATTGCCGGCTCATTTTTTACGCAACGGGCACCGGGCAGCGCGTTCACGTTTGGCATCCAAGGCGATTCCCATCCAGAACGCCCCCAGATGCACGATCCAGAATTGTATACACGCACCTTGCGTAATGCGGCCACGGGTAACCCAGATTTCTATCTCTGCATGGGGGATGATTTTAGTGTGGATACACTCCCCACACTCACAGCAGAAACAGTCACGGAACGCTATGCCCGCCAACGCCCGTTCTTGGGACTGGTCGCCCAATCGGCCCCGCTCTTTCTGGTCAATGGCAACCATGAACAGGCGTCGTTATTTAATTTTAATCAAAGCGACGATCGCCACGATGTCGCGGTCTGGGCGCAAACGGCCCGGAACCGGTATTTTCCCATGCCGGCCCCGGATGGATTTTACACCGGTAACACCGCGCCGGTGAAATCGATCGGGCTGCTGCGTGACTATTATGCCTGGACCTGGGGCGACGCGCTCTTTGTCGTTCTGGACAACTACTGGCACTCGCCCGCGCGCGTGGACAATCCGCTGCATGAAAAACCGGGCGCCGGCAAAGATGGCCACGGTGGAAACAAGGATCGCGACTGGTGGGGGATCTCGCTCGGCGATGCCCAGTATCAGTGGTTTAAGCACACGCTCGAACAGAGCTCAGCCAAATACAAATTCGTCTTTGCTCATCACGTCCTTGGCACCGGTCGGGGCGGCGTTGACGAAGCCGATCTGTATGAATGGGGTGGCAAAAACCGCCGGGGCGATTCCGAATTTGGCCAGCACCGCCCGAGCTGGGAGCTGCCCATTCATTCTCTCATGGTCAAATATGGCGTCACGATTTTCTTTCAGGGCCACGATCACCTCTATGCCCGCCAGGAACGCGATGGGATCATTTATCAAGAAGTCCCCCTGCCAGCCGATCCAGCCTATCTCACACGCAACGCGGATCGCTATCAATCGGGCATCAAGCTCCCCAACTCCGGACATTTACGCGTCACTGTGGCCCCCGCCCAGATGCAGGTTGATTATGTCCGGTGCTTTTTACCGAAAGATGAAACCGACCAGCAAAAAACCGGCACGGTGGCTTACAGTTATACGATCCCGGCAAAACGCCCAGGCGGTGCCGCATGATTCGCCTGGCGCTGGCGATTTTATTCTCGGCCGGCGTGGCGCTGGGCGAAAGTCCATTTACGTTCACCGTCACTGCCGACTCGCACCTCGACTACAATACCGACCGGGAGTTGTATCAACGCACACTCACCGCCGCCGCGGCGGACAAGCCGGTCTTCCACGTTGACCTCGGCGACACGTTCATGTCCGAGAAACACACGAACCGCGCCACGACCGTCCTCCAGTACCTCGACCAGCGCCGCTATTTCGATCTATTGAAGGTGCCGGTGCATCTGGTGAACGGCAACCACGACGGCGAGAGCGGCCGGTATCTCGACGGCACGACCAACAACCTCGCCACCTGGTCGCGCGCGATGCGGCGGCGCTACTTCCTGGAGCCGCTGGTGTCCGACAGCCGCGCCTATTATTCGTGGGAACACGGCAACGCGTTGTTCGTCGTGCTCGACCCGTACTGGTTCACTCCCCGGCAACGCCGCGACGACGACAACTGGATCCGCACGCTCGGCCCAGAGCAATACCGGTGGCTCAAGCAAACGCTGGAAACTTCCAAGGCGACTTTCAAATTTGTCTTCATTCATCAGTTGGTCGGTGGATTGGACCGGGCCGGACGCGGGGGTGTCGAAGTCGCACCCTTCTTTGAATGGGGTGGCAAGAATTTGGATGGGAAAGATATTTTTAAAGAGAAGCGGCCCGACTGGGCGATGCCGATCCATCCGTTACTCGTCAAGAACCACGTCAATATCCTCTTCCACGGTCACGATCATCTTTACGCCAAGCAAGACCTCGATGGCATCGTGTATCAGGAAGTGCCGCAACCCGGTGACCCGCGCGGCCGCACGAGCAGCGCCGCAGAATATGGCTACAAAACCGGCACCATCCTCGCGAGTTCCGGTTACCTGCGCGTGACGGTTTCAGCCGCTCAGACGCACGTGGAATACGTCCATCCCGACCAGTCAGTCGCGCACTCGTACATCATCCAACCATGAAACGGATCCCCTTGATCGTTGCCGGATTATTAGCCTGGAATACTCAGGCGCAGAATTACCCCATCGTCGGCACCGGCCAGTCACAATGCTACGACAACTACAGCGCGATTACGCCACCGAAACCCGGTCAGCCGTTTTTCGGGCAAGATGCGCAACATCCCGGTCGATTGCCGACCTACCAACTCAGTTCCGACGGCCTGACGGTTTATGACAACATCACCGGTTTGACTTGGCAACACAGTCCCGGGTCGGACAAGCTGACCGCCAAACAAGCGGAAGCCTTACCGGCTAAACTCAACACCACGAAGTTCGGCGGATTCAGCGACTGGCGATTGCCGGCGATCAAGGAACTTTATTCGTTGATACTGTTCAGCGGCGTCGATGCCGCGCCGGAAGAGGCCGGCCATCGGACGCCGTTCATTGACACGAAATTTTTTAAATTCGCCTACGGCAACACCAGCGCCGGCGAACGCATCATTGATTCACAATGGGCAACGAGCACCCGGTATGTGGCCAACTCAAACCAGATGTTCGGCGTAAACTTTGCCGATGGCCGGATCAAAGGCTACGGGACGAGCCTGTCCGGGCGGGGCGAGAAGAAGTTTTTTGTGATTTGTTGCCGGGGCAATCCACGTTACGGGAAAAATGATTTTCACGACAACGGCGACGGCACGATTACCGACCGCGCAACCGGATTGGCCTGGCAAAAGAATGATTCCGGCAAGGGACTGAATTGGGAACAAGCGCTGGCCTATGCCAGCACCCGCAAATTAGCCGGTCATAGTGACTGGCGATTGCCGAATGCGAAGGAACTCCAGAGCATCGTCGACTACACCCGCATCCCCGCCATCAATCCAATCTTCCAAACTTCCAGTCTTCCCGACAGCAACCATCCATTTTACTGGTCGAGCACGACGCACGTGGGTGGCCCGCCCGACCGGCAAGGCGGGGCGGCAGTGTACATCGCGTTTGGCCGGGCGCTGGGGTGGATCCATGGCGAGTGGCGTGATGTTCACGGGGCCGGTGCGCAGCGCAGTGATCCGAAAGCTGGCAATCCCGGGGACTTCCCCCACGGCCGCGGTCCCCAAGGCGACGTCATTCGCATTGACAATTTCGTCCGCTGCGTGCGGAACACGAACCTTCAATAGTAGAACGGGCGTCCCGCCCGTTTATCCGCATAGTAGGACAGGCGTCTCGCCTGTCTGTAACGCGTAGCGTAAGCTTCCAGCTTGCGCATTATAACGAAGACAGGCGAGACGCCTGTCCAACGAGCCGGTAAACGGGCGAGACGCCCGTTCTACTTTCTGTCTCGAAACAGATTCTCAATAATGCTTGAAGCACGATCCCCTCACTTTACCCGGTCACGAACAGGTGTATATTATGGTTGCCGAAAGGCAGGAGGTACAAAATGCAACTGGAACTGACAGTACAAGAGTTTCAGGAGTTGACCGACCTCGTCCGGGCGGCGCACAGCGACATGGGTTCAGAAATTCACCATGCGCGCGACAACCAATATCGCGAAACGCTGCGTACCCGTCGCCTGATTCTCGAAGGTCTGCTCAAACGCCTTGAAATCGAAATGCAAATGGCCGCGTAACTCCAAGCATGTCTTGGGTCCCGAGTCCTGAGTCCCGGGTCTTGGGTCCTGAGTCGTGGTAGGGCGTTGATCGTTGTAGGGCGCGAACACCCTCAGGTTTCGTACCGTCCAGATTCGGTTCTCCAGACCGCGCCGTCACAGGGATCGCAAGGTCTCCGTTTATGATCAGGAATTGCAGACCGATTGGCGAAAAGAAGCCATTTCGTCAAAAAACACCCGAAAAGCAGGTTTGCCCGAATGCTTGCCCGGCATCTTGCGCATCCCCGACTTCGGCCACTACCGCAAGCGCTGGATACGGAATCGGGATGAATTCATTTGGACGGTGGAAATTGCCGGGCGCCGTGCAGGACGGTCAAGATCCGCACGACGTCGCCGCTGATATCGTAGATCACCCGGTAATTGCCAACGATGATTTCCCGCGTGTGGGGATCGTCGAGTTCGGGAACGATGCGACCGGATTCCGGGAAGCGTTCCAGCCGGTCCGTGGCTTCAAAAATATCCAAGAGGACCGCGTTGGCGTAGGTCTCGGCGTCATGGGCGATGTAGGTGCGAATGGCTTCGAGGTCGGTGCCGGCTGGCTCGGTCCAGACGATCTTCATTTTGCGAAGCGCCGCTTCACTTCCGCGTGGGGAACAACTCGGCCTTCGTCGGCAGCACGTTTGCCCTGCGCGATCTTCATGCGGACGTATAACTCGTACATGGCGTCGGCGTACGTCGCCGTCTCAGGCAAATGGCTGGCGATGTCTTTCAAGGCAGCTTTGACTGTGGTTGTGCTCACGGCCATAGATTAGCCGCAGCGCCGCCGTTAATCAAGGTCGCAGCGAAGCCGCGCCGCGCGCGGCGGCAAGGGCGGCTGGTTTCAACAGAAACGCACCAACCCGTATCACGTTGTCTGCAAGCAATTTGTTGTAATATGGTTTTCGTGTCATACAGATGGGTCACTGCGTTTGCGTTTCGCGGTCATTTTCTCCTCGTCCTCGTCGGCGATGTTGTCTCGATTGATATAGGGGTCGTCGTCCGGCTCGATTGGCTCCAGCGTGGCGGGGTCGCAGTGAAGCACCTGACCAACGTAGCGGGCGAAGTCGTGGTCAAACGCATCGTCGGCTTGCCCTTCTGGAGGCGGGAGCGGTTGCAACGAATGGAGCAATCTTTTCGGGATGCTCGTTTTCTTCTTTGTCATAACTTGACTCCCTGCGGTCAGAACGGCACTAACTTCTGCGGTGCTCCCGTTTTCGTCAATGCTTCTTTTCCGGTGGTTCGGATGCGTGGATGGGGGCATTCCACAGGGCTTTATCTTTGGCCGGTTTCTTCACGCCCTTGCCATCGGCTACCGCGTTGATGACGTCGATGAAATTCATACCGGAAAAGCTTCATCCCGCCAGCGCAAGGCGTCAAAGTACAGTTCGTCCAAAGGACAAACGCTTTCGCAATACTGCGTGTGATGCGGTATCTGCGGATTGTCGAAGCAGGGGTTGGCCATACGCGCGGCAGCAGTGGTTACCGGAAACGTTCTTCGGAATTGTTCCACGTCCTTGGCGAGCTGCTGGTCTTCCGTAGATCCAAACTTTTTACATATGTACACCCGCGCAGTGTAGCTCTCTAAAATACGTCTGGCTGCCTTCGATTCCGCACAGGAGACACCGAGCTCCGATTTCTTACCGGCGTAAACATCAGCGTCTTCAGTTACGCAGACGTATTTCATGTTGGAGCTGGTGCGGATCGCCAACCCCCAGAAAGCGACTTCAGTATGCCGAGCGTGAAACGAGACTTTACAACTAATAATGCCCAGCACACGCCACTTATTGTCGTCCTTGTAGATAACGAACAAATCTGAGTCAGGATGGTCTTTGATCTGTTTTTGATCGCACGGTCGTTTGACCGGTAACTTGCTGTATTCGATGATCTGATCGGCTAAGGCGTCGTTCTGCAAGACGCGACGAAGGTCTTTGAGGCTGCCTTTGATAACGAAAATGTTCTGGTCGTTGAGCAACGAGTTGAGGATGCGCGCCACGACCGACTCCAGATTCGTCCCCGCTTGCGCGCGAGCAGCCTGCGCGGTCCGGTTATCGGTCATTTCCTTTTAACCTTTTTGCGGGCTGCGTACTTCGTCTTGGTCTCGGCAACCATTGCGGAAGCCGGTGTGCTTTCGGGCTGACTGGCCGGTATCTCGTCGAGGCGCATCTGCTTGAGTTCGGCAGCGACACGTTCGGAGGAGATGGCGCAATACTTTTTGGAGAGATCGAGATGGACGAAATGCCGGTTGGTCCGCGCAGCTACGGTTGCCACAGTACCGGTGCCGCCGAACGGATCGAGGATGACATTGTTCTTGTAGCTGTAGAATTTGATGAGCCGGTAAATGAGTTCTTCCGGGAATGGCGCCGGGTGGCCTTCCGCCTTCGCCGAGGCTTCAGCGGACACGTCGGCCTTCTGTTTCCCGTCTTCGGTCTTCTTGCTGCGTTTTGGCGGGTAGAGACTATTCAGGAACGGCTGCCGGCCACGGGTCTCAGGGTGGATTTCCCAGAAACCGTCCGAAAATTTAATGAATTCTTCGCTGGTGATGTCGGCGTCGTCTTTGTTGCCGGGCAAATCCCATTGGCCCTTCGAAAAAACTAAAACGTATTCCCAGCTCGGGATGATGTGCGGGTTACTGGGGCGACGGAAGGAACCCCACGCCGTCCGCCGGCGCATGGTTTGTTTGTACCAGAGAATTTCCGTGCGCATGAGAAAGCCAAGCTTCTTCAAGTCGTGCGTCATGTCGTAGTGGACCGGCTTGAAATCCTTAATGCTGGTCGGGGCGATGTTGAGAGCAAACCGGCCGCCCGGCACGAGCACACGCTTAAGTTCCTTCCAGAACGGCACGAGCCACTGCAAATACTCCTTGTACGGCATCTTATCGTTGTGGGAATCGTATTCGAGGCCGACGTTGTACGGCGGCGAGGTAATGGCCAGGTGGACGGATTTCGCCGGCATGGCTTGCAAGATCGCGTGCGCATCGCCGCAGATGATCTGGTCTTTCCACCAATCGCCTTCGCGGGATGGCGGTGGGAAATTCAGGACTTGAGGTAAAGATTTCATCGGTTTCTTCCCGACTTGCTTACCAGAGCCGGCCGCGTTTGCCGACAAAAAATTATGGACTGAGCCGGACCAATTCAATTGGGACATCGGACTCCCCTCACCCGTCCCTCCCGCAGTCGCGGGAACACGAGGCCAACCTCTCCCCCGATGCTGATCATTACGCACATCTATGCAAGTCGCTGTCATTCTGAACGCCCTGTCGAAGCCCTGAGTCGCGAAGGGGAAGAATCTTTGTCGTTTGTTCTAGCCTGAAACCATTCGCCGTTGTGCGCCGGTTTCCAGACCGCGCACTCCGACTGACCTCACTGTAAGGGCTCCTGTCTTGGGGAGCCTCGGTCGGCGGTCAGGAGACCGTGTCGGACCGAACGACGCGGTCTGGAGACCGACGCCGAACAGACCGGGGTTTCCACTCCCGCTTGAAATGTGCGTAATGAATAGCCTGGGACGAGGCAAGCCGGACCAACCGGTAAATTCTGCCTCGCCCCGAGGGGGAGAGGCCGGGCGCGCTGCGCGCCCGGGTGAGGGGGATTGCCCATCGCGAACTGGATCATCCCGGCTAACCGCAGCCAATTTTTCCAGCGCGAGACGAAGAAGTCCGCTATATTGCCACCGATGAGCTCGTTTACCTGTCAACATTTGGCCGTGGCTGACGACCAGTGTTTGCTATTGAAAACTGACTGTGTGCCGGGGCGGAAAGGTTGTGTCTTGGCCGGTCAGACGGCATTTCTTGTGCCTGCCGAGGAGCGCATCCGGCTCCTTGAAGCGGAAAAGCGGCAAACGCCGCCGCCCAACAAGGCGTAACACCAGCCGGCACCCATCTGATACTGCCACCGGACCGAGGATTAACTACGGTAGGGCGAGGCTGTCCCTAGCCCGCCGTTCGTGTTGTCCGCTTTCCGCGGCGCGGTAGGGACACCGCGCCTACCCCACAGATACCAGCCCACTCCATCATTCCAACTTTAAATTGCATTGAGCACCGCTGGTGGCCGGCGTAGAATAATCGCCAATGGACAAGATATTAATAGTCGATGACGATGCGGATATTCGCCGGGCGTTCCGGCGCAATCTCGAAAGCGATACACTCCAGATCTTCGAGGCTGCCGATGGGCCGAGCGCCATTCATCAGGTGGCCGCAACCCAACCGGATTTGGTGGTCATGGATATCCGGATGGGCGCGACCAACGGCCTCGACACCCTGCGCAAACTCCGCGAGCTGAATGCCAAGCTGCTCGTCATCATGATGACCGCCTACGGCACGACCCAGGCCGCCATCGAAGCGATGAAGCTCGGCGCCTACGATTACGTCCTGAAGCCGCTCGATGTGCCCAAGCTGAAAACCCTCATTGCTGCCGCACTCAAGACTGCCCGCGACATGCGCGAAGTCGTCAGCTACCAGCCGCTGTTGACCAAGGAAGATTACGCCGAAGGCATTGTCGGCAAGAGCGAGGCGATGCAGCAGGTTTTCAAAATGATCGGTCAGGTCTCGCACTCCGATGCCACCGTGCTGATTACCGGCGAGAGCGGCACCGGCAAAGAACTCGTGGCCCGCGCGATTTATCATCATAGCCTCCGCAAAGATCAACCGTTCCTGGCGATCAACTGCGCCGCGATCCCGGAAAATCTGCTCGAAAGTGAACTGTTCGGCCATGAGAAGGGTTCCTTTACCGGTGCGGCGGACCGGCGCATCGGCAAGTTTGAGCAATGCGACGGCGGCACCATTTTCCTCGATGAAATTGGCGATATGCCGCTCCAGACTCAGACCAAGATTTTGCGGGTCCTCCAAAACGGTGAGTTCCAGCGGGTCGGCGGCAACCAGACTCTCAAGGCCGACGTCCGCATCATCGCCGCCACCAACCGGGAACCCGAACGGCAGGTCGCCGCGAAGAAATTCCGGGAAGACCTTTTTTACCGGTTGAATGTTGTCCGCATCCACCTGCCGGCCTTGCGGGACCGGCGCGATGATATCCCGGTGCTCGTGGATTATTTTCTCCAAAAGCTCGGTCAGTCCGTGCCGTCGTCGGCCCGGGGCAAAAAGATTGCCGGCCCCGCCGCGAAATTATTGGCCAACTACGGCTGGCCCGGCAATGTCCGCGAACTGGAAAACGCCATCGCCCGCGCCGCCGTTGTGGCGCGCAGCGACACGTTGACCGTGGAAGATTTACCGTTGGAAATCCGTGATCCCCGGGCGCCGGTCGGCGCGCCGGAAGACGTGAATTCTGCGATTGACGCCGCGGTCCGCCCCCTCTTTGCGCTGGCGCGCAAGGACGCCAAATTAAAAATCATGCCTGCCGTCGAACGCGAGTTGATCATCCGCGCACTGGAAGAAACCGCCGGTAACCAGGTGAAAACAGCGAAACTGCTCGGCATTACCCGCGCCACCTTGCGCAAGCGCATCGAAAAATTTGGCATCGCCCGGCGCTTGGAAGTGAAGTAGGCGAGGTTCCGACAACCGTAAATTGGAGGGTGAGCCTCCCGGCGAACCGCGGCTTGCCGGGAGGCTCGCCCTCCAGACTTCCCATTTGCTCTGACACACGGCTACTTCTTGCGGATGAAGATTTCGTCGCCCGGCTTGAGGCCGGCGGTTCGACTGGCATTCCCAAAAACAATCGAAATGACGTAATAGCCGTCCGCGTCCTTGAAGCCCACCCACTGACCGGATGGAACATCAGTAAATGTGTCGGCATACGTGGCTGTGTAGGTCTTGCCGCCACTGTCCACCTGGAATTTATCACCCAGTGCAATGCCGAGTTGTTTAAGATCCGCCTCGACGAAACTGACAGTTATACACGACGTCATAAATAATTGCGCATGCGAGAATTATTTCTACGCTATTTGCTCAATAAATCGCGCAATTATGCGCACTTATTTCTGTCGCCGTGTATAGATTCCCGAATCCGCCACCGACCTGCCGCACTTTTCCATGAGCCCCCTGATCGGCAAACCGCGCAGTTGTCGCCGGTTCTTTTATAGGAATCGAGAATTTCCGTTCCCGTTCAATCTGGCCGCCATCCACCCAGCGGTTCAAGGCCCGCACAACTTCCACATATTCAGGTCCGGTGAATTTCACATGCCCATTCCGTTCGATGATCCAGAGCGCCGCCGAAACAGCGTTGGTTGCGGTCTTCTTGACATACGTGGCTGATTCGTCGATCTCGGACTGATTCGTCATGAAAATCACCGGGACCTTGGCGCCATAGGTCAGTTCCGCCAGCACTCCGTCCCGGGCTTCCAACGCTGTGCCAAGCACAATGGCCCCCGCGAAAGTCGCCGGGTCGGTTTCGATCAGGCGAATGGTAATCGCACCGCCCATGGACCCGCCCATGAGCAGGGTTCGCTTGGGCGTGCCAAACGTTGCGCCGATGTGCCGGTACAGGTTGCGCACATCCGTCAACGCATCCTTCACGATCAAACCGCTGCGCCGGTAACTGCTGGCCGCCACCATCCAACCTTCCGCCACAAGTGATTGATAAGGTTCGGATTCCACATTGATATCCACGGCCGGCGGCAACGAGCTGTCGCTGAGTCCGTGTTGATAAAGCAACAGCCGCCCATTCCAATTGGTTGGACTGACAATGATGTAGGCTGCCCCATCGATCTTCCCCCGGCTGACCACGAACGGACCGGGCCCAGCCTGGCACACCCCACCGGCCAACAGTGCACACACCAGCACGATTAATGTTTTCATCGGCATCAGCCTAGCACTTCTTGCGGGTTAATCAATCCATCTGCGGGACCCCAAATCCTCGGCTAAGATTTATTTTCGGTGCGAACGGCGGGCTAGGGACAGCCCGCCCTACCGAGAAAATCCGGGGTAGGCGGTGTCCCCTGCGTGGCCATAGCCACTTCGGCGTGGCGAAGGCCCGACCGCGCCGTTTGGCCGACCGACCCACCGGGAGTTATCGATACAGTGTAGTTTTGGCACGGAACGTGGGGGTCTTTATTTTGTTGAGGAAATCAACCGGTTCGAAAAAATTAGCCGAGGATCAGGGGGGCCCAAAAATCCACGAGTAAGAATTATTTTTGAAGCGAATGGCGGGCTAGCCGGCTGTTGAAAAATTCGCCGCGAAAGTGACACGGTCTACAACTGCTCAACTGCACCGCGGTAGGCGGGGGGGCGCATCTCGGCACTGCCGCCATTCCACTGCCTCGGCCAGTAGGAGCGCCCTTCCGGACGCGACCGGTCGACGTGAATCATCGGGGATCGCGCCCAGAAGGGCGCTCCTACGGCGGGCAGTACCCAGATGCGCCTGGTGGGCGGAATCCCCTTCACGCAGACGTGACAAAGCGACTTTCGTGCGCTAGTGTCCGCCAGTCATGGAAACCGTGTTCGCCACAGCTCAATCACCGGCGCGACCGCGCATTCCGGCGTGGATTCGCACGCGCCCAGCCGGGGGGGAACGCTATCTCCAGTTGCGCGCCGCCCGCCAAGGCTTCCAGTTGCACACCGTTTGCGAAGAAGCCAGGTGCCCGAATATCGGCGAATGCTGGAGCCACGGCACAGCCACGTTCATGCTGATGGGCGACACCTGCACGCGGCGCTGCAATTTTTGTTCGGTGAACAAAGGCCACCCCGGCCACCTCGACCCAAATGAGCCCGCCGGAGTCGCGGAAGTGATCGCGGCCATGCAGCTCGATTACGCAGTGCTCACATCCGTCAACCGCGACGATCTACCGGATCAGGGAGCCAATCACATTGCCACCACCATTGAAGCGATTCAGCAGCGGCTGCCGGCCTGCAGCATTGAAATGCTCATTCCCGATTTTCGCGGTGTCGCCGATTGCGTCCAGCGGGTGGTCACCACGTCGTTGCGGGTGTTGGCCCACAATCTTGAAACCGTCCCGCGTCTGTACCGGCACGTCCGCCCCGGCGCCGTGTACGAGCGCTCGTTGCGCGTCCTGGCAATGGCCAAAGAATTCCGACCCGACATCATCACCAAATCCGGATTAATGCTCGGCCTCGGCGAAACCCGGGAAGAACTGCTTCAGGTTTTTGCCGACCTGCGGCAGCACGGCTGCGACATCCTCACGCTCGGCCAGTATTTGCAGCCTTCCCCCGACCAATTACCAGTGCAGGCATTCATCACCCCACAAGAATTCGCGGAACTCCGCAACGCCGCCCTGCCCCTTGGCTTCCGGCATGTCGAGAGCGGACCCATCGTGCGGACTTCCTATCACGCCTGGCAACACGTCGAGCCACGCGCTGAGGTCATTCATGACCGCGTTTCCGGGCCGGCTGAATTTCAGAATCCGAACTGGAGGGCAAGCCTCCCGGCGAGCCGCGAGAACGGCTCGGCAGGAGCCTCGCCCTCCAAATCTGTGAATCACTCAGGCTAAAAACTCCATGAAAACTCAATTTCCCCACGCCTACGTCCTCAACGTCCTGACCGGCGACCACCCGGGCATTGTCGCCGCCATCACCCGCTCCGTCAATCAACGTGGCGGCAATATCGACGCCTGTAGCCAAACCGTCGTCGAAGGTTTTTTCACATTGATCATGGTCATCAGTTTTGCCCAGCCGGTCGAACCGGATGCGCTGGCCAGCGAAATCCGCGGCGACCCGGCCCACGGATTTCAGGTCGTTGCCCGCAAATTTGTCGCACCCGTCAGCAAACCCGTCACCGCGGCCGATCGATTTGTCCTGACTGCGTTTGGCAAGGACAAACCCGGCATTGTCCGCCGTTTCAGTGAATACCTGGCCGGCAAAGATATCAACATTCTCGACCTGTTTGCCCACCGGCAAGGCGACGATTTCCTGCTGATCGGCCAACTTGAAATCCCGGCCGCGCGCGACCTTGCCCTGTTACAAGCCGACCTCGAACAGATTGCCGCGGAGGAGGCGTTTACGGTCAAACTTCAGCACGAAAACATTTTCGTCGCCACCAACCAACTCCGCTTCGAAAGGTAACCATGCTGCGTACCGACGAAATTCTTTCGACCATCCAGATGCTGCACGCCGAGAGCCTCGACGTGCGGACCGTCACGCTCGCGCTCAATGTGGATGACTGCGCCGCCCCGAGCATGGATTCCCTCTGCCGCAAGCTCCGCGATAAAATCACCGGCCGCGCCAGCCGCCTGGTGGAAACCTGCAACAAGGTGGGCCGCAAATACGGGATCCCGATTGTTAATAAACGCATTGCCATCTCACCCGTTTCCCATCTACTGGCCGGCCACGGCCAAGCGGCGGCGCTCGCCGTCGCCAAAACCCTTGACGAAGCTACGGCGGCCTGCGGCATTGACCTGGTGGGCGGATTTAGCGCGCTGGTCCACAAAGGCATTACGCCGGCGGACGCTTGCGTCATGCGGTCACTCCCGCAGGTTCTCAGCCAGACCAAGCGGGTCTGCGCCAGCATCAACGTCGCGACCACCAAGGCTGGCGTGAACATGGATGCCATCGGCGAAATGGGCCGCATCATTCTCGAAATCGCCGCGGCCACAGCTGCCCAGAAAGGGTTCGGCTGTGCCAAGCTCGTCGTGTTTGCCAATATTCCCGAAGATAACCCGTTCATGGCGGGCGCCTACGTCGGCGAAGGCGAACCCGAAGCAGCGGTCAATATCGGCGTCAGCGGCCCGAACGTCGTCGTCAGCGCCCTGCGCCGGCGGCTCGCGCTCGGCAAGAAACTCACGCTCAACGAACTCGCTGAAGAAATCAAGCTCACGAGTTTCCGCGTCACGCGCGTCGGCGAACTCGTCGGCCGTGAAGTTGCCGACGAACTTGGCATCGCCTTCGGGATCGTCGATCTTTCCCTGGCTCCGACGCCCAAAGTTGGCGATAGCGTTGGCGAAATTTTGAAAACACTGGGCATCGCCAAAATTGGCGCGCCCGGCAGCACCGCTGCGGTGGCGCTCCTCACCGATGCTGTAAAAAAAGGCGGCGCCTTCGCCAGTTCGAGTGTCGGCGGCATGAGCGGCGCGTTTATCCCGGTCAGCGAAGACGCCGTGCTCGACGACGCGGTCACCCAAGGGCATCTCTCGCTGGAAAAACTGGAAGCCATGACCAGCGTCTGTTCGGTAGGTCTCGACATGATCGCCATTCCCGGCGACACCCCGGCCGAAACCATTGCGGCCATTATCGCAGACGAAGCCACCATTGGGGTGATCAATAACAAGACCACCGGCGTGCGCTTGATCCCGGTGCCCGGCGCCAAAGTCGGCGACCGGGTCGAATACGGCGGCCTGTTCGGCGGTGCCACCATCATGGATGTCCGCAACTCCGGAGCGAGCGCCGATTTCGTCAATCACGGCGGCCGGATCCCCGCGCCGATTCAGTCGTTGCGGAATTGACTGTGACCAATTTACAGTTTGGATTCTGCTGAAAAACCTCCGCGCAGCGGTCCGCGAGGCCGCAGACCCAAAAAAACCGTAGAATTTCACATTTCCAGCAAGAGCTGACTCCGGTGCCGCGTTACTTACTGCCGAGGCGTTCGAGCAGGGTGACGATCGCCAAAATACACAGTGCCTGGATGATCACAATCACGGCACCGGTTAACTCCGACCAGAGCAGAATCGTCGCGCCGAGACCCAGCGTCAGGGTGATCAGATAAATCAGCGTCACGGCCCAGCTTTGCGGCAGGCCGACCCGGACCAGCCGATGGGACAGGTGATTCACATCGCCGATGTAGACGGGTTGGCCGTGGCGGATCCGAATCCACGACACCATGACCAGGTCAAACAGCGGCACTGCCAGCACCAACAACGGAATTAAAACCGGCAAATGCGTCGGCGTCCCCTGCCGATAAAACGTCCCCAACACCGGCAGGACCGCCAGCATGTATCCGATAAAATGACTACCGGCATCGCCCAGAAAAATCGTGGCTGGTTTGAAATTGTGCGGCAAGAATCCCAAGAGTGCGCCGGCCAATGCCAGCCCGATTACACACACGAAATACTGGTGCTGAATCCCGGCAATCAAGGCAAACAGCAGCGCACACACCAGACCGATCCCGGCACAAAGACCGTCCATGTTATCGAGGAAATTCATGGCATTGGTGATCGTGACAATCCACACCACCGTCAACACAATGCTGGCGATCGGATTGTGCAAAAACAAGGTCACCCGCATCCCGCTCAACGCCACGAGCAGCGCGATCCCGATTTGGCCGAGTAATTTCGGGCGGGCGCGCAGGTCATGGCGATCATCATACACGCCCAGGACGACCATCAACAATCCGCCCCCCAGCAGCACGAGCAGCTTGGGCCAGACCGAGAGCATACCGGCCACATGGATACTCAGATCCTCTGGCAAATCAAGGTGGGCGGCGGCCAGAATAATCAGGAAATAATTAGACACCACATTCAACGCAAACGCGCCAAACACGGCCACTCCACCGAGCAGCGGCATCGCCTGGGTATGAATTTTGCGTTCGAGATTGGGCTGATCGACGCAGCCGTAGCGCACCGAGAGCCGCTTGAAAATTGGCGTCAACAGCAATGCCAGCCCAAAGCTGACATCGAATACATAGAAATAAACGAGGATCCAGTGCATGCGCGCGCCGTTGATTTTCGACATTAGCCGGCGCCGCCGCGGACTGCAATCTCGGAAATGCGATCTGAGGATCAGCCACCACAGGCCAGCCAACCTCCTTTGGAGGGCGAGCCTCCCGGCGAGCCGACCGGTGGGGGACGGCTCGCCGGGAGGCTCGCCCTCCAAGATGCGCCCTACGCGCAGAGACGGCGGTAGAGCTCGTCGAGTTTGCGCACCATTAAATCTTCCCCGAATTCCGTGCGAACCCGCTGCCGGCCTTGCGCGCCAAGTTTGGCGGCCAGGGCCCGATTCTGGAACAACCGGATCACAGCCGCCGCCACGCCAGCCGAATCTCCGGCACGAATTAAAAATCCGGTCTCCCCCTCCCGACAAACTTCCCGGGCGCCATCCACATCGAATGCCACCACGGGTTTGCCGGCGGCCAGCGCCTGCGGCAGCGTGCGCGGCAGCCCCTCGCGCAGTGACAGATGCACCAGGACATCCATCTGGGCCACGCAGGCGGGGATTTCTTCCGGCCGCACCAGTCCGGTAAAGATAAACCGGTCCCGGAGTCCCAACCGCTCCGCCCAGTGTTCGTAGCGGAGCCGGTTCACCCCATCCCCCACCAGCAGGAATTTTACCGAGGGCACCGCCGCCACAATCTGCGGGGCAGCCGCAAACAAGGACTCGTACCCTTTCAACCGGAACATCCGCGCAATTTTCCCGACCACGAAATCGGGCTGAGCCGGAATCATGCAGTTACCATGGGTAGGGCGGGCTGTTTGCGGGGAACCGCGTCTCGTCAGACTCGGCTCTAGCCCGCCATTCCGCAATTCCTGGTTGGGCAACAGCGGCGCGCTAGGGACAGCGCGCCCTACCCCACATCGTTCTGGCTTCGATTCGATGGCGAGGAACGGCTCCAGATTCATCCCGCTCCGAATGGTCACATATTTGCCGGTGATACCCGCCGCTTCGTACTGCGCCGTCATCGCATCAGCCACGGACACGAATTGGGTGGTCCACTCGCCAGCCAGTTGTTCCGCCCAGCGGAACAGCCAATTACCGAGCGGGTTTTGATACGGGTAAAACGACGGCCCATGAATCGTGTGCACAACCACCGGCACCTGCGCCCACCGGGCGGCAAGCCGGCCGACAAACCCGGCTTTTCCCGAATGGGTGTGGACCACATCATACTGTCGATCGGTAAAAAGTTTCTTCAACGCCCGGACCGCCAGCCTGTCCTGAAACGGATGCGGCGCACGCCGGAGTTCGTCCACGACAATCAGCGGCACGCCGGCCGCCCGGACCTGGTCGTGCAGTGAGCCTTCCGGACCGGTCTGCGGGCCGGTCACCAGTTCACAATCGTAGCCCAACTTCCGCAACCCGATACAGGAGGCGACCGTATTTTCCTGTGCACCGCCGACAATCAACCGCGTGATGACGTGGCAAACTTTCATTGCGTCCATTCAAACACCGCACTTCCGCCGGTGCGATGAATTTCGCGGCCGAGATGGGCTTGCACCATCGCCAAATCCAGCCCCCGCGGATAGCCATAGTGATCGTGCAGCCGGTTAAACTCGGAAACATTGAAATACACGTGGGTTAACCCGTTCGTCAGGTCCGCTGGAAATTGATCGAATGCCGTTGTCCAGACGACGGCGGACCGGGCCAACGCCACCCGCGCCTCGCCGACAAAAAGAACTTTTGCCGTGGCGGGCAGGTTGTCATTCATCCACTGGATCGGCGCGAAAGCGTTGGGTGCGGCTTGCGCTAAAAATTCGTGATCCGAAATCTGGCCCAATGCCAACGCCACGGCGCCTTCGGCGATCGGCACCAGCGCCAGCCGGGTGAACCCGACCAGCAGCACTAGCAAAACCACACCGCGGCACCAGCGGCCAACGGTCGCGAGGGCAACCGCGCCGACCCAGGCCGCCAATGGCAAAGCGGGAAATAAAAAACGCCAGGGCCGGAACGTCAGCGCCCACCAGCCACCGTAGGCGAGGAGAAACAAGGCGCCCGCCCAACGCAACCGGCGGTTGCCGCGAATCAACACGCACAACGGCGCCGTCATCAACAGCACCGGCACCGCGCCGGTCTCCACAAAAGAATAATGCCAGGCCCGTTCCCAAATGGCCTGCCAGCCGGCCCCCGCAAACTGCGCGTAATGTTTTTGGGCAAACAGGGTGGCCTGGGCCGCGCTCCAGTGGGCACTGGTCGACCCGAGCGGATAGACCGGGTTGCCCGCGAAAAACCAGTTTTTCAGGAGACAGGGAAGACTGAAGACTGAAGACAGAAGACTGAAGACTGAAGACTGCCAGAAGGATCGGCGAATTATGAGGAGCAGAATGGCGGCGGGGAGGAAGACGACCGGGAGGGCGGGCCATTTGGTGGCGCTGGCGGCACCGGCCATCAGGCCGCCCAGCCAGATCCAGCGATTGCCGTCACAGGCGAGCAAGACGCCGCCAAAAGCGAGCGTGGCAAAAAAGGTGGTTGCCAGATCCACCCGCGCGGTCTGGCTCAGGTCTTGCACGAACGGAACACAATAAAAAAGGGCAGCCGCCAACGCCCCGACCTGCCGCGACCAGAGCTTTTCGCCCACGGCATAAATTGCCGCGGCACTCAACAAACCAAAACTGAAATGCAAGAGCTTGGCCGCAATCCCGGAACGTGTGACGAGCGCCAGCAGGTACAGCATTTCGGTGAGCTGTGGCAGATTGGAATAAAAGTTGTGGGGCAGAAAAATAATCCGCCCGGCTTTGATGTATTCACTCGGCGCCCCGAGATGATATTCCAGCTCGTCGTACTCGAACGGCGGAGTGAGCGCCCCGGCCAGGCACAGGATCGCCGCCACTGCGACGAGGATCAGCGAGCCATCAACAGCGGGCCGGCGGAGGTTGCGGAAGTAGGCGCGCGGCGCCGGGCTGAGCCAGCCTGCGCCCAGAAGAAAGACCCAGCCGGTTTGGGCAACGGACCAGAGGCCGATGATGAGGACGGCGGTCGCCATGACCCACAAGCCAACCCCCAGCGCAAATAAGCCGGTCAGTAAAGTTCGTTCACGAACAAGTCGATCCACCAGGACGCTGCCGGCGGCGAACGCGGTCGCCAACACGGCCAGGCACCCGACGGCATCGAACAGCCGGGCTTTCCAAAACTCGCCGAAGTGGGGGCCCGGATGAAGATCGAGTTGGACCTGACACAGCCAGACCGGTTGGAGCCAGGCGTTATAGTGCAGGAGAAAAAGGATGGCCAGGGCAGCGGTCCATCCGCCGGCCAGCCAGCGGGCCACGGTGGGCGTGAATCGGAATGGGCTGGCCGTTCCAGAGGTCATGGCGACCGATTGTAACCGGAGAATCCGAAACGGCAAGCGGCGAGTCGGGGACGGAATTGGCAGACCTTCGGTCACGTGCGCGTGCGGGGTCGGAGACCCACGCACAACGAGGGAAGTAGGACAGGCATCTTGCCTGTCTGCGTTAGCATGCGCAAGCGGGACGCTTACCCCGACTTCCGCTACTCGGCTCGGTTTTGAGTTTTTTTGCATTGGTGTTCTGCGGATTTGCTGAGGATTTTGTCACCGGCACTCGCGAAACGGCGTGTA
>Ga0209083_1000157_pt1 | contig 104257 bp, 102 predicted proteins | sample AM7aDNAmetaG_FD_184132 | JGI IMG/M metagenome (GOLD analysis project Ga0209083, IMG submission 184132) | Freshwater microbial communities from Finland to study Microbial Dark Matter (Phase II) - AM7a DNA metaG (SPAdes) (version 3) | ecosystem: Environmental > Aquatic > Freshwater > Lake ...
ATTTAATATCACCTAAAGAATTAGATTATGTTGTTCAGAAATTAAATAATAGACCTAGGAAAAGATTGAAATTCAGAACTCCAAAAGATGTATTCTGGGGTTTGCAATTAGAATGACAATTCAGGATTCAGTTATTGATTTTTTGATGTACATAATATGTTTATATTTATTTTTTGGTTTAAAAAGAAAATGGTTAATTTTAATATTTAAAAAAAATATTATTCGAGTAATTCTTAATTTTTTCATTGCAATTTTTCTTTTTGTAATATCATTTTATTTAGCATTTTTTCTTGCTCTGCCTATAACATTAATATTTATGTTTTTATAGGTTGTAGTGGTCATTGTTTCTTTTGAGAATAAAAAAGTTCCAATATTGATTCAGGCCACCAGTAATTTAAAAAACCTTATAAAAAGTTTTAGTTAATCGTTAGGTCTTGCCTCACGATGTAAAGCGGATACTATCTTTTTGTATTAAAAATGCTAAAATCACAATATGATAAAAGTCTTAATTTTTGATGCAGATGGGGTACTTATAAATAGTGATATTTTTAGTAAAAGGTTTGCAAAAGAATACAATCTAGATATTGAAAAGATTAATCCATTTTTTAATGGAGTATTTAAGGATTGCCTTATAGGTAAGGCTGATTTGAAAGAAGTCATAGTTCCTTACTTGGAAGAATGGGATTGGAAAGATGGGGTTGATAGTTTTTTAGAATATTGGTTTTCTAAAGAATATTCTATAGATCAAGGAATTATAGATTATATAAAAGACTGTCGAAATAATGGTATTAAATGTGTAATGGCAACAAATCAGGAGAAGTACAGAGCTGAATATATGTTTAATAAAATCGGTTTTGCAAATAGTTTTGACAAGATGTATGTTTCAGCTCATTTAGGTCACAAGAAAACTAATGTAGAATTTTTTGAAAAACTAGTAAATGATTTAGAAAGTATAAAAAAAGATGAAATATTATTCTGGGACGATGATATTGAGAACATAGACACAGCAAAAGAATTTGGTATAAAGGCTGAATTGTATACAACTTTTGAAGATTTTAAACAAAAAATGAAGGATTATTATTTAAATTAAATATATGGGGAAAATAATATCGATTTTATGTATTTTTATAGGTGAGAGTTTGGCAATATATGCTGAAGTTATAGCTGCGAAGGGTATAAATACTTTCCTGTCTTCATTTTGGAAAATGACAGCCTTAATGTTTGTAGCTGGGGCTTTTCTAATCGCTGGCTATATGTTTGGTATGAAATATTTACAAAATATTTGGATCGTTGGAGCTATTTCTATAGCATCGATTGTCGTAGTAGAACCTCTAATAACATATTTAATCTTTGAAGAGCTTCCCGCTAGAGGTCCACTAATAGGTCTTATCCTTGGAGTTTTAGCAATAGCATCCGCATTGTTTATTAAATCGTAATATTATTTTAATTAAAATAATTTAGATATATTATGAAACTCTCTATTATTGATATTGGTACTCAGAGTGTAAAACATTATATTTTTGAACAAAATAATCTAGAGAGAAGATTGGTATATTATAAGCGTTATTCTGAAGCAAATTTGGGTGAACATCATGAAATTATCAGCAATGAAACTATTAATCGAAATGTTGAAATTATAAAAAATTGCCTTGAGTTTAATACTAAAGAGAGTGTTGAAAAGTTGCATTTGATCGGCACAGAGATACTTCGTAAAGCAAGTAATGCTAAAGATTTCATTGATGTAGTGTATAAGATTTCTGGTCTTGATATAGAAGTAATTTCTCATGATAAAGAAGCAATATACCTTTATGAAGGGTTACTAGAGGTTATTCCTTCTGATAAAAGATTCGGGGCTATAAATATTGGTGGAGGTAGCACGGAGCTTATAATAGGCACGAAAACTGAATTTTTAAATTCTATTAAATTCCCATTCGGAGTTAAGAATATTTTAAAAAGTTTTGGTGAACATGATAGTATTGATTGGGTTTTACTAGATGAATTCTTAGATAAAGAAATAAATATTTCAGAGAAAGTATCTGATCTATTTATCACAGGAGATTTAGATTATATTTTGGCAATGAGACCATATATACTACTTAACTCAAGCCCTAGTCAATTATTAGACCATCCAATATATTTGAATATGGATGATTGGAGAGATTGGATTTTAAAATTACGCAATACTCCTCTGAATATACTGAAAGAATACTATTCGAAAAATCCTAATTTTTGTGATGGTATTACAGTTGGTTTTAGTGTGTATTATGCAATTGCTAAAAAATTAGGAGTAGAAAAGATATTTCCAAGTAATCGTGATCTAACAGACGGGGTTATATATGAGATGAATAAATAACCTTTATTTATAGTAATATAAATTTTATTTTGTTATAATTATACTGTTAATATTTTATAGTATGAATATTTCAGAAAATACAAATTTAAATAATAATTATTCAAATACTAAAATAATAATCACTTTAGTATTTCAAATCATATTTATAATAGGAGTTTTAGCCATATTCTATTTTATGTGTTTTACTAAACAATTCAATGGAATGAATGGTTTAATTTTAGTTTTACCATTTTTTATCTCAGAAGTAATTTTAATTTTCTTTGGTATATATGGTGCAAATTTTTTAAATAAGAATATTAATTACTTAACGCCAAAGTTATTTAAAGTTTTAAAAATTACATCAATAATATCTATTATAACTTTTATTTTAACAGTATTGTTTACCTTTATGCTTAATAATTAGTGTATTTAGTTATTATTTTGTTATAATTTTAAAATGAATAATGCAAAAAAATATAGTCTTGAGGCATTTAGGCAAACACTTAATGAACTTAAGGGTAGAGAAGGTATTACGGAGATATCTTTTCGTGATAGTTGGCTAAATAAAATGGAGTAGTAAGAACAGTTATTGCTATGAATAGATTTATTTTTATATTAATTTTGAATGCCTGTCTATCATTTTATAAGTTTGATATAATATATTTATGGATTCAAATAATTTAAAAGAAAAAGAACTAGAAGAAAAAGCTTCAAAGATCAAAGAAATATATCGAAATTCTGTTGATGAAATAAATAATCTTGGGAATAGAGCTCTTTCAATATTGAGAGATATTCGTAAAAAAAGAGAACAGAAAAAAATTCAGAATTTAACAAAGGAATTAATAGACTAATTATATATATGCAAGAAGGACTACAAAAAACCGAATTAACAAAAGAAACTTTGAAATTAGATTTAGATAATGCAAAAGTTTCTGTTGAAAATTTAAGATCTAAAATAAATCTGGAACAAATTGAAGCGGATTTAATGGCAGATCTTTTAAAAAAGTCTGAAAAATTGATTGATAAAATTTCTGTGATTGAAAATCAAATAAACTTACTTCCTGAATCGAACGATGAAGAATCACAAATAACAGAACTTGAAGATATAAAAAAGATCATAGTAAATATAACAAAAAAGTCAGAGGATTTTATAAAAAAATATTTTGTTAGTTTTTTAGAAGATCAAGAAATTTCTTTAATGCTTGAAAATGATTTTGAAAGCATTGAAGATTTAAAAGGAGGAATTCATGGTGGAGCCAAGTTTGTAAAAATAAAGAATGATGGTAATGCTGTTTATAAAACTTATGAACAGCATCAAATTTTAGATAAGAAAAATTTTATTGGTGCAGAAAAGGCTGTATATTTATTAAGTAGAGCTTTAAACTTTAATTTTGTACCACCTACTGTTATAAAACATTTAAAAAATGAAAAGGGTAAATATGTTTATGGTAGTGTTCAGGAATTTATTCCTAATTCAAAATGTTTGAGTGAATTAAGTGATGAAGAAATAAATCAGATACCAGATGATGAGAAATTTAAGATTGCTATATTTGATTTTATTATCAGTAATACAGATAGAAATGGTGGAAATGTTTTAGTAAAAGATGGAAAATTAATAGCTATAGATCATGGAATGGCGATGGATTATTTTAAAAAGTCACAAGGTTTACCTACGGGGATGTTTCATGATGCTACAATGAATTGGATTGCTGATTTGTATAAAAAACCTATGCCTGATAAAGTGATAAATTTTTTTAAAGATTTTAATGATAATGATTCAAGCATTAAAAAATTGGAACAAGAAATTACAGATTTATTAGGAGATAAAATTGCTTATGGATATATAAATAGAGTTAAAGCTTTTTCAGAATCATTGAATGAAAATAATATTTTCGATTTAAATAAATTTAATAAAAATCTTGATAAGTATAATTATGCTATATGAAACAAGTAACTTTATACAAATTACAAAATGATGGGGCTCAAAAGACAATTTTGAAGTGTTTTTTGGATAATGAGATTGTCTCATTTGAGGGAGAAAATATAAATTTTATTAAAAATATCAAAACAAAAGGAATTAAGTGTTATACAGATAAAAATTTTAAAGTTGTTCTTCCGAGTGATGGTTTAATCTTTCTTGAAAATCTTAAGCATAATTTTAACTCAGGATACTTGAATGCATCAGATGTTGAAGAAAAGTGGTAATTTATTAATATAATAAATTATATCAGAAATGAGTAGCAAGAATAGTTCTTGCTACAAAAATATTCGTAGTATTATAAATGTAATTTTGTTATAATTTTAAAATGAATAATGCAAAAAAATATAGTCTTGAAGCATTTAGACAAACACTTAATGAACTTAAGGGTAGAGAAGGTATTACGGAGATATCTTTTCGTGATAATTGGCTTAATAAATTAAAGAATATATCGAATATCACAAGGAATGGTTGGTACTCGCCACCGCCTGAAGGTATAGCCGTTCTTTTTGCATCAGATAAAAATATTGAAAGGATAAACTTTGAATCATTAAGAAATGAGGCAAACTGGCCATCTGATAAAATTATTGACTGGGATAATGGTTTACTATTTGCTTATGAATCATTTGTAGATACTGAGACAGGCTTACTGGGGGACTTCGATATTACACTTTACTTTGGAAAAGATCCTGATATGATAAATCATTTTAAATTGTGTCACAAAGCAACTTTAGAAGTGATTGAAGCATCAAGAACTATAAATAGCTCCAAAATTTTATTTGAAAAGTCACAGGATATATTCTCAAAATATAGTCTTAAAAATTCTATAGTTAGTATCACTGATTCATCTAGCCTTGATCTTGGTCATAGTACTCCAGTTGTGGATATAAATGATATAAAAGATAAAACTCTTTCAAAAGAAACAATAGAATATATTCGAAATAACAGAAAGTATATTTCTGGTCATTCTGATTGGAATCTTGATAATGAAGTTCAATTTACTATAGAACCACAACTTGTATCTATAAATAATAAAAGATTGCCTCAAGTATGTTTTCATTATTTAATTAAAAAAACTGAAAATAATATTACTATTATGAATGAAAATGATGAATTATTAAAAGAGTATGGATTGATAGATCAAAGAGTCAATTATTTTGAATAAAATATACAATTTGGTATCATAAGCTTATGATAAAAATAAATTCAATAATTCCTGATTTCGAATTAGATTCATTTCAGGATAATAATATAAAGAAAGTTAAACTTTCAAATTATAAGGGTAAGTGGGTAGTTTTAGTTTTTTATCCAGCTGATTTTACTTTTGTATGTCCGACTGAGCTTGAAGATGCTGAGGCATATTATGAAGAAGTTAAAAAGTTAGGAGGGGAGATCATGAGTATAAGTACAGATACAGCTTTCTCACATAAAGCTTGGCATGATAGCTCACCTGCTATAAGTAAGATACATTATCCGATGTTGGCTGATCCTACTGGGCAAGTCGCAAAAATGTTTGGGACATATATAGAAGAAGAAGGACTCTCACTAAGAGGTACATTTATAATAGATCCAGATGGAGTTCTAAAGACTATTGAGATACATGATAATAATATAGGTAGAAGTGCTAAAGAAATGGTTCGCAAATTAGAGGCGGCTAAATTTGTTCGAGAGCATGATGGGAATGTTTGTCCTGCAAGCTGGGAGCCAGGTAAAGATACTCTAACTCCAGGAATTAATCTTATAGGTAAGATTTAATAATTTAAATATTAATCTAGTTTAACCCATTTATGGGTACTTTTTCTGTTACTACATTCAGCACATTTAAAATCTTCTGGTAAATCTTCCCATTTAGTACCTGCAGGTATACCTCTTGGAGGATAACCTTTAGCTTCATCATATATCCACCCACAATCAGAACAACGATATTTATGCATAATTATTATATATTATTGATATTTTTGATTATATATTATTTTAAAATAAATATGAAATTTTGTGAAAAATATATTTTTTATATTATAATAATAAAATTACTTTCCAAATATTCTCATAATTTGTATTCCTGATGCTTGCCACCATGGGGCAGTATATCTAAGCTTTGGTTTTTCCGTTTCTACTGCTCTTATAAATTTATCCACTATACTTTTGGTTGATTTCATTTCAGTTAATTGGAAGTATTTTTCTTCTTCGTTTTTTATTTGATCTATAATCTTATAAAAATATGATTTTTCATCCATCCAAGTAAACATTTTAGCAATATTTTTTTGATTAAATCCTGTATGATAAGCACCAGGTTCTACAAGTGATATATGGATATTTTTACTGATTTTATGAAGTTCAATTCGAATTGCTTCTACTCCAGATGAGAGGGCGAACTTTGTCATAGAATATGATCCTAAAAATGGTAAAACTACTCTACCAGCTAAAGAAGATGTAAATATAATCGTTCCTTTGTCTTTATTTATCATATTTTTTAACACAAGTTGGGAAAGTGTGATAGCACTAAAAACATTGGTTTCAAAATCATCTCTTATCCTATCTATTGGTATCTCTGCTAGTGACCCCGATTGTCCTGTACCAGCATTATTTATAAGGATATCTAAATCATAATTTAATACTTTTTCTCTATCTTCTTTTATTGTAGTATCTAACTTAAAAACTTTAATATCTAAATTTTTCTTTTTTATGAAATCTAATAATTCTTGCGCTCCAGTCTCAGTATGAGTAGTAGCTATCACATTATGCCCTCGTTTAAAGAGGGCTATAGCTGTATCTTTACCTATACCACTTGAAGCTCCTGTAATTAGAATATTTTTTCTTTTTATCATATAGTTTTATTATATAATGATATTTATATAATACCAATCATGATAGATGTAAATAATATAACCTTGTTTTCTTTGGTAATCTCTCAATAGCATAACGAAGCGTTGTACGGGGCATAAGGTGGTGATTCTTATCGAGGTAAGATATTAATTCTTTTTCGGAAACCCTTTTACCAACCTCTCGAAGCATCCAACCACAAGCTTTTTGTATGAGATCGTGTTTATCTTTCAGAAGCATATCTACGATTCTAAATGTCCACTCACTTTCATTATTATAAATGAAAGCAAAAGTCGAAATAATAGCAATTCTTCTCTCCCATATACTTTTTGATTTTGCTAGTTTAATTAATATTTTTTTATCTTTATTTATTAAGTATTGACCTAAGGTATAGTGTGCCGATAAGTCTACCAAATCCCAATTATTTATATATTTTGTATTATTTAGGTAGAAATTTACTATTTCTTTCTTCTGTTTTTCATCATTTTTATTTATTATTTTATATTTATGTACAAGTATAAGTAGAGCTACTAGTCTAACTTCATGGTATTTATTGGTTAGTAATTTTGAAATATCTTCAAATGAAATATTATTATATTTTTGAGCTATTTTACGAGAAATAGGAACCATAATTCCTAGGAATTTATCACCTTCACCATACTCTCCCTTACCAGTCTTGAAGAATCTTGAAAGTATCTTTTCTTTCTTATCATTTCTATATGTAAGTATTTCTTTTATTGTTTTGTTGTACATATTTAATGGTTATTTTTTATAAATAATATTATTATTTTAACATAATTTGCTAAAAGTTATTATATAAAAATTAGATATATCTTTACGTGTATTTTTGAAATACTATATACATGTTATAATAGATGTATTAATATTTAACATTACATTTTATGATACAAATAATTTTAGGAGCTATATTTTTACTAGTTATTACAAGTATTCGTCAGATTAATCAATATGAGAAAGGAGTAAAGTTCACTTTTGGTAAGTTTACTTCTATTATGGAGCCTGGTTGGTGTATAGTTTGGCCAGTTATTCAAGGATATCAAAAAGTTGATGTTAGAACTAAAGCAGTTGATGTACCAGATCAAAACGCTATCACAAGGGATAACGTATCAGTCAGAGTGAATGCAGTTATTTATTATAAAGTAAGTGATGCGAATAAGGCTATTATAGAAGTTGAAGACTTTAGGTATGCTATTTCTCAGTATGCTCAGACAACAATGAGGAATATAGTAGGAGAAGTGACACTCGATGAATTACTTTCAAGTAGAGATAAGATTGCAGATAGGATAAGAGAGATAGTTGACAAAGAGACAGACGCTTGGGGTTTGAAAGTTCAAAACGTTGAATTAAAAGATGTAAGTCTTCCTCCTGAAATGGAGCGTACTATAGGTAAGCAAGCCGAGGCAGAAAGAGAAAAGAGAGCAGTAATTATAAATTCAGAAGGGGAGCTTGCCGCATCTGAGAATATTTCAAAAGCAGCAGAAATGCTTGCAAAGACCCCAGGAGCACTTCACTTAAGAACTTTGCAATCCATAAATGATATGTCTTCTGACCAGAGTAATACAGTAGTATATATGGTCCCTGTTGAGGCATTGAGAGCACTCGAGGGTTTTATTAAAAAATAATTTTATTATTGTGAAGTGTTTAAAATGTAAAACAGAATTATATGATGGAATGAAAGAGTGTAGCCGATGTGGTTATTCTAGAGAAGAGGATTTAATAGTTTTACAAAAAGAAATAGATAGATATACAATAAGTAAAAATAAATTTATTAATAATATATACAAAAAGACTTTTGGGTATGCTGATAAGACAATAGTTTTTAAATTATTTAAAAGATTGATTATAATTATTATTTTTTTGTTGATAATCTCACATTTTTACTTGTATATTGATTTATCACATAAATGTATAGTAACTATAAGACCTTCATTTACTGAATTTAGTAATTTAACAATGAAAAAAGGAATTCATTATTTGAAAAATAATTTTCCTAATCAATATGATGATTTTTGTAAGAATATAAATTCAATTGATCCAAATGTTTCATGTGGTGGTTTTGGTGGTGGGTGTTATTCATCATTTAAAATTAATCCTCATATGATTGATATTAGTACTCCTTATGGATACTATAAACAAGCTGCAAAAGTTATTGTGCACGAGACTTGTCATTCAAAACAATTCTTTGACAAAAGACCGTTTGATGAAGGAGAATGTTATAAAGCAGATGAAATTATACCTTGGTAGTATTAATTATTTATTAATGAAAATAATTCTTTATCTTTTTTAAATAAAAATAATGCTATATGGTAAATTGTATGTGTAATAAAGAATGCAGCTAATACATCTATAGTATAATGATAGTGACCAAGTAAAACCACTATTCCCATAAATATCGAATAGCTTAATAGGAAATATCTCAAAGGAATATTTTCCCAAAATATTAAAGCCATTAAAAATGCTGTTCCTGTATGTCCAGAGAAAAATAAATCACCACTATAATTGAATTTACTAATAATATTGGTACCATTTTCTATTATTTGAGTAGGGAAGGGTCCGATATGAGTCAAACTGATAAAGATAGATCTGATTACGATAAATAATGATAAGCTTTTTATTGTAAAAGGAAGTTTTTTGGGTTCGAAAAAAATTATTATAAACATAAAAACTATAAGGAATATAGGACCATAATTAAAAATGACATCAACATCAAATACTCTTATATTACTTAATACAATATCAGTTACCGGGAGGCTTGCTTTTTCTGTAGCATAATTACCTGCATAGAAATTAATTATTAATGCGGATAAAAGAAATAAAACAGAATAAAAAAGAGAAATCAAGAAATTTTTATTACTAAAGCATTTACTATATTTAAATTTAATTTTTTTCATATTTTAATAAATTAATTATAAGTGGTATTATACAATAATATGAATAAAATACTAATCTTTACAGATACATGGTCTCCTAAAATAGATGGAGTTGTAACCTCAATCATAAACTTAAAGACAATATTAGAAAGTAGGGGGTTTGAAGTTGTTATTATACATCCTTACTTATTCTTTAATGTATCATTGTTTTTTTATCCTGAATTTAAATTCTCATTATTTATTCGCAAGAAAATATTAAAAATAATTAAGTCTGAAAAGCCTAATTATGTACATATTGCAACAGAAGGACCCTTAGGATATGTTGCACGTAAAATTTGTATTAAAAATAAAATATCATTTACTACTACTTACCACACTCATCTTCCACTATACACAAAAAAAAGAGTAAATTTTTCTCAGCATCTAACTTATTCATATTTAAGGTGGTTTCATAAGAAAGCTAATAAAACCTTTGTTTGTACTCAAAGTTTAAAGGACGAGCTTGAATTACACGGGTTTAATAATCTTGAGATTGTGTCTTTAGGAGTTGATTCAAATTTCTTTAAAAAAAATATACAATTAAACGTTGGTGGATTGAAATCCCCAGTTTTTGCTTATTTAGGAAGAATAGCTATTGAGAAAAATGTTGAGGACTTTTTAAAATTAAAACTATCTGGCACTAAATTAGTTATTGGTGATGGTCCTGAAAGATTAAAACTTGAAAGTAAATATGGTAATGAGGCTTTGTTTGTAGGATATAAAAAAGGACAAGAGCTAGTTGATTGTTTATCTTTATGTGATGTATTTGTATTTCCTTCAGTAACAGAAACTTTTGGATTAGTAATTCTTGAAGCTCTTGCTTGTGGTCTTCCTGTAGCTGCGTATAATGTTATGGGGCCTAAAGATATTGTGACAAATGGTGTAGATGGGTATTTAGGTGATGATTTAGGAGCTTCTGCTATTAAATGCTTAAATTTATCTTCTGATAAATGCAGAGAAAAAGCTTTACAATTTACATGGGAAGCTTATGTTGATAATTTTATTAAAAATAATATTAGAATAAGATAATATTATCTGATAACTTTCCATTCTTTCAAGAAATATTTTTTTATAAAAACTGGTAGTGAAGCTAATATTAAAACTCCTACAAATTTAGGCCAACCTAATTTATGTCCTCTTCGTCCTGTATGATAAACAGTTAAACTTTTTTCAAAACGAGTTTTTCCTATTTTTGTTAACCTTCTGAAAAGTTCATGATCTTCACCCCCAATTAAGAATTCATTGAAACCTTTTACTTTTTTAAAAGCATCATTTTTGATCATTTGAAATTCACCTGATGCTCCTCCCATATTTATAATGTTATTATACAAGATATATGATGAATTTAAACACCACCAAATAATTTTATCAGAAGTTGTTTCAAATTCAGGTAATACTCTGATATATGTAGTTAATGCAACAATGTCTTTATTGTTTTTGAATGTATTTAAAGCTATTTCAAAAAACTTATTTGGTTCTTTTATAAAGACATCCGCATCAATAAAAACCAAATATTCTCCTTTAGCAATAAGAGCACCATCATTCCTACCTTTTCCTATTGTTTGTCTATTTGTTCCATTGTAAACTATTACATTATCTGTATATTTTTTAGTAATTTCAACTGTTTTATCAGTACTTTTTCCATCTGAAATTATTATTTCATATTCACCATTAAATTCCTTTAGATACTTTAAAGTTTCTTCGATAACTTTTTCTTCATTTAGTGTTGGTATTATTATTGAAATCATATTAAATATTTTTTTCTTTAAGGTATTTATTAGCATATCTTAATCCTAGTATAAATGCAATAAATATAAATAAAATAAAAATTATTTTCATTGATTCTGGAATTAGAATGAATATATTTCCTAAAAAATATCCAATTGTTACAAGAAATGCTGTCCAGATAAAGCCACCGATTAGATTCAGTATGACATAATTCTTGAATGGTACTTTGAATATACCAGCTACTACAAGTATAGCAACAGCAAATCCTAAACCCATAGTAAGCTTAGAAATAATCAATATTTTTTGATGATATTTTATAAATTTTTTTTCAACTTTTTCTATGGTCGTGGGAGTTATCCTAACTACATGTCCATATTTGTAAATTATACTTCTAGTACCAAATCGTCCCAAACAATACCAAAGGATATCCGCTATAAAATCACCAGACATTAATGCTAGATACATTGGTATTAAATTAAATGATCCTAGTTTGTATAAGAAACCACTAGCCATCATAATTACAGGTCCTTCGAATATTGTACCAATAAATAGTAAGATATATTTCGATGACCCAATCCAAATAAGAATATTATGAAGAAAAAGTTCCATGTATTTATATTATAACATTAAATTTTTTATTAATTTATTTCTATATCCACATACATTATTTCTGGGAATTTCTCTTTTATCCTTTTTTCTATTTCATCGATACGGTTACCAACTAGACGGGGAATACGATCGGTAGTTTTGAACATTAACTTTGCAAATTCTTGAAAATTATCTTTTATATTATCAAACTCTTCTCGGAGATCTCCTGCTTCATATATCTCTTCATAAAGAGGGGAACCGTTCCACTCTACAGTCGCATAGATTCTATATTTATTGATATCTACTGCGACAGATTTGAAGTCAGAGATATTCTCAATACAAGGGTCTTCGAGGAGTAATTCTGTTATTTTATCTGCTTCTTCTTTGTCGAGAGATTTACCTATTATATATTGATAATTTTTAACTATAAGTAAAATTGCAAGGAAACCAAGTATCAAACCGATGATGATACCACCCATAGCATCATATATTCCATTCCCAGTGAAGTGAGTTACTATCTGTGCACCGAGAGCCACAAAGACCCCAAGTACAGCAGCTCCATCTTCGTACACTACAGCCAAAGTGACAGGATCTGCTTTCTCAAGTATTTTCTTTGACATTTTCTCTTTACCTTTTAATTCTTTTATGGCTATAAAGAAAGTTGTTCCTTCTACTACTAATGCTATAAGAAGAATAGCTATAGAGAAATAATTATAATCATGTATAGAAGTACTTTCATATTTAAGTATTGAGTCGATAGAGTGGAATACAGATATTCCTGCTCCTATGAAAAGAATTCCACAAGCCGATATAAGTGACCAGAAGAATCTTTCGATACCATACCCATATCCACGGATATGGTCTGCTGGTCTTTTAGATCTATTTAACCCTATAAGTAAGAGAGATTGGTTTAAGGTATCAGCGAAACTGTGTACACTTTCTGCGAACATACTTGCAGAGCCAGAAAAGACAGCAACAATAGTTTTAATAATAGTTACGAAAGTGTTCCCAATGAGTGCCGATACAACCGATTTATTTCCTTCTGTTTTGTGTGACATAAGGGAGATTATAACATAAAATCCACATATTATAAAAACCGACCATATGGTCGGTTTTTATAATATGCAATATTAAATATATTAAATTATGATATTTTACGTAGTATAATATCTTTAATTTTTTCTAAAGCACCTATCATTATTGTTGGAACTAATATTACGCCTGCTGTTGTCAGAGCTGCTTTTCCAAGATTTATATCGTCACTATAAGGTCTTATACTTACCCAATTTATAAATTGGTGTATTGCATTTCTAACTGGTTCAAATTCAGGCATATGTGTACCTTCAGCTCCAGCAACAGCAATTAATCCAGCAATAGCAGTAAGTGCCGTTATAGCTGCAGGTGCAAATTCTATCATTTTAGTAATATTTGTCGCTAATTTTGGGTTTTTTTCGATTTGTGTTTGTACTCTTTCAGCACCTATTTTACTTGATTTTGCATTAACATTCTGATATGAATTAATTTGTTCAGATGAAAAACTCTCAAAAAGACTACTAAGTTGTTCGGGTTTAAGACCTTTAAATTTTTCGTTATCTCCTATCATATTTTTATTATGACCTTCCATATATTTTATATTTATTAATAATTATTAAGATTGTAATTCTTTATCAACTTTTTTTATAATTTTTGTATATTCTTCTAAAAAAGCTAACAGTTCTTCTTCTGTTGCAGTTTTATTTTTAATTTTTTCTGCAATCTCTTTCATTTTTTCTTCATCCATATTTTTTAATATTTTAATTATAATTTATAAACGACCTATTAATTATATACCATATGAGATAAATTGATATATAATTTTTTATTATATAGTATTATTATACATTTGTCAAGTACTTGTAATGTTTTAATACTTTCGATCAATATGAGTAGTTTATAATTATGAGTATTATTAATACTTATCTATATATGTTAATATATTATTATGAATATAATATCTGTTAAAAATCTATCTAAAGAGTTCACTTTCCCTATAAAGAACGATAAATACGGCTGGTTTAAGAATTTGCTTCATCCTGAGATTAAGAAAGTCGTCGCTGTTTCTGGAATTACTTTTAATGTGAAGAAAGGTGAGAGGATTGCTTTTATCGGACCCAATGGTGCAGGGAAGTCTACAACTATTAAAATGCTTTCAGGAATTCTTTTCCCATCTGGAGGAACTATAGATATCTTAGGGATGAATCCTTCGAAAGACAGGAAGAGATTGGCTTATAGGATAGGTACGGTCTTCGGTCAAAGGTCACAACTTTTACCAAATCTTCCTCTTACTGATTCTCTTGAGTTTTATGGAGTTATGTATGATCTGACGAATGAGCAGATAAAAATAAGAATTAAAGAACTTATCGAAATATTTGAACTTGAGTCTTTTATAGATCAACCCGTACGAAAATTATCTTTAGGCCAGAGAATGCGTGCCGAAGTTGCCGTCTCACTTATTCACAAACCCGAGATTATATTCTTAGATGAACCTACTATCGGACTTGATGTCGTAGCGAAGAAGACACTTCGAGATTTACTTTTGAAAATAAATAAAGAAGAGAATACTACTATATTTTTAACTTCACATGATGTAGGGGATATAGAGACTCTTTGCGATAGGACTATCATTATAAACCATGGAACATTGATAAAAGATTTACCGACAGTAGACCTCACTAAAACTTTCTTTAATGAAAAGTATATAGACATAGTACCAGTCGACAAATTCAAGGAGTTTCCTATATTGCCATCAGGTATAGAGTATATATCTAAAGATACAAATAAGATAACAATCCGTGTAGATATAGATCAGATAAGTGTGAAAGAATCTCTTAAAAAATTACTGGATATTTTTGAGGTTGAAGATATCGACGTATATTATAAAGACCTTGAATCAGTAATTAGAAATATTTATGAAAGAGATTCGCATAGCAATTAAAATAATAAAAACTTTAGTCAAAGACAGTATTCACTATCCGAGCAGGTTATATGCGAATATGTTTATTGTTATTTCTAGGTTAGGGGTAATTCTTTTGCTTTATTCTTATGTTTTTAAATTAAATGGTGGGGTTGTGAATGGTATGACTTATATTGTTGTTGCTTGGAGTATGTTTTTTTATTTTATATTTTCAAATTTAAATCTCAGACATATAGCAAGATTTATGACTGAAGATATAAAATCAGGGAATATAGAAGTATTTTTAAGTAAGCCGATATCGTATCTATCTTACAAGATATGGTGGACTTTTGGTAAGAATTTTTATAATTTTATTTTTGTAGGATTTATTGGTTTTATAATTTTATTTTTGATTATAGGAATACCTAAGTCTATGACTATAGGTTTATTTATACCAACATTATTATTACAATTTATTCTAGCAAGTACCCTTATAATTATAATTTATGGAATAGTTGGATTATTTGCATTTTGGATAGAAGAAGTAGCTCCTATTTTTTGGATAGTAGATAAGTCGGTTATGGTACTAGGTGGATCATATCTACCAGTGGCACTCTTTCCAAATTTCTTATATAAAATTGCAATATATAGTCCATTTGGAGCATCAATGTTTGTCTCTCAAATAGTATATGATACTTGGAAAGTGAATTGGATGGGATTAGTTTTGATTCAGATATTTTGGATAATAATTTTAGGAATATTTATGATATGGTTATTCAAAAGAGCTAAGGATAAAGTATCCGTAAATGGTGGATAATAATAAATATATGATAAAAGAAATTAAATTTGCATTATATGTAATAAAAAAGAATATACAAAGTAGCATAGAGCTTAGAAGTAGTTTTTTATTGAATGTATTTGGTATGGCTATAAATGATACAGCATTTATAATTCTTTGGGTTTATTTTGTAAAATCAGTTGGAGTAGTTGGGGGGTGGACAACTTATGACATTATCGGAATGCTTGGAATAAGTGCTCTAACTTTTGGAATTGTATATACTACTTGCTATGGATTATTTAAACTTCCTGATAATGTAGCTTCTGGTTCTTTTGATAGATTTATGTTATCTCCTAAAAATATTCTTATCAGGACAGCAACTTCCGCTATTGAAGTTGCTGCAGTTGGTGATATGCTATTTGGAATTATATGTATTTGTATATATGGATTCTTGATTCATATTACTTTAATGCAGATGATATTAATTCTTATATTAATATTCTTTACTTCAATAGTGTTTTTATCATTTATGATCATAATATATTCACTGAGTTTTTACTTTATAGATGCGAATGTAATTACAAATGGAATATTCCAACTTTTTAATACACCAACTCTTTTTCATGGCGGAGCATTTCAAGGGGCATTAAGATTTGTTTTTACATTTATCATCCCATCTCTCCTTATTTCTGCAATTCCACTTGAAACAATAAAGAATACATCATACAGAAGTTTATTTATGATTATAATTTTATCTTTTGTTTGGTTATTTATAGCAATTAAATTTTTTAATATATCCATCAAGAAATACGAAAGTTCAAATTTTATGACTTTTGGAAATTAGTAAAAATAATTTTGCAATAAATTATATATTTTATGCGTATTAAGGGTATAATGTACTTATGATAGATCATAATCTTTGTAAAACTAAAACAGATAATGAATTAGTTAAGTTGTCTTTAGAAGACCCGGATCATTTCTTATGTCTTATTAAAAGATATGAGGATTCTCTTTTAAGATACATAATTCGAATTTCAAAATTTAGTCGTGAAGATGCTGAAGATGTACTTCAAGATGTCCTTATCAAAACATATTATAATTTAAATGATTTTGATAAAGAACTTAAATTCTCATCTTGGATATATCGTATTACTCATAATGAAGCTGTAAGTGCGATAAGGAAGAAAGTTGTGAGGCCTCAGATCTCGCTTGAAGCTGAAGATTTAGAAATATTTGGTGATGTATTTGATATTGAAAAAGATTTAGATAATACACTAGATAGAAAAGTAATAGATGAAGCTTTATCAAAGCTCGATGAAAAGTATAGAGAAGTACTAGTTTTAAGATATTTAGACGAGAAAGACTATGTTGAGATTGCAGATATTCTAAAGAAGCCAGTAAGCACAGTTGGTAATCTTATACTACGGGGTAAAAAGCTTTTCAAGCAAGAATATGAAAAAATAATAAATAATAAAAAGGTCGTTATTAAATAAAATAATTTTAAATATATGGAAAATAAAAATATAAGTCAGATAGTTTTACAGAAAATAAAAAAAGAAAATATTAAACCTATTTCTCGTGAGATTTTTAATATTAAAAAAGTTCTTTTTTGGGCTGCTGTTGCATTATCACTTATTATAGGAGCATTTACATTTGCTCTTATTCTTTCAGGTTTTTTTAATAATGATTGGGATTTGTATGATAAATTTGGTGTTAATTTTATTTTTAAAACATTACCATATTTCTGGGTTATTTCATTTATTATATTTATAATATTGGGTGATTTCTATTATAGGAAAACTTTACTTGGTTATCGTCATACCACTTTAGTAATTGTTGGAGTATATTTATTATCTGGTATAATATTTGGTTCTATATTTTATGTATTTGGAATTAGTGAATGGATGGAGAGGTCTTTAGTAGAGGTATCTCCAGTTTATAGAAATATAGTTTTAAATAGGCATGAATTTTGGACTCATCCTGAGGATGGTTTACTCTCAGGAAAAATAATAAAAATAGAAGAGAATGGAATTCAGATTATAGATTCACTAGGAGGTGTTTGGCTTATAGATACATCTACTTCTACGAATCGTGGGAAAATTAAAATAATCAAAGGAGAGAGAATAAAAGTTTTAGGTGATATTATGGATGGTAATAACTTTGTAGCAGATGAGATAAGGTCATGGAGTGGAGTGAGATAAAACTAGCAGTCTCTGCGTATTAAGGGTATAAGTAGTGACGATTGCTTATATTTATAAAAATTTAAATAAATTATTTTGGAATACATAACAAAATAATTACTAATAATGAAAAATAGAAATACATTAATCATGAGCGGTCTTCTGGCTTTAACACTAGGATTAGGAATATCAGGAACTGCTTTTGCAGCTCAAGATTTATCTTTATCAAAAAAGAGTCCAGGATATAGTCAAGAATTTGAGACTCAAATGACTAAAGTTATGACAAATGTCGATTATCTAGGCTGGAAAAATCTTGTTCAAAACAAAACAGGGAAAGTAGATCCATTAATCACAGCTGATAACTTCCCTAAATTCGCAGAAGCATGGAAACTTGCCAAAGAAGGAAAAATTAAAGAAGCAAATGCTATTAGAAAAGAATTAGGATTAAAAACTTCCGGTGATTCTGTTAGCCAAAAGAAAGATACAAGTAATCAAAATAAAATAAATAAAGCAAATAAAATTAAGAAAGTTAAAACAGTGAAAGAGAAAGTTTCACCAAAAACTACAGTAACTCAATAAATTAATACAAAAATAAGGCCTTAAGTGGCCTTATTTTATTATCTGTGTAATTATAATTTATTAATGTTATAATAAGAGTATTACAAATAATATAACCATTTATAATGGCCAACAAAATATATGAATAAGATAATAGAAGCTTTAAATTGGAGATATGCCACTAAGAAATTTGATCAAAATAAAAAGATAAATAAAGAAGATTTAGAATCCATACTTGAGATAATGCGTTTATCTCCTTCGTCTTATGGTTTGCAACCTTGGAAATTTGTTTTGGTTAATAATACTGATATGAGATCTAAAATCCTTGAGATAGCATACGGTCAACCCCAAATAACAGATGCGTCACAAGTAATTGTATTTACAAATAAGAAAAATATTGATGGAGAGTTAGTGGATACATATATGAATTTCGTGGCTAAAGAGAAAGGTATAGATGTCGGAGTTCTAGATGGATTTAAGGGTATGATAAATGGAAGTTTTGCAGGTAAGACGAATGAAGAGTTAAGAGGTTGGGCTAGTTGCCAGACATACTTGGCAGTAGGGAACTTGCTTACTAGTTGTGCAATCGCAGGTATAGATGCTTGTCCTATGGAAGGCTACGATCATGCAAAGCTTGATTCACTACTTGGACTTCCAGAACAAAATCTTGAATCAAAAGTTATTGTAACTATTGGTTATAGAGCTATGGATGACTCTTCTGCTACTTCTAAGAAAATTAGATTCCCAAAGGAAGATGTATTAATAGAGATTAATTAATAACGATTAAATTGAAATTATTTATAATAATTTTATCATAAATTTATGAGTATAAAAATAAATACAAATAATAATGATATAGGAATTATTGAATATGTTTCTAGTCTAATAAATAAAAAAATAGAATTAGGCCAGAATGTTTTATGGTTTGTCTCGGGTGGTTCTGCGGTAAATGCTGAAGTTATGATTTCTAAAAGGATTAAAGAAAATTTTACAGGGAAACTTGTTGTAACTTTAATAGATGAAAGGTACGGCGAAGTAGGTCACTCTGATTCAAATTGGCAAGCATTAATAGAGAATGGTTTTAAGGTCTCAATGTTACAAAAGATTTCTGTGCTAAAAGGTAAAAATTTTCTAGATACGATTAAAGATTTTGATCAAGTATTGAAAAGTGAATTTAATAATTTTGATTTTAAAATTGGAATTTTTGGTGTAGGAGTAGATGGCCACACCGCAGGTATACTACCTCATAGTGAAGTTTTTAATAATCAGAATGATTTGGTGTGTGGATATGAGACTTTATTATATAACCGTATTACAATAACACCGAAGGCTATATATAAGCTGGATGAAGCTATACTGTATGCTATGGGTGAGAAGAAGTGGAGTATAATTAAAAGAATTAATGAAGATTTACCAGTACAAGATTTTCCTTATCAATTATTAAAGAAAGTTCCATTATTAACAATTTTTACAGATTATAAAAAATAAAATATGAAAATAGCAATATGTGGTTTGGGTAAGATGGGCTCACAAATAGCAAAGAAATTAAATGAAGGTGAGCACGAAGTCATTGCTCATAATAGGAATAGTATTTTAGTTGATGAAATGAAAACTTTGGGTATGGTAGGCGCTTATACAAAAGAAGAAGTAGTCAGAGCTTTTGGAAATTCTAAACCTATAATCTGGCTTATGGTGCCTTCTGAAGTTGTTGATGGTGAGCTTGGCTTGTGGCTTAAAATTTTACCTAAAGGAAGTATTATCATAGATGGAGGTAATTCTAAATGGAGTGATTCAAGTAGAAGATATAAAGAAGTGAAAGAGTTCGGTTCAAGCTTCATAGATATAGGTACTAGTGGCGGAGTCTGGGGTTATAAGAATGGTTTTTCAATGATGATAGGTGGAGATAAAGAATCATTTGAAATATTAAAACCTATACTAGAAACTTTAAAGAATCCAACAGGAGATTATAAATATTTTGGTGAGAGTGGGTCTGGGCATTATGTGAAGATGGTCCATAATGCAATTGAGTACGGTATGATGGAAAGCTTAGCTGAAGGATATAGACTTCTTAAAGAAGGTCCATATAAGCATATAGATTTATATAAGGCAGGTGTTGTGTGGCAACATAGAAGTGTGATTACTTCATGGCTAAATGAATTAACTCGAGATATACTTAAAGATAATCCAAATCAGGATAATATCGATGGTAAAGTAGTTGAGTCTGGAGAAGCTCGTTGGGCTCTTGAAGTAGCGAAAGAGTATAGTATAGAAGCACCTGCGATACAATCATCATTTGATGTGCGTATTGATTCTCAAAAAGGTAAAGTAAATTTTGCAACTAAATTACTTTCATCTATGAGGAATGCTTTTGGTGGACATAAAATAAATTAATATATGAATAATAAATCTACAATTTTAATAATAATAGGTGTGACGGGCGACTTATCAAAAAGGAAGCTCCTTCCTGCTATAGGACAGATAGCGAGTACTGGTATGATCCCTGAGCAGTTTAAGATAGTAGGGATAACCAGACAATCAGGAGTAAAAGTTGCAGACCTTTTAGAATTTACAGATAATAAAGATTATATTTTATTCAATACAGAATTATTTGAAATGGATTTGGAGAGTAGTATTGATTATGATAAATTAAAAATTCATCTAGGAGAGATAGAGAATGATTTTGGATCTTCTACTGAGTATTTATTTTATCTTTCTGTTCCACCGAATGTTTCTAAAAGTATTATAGAGCTAATCGGCAAATCTGGATTAGGAGAGATGAAGGGGACAAAGCTACTACTTGAGAAACCTTTTGGTACAGATCTAGTTAGTGCGACTGAGCTCGTGGATCATATAGATAAATATTTTCGTCCAGAGCAAGTCTATCGTATTGATCACTTCTTAGCGAAAGAGACAGCTCAGAATATTATTGTCTTTCGTAATGGGAATTCATTATTTAAAAGAACTTGGAATAAAGATTTTATAGATAAGATTGAAGTCACTGTAAGTGAAAAGTTGGGTATAGAGGGGAGAGTAAGCTTTTATGAGCAGACGGGAGCTTTGCGTGAAATGATACAGAGTCACTTACTTCAGTTACTCGCCCTTACGCTTATGGATATGCCAGATGAAGATCATTTAGACCAAGTACCACTTTTGCGATATAAAGCTTTAAAGCATTTGAAAGTGAAAGAAGGTGAATCACATACAAGTAATACTAAGCGTGGTCAGTATAGTGGTTACCGTGAAGAAGTTAGTAACCCTTCAAGTATGATAGAGACTTTTGCTTCTGTGGATTTAGAGTCTAGTGATCCAAAGTGGGAAGGGGTGCATATTAATCTTACAACAGGTAAAGCTCTAAAAGATAAATATACAGAGATAAAAATATTTTATAAAAAAGGTCATGATCATGAATCGAATGAATTATTGTTAAGACTTCAACCAGATGAGGGTATATCGTTTTCAGTCTGGGCGAAGCGTCCTGGTTATGAGCATCAGGTAAGTAAACACGTTCTGAACTTCTCATTTAAAGATCACTATATTGCACTTCCTGAAGCGTATGAGCAGGTGCTTTTCAATGCTATGAATGGAGATCATAGCCTATTTACAACTAGTGAAGAAGTCATAGAAACGTGGAGAATACTTGATGGTTTGCAGAAAAAGTGGGCTACTTCGACTTATGATTTAATAATTTATAAGAAAGGTAGTATAATTAGTGAGATTATTAATTAATAGAATTTTTTGGACGAAGGCCTTGCCTTAAAGAGAGCCCAAAGGCAAAGCCTTGGGTAGAAAAATTTGTAACTGCATTAATTATTTTAATAATTTCCTCGTCGGGTCCGGATAAATTTCTGCTGAAATTTTCCTCATTGCTCGGGCCGTCGCCCTTGCGCACGCCCCGCCGATAAAATTATTTAAAATAATTATTAATACACAAAATATATGAAAAAAGGATTTAAAGAAAATATTGAAAGCTTAACGACAGAGAATAATAATTTCCGTAAGGTATTGTATACAGGGGAGCACTGTCAGCTTGTACTTATGAGCTTGGCTCCAAATGAAGAGATCGGAATGGAAGTACATCCTGACAACGACCAATTCTTCCGTTTTGAACAAGGCGATGGTAAGGTTATTATTAACGAGGCTGAATACACTGTTTCAGATGGTGATGCTGTAGTAGTGCCTTGCGGAGCGGATCATAATGTAATTGCTGGAGATAAAGGACTAAAGCTTTATACTATTTATAGTCCTGCTCATCATAAAGATGGTATCGTTCGTACTACAAAGAAAGAGGCAGTAGAGAATGAAGCAGAATTCGACGGAGTAACAACAGAGTAATATGATCGGATTTATTTATCGAAAAATTATTAAGCCAATTCTTTTTAAATTTCCGGCTGATGATATACACAATCTTTTCCTTAAAACAGGTAATATTTTTGGACGTGAAAATATAATAAAAAAGTTTTTCAATTCAGTCTTTATTTACAAAGATGAAATATTAAAACAAAAAGTTTTAGATATCTCTTTCCTAAACCCTGTAGGCCTTGCGGCTGGTTTTGATTACGATGCAGATCTTATAGATATACTACCTTCTATTGGTTTTGGTTGGCACACTATCGGCACAGTGACTTATCTACCATATGAAGGTAACCCACTGCCGATGCTTGGACGACTTCCTAAATCCAAATCTCTACTTGTGAATAAAGGCTTTAAAAGTAGAGGTATAGATAAGGTACTAGAAAAAGTCAGATCTAAAAGGAAAGAAAGTATCCCCCTAGGTATCAGTATTGGCTCGACAAACAGAGTCTATAAAAAGATAGAGGATATGGTAGAAGATATTTACTCTTCTTTTGAAAGAGTATTGAGAGTAGATTATTTTGATTATTATGAATTAAATATCTCATGTCCAAATCTTATAAATGTAGATAATTTAAAAGAGAAGTTCGATGATCCTGTTGGTTTTGCTATTCTCTTGAATAAGCTTTCGTATTTAAATATCAACAAACCATTATTTATTAAAATGTATTTAGAAAAAGAAGTGGAAGAAACTTTAGCTCTTTGTGAAGTTGCCAATAATTATAAATGGGTGAAAGGTTTTATATTTGCAAACTTAGTGAAGGATAGAAGTAATAAGAATTTTGATAGACAAGAAGTAGAAAGTGCAGGCAGAGGGAACTTCAGTGGTAAACCTACAGAAGAACTTTCCAATAACCTTATAACTGAAGTTTATAAAAAGTATAAAGATAGATTTACTATTGTAGGTTGTGGGGGAATATTTACAGGTGTTGATGCTTATGAGAAAATAAAGAGAGGTGCAAGTTTAGTTCAGATGATTACAGGGATGGTGTACGAAGGTCCAAGTGTGATAGGAAATATAAATAAAGAATTAGCAGTCTTAATAAAAAAAGATGGTTATCAGAATATAAGTGAAGCGGTGGGGAAATATTATAGGTAAAAAATAGCGCATAGATGAAGTTAATCACCTATACGCATTTTATATTTTACCTTCATAATGGAAGGTCGTTGCTCCAACAGGACTCGAACCTGCGACTTAGTCCTTCCGAGGGGACTCACTCTACCAACTGAGTTATGGAACAATATTATTAATAACTTAGCAAATTTAAAATTTTTGTCAAATTTCATAATATTGCTATAATACTCATATGGAAAAGGATAATAAAATTATGGATAAGAAAAATATCTTATATACAGGTAAAGGGGATATGGGGACCACGACTCTTTTCCATTGCGATCAGGGGAGAATTTCAAAAAGTGCAAATATTATAGAGGCTTTGGGAGTTTTAGACGAGCTCAATGCTTATATCGGTATTGTGAAAGTATATGCGAATCAAGAGCAGATGAAGATAACAGTGAATAATAAAAAGAAAGTATTATTCAGCAGTATTTTAAGTGATATACAGCAGACTTTATTTATCATTCAGGCTGAAGTAGCTGGCTCACCGATGACAGTCAAAAAAGGTGATTTAATAAAAATAGAGAATATTATTAAACACATAAGTATTCTTCTACCACCTATTACATCTTTCACTATTTCAGGTGGAAGTGTATTAAGTGCGAAGCTTGATTATACAAGGACTTTGGCTCGAAGATGCGAGAGAAGAATAGTCAGTGTGGTAGACGGAGGTGGAAAGAAAATAGGTAAAGTTACAGTTGCGTATTTGAATCGTCTTTCATCGGTATTATTTGCACTTTCTCGGTATGCGAATTATATATTATCTATACCTGAGGAGCACCCTAAATATAATAAATAATTGCTAATTTTTATCATAAAAATGAATCCATATTTAAAGGGTATTTTTTATATTACTAGTTTAGTAGTATATTAGATATATGGAAGAAGACTATGAACTTATAAATAAATATCTTAAAGGAGAACAAGATGCTTTAAAAATGCTGATAGATAAGTACACTTCATCTATATATAACTTCACTATTCGATTTGTGGGTATTGATAATGCTCCCGATGTGACTCAAGAAGTTTTCATAAAAGTTTGGAAAAATTTAAAGAATTTTGATAATGATAAAGCGCAATTCAAAACTTGGCTTTTTGTAATTGCTAGGAATACTATTACTGACTTTTTAAGGAAAAAGAAAATGGTACTTTTCTCAAGCTTAGATAAAGAAGAAGAAAACTTTGCAGAGAGTATAGAAGATGATGCACTACTACCAGATGAGATTTTAAATAATATACAAGATAAGAAAGAATTATATAAACTTGTGAGCGAGCTTCCAAATAATTATAAATTAGTCCTCACTCTTTATTACCAAGAGGATATGACTTTTAAAGAAATAGGGGAAGTTTTAGGTAAGCCTATTAATACAGTGAAGAGCTATCACCACCGTGCACTTTGTATATTGAAAGATAAATTAACTATTATATAAACTTTATGTAATTACTATTATGTCAATCTTCATAAAATAGCTCTTCTCAAAGAGTCCGGATAAATTTCTGCTGAAATTTTCCTCATTGCTCGCCTCGACAGGCTTGCGCACGCCTCTTTGATAAGACTATTTTATTACGATTTGTGGTAACTATTATACAAATTTCTACAAATAGCTTTTCTCAAATAAGAGCAAATAAAGCTGTAATAAAAATAGTCTCTGAAAAATGCCTTACGGAGGGCGTCGGCCCGAGTAGGAGCAAAAAATTCAGCAGAATTTTATTGTGTGCATTTTGAAGAGAGCTATTTTTATAAAAGCTACTAAAATATTTTTTTAAAAGACGATTTTATTACGATTTATATATTTGCACCAAAGGTGCAGGTTGTCTCGTATACACTATTGTATGAATGATAAATTATCAAAATTATTCAAGGAGGACTATGTAAAACCTGAAAGTCGACTTTCAGGTGATATTTGGACTGCAATACAAACAAAACAGGCTAAAAGCCTAAAGATACAATCTCTTGTCTATGGTATTATAGGGATTTTATCTTTAGGCGGTTTTGTTTTTATGACTTTTTATACAAAAAAGCAATTTTCTTCTTCTGGATTCTTCCAGTATGTCTCTTTGATTTTTTCAGATGGAAGTTTGTTTGCAACTTACTGGAAAGAGTATCTACTGTCACTTGCAGACTCTTTACCTTTTGCAAGTATCGGGGCATTACTATTCTTGTTATTCTCAATGCTTATTTCCATAAAGAAATATTATCACAACAGTTATATTATAAGAATAAATTATTATTAAATTAAAATATATAGCTTCACAAATTATATTCTCTGAAAAAGTCTCGGACGAGGGAGGATGAGGAGCCAGACATTTTTTCATAAAATAATTTGTTACGCATATATTAAAGATATGAATAAAGAACAATTAAAAGGAAAAGTAAATAAATTTTTTGAATCAAAAGTTTTTAAGTATGTGATATATGGTTTAGCTACAGTATTCATACTTTCTTTTGTATTTCAAGCTGGGGTAATGGTAGGTTTCAGGAAGGCATCATTTAGTCATAATTGGGGGAATAATTATGAAAGAAATTTTGGTCCTAATCGTCAAATTCCTCGTTTTATAGATGAAGGTAGAGGTATGATGAATGCTCACGGAGCAGTAGGTAGAATAATTAAAGTTGAATCTCCAAATATTATAGTTTTAGACAAAGATCAGACAGAGAAGATTGTGAAGATAAATGAAGACACTAGTATTCTAGAAAGAAAAGAAAAAGTAGACAAAAATATTTTAGCAGTTGATCAATTCGTAATAGTAATAGGGAATCCAAATGATACAGGTCAAATTGAAGCAAAATTAATAAGAATTATGCCAAACCCAGAAGAAATGCCGAAGTTAAATATGAAAGAGTTTAATAACAATAATATATAATTATGAATAATCAAACATTTATACAGAAAGTAAAATCATTTATCAGTAACCATAAAATTTGGAGTTTCATTATTCTACTGGTAATTATATTTTTAGTTTACCTCTTCTTTTTTAAGAGTAAAACAACAACAGAAACTAAGTATGTATCTAGTGCTGTTTCTAAAGGGAATATCATAGTCTCAGTTTCAGGTACTGGACAGATAGAGTCAGCTGATACTATAAATATAAATGCTAAAGTTTCAGGTGATGTGATATCTGTGCCAGTAAAAGTAGGTCAAGAAGTAAAGAAAGGCACTCTTATTGCAAGTATGGATTCTCGTGATGCTAGGATTGTTCTTGAGACTGCACAGCTATCATTAGATAAGATAAAGAAGTTAGACCCGCTTACAGTTCTTCAAAAGGAAAATTCTACAATAAAAACATATACAGACGGCTGGAATAATACATCTGCTTTTTTGATAGATATGAACGTAGTTGTCACAGGTATGTATGATATAAGTAATGGTTACTTAGGTTATAAGAATAAAATGTTATTAAGTGAATCAGGCAAAATTAAACTAGATGCATCTGAAAAGGCTTATTGGGAAGCAAAGAAAAGTTTGGATACTACAACCTCACTATATAAAACACTTTCTATAAATAGTTCAAAAGATGAGATAAAGAATCTTATAAGTAAAACTTTAGACACAGCAAAAGTTGTATCGAATGGAGTTAAGTTAACACAAGCAAGTCTTGATTATACTATCTACTCTCTAGATGCTACTTCCACTACAGATGCTACAAATAACCAGAAAAATTTGACATCATGGACTGCTACTACGAATAATTATCTGAATAGTATAGCTACGAATTTAAATAATATAAATGAAAGTAGTCAGTCACTAAGTGATACTTTAGCTGGAGCAGATGAGCTTGATATTCGTCAAGCAGAACTTAACCTAGAGACTAAACAGAATAGTTATAATGATTATTTTATAAGAGCACCTTTCGATGGAATTATCGCTACTCTTACAGCAAAAGTTGGACAGACTGCAAGTGGAAGTATTGGAACATTAATTGCTAAACAAAAGATAGTAAAGATATCACTGAATGAAGTTGATATTGCTAAAATTAAACTAGGACAGAAAGCAACACTATCCTTTGATGCTATCGATGGTTTAACCATTACAGGGAAAGTCGATGGTATCGATTCTGTGGGGACAGTGAGTCAAGGAGTTGTCACTTATAATGTCACTATAGTTTTAGATGTGGATGATGCAAGAGTCAAGCCGGGTATGAGTGTCTCAGCTACTATTATTACTGATACAGCTCAGGACGTAGTCATAGTACCGAGTAGTGCTGTTAAAGAAAAAAATGGAGTAAGTTATGTAGAGACTTTAGGATTAGCAACTTCCACTGTGACAGATTCACAAGGTTTAGTCTCTACAGTAAAACCTATTTCTGTAAATATAACTGTCGGATTAGTGGATGACATGTCTTCAGAAATTATTTCAGGATTAAAAGAAGGAGATATAATAATAACAAAGACTATTACTACTTCTACTTCAGCAAAAACAACTACAGCACCAAGTATTCTTGGAGCAGTAGGAGGGAATAAAGCAGGAGCAAGTAGTGGAGCGATGAGATCAGTAATGGGACACTAATTTATGATTGAAATAAAAGATATAAGAAAATCATATAGGACTGATGCTGAACCTTTTGAAGCACTAAAAGGTGTAAGTTTTACTATTAAAGATGGAGAGTTTGTGGCGATTATGGGTCCATCTGGATCTGGTAAATCTACCTTAATGCATATTTTAGGAGCCTTAGATAGTCCGACAAGCGGTACGTACTTTTTAGATGGTAAAGATGTATCAATACTTACAGACGATGAGCTTGCTGATATCAGAAAAGATAAGATAGGGTTTGTTTTTCAATCTTTTAATTTACTTCCAAGAACAACTGTTTTAAGGAACGTAGTATTGCCTCTCATATATGATGGAGTAGGAGAGAAAGAAAGAATAGTTCGGGCCAAAGAAGCACTTATAGCAAGTGGACTAGACGAAGCACACTTTACTCATTTATCGAATCAACTTTCAGGTGGTCAGATACAGCGTGTAGCTATAGCCAGAGCTCTTGTGAATAATCCGACTCTTATACTTGCAGATGAACCGACTGGTAATCTTGATACTAAAACTGGGGAGATAGTGTTGGGTACTTTTCAGAAATTAAATAAAGAACAAGGAAGGACAATAGTTTTAATTACTCATGAGTATGATGTAGCACTACATGCTGATCGAATTATTACAATTCGTGATGGATTTATTATTAGTGATAATAATTTACACGAAAAGAAAATAATAAATTTATGAAAACAAAAGATATTTTAGAAGAAACAATTATGGCTCTTTCAAGTAATAAAGTTCGATCAGGACTTACTATGCTCGGTATTATTATCGGTATCGCTTCAGTTATTGCTATGACAGCTATCGGTACTGGTGCACAGAATTCTATCTCAGCATCTATTCAGTCTATCGGTTCAAATCTTATTATAGTTTCACCTGGGGCACCTCGTGGGGTTGGCCAGCAAGTCAGACAAGAGCGTGGTTCAGCCAAGACTCTCACTTTAGCAGATGTGGAAGCATTAAAGACAATTAGTGGAGTTAAGTCAGTTACAGCTGAAGTATCAAGTAGGTATCAAGTTACAGCAAAAGGTACGAATACAAATACAACTGTAGATGGTGTAACTACTGATTATTCTATTGTTAGGAATTTAGAAATGGGTGAGGGGAATTTTATTACAGATCAGAATAATCAAAGTGGAGCAAAAGTAGCAGTCATAGGTCCGACAGTAGTTATAGATCTTTTTGGAGAAGGGGCTACAGATATAGTTGGCCAGTCAATAAAAATTAAAAGTATACAATTTAAAGTAATAGGAATAACAAAAGCAAAAGGTGGTACAGGTTTTCAGAATCCAGATGATATGATTTACATTCCTTTAACTACAGCACAAAGATACTTCTCAGGTGATCAATATGTGAGTTCGATAAGTGTTGCAGCTACAAGTTCTGATGTCACGACACAAGTTCAGACTGATATTACTACAAAGCTTTTAGATCGTCATCATATATCTAATCCTACTCTTGCAGATTTTAATACCATGAATCAGGCAGATATTATTAAGACTGCTTCTTCGGTGACCGGGACATTCACAATGTTACTTTCAGCTATAGCAGGTATCTCTCTTCTTGTAGGAGGAATAGGTATTATGAATATGATGCTTACTTCTGTCACAGAGAGAACTAAAGAGATAGGGTTAAGGAAAGCAATAGGTGCTAAAAGGAGAGATGTAAATATACAGTTTTTAGTCGAAGCTGTAATGCTTACATTTATCGGAGGTGTACTAGGTGTGATACTTGGTTGGGGAGTATCATTTGCTATAACCTCACTAGGAATACTAGAGGCACAAGTGTCTCTATCGTCAGTATTGTTAGCTTTTGGTGTGTCAGCATTTATAGGTATTGTTTTCGGTTATTACCCAGCACAAAGAGCTTCAAAGTTAAATCCTATTGAAGCATTGAGATATGAGTAGTTGGTTTGGTTTAAAATAGTTCTTCTCAGAGGGTCCGGATAAAATTAGGTGGAATTTCCTTCCCCTATTGTCTACTGCGTAAAGACAATTTGCTTCGCAACTGGATGAAAAGTAAAGAAGTTTACTTTTCATTACCCGTTCGTCGCCCTTGCGCACGCCTTTCTGATAAGACTATTTTAAACTCAACTGTTATTATTAAATTAAAATAAATATTATATGGAAAATAAAAAAGTAATTATGAGTGTAGTAGTTTGTGTTGTTATAGCAGTTCTTAGTTTTTTGGGGGGTATGAGTTACGGAAAAGGGAAGAATAATACTATATCAACTAGACAAGGATCATATAGTCAGAATGGATTCAATCAGGGTGGATATTTGAAAGGGGCACAAGGAATGCGTAGTGGTAGAAGTGGAGGAATGATGAATGGTGGTGGCTTTACCTCTGGAGAAATTATTTCAAAAGACGATAAGAGTATGACTATCAAACTTCGAGATGGAGGATCAAAGATAGTATTATTTGGAGCATCTGCAAAAGTAGAGAAGACAGTAGATGGTAGTATAGCAGATGTAAGTGTAGGTAAGTCTGTGATGGTTACAGGGACTACAAATTCAGATGGAAGCATAAGTGCTACATCTATACAAATGAGACCCGCATTCCCAGCTATAGCTCCATCCAAAACAAATTAGGTTTAAATATAATAAATAATAATCTAAAAATACATAGGCAAAGCCTATGTATTTTTAGATTATTATTTAGTACACTCTTTGTCAGCTTGTATATTTAATAATCCGAAGAGTTTGACGCATACATTTCCGATATTTTTCTTATTTGCAAATACGTGGTCTTCACCTTTGTATGTTGTAAGATTTACATTTTTATTTGCATCTTTTAATTTTCCATTTAAGAGAGTTGCTTGCCAGAGGGGGACGGTGCGATCAGCTTCTCCTTGGATTATTTCAATTCTTTGATTCTCTAAATTACTAATTTTATTTATTATTGAAGCTTGATCATAGAGACTTCTATTCGTATTATTGGGTAGACCATTAAAGTGAGTATTAAATATCGAAGTTTGCATTTTTACAAGCAAACTCTCCCAATCAGTAACTCCATTGATAGAGAATATTCCTTTGAAAGTATCAGGATATTCGACTATAGACTTAAGGGACATATATCCTCCATAGCTATTCCCAGCTAAGTAAGTATCACTAATTTTGTATTGATTCTTCATATATTTAGTCGCTTCCATTACGTCTTCTATATCTCCTTTACCTACTGACTCTTTTATGCTTTCAGAATATTTTCGCCCCACTCCAAAGCTTCCTCTGTAGTCTAGTTTTAAAACGATTACATTATTCTTCTGTAATAATTTTAACATTGCATCATACATACCATAACTGTGGTAGGGGTGGTAGCCTAAGCTTGTCTGCCTAAGGGGCCCTCCATGAAGCCAGATGACTAGTGGGTAAACTTTTGTTTTATCATAACTTAGTGGAGTCATCACCACTCCATTTGAAATACCGACTTTCAGAAATTCCTCATTCTTTATATTTTTTTTTGTATTTATATTCGGTATTTTTAAATAGCTAATCTTTTTTGTTTTGGTATTGTATATTTCTGGACCATATCCTTTTTCTTGCTGAGATATAAAGAAAAGATAATTTCCTACTTTAGTAATTTTATCTACATATGAGACGTATGATTCAATTATTTTATCTTTTCCAGTTTTAAGATCAAGATGGTAAAGAGACCATATGTAAGGGTTTTCTTTTGTATTTCCTACATAGTAAATATTTGAAGAATCAAAAAAAGTGAAAGTTGCAATATTAGTAGCTGTAGTTACTATTTTTATATTTTCAAAACTATTATTTTTAAGATTGTCTGTATCAACTTTGTATATTGAAGTATTATTATCTTTATCATCTAGATATAGTAAAGTCTTTTCATCAGGGGAGAATTCAAAAACTTTACTATATTCATCTATTAGATCCCAGTATGATACACTTTCAGATATTTTATAATTTATGTTTTCTTTTATATTTTTTATTATGTAACTTCGTTTATTTTCGGGTTCTTTTGCACTTATATAATAAGCTAAGAATCTACTATTTTTAGACATTATTGCGTGATTACCATTTACTTCTTTTAATTCTTGTTTAATTAAATTTTTCAGTATTTGGTTATTTGGTTTGCCTATAGTTGTTTTCTTTGTGGAAGTACATTTTAAACTTGTAATATTACATATGTAATTATTCTTTTTACCTATACCATAGTATTCTATGAGTACATCTGTATTTGTATATCCTTTGATATTTCCATATTGTATGTCTAAAGCTTGGGCTTTTGATGTAAAAGTAAAAATTATTATAAGTAAAAATATGTATTTGAGTTTAACCATAGTTCTATAGTATAATAAATCTATGGATAATACAAAAAAGGGGAGAGAACTTGTTTTCGTACAAATATTATATTTATTTATTATTCCGATTTTACTTTTATATTTTAAAGTCTTACCTGGGAATTTTAGATTTATTATGTTACTAGTCATAGGATTATTATTATTTGGTATAGTGAAGTATGATCGCTGGACTTATGCTGATATGGGGATAAAAAAAGACTTCACGAAAGATATAGTCCCTTATTCACTTTTTACAATTGGAGGAGTATTTTTTCTTGTTTGGCTTGCACAGATAGTTCCTCATAGTCCGTTTTTAGAATGGTGGGAGAATGCTAAATTCCTTATTCTTTTTATACCTATTAGTATTATACAAGAGATTATCTTTAGAGGTATTCTTATGAATATGCTTCGCCGAGCTTTTGGAAGCCCTATCTTTATTATTCTATTAAATTCAGCAGTATTTGCTTTTATGCATGTTATATACTTAAACTCTATTTTCGTTTTACCTATGACTTTCATAGCAGGTATAGGGTTTGCTTGGATGTATTACCAGTATGAGAATCTACCCCTTATTTCTTTCGCTCATACTATCTTAAACTTTACAGCCATGATACTTGGATTTTTTGTAATTAGGTAAAATAAAATACCTTCAGTTGTGAGGGTATTTTATATTTAAATTATTTAAAATTTTTCCACATCATTGATCCTTTGGGTAGTATATCTTCGTTATTGTATTTTGCACTTACTTTTTTGTTATACATTCTTTCTGGAGTTACTTCTCCATCTACAACATAGTATATTAATTGGCCTACTGGCATACCTGGGTATATTCTTACTGGGATACTTGTAGACATTTCAAGTGTCCAGAATCCACAATATCCTATGTCTCCTTTTCCTGCTGTTGCATGTATATCTATTCCTAATCTACCTGTGGAAGACTTACCTTCTAAGAATGGAACATGTTTGTGTGTTTCAGTATATTCTAGGGTTGAACATAAATATAATTCTCCAGGTTGAAGCACATAACCTTCTTCGGGTATTTCAAAATGTCTAATTTCATTATTCTTTTTTGCATCGATTTCCTTGTCTACATACTGAGCAAAATGTTTGCTAAGGTGTACATCATAAGAGTTACCACCCATATTACTAATATCAAACGGAGTAATAATTATTTCACCACTATCTATTTTCTCTAAAATCTTTTTATCGGATAATATCATATTTTTATTTTAACATATTTAATTTAATTGTTAATTCTTTCATAAACTACGAAATTCGTATTATATATATTTATATCATCTTTTTCATATTTATTTTCTTTTATTTTTTTCCATTTTAATAGATCTATAGTAGGGAAGAGTGTATCAGCATCAGGAAATTCCGCATTTACGTGCGTTATATAAAGTCTATCAGCTTTGTCGATGAAAAGTTTATATATCATCCCTCCACCTATTATGAATACCTCCTCATTTTCTTCCATTGTATTTTTAAGAAGTATATCGAGTTCATCTAGTGAATATACGATTTCACAATTATTTCTTTTAAAATTTTTATCTGAAGTTAATACTATGTTTCTTCTTTTTGGAAGTGGTTTTCCTTTTGTGCCATCGGGGGATATACCAAGAGATTCGAAAGTTCTTTGCCCCATTATGACTGGGTGGCCAGAAGTAGTTTCTCGAAAGTGCTTCATGTCTATAGGTAAATCCCATAGAAGTTCATTCTTTCTTCCGATTTCATTATTATTTGCAATTGCAGATATTATAGATAAGATCATAAAATATTTTTATACAGCTATTGTAGCTTTTATTGTATCGTGTGGGTTGTAATTTAATAATTTAAAGTCTTCATATTTAAAATCAAATATATTTTTAACATCTGGATTTATTTCCATCGTAGGTGAAGGTCTTATATCATTTTCTCTTGAAATTTGTAATTCGGCTTGTTCTATATGATTCAAATAAAGATGAATATCTCCTCCAGTCCATATAAATTCTCCAAGTTCATATCCAGAGACTTGAGCTATCATCATAGTTAGAAGTGCATACGAAGCTACATTAAATGGTACTCCTAAGAAGAAGTCAGCACTTCTTTGATAAAGTTGGCAAGACAATTTTCCATTTAATACATGGAATTGAAAGAGAGAGTGGCATGGAGGTGGAGCATGATGGTGGTCATGAATTAAATCATATATTTCTCCGACATTCCATCCGCTGACCATTATCCTTCTTGAAGAGGGATCACTCTTTAGCATATCAATTACATTTTGTATTTGATCAATACATACATTATTTGGATCTTCCCAGCATCTCCATTGTTTTCCATATATTGGTCCGAGTTCTCCCCATAATGATGCAAAGGTATCATCAGACTTTATTTGTTCTACGAACCAGTTTAATTTATCAGTCCATTCTGGAGAGTATCGTACAAGAGATTCATTTAAATTATTTTTTTCTAGATAAACCTGGAATGCCCACTCATTCCAGATTTTTACGTCATTACGTACTAGATATTTTATATTTGTATCACCAGTAAGAAACCAAAGTAATTCATGAATGATACCTCTAATGAAAACCTTTTTAGTAGTTAAAAGTGGAAATCCTTTTGATAAATCAAAACGCATTTGATGACCAAAAACACTTTTGGTGCCTATTTTAGTACGTTCTTCTCTTTTCACTCCATTCTTAAGAATATGCTTCATAAGTGAAAGATATTCTTCATCTGGTTTTTCATAGTATTCATATGTTTTCATAATCACATTATAACCTTTTCATATTTTTTGCCAAATATGCTAAAATCAACTTATTAACAATCTAATTTATTTATAATATATGAAAGATAAACAAATAGAGAAACTTATTAAAGAAGAAGAGAAAAGACAGAAAAGTGTTGTGAACTTAATAGCTTCTGAGAATATTGTATCTGATGATGTTTTGAAGGCTCTTGGTTCTAAACTTACCAATAAGTATGCTGAGGGTTATCCAGGGAAAAGATATTATGGTGGCAATCAAGTTGTAGATAAAGTAGAATTGCTCTGTATTGCGAGGGCGTTAAAATTATTCAAACTTAAACCAGAAGATTGGCATGTGAATGTCCAACTTCTTTCTGGAAGTCCCGCCAATTTTGCTTTGTATTCTGCTTTAGTTCCTGTAGGAGGAAAGATAATGGGTATGAAGCTAACTTCAGGTGGTCACCTTACTCACGGTCATCCACTTTCTATGACAGGTAAACTTTGGAAACCATTACAATTTGAACTTGATAAGAATACTGAAGTTATAGACTATGAAGCACTAAAAACTTTGGCTATTACTGAGAAGCCAGATATTATTGTTTGTGGTTTTACAGCATATCCTAGAATTGTAGACTTTAAAAAGTTTAGAGAAATTGCTGATAGTTGTGGTGCACTTCTTCATGTAGATATGTCACACTTTGCAGGGCTTGTAGCTGGAGGAGCATATCCATCTCCCTTCCCATATGCAGATACAGTGATGACTACTACACATAAGTCGCTTCGTGGACCTCGCCAAGCTATTTTATTTGTAAAGAAAGACGCAAGAGAATTTGATAAGAAATTAGACAAGATGGTGATCCCTGGACTTTTCGGTGGACCGCATGAGAACAATATAGCGGCCGTAGCCGTTGCCCTAGCTGAAGCGATGAAGCCAGAATTTAAAAAGTACGCAAAGCAAGTAGTCAAGAATGCTAAAGTATTAGCGAAAGAATTGCAAAAGCTTGGATGGCATATTATCTCTGGTGGTACTGACTCACATCTTATACTTATGGATACTTGGATGGATGGGAAAGGAGTTCCTGGAAAGATAGCCAGTGATAAGCTTGAGAAAGCAGGTATAATCGTAAATATGAATACAATACCAGGAGATCCTCGAGGTGTTATGGATCCATCTGGAATCAGACTAGGTACTTGTGCTGAGACAACTCGTGGGAAGAAAGAAGCAGATATGGTAAAGCTTGCAGTTAGAATGGATAAGGTGTTAAGAAATTAATTTATGTTAAAAGATAAAATTATTTTAATAACAGGTTCGTCATCAGGTATTGGTGCAGCAACAGCTAGGCTTGCAAAAGAGTATGGAGCAATTCCTATTCTTCATGGTAAAACTGAAAGTGAAGAATTAACTAAATTAGCAAAAGAATTAGAATGTAAATATATTTTCTGTGATGTATCAGATAAAGTTGCAGTAGAAAAATCTGTTAAAGATATTTTATTAGAAATTAAAAGAATTGATATTCTAGTAAATTCAGCTGGTATCGCACCACGTGCAACGTTTTTAGAATCTACTGATGAATCATGGTTAGATATTTTTAAAGTTAATGTTTTAGGAACTGTACATTTTTGTCAGGTAATCCTTCCAATAATGAAAGAAAATAACTATGGAAGAGTAGTTAATATAGCTTCAATAAGAGCAAATATTAATACTTCAGGACGTGCAGCGTATTCTGCTTCAAAAGCTGCTATAGTGAATTTAACCTCAGTCTTAGCAAAAGAATTTGCTCCAAATATAGCAGTAAATGCAGTTTCACCTGGATACACAGAAACACCTATTGCCGCAAATTGGGATGCAGAGGTTTGGAAGCAGGTAAATACTGCATTGGTAGGTAGAATTGGGCAACCTAAAGAAATTGCTGAAGCAATATTGTTTCTAGCAAGCGATAGAGCAAGTTTTATTACAGGGCAGAGTTTTATTGTCGATGGAGGTTATTCAATATCAGGGAAGTAATTTATGCAAGAGAAAATAAATACATTTTTATTAAAGAATCCTTTTGAATTGATTCCTATGGATAGGAAGGATTTTTATGATGAACAAGTTAAATTATTTAGAAGTGGTAAAAAACCAAATAGAGCAATAGAGGTAATAAATGTAATTATATTTAATAGTCATGGTGAGTTAATTATTCAGAAAAGATCATACAATAAGAATCATAATGCAGGGTTGCTAGACAAATCAATTGGTGGACATATTACATCTGGAGATACACCCGATTATACAGTTATGGTTGAAACAATACAGGAACTACAAATTCCCTCGATAGTACTAAAAGATGAGAATGATTTTATAAAAACTTTTCATCTTTTAGGAAACTATTTAGAAACAATTTCTTTGGCTAAACATTTTATTACTACATTCTACACTCCAATAAAAATAATAAACAAAGAGAATATACCAGTTGCAAATAGGATGCATTTATATTTTAGTATATATAATGGCAGAATAAGACCTGTGGATCGTGAAGCAAAAGGAATATTGTTTTATTCTATTTCTGAATTAAAAGAAGAAATGAATTTAAATCCTGAGACTTTTACAGATGATATGCATTATATTATGAAGGAGTATAAGGATGATATTGAAAAGTTTGTAAAGATGATAACTAAAGACAAATAATTTATGAAAATATATTTTTCAGGAGCAATATCTGGGGGTAGAGAGTATTCTCATATTTATGAGAAGTTTATAAATATTATTAAAAAATTATTATGATAAATAAAAAAAGTTTAAAAAAGGGAAAACTTATAGTTATAGATGGCACAGATGGAAGTGGAAAGGCGACACAGGTTGTTTATTTGACGGAGAGGCTTAAGAAAGATGGGCACAAAGTAAAAGTTGTTGATTTCCCCGAATACTATAAGAATTTTTTTGGAGCTTTTATTGGACATTGTCTTTCTGAACAATATTACAATTTTATCAATGTTCATCCAAAAATTGCTTCAGTTCTTTATGCCGCTGACAGGTGGCAATCAAAAGATGGAATGGAAAAATGGCTTAAAGAAGGATATGTTATTATCGCGAACCGTTATGTCTCAGCCAATCAGATTCATCAGGGCGGCAAAATAAGTGATGCAAAAAAGAGAAATAGTTTTATAAAATGGCTTAATCAGATGGAGTATGAAGAATTTGGAATTCCAAGACCAGATGTTACCATATATTTAAGTTTGCCTATAGAGATAGTAATGAAACTTCTAAATGACAGAGAAAGTAGCCAGATGAAAAGAAAATATTTGAAGAAAAATAAAGATGTCCATGAAGCAGATGAAAAGTTTATGGAGAATTCTATAAAGAGTGCATTATGGCTTGCAAAAACCCAGTCGAATTGGAGTAAAATTAATTGTTCAGAAAAAGGAGAAATTCTTTCGCGTGAGCAAATTCATGAGATGGTTTATGAAGAAGTGAAAAAGGTATTACCTGCTCGCCGAAATAGTGGGAAATAATATGAGAATTCCAATTGTAAATGAAAAAGATGAAATAATAGGTTATAAAGAGAGAGAAGATAGAAATCCTCAAGATATTTCTCGTTGTACTGGTCTTTGGGTTGCAGATAAAGAAGGAAATATATTTTTGGCTCAAAGAGCTTTAGGAAAGAAGCATGATCCAGGATTATGGGGTCCAGCAGTTGGTGGAACAGTTGAAGAAGGTGAAACTTATGAATCAAATATTTTAAAAGAAGCAAGAGAAGAGATCGGATTAGTTAATATGAGTTTTAATTTTATAAATAAGATTCTTGTTCATAATTGTGTTGCTAAGTTTTATTCTGTCGTTGTTGATCATGACTATAAATTTGTAAAACAAGATTCAGAAGTAGAAAATATAAAATGGTTCTCAAGAGAAGAATTAAATAAATTACTTGAAGAAAAACCAGAGATGTTTCAAAAAGATTTTAAAAAAATTATAGAATTATTTAAATAACATGAAAATCAAAATTAAAAAACTAAAAGAAGAAGCTAAATTACCAAAGTATCATCATGTGGGAGATGTGGGTATGGATGTGTACTCTATGGAGACTTATACTATAGAACCAGGTGGGCATAAATTCTTCTTTCATGGTTTTGCGATGGAGTTTCCAGTTGGATATGTGGCATTAATTAAAGATAAAAGTAGTCTCTCTAAGGCGGGATTACATTCTATCGGTGGGGTATTTGATGCAGGATATAGAGGTGAATATAATACTCATCTGGTAAATCTTTCAGATAAACCTTATACTGTAGAAGAGGGAGATAAAGTTGCCCAGATAGTTATAATGCCAGTTTCTATAGTAGAATTAGAAGAGGTTGAGAATTTAAGTGAATCAGACAGAGGAGAAGGTGCATTTGGAAGTACAGGGAGAAAATAGAATAATAATTAAGAATTAATAATTAAGATTTAAGAATGAAAAAACAAATAGAAAAATTAATACAGGAAGCATTAAAATCTTTAGATATAAATGAGGTTAATTTTTCTATTGAGCATCCGACTGATTTTAATAATGGGGATTATTCGACAAATGTAGCAATGGTCTGTGCCAAACAAATGAAAACTAATCCTAGAGATTTAGCAGAGAAGATTGTTGCACTATTACAGACCCCCTCTGCTTTTGGCATCTCACCCTTAGCAGGGGGCGAGAATACTCTATCTATAATTTCAAAAATTCAAGTTGCTGGTCCTGGATTTATAAACTTTTATTTATCGAGAGAATTTTTTGCAAATAATATAAATGATATTTTAAAACAAAAAGAAAATTGGGGTAAGAATAAAATTCTTGAAGGTAAAAAGGTGATGGTAGAGTATACAGATATGAATCCATTTAAGCCTTTTCATATTGGTCATCTTATGACAAATGCGATAGGCGAGTCAGTCTCACGAATTGTAGAATTCTCTGGAGCAGATACTATTCGTGCAAATTACCAGGGTGATGTGGGTCCTCATGTAGCTAAAGCTATATACGGTATTTTAAACTCTAAAGAATATAAAGAATTAGGATTTAAAAATATTAATGGATCTGTCTCTCAAATTTCAAACTGGATTGGTGGATGTTATGCTAATGGTAGTAATTTGATGGATACGAGTGAAGACATAAAGAGAGAAATTGAAAGGATCAATAAAGCTGTTTATGAAAAAAGTGATGAAGAAGTGAATACAGTTTACGAATGGGGTATGGATATAACCATGAGGGCTTTTGAAGAGATTTATAAAATTCTAGGAACAAAATTCGACAGATATTATATGGAGAGTGTCATGGCTCCTATCGGAGAAAAGATAGTAAAAGAAAATTTAGGTAAAGTGTTCACAGAATCCGATGGAGCAATTGTTTTCCATGGCGAGAATTTTGATAAGAAGCTTCATACTAGAGTATTTATGAATTCTCAAGGCCTTCCTACCTATGAAACGAAAGAGATAGGTTTGACTATTACAAAATTTGAGAAAGATAACCCAGATATATCTATTATAACAACTGCGATAGAACAAGCAGAGTATATGAAAGTAGTCCAAAAGGCTATATCGTTAATACATCCAGATCTTGAGTCAAGAATGAAGCACATAACTCACGGCATGATGAAATTTGCTTTTGGAAAAATGTCTTCCAGAAAAGGTAATGTCATTACTGGTCAGTCACTCTTGAATGATTCTATAAGTGTAGTTTTAGAGAAAATGAAGGATAGAGAAATGACTGAAGAAGAGAAGAAAAAAACTTCTGAAATCGTTGGTATATCGGCATTGAAATATTCAATACTCCGATCTTCTTTAGGTAGTGATATTATTTATGATTTTGAGAAATCAATCTCTTTTGAGGGAGATTCTGGTCCTTATCTACAGTACACCTCTGTCCGTGCAAATTCTATTATTAAAAAATCAGAGAGTATGAAGATAGGGGATAGTAATGATATTCCAGAGAGTATTACTTTACTTGAAAGATACCTGTATCAATTCCCTGAAGTTGTAGAACACTCATATGATAAGCTTGAGCCTCATCATATCGCTACATACCTCACTGAGCTTGCAAGTAGTTTTAATTCATTCTATGGGAATACTCAAATACTGGTAGAAGAGAATAAATATATAAATTATCATTTGAATTTGATTAAGGCATTTACAAGTACTATGAAGAATGGTCTCTGGCTTTTAGGTATTAAAATCCCAGAGAGAATGTAATCTATGGAAACTATAGAAGAAAGATTAAATAAAATAGAAGAAAGGAATAAAAGAGTTGAAATTGATAAAGCTTGGGAGACTAGTTTTGTCAGGATTCTTTCTATTAGTATTATCACTTATATTATAACTATCGTCCTAATGTATAGTATTGGTATAGCTAAGCCATACTTAAACGCCTTCTTGCCTGTTTTTGGTTTTATACTTTCAACTCAATCAATTCCTGTTATAAAAAAGTATTGGATTAAGAATAAATAAAATATGGAAAATAAAACTCCAAAATTCGATACAATTTTAGATAAAATGTTGGAATGTTTAGTACCTCATTATCGTGTTTGTAAATGGAGTGGTTTACATCAATATTGTGAAGGTGAATTTAATATAACAAAAGAAGATATTGAATTTCTCAAAATACTTCGAGCTCCAGCTCCAAATTATTGTCCTACTTGTAGAAGGATGAATCGTCATGCTTTCGTAAATAATATCAATTTATATAAGAGAGTAAATAGTGCTCCAGGGAAGAATAATAATACAATATCTTTTGTCCCCCCAGTTTCTAAATTTATTGTTTACGATTTAGAAAGTTATAAAAATAATTTTGATCCATATCTTTACGGTACTTTTTATGATGAATCAAAAAGTTTTATTGATCAATTTTATGATTTAAGATTGAAAGTTCCACAACCTGCTATTATTCGAGATCCTTCAAATATAAATAGCGAATATTCTATAAATGGAAGAGATTTGAAGAATGGATACTATGTTAGCGGTGGGTGGAGGTCTGAAAATGTCTGGTACTCAAATTTAGTGACAGACTCTCGTAATGTTATGGATATTTACGCCTCACATTTTATAGAAAATTCATATGAATTAACTTCTTGTGAGAAATGTTATAACTGTCAGTATTCTTATTTTTCTGATAATTGTATTAATTCAATGTTTATGTATGATTGTAACAATTGCCAAGATTGTTTTGGGTGTGTAAATTTAAGAAATAAAAGTAATTGCATTTTTAATAATCAATATTCAAAAGAAGAATATAAAGAGAGTATTCTTAAAATTAATTTAAATAGTAAAAAAGTATTATCTGACTTAAATGATAAATTTTGGAAATTTGTAAAAACACAACCAGTTCGAGCAGAAAGGCATGAAAGTGTGAATAATGTCTCAGGAGTAAATATTTCAAATTCAAGAAATTGCCATGATGTTATTGATTGTGTTAATACAGAACATGTACTACATTGTGACCAAATAGTAGGGCATAGAGATTCTATGGATGCCTCAGTGACAGGCGGTTCAGAAAGATTATACAATACCATTGCAGTAGGCTCTAAATCATCAAATGTAAAATTTTCTTTTGCTTCGAAATTTATAACAGAATCAGAATTTGTAATTAATTGTAGGAATGTGAATAATTGTTTTGCTTGTATTGGATTAGAGAATAAGAATTATTGTATTTTTAATAGACAATATGAAAAAGATGAATATTATAAAGAATTAGATAAAATTAAAACAAATTTATTAATAAATGGAGAATATGGAGATTTTTTACCTTTTAAGTTTAGCACATTTGCTTATAATGGTTCATTGGCAGATATATCATTTCCAATAGACAAAGAAGGTATTGAAAAAGTTAGTGCAATATGGCAGCCAGAAACTGAAACAAACGCAATAGGAATGGAGATGATAGAACCAGAAAATATACCAGATACAATAGAAGAAGTTTCTGATGATATTTTACAGAAGGCTCTTATCTGCGAAAAAACAAGAAGACCATTTAGAATAATTGAATCTGAACTTGAATTTTACAAAATTCATAATATTCCCTTACCAAGAGTTCACCAAATAAAAAGAATTAAAGATAGATATAAATATGTAGGAAATCTTAAAGCTTATAGTAATAATTGTGAATTATGTAGTAAAAAAATTAATACTTTTTATATAAAAGAAGATGGATGGAAATTATATTGTGATGAATGTTACAAGAGAGAAGTTTTATAAAATAAATAAATTATGAATTCAGAAACAAAAAATTGTAAGAATTGTAAAAAAGATTTCACAATAGAATCTGATGATTTTTCTTTTTATGAAAAGATTGGTGTTTGTGTTCCAAACATGTGTCCTTGTTGTAGAGCTCAGTCACGATTAAGTTTTCGTAATGAAAGAACATTTTATAAAAGACCATGTGATAAATGTAAGAAAAGTGTTGTATCTATGTATTCACCCAATAAATCATTTACTGTTTATTGCTACGATTGCTGGTTTAATGACAATTGGGGAGGGGAGGATTTTGGATTAGATTATGATTATAAAATTCCTTTTTTTGAACAATTTGATAAATTATGGAAAAAAGTGCCTAAAGTTTCACTTATTTATATGCGTAGTCCAGGAAGTGAATATACAAATATATCTGCCGATAACAAAGATTGCTACTATATTATAGAATCATCAAACAATGAAAATTCAATACATTCATACTGGATTCAAGAGTGTAGAGATGTGATAGACACTTCTTTTGCATCCAAGTGTGAGCTTACATATGAATCTGATGATTGTTACAATTCATACAAACTTTTATATAGTAAAGGTTGTCATGATTGTACTACGAGTTATTTTCTTGCTGATTGCAAAGGGTGCACAGATTGTATTGGGTGTATTAATTTAAGAAATAAAAGTAATTATATTTTCAATGAATCATATTCAAAAAAAGATTATGAAGAGATTAAAAAAGACTTAAATCTTAATACTTATACTGGCATAAAAAATTTCAGAGAAAAATATGAAGAATTTTTAATAAAAAAACCTCGTAAATTTGCTGAAATAATACAAATTGTAAATTCAACTGGTTCATATATGAAAAATGTTAAGAATTGCAAGTCGTGTTTCCATTGTTATGATGCAGAAGACAATAAGTATGGTGTTCATATTTGGAGAAATGCTAAAGACACTATGGATTGTGATACAGCAGGAAGGAATGTATCTTTAATATATAATTCGATAAATGCTGGAATTGATAATTCAAATCTGACCTGTGTTGCTTTGTGTTGGACTTGTTCATTTGTAGAGTATTCTATGTATTGTTTTAATTCCAATAATTGTTTTGGTTGTGTTGGATTAAGAAAAAAGAATTATTGTATTTTAAATAAACAATATGGAAAAGAAGAATATGAAAGAATCGTAAATAATATAAAGAATGAATTGAAAGAAAAAGGAGAGTATGGTAGTTTCTTTTCTAATAATTTATCATGTTTTGGATATAATGAGACTCCAGCCAATGAACAATTTCCACTTTCTAAAAAAGAAGCAATAGAGAGAAGTTTTAAATGGGAAGATACGGAAAGGGGAGTATATAATAAAGAAACGAAGAAGATAGAGGATATACCTGACAGAATAGAAGATATAGATTTTGAAGTTAGTAATGAGATATATGTCTGTGCGGATTGTAATAAAAATTATAAGATTATAGTAGATGAATTCTCTTTTTATAAGAAGTTAGATATTCCTTTACCTCGCTTGTGTCCTGAATGTAGACATAATAGAAGGATGAAATCGCGTGGTCCGAACAAGCTTTGGCATAGGTCTTGTATGAAAGAAGGTTGTTCTAATGAATTTGAAACTTCGTATTCATCAGATCGACCAGAGATAGTTTACTGCGAACAATGTTATCAGAATGAAGTAGTATAATAAAAAATTATGAATATACTAGTCAATATAGTATTGAATTGTTTAATAAATTAAAAGATCATAAATTAACTATTTTCTCTGGAGATATTGATAAATGTGTATTTGGAGACCAACTAGCAACTATGGATTTTAAAACAAGAATATTCTTTACTTATACTGATAAAATAAAAATAGAGAATAAAATTAATTTACCTAAATATAGTGGATATATAATAAGTAGTAATTATGAAGGAGATATAAAGATAGAAAAATAATATCTTTCTTGCAAATTTTAATTTTAGTGTTATCATCTAGGTATACGAAGAAGGAGTCATCACTCCTGAGTATTGGGAAGAAATGTTTCGTAAATCCGCCTTCGCAGGAAGGCTACGGCGAGACAAAGTAGAACCCTTTAATGAGAAGTCCCGTGCAATTCAGCGGGTAAAAAATGAGGTGGTACCACGTGTTTCATCGGAAGCTCGTCCTTATATAGCAATTATTATAATTGTTGTATGTGGACGAGTTTTTTTTGTTTATGTTACATAAAAATATTTTCGTTTCGCTAACGGATAAATTTCTACTGAAATTTTCCTCATTGCTCGGCTCGACAGCCTCCGCAGTGGCTCATCTGAAAATATTTTTATTTTACCTTTATAAGTTTAATTATTATAAATATTTTAATAAAATATATGGAAGAAAAAAATCAAAAGTCAAATAGTGCATTAAGAGAAGAAGCTGTTTTAAAATTCTGGAAAGAGAATGATATTTTCGAAAAGAGTTTAAAGAAAGACGCACCAAAAGGTAAATATGTTTTTTATGATGGTCCTCCTTTTGCTACGGGTTTGCCTCATTATGGTCATATTCTTGGAAGTGCAGTAAAAGATGTTATCGGTAGGTATAAAACAATGAGTGGATATAATGTTCCTCGTCGTTGGGGTTGGGATTGTCATGGTTTACCTATTGAAAATATTGTTGAAAAAGATTTAGGTATTTCAGGAAAGAAAGCCATCGAAGCATTAGGGATAGATAAGTTTACAGAACACGCACGTAGTAAGGTTCTTACTTATGTCTCCGAATGGAAGAAGACTGTTGATCGTATGGGACGCTGGGTAGATTTTGATAACTCCTATAAGACTATGGATAATACTTTTATAGAAAGTGTCTGGTGGGCATTAGGTGAAATGAATAAAAAAGGTTTACTTTACGAAGGAGTAAGAGTATTAGCATATTGCCCTCGATGTGAGACACCAATAGCAAACTCAGAAATAGCTATGGATAATAGTTATAAAGATATCACTGATATTTCTGTATATGTTAAATTTAAAATTTTAGATAAAAAATATAAAGATACTTATCTTCTGGCTTGGACTACGACCCCTTGGACACTTCCTGGTAATACTGCCATAGCTATAAATAAAGATTTAGTTTATATATTAGTGAAAAATATTACAGATAAAGGTGAAGAAGTGTATATAGTATCAAAAGATTTATTTGAAAGTTTAAGAAGTAAATTTAATAATCCTGAAATTATTAAAGAAGTAAAAGGTGAAGATTTAATCGGTCTTTCTTATGAACCAATTTTTTCTTATTATGAAAATGTTGAAATACCAAATAAAGAAAATATTTGGAAAGTTTGGCATGCTGATTTTGTGACAATGGAAAAAGGTACTGGTATTGCGCATGAGGCTCCTGCCTTTGGTGAAGATGACATGAATCTGGCAAAGATGAATAATATTCCTTTTATTCGTCATGTTGAACCAAATGGTGATTTCTCAAAAGAAGTTACTGATTTCCCAAATGTGAAAGCAAAACCCAAAGAAGATCATCAATCTACTGATATATTAATTATTAAATATTTGGCTGGTAGTGGACATCTTTTTGCCAAAGAAAAAATAATACACTCATATCCTCATTGTTACCGTTGTGAGACACCACTTTTGTATTATGCTCTTCCATCTTGGTTTATAAATATTCAAAAAGTAAAAAATGATTTAATTAAGAAGGGTGAAGATATGAATTGGATACCAGGACATTTAAAAGATGGGCGCTTTAAGCAAACTATGGAAAGTGCACCAGATTGGACTATATCTCGTAATCGTTATTGGGCAAGTCCATTACCATTTTGGAAATCAAAAAGTGGCAAACTAATAGTTATAAGTTCACTAGAGGATCTAAAATCAAAAATAAAGAAATCTGGAAATAAATATTTTGTAATGCGTCATGGAGAAGCAGAGTGTAATGTCAGTAAAGTTATTTTAGATGATGATCAAGCGAATAATTGTAAACTTACAGAAAAAGGTAGGGAGCAAGTTAAAGATAGTTCTAAGAATTTTAAAGAAAAGATAGATATCATAATTGCTTCTCCTTTGGAAAGAACTAGAGAAACTACAAAAATTATTTGTGAAAATATTGGTTTTCCTTTAGATAAAGTTATATACAGTGACCTTGAAAAAGAATGGGATGTTAGCTCAAATTTTCAAGGTAAATCCAGAGAAGATTTTGAAGATTATTATTGTAGACAATATTTGAATCATCCATTTGAAGCATTACCAAATGGAGAGAGTTATTCTCAGCTTGTATATCGTGTTGGTAAAATGATTTATGATATAGATAGTAAATATAATGGGAAAAATATTCTTTTAGTTGGGCATGCAGGTGAAACCAGTGCTCTTAATCATGTGGTTCAAGGATTTTCTTTTGAGACATTAGCGAAAGATTTGCATTTTCCTTCATATTTAAAGAATGCTGAGATAAGAGAACTTGATTTTATTCCTTTACCTCACAATCATAATTATGAACTTGATTTTCATCGTCCATATATTGACTCCATTATACTTGTAGATGATGAAGGGGAAGAATACAAAAGAATTTCTGAAGTTGTAGATTGTTGGTTTGAATCTGGGTCTATGCCTTTTGCTCAAAATCATTACCCATTTGAGTGTCCTAATTGGAAAGAAGAAAATTTTCCATCAGGTTTTGTTGCTGAGTATATAGCTCAAACTCGAACATGGTTTTACTATACACATACTATTTCTACTATTCTTTTTGGAGAAGCACCATTTGAGAATGTTGTGACGACTGGAACTGTATTAGCAGAAGATGGGGCTAAGATGTCGAAATCTAAGAATAATTATCCTGATCCATGGTTATTATTTAATAAATATGGAGTTGATGCTCTTCGTTTTTATTTAGTATCTTCTACTCTTATGAAAGGAGAGGATGTTAATTTCTCTGAAAAGTTAGTACAAGAGGTCGCTAGTAAGATAATTAATCGTTTTGATAATGTAGTTTCTTTTTATGAATTATATAAAGGAGATTTTGATCCAGAAAGTGAACATGAAATATCAAAAAATGTTTTAGATATTTGGATCATATCAAGATTAAAACAATTTGTTTTAGAAGTAGAAGATGGTATGAAATCCTATGATTTAGCACAAGCGACAAAACCATTTGAATTGTTTATTGAAGATTTATCTACATGGTATTTGCGTAGATCTCGCGATAGATTAAAAGAAAATGATGCTGAATCTAAACAGACGCTATATTTTGTGTTAAAGGTAACAGTTCAGTTATTTGCTCCATTTATGCCATTTATTGCTGATGATATTTGGCAGAAAATCCGATTTGAATCGGATCCTGTAAGTGTTCATCTTACAGACTTTTTTGATGGAATTAAAATAGATAGTATAGATACTAAAATAATAAATGAAATGCAAGAAGTTCGTGAGGTTGTTACTTTGGGTCTTCAAGCGAGACAAAAAGCAGGAATACCAGTAAGACAGCCTTTGGGTGAGCTAGTAGTTACTAATTACAAGCTACCTAAAGAATACGAAGAGATAGTCAAAGATGAATTAAATATAAAAGAGATTAAGATATTAGATGGTGAAGAAAAGAAAGTAGAGATAGATACGGATATCACACCCGAGCTTCGTACAGAGGGTCAGTATAGAGAGCTTGTAAGAGCTATACAAGATATGAGGAAAAAAGCAGGACTTAACCCAAGTGATATTGTAAATATCATAATATCTACCTCTAAAGAAGGAGAAGGTCTAATAAATAAATTTAAGAATGAACTACTAAAAGCAGTAGGGTCAAATGAGATAAAAATAAAAGAGAATAATGGAACTGAGGTCAAGATTGATGATTTAATATTTGTCATAAGTATATAAAATATATTATGGATACAATGTATCAAAAAGAATTAAATTCTTGGAAAAAGATTTGTATTTTAAATCCTCATAATCTTAGTGAAAAGGAAATAAGTGAACTACCTGTCTATTTTGGGACTAGGACTGTCATACTAGTAGATGACGATAAGGTTGTATTAATTAAATCCACGAAATCAAATTATTATGTACTAGTTGGAGGAAGTATAGAAGAAGGGGAGACCATAGAGCAGGGCCTTATACGTGAGTGTAAAGAGGAATCTGGGTATGATATCTCTATTATTTCTCCTCTCGGTTACATAGAACTATGTAAGAAAAAATACAAAAGAATTATTTTTGGATTTTTAGTAAAAGCTGTAGGAGAGCCAACTGAGCTTTTGCTTACGGAGGAAGAAAAAGAATTAGGGCATACAGTATACATCTGTCCTATGGATGAAGCGATAACTCTCTTAAAAAATGATGTAAAAAAAGGCGTTTTTGTTAAAGATAATTTGGCAGCCATCCGCTCTCTTATGTTTTTAGAAGAAGCTGAAAAGTATTTAAAAAAGTGCTAAAATAGGGTTATGGAAAAAATTATAAAAGAAGCTAGAGAACTAGCATATGGTGAAGCTGAAAAGAATGGAACACCTGCTGTACCTATTATTAATTTATCAACAGAAATAGGTAAAAGAATCGCTGGGGAATTAGGTGCAAATATTGAAATAGTTGAAATTGGTACATTGCTTATGGACTGTGTCTTGGGGCAAGCCATAAAAGAAAATCGCCAGAAAGAACACATCCAGATGTCATATGAAAAAACAGATGAATTATTAAAAAAATTTTCAATATTAGAAGAAGATAAAAATAATATAAAGCATTGTGTACTGGAACATCATGGGGTTAAAAAGTTTTATTCTTTAGAGTCAGAAATATGTTGTAATGCAGATTGTTACAGATTTATTTCTGTAAAAGGTATATTTCTTCAAATAAGAAATATGAGGGAAATGCCATTTGAAAAAATAGTTGAAAAATTAGAAGAAAAAGTAAATGAAAAGTGGAATGCTCTAACTTTAGATATTGCAAAAAATGAGTTATCTATTCAGTATGAATTAATAATTAAATTATTAGAAAATTTAAAAGTAAAAAATTAATTATGAAAAAAGTATTTATTGTTCACGGGTTTGTAGGTATACCTAATGGTGGGTGGATTCCTTGGTTAATGGAGGAACTAGCAAAAAATAAAATCTTTGCTTGTGCTTTAGCAATGCCTAATCCAAAAAACCCATCTGTACCAGAATGGATTGAAGAAATTTCTCATGCTGTAAATAATGCACCAGACGATGAAATATATTTGGTAGGGCATAGTTTAGGAGCTACAGCAGTAATGAAATATCTTGAAAGTATTCCAAATGAAAAAAAAGTTTCTGGGGTTGTATTAATTTCAGGACTCATAAGTCCACTTGATCCAGAAAATAGTAAAAGCAATTATCGCGCAATTGATTCATTCGTTGTTCCATCAATTTATTTTGAAAAAGTGAAAAATAAATCAGACAAGTTTATTTTGCTTCATAGTGTGGATGACCCAGCAGTTCCATTTGCACATGCTGAGATAATTTCCAAAGAGTTAAATTGTAAACTCGTTAAGGTAGATAAGTATAAACATTTTTTTATACTTGCAGAACCAATTTGTTATCAAATACCTGAATTACTAAAAATTATTGATGAAATATTAGAATAATGCATCATATTTATCATACACATGGATTTATACTAAGTTCGAAGAATAAAGGGGAAGCAAATAAAATGCTTACTGTTTATACTCGTGAGATGGGTTTGGTAAGGGCAATGGTTCAGGGAGTGAGGCTTCACAAATCAAAACTTCGATTTAGTTTACAAGATTTTTCTTATGTAAATATAGATTTCGTAAGAGGTAAAGATATATGGAGAGTGACATCAGCAAATAGTATCACAAGTTTTCCTTTTGCTAGATCTTCCAGAAGTTCACTACTGTTCATAGCTAGGATATGCAAACTTCTTGAAAGACTTTGTGATGGTGAAGAGTCAAATGAGAAGATATTTGATGATTTTATCCAAGTATTATATCTGATAGATGATTCAAATATATTAGATTCATCAAGAGAAGCCCTTGAGCTTCATCTGGTGTTAAGAATAATGAATTCACTTGGTTATATTGGGGATTCTTTAATGTTGATGGATTATCTGGATGGAAGTATAGACCTCACTCAGACAGAAACTTTACTAAGAGAAAAAAGATCTATTATTTCTCATATAAATAAGGCTTTGAATGAAAGCCAGCTTTAATTTAAATTAAAGCTAAATCACAGGTTAGATAATTTGTTACTTTTAAATAAAATGGTATTATAATAAAATATATGCCTGAGAATGAGAATAAAATTGAAGATATAAAACGTCGTCTTTATGAACCTAAAGATACAGTAACTCATCGCACAAAAGAAAATATAATTCATAATATTGATCATAAGGTAGAACAAAATTGGAAACAAGAAGACGAAAATACTTCTAATAAAATCAGAAAACCAAAAACATCAATTTTTAAAAAGTTTTTTATTTTTTCAATAGTGTTCTTTTTTTTGGCTATTGGGGTAGCATTTTATCTATACTCAAATAATGGTACTTCTGTTTCGAATGAATATATTGATATAACAGTTATAGGTAATGCATTTACAAAGGGAGGAGAAGAATTACCTTTACAGATCGAAGTTACAAATAGGAATAAAGCAAATCTTGAACTTGTAAATTTGATAGTTTCTTTTCCAAATGGGGCAAATAACAATTCTATAGATATCACAAGACTGCCTAGAATTACTATTGGAACTATTAAACCAGGTGAAACAATCACAAAAAACATAAAAGTAGTTTTATATGGTGATGAAAGATCTGATCGTAACATAAAGATTGATCTTGAGTATCATCCTGAAAGTTCAAATGCAATTTTTACAAAAAGTAAAGATTATCCAGTTAATATAAGTTCTGCTCCTCTTTCTTTGTTCGTAGAAGCACCAGATACTGTAACCTCTGATCAGCCAGTAATTGTAACTGTAAAAGCTGTTCTTAATACTTCACTACAAAATAACGGTACGGTAATGCAAGTAAGTTATCCAAATAACTTTATTTATGAAGGTGCTGAGCCAGCACCTACCTTAGGAAATTCTATGTGGAGTTTAGATTCTCTAAGTTTGACTAATCCAGTTTCTGTCGTTATTAAAGGTAGAATAGTAGGATTAGATAATGACCAACAGGTTTTTCATGTTTATGCTGGAACTATAAAAGAAAATGATAAATCCAATATGGATATTGTATATAATTCTTTGTTACACACAATTACTATTACAAAACCATTTCTTGAAGCAAATATTATTGCGAAAGACACTTCTTCGTCTGGTGATATAGTTGAAGTTAAAATATTATGGGTAAATAATTTACCAACTAAAATAACTGATGGGGAAATTTTTGTTAATTTAGGAGGGAATGTTTATGATCGTACATCGGTCAAACCTTCAAAGGGATTTTTTGATTCATTTAATAATCGTATAATTTGGGATAGGAACTATATAGATGAATTATCAAATATTGAACCTGGGCAAAGTGGAGAGGTTGATTTTAGTGTTAGCTCAAAAGAATTATCAGGTATTCAAGATTTAATTAAAGATCCAGAATTAACGTTTGATGTAAGTATAAAAGGACGTCAACCTTCTTTAGGGTCTACATATACTGAAGTAAATAATTTTTCAAAAAAAGTTGTAAAAATATTATCTAATTTTCAAATTGCTGCTTCTGCTTCATATAAGGCGGGTCCTCTTCCTCCAAAAGCTGAGAAAAAAACGGATTATGTTGTTACATGGAGTTTGCTTAATGGAACCAATACGATATCAGAGGCAGTGGCAAGGGCATCTCTTCCTATTTATGTAAATTGGGTTTCTTCTAACTCACAAAGAGAAAATATAACTTATAATGAATCTACTCGTGAAGTTGTTTGGAAAATAGGTACAGTTCGTGCAAATACTGGTGGAAATGTTGACAAAGAAGCTGTATTTACAATTTCACTTTCTCCTTCGCTTTCTCAAGTGGGAAGCACTCCACAGTTAATGAAAGAAATATTTTTATCTGGAACTGATACATTTACAAATACACAAATTAATTTTAAAAATGGATCAATTAATACATTATTATCAGGAGATATAAATTTTAAATCAGGTGATGAACGTGTAGTAGAGTAATTAATAATTTATAAATATACGATTAAGAACTATGGAACAAAAAAATGATGGAAAATTAATGGAGAAGATTATATCACTTTGTAAGAGAAGAGGTTTTGTTTTTGCTTCTTCAGAAATATATGGTGGTATGGCTGGTGTTTATGATTATGGGCACTATGGTGTACTTTTTAAAGACAATATAAAAAAAGAATGGGAAAAAAATATGATACAGATGAGGGAAGATATTGTTGGTCTTGATAGTGCTATATTCATGCATCCAAGGACATGGGTTGCTTCTGGTCACGTGGCAGGATTTAATGATCCACAAGTTGACTGTCATAATTGTAAATCAAGATTTAGAGCTGATCATATACTTGAAGATTTCGGTATTCAAGCCGATAAGGCTGGTATAGAATTTATAAATGATGAATTGAATAAACTTCGTGAATTAAAAAAGCTTGTATGTCAGAACTGTGGTAAGGCTGAATTAGGAGAAGCTAGAGTATTCTCAATGATGGTTAAATCAAATTTTGGTTCACCGATTGATTCACTTACTGAAGAAAATGTAGCTTATCTAAGACCAGAGACTTGTGGTGGTATATATCTAGAATATAAGAATACACTTGATAGTCTTCATTCTAAACTACCATTCGGTATTGCTCAAGTTGGTAAAGTATTTAGGAATGAAATTGCAGCTAGGCAGTTTATCTTTCGTACTCGTGAATTTGAACAAATGGAAATGCAGTATTTTCATGATCCATTAGATACAGTTTCTATTTTTGAAAATTGGAAACAGACAAGATATGACTGGTATCTTTTATATGGAATTCCTGATGATAAATTACGTTTTTATAAGCATGAGAAGTTGGCTCATTATGCTACTGATGCTTATGATGTCGAGTATGATTTTGAGTCGATGGGTGGCTTTAAAGAAGTAGAAGGTATACACGCAAGGGGAAACTGGGATTTGTCTCAACATAGCAAGTTCTCAGGTATTGCTCTTGACTACTACGATGAAGAAAAGAAGAAAAGATTTACTCCACATATAGTAGAAACTTCTGTAGGTTTAGCTAGACTTTTCTTAATGTTTATTGATAATGCTTATACAGAAATACTTTCAGAAGAAGGTGAGACTCGTGTATTCTTGAAACTAGATCCAAGATTAGCTCCTATCAAGGTTGCTATCTTTCCACTACTTAAGAACAAGCCTGAGCTTGTATCAACTGCGCATAATTTGTATTTAAAGATTAGAAGTGAGTTTATGTGTGAGTTTGATGATAATGGTAACATAGGTAAGAGGTATAGAAGACAGGATGAGATAGGAACTCCATGGTGTGTGGTTGTAGACTTTGATACACTCGAAGATAATTCTGTAACTATCCGTGATCGTGATACTGGTCTTCAAGAAAGAATTCAAAAAGAAGATATAGTCGCTTACATAAAAGAGAGGATGAAATAAAAATAAAATTATAAAAATCCCTTAGATAAATACTAGGGAACTTTTGGAATTTTATAATACTTTAATAATATGCTAAAATGGTTTTATGATAAAAGCAAAAAAGAAAGTATTTAAAAGTGGTTTAAGGGTGGTAACAATACCTATGAAAGATAATCCTACTGTGACAGTGCTAGTACTTGTAGGTACAGGAAGTGACTATGAACCAAAGGAAATTAATGGCATTTCTCACTTTTTAGAGCATATGTGTTTTAAAGGAACTATAAAACGTCCCACTTCTAAGGATATTTCACATGAGCTTGATTCACTAGGGTGTCAGTATAATGCTTTCACTGGATCTGAATATACTGGCTACTATGCTAAGGGTGATTCAAAGAATTTTAAACAAATGTTTGATGTTGTAACTGATATATATTTAAATTCAACATTTCCAGAGATGGATATGCAAAAAGAAAAAGGGGTAATAATAGAAGAGATAAATATGTATGAAGATATGCCAGCAAGTGATGTGCAGGATCTTTTCACAAAAGTTTTATATGGTGATCAGCCAGCAGGAAGAAGCACTTTGGGTACAAAAGAAAATATCAACAATATGATCCGTGATAATTTTGTAAATTATAAAAAGATTCACTATGTGGCAGAAAATACTGTGGTAATAGTAGCTGGTAATGTAACGAATGAAGAAGTATACAAAGAAATTGCCAAATCATTTAAAGATGTACCGATAAACAAAACTGGTAAAAAGTCTAAAACAAAAGACGAACAACAAAATGCAAAAGTTTTAGTAAAATTTAAAGAGACAGATCAGACACACTTTGTACTTGGAGTAAGAACATTCTCAGTTTTTGATAAAAGGAATACTATATTATCACTTTTATCTGGAGTATTAGGAGCAGGGATGAGTTCAAGACTTTTCTCAAAACTTAGGGAAGAGCTTGGAGTTGCTTACTATGTGCGTGCTTATAATAATCCTTCACTTGATCATGGATCATTTCAGATATCGGCAGGTGTGAATAATACTAGAACAGAAGAAGTGATAAAAGAAATAATTAAAGAATGTAATTTATTAATAAATGAGAAAGTTAGTGAAAACGAATTAGAAAAAGTTAAATCACTTATAATAGGGAATATGAAGATGTCCCTTGAAGCGACAGATGATATAGCGAATTTCTATGGTGGTCAAGAATTAATAAAAAAAGAAATTAAAAGCTTAGAAGAAAAAATTAAGGAAATAAAAAAGGTAACAACAGTAGATATCCAAAAGATGGCTAAAGTTATTTTCAAAACTAAGAATCTAAATCTAGCAATTATTGGTCCATTTAAAGAACAAACTTTATTTGAAAATATACTTAAGTTTTAGTAAAAGTTTATATTTCATGGTAAAATCATAATATGAAAGAAAATGATAAAAATGTATGTATATCTATATCGAATGATTCTATAATCCGATTTATTCTAATTGGTATTGTTTTTTATGCAATTTTTAAATTAACAAACTTAATACTTATTGTCCTTACTTCTATCGTTATAGCTTCTTTTGTGGTTTATGCTGTCAGCAAGATGAATAGATTTATTAAGAATAGACTAGCTTCAATATTACTTATATATATCATTAGTATTGGTATTATTGTAGGATTGTTGTCAGTATTTATACCTACATTTATTACTGAAATGTCTGACTTGGTAGGTCAATTAGGTAAATATATTCCAAATTCAAGCATATTAAATGGTTTTCAGACAGACACAATATCAGGTGCAAAAACAGTAGTTTCTACTATTGCCCATAATGCATCATTGGGAGATGTTATAAAAAGTATACAGAGTCTTGTTGGTAGTCTTTCTGGTGGATTTATTAATATATTTGGTTCAACCTTTGGCGGAATAGTTAATTTATTATTGATATTCATTATTTCATTCTATCTTTCAATAACGGAAAAAGGTATAGAGAATTTCTTAAGAATTGTCACTCCAGATAAGAATGAAGAATACCTTATTAACCTTTGGTTAAGAACTGAGAAAAAGATTGGTTTGTGGATGCAAGGTCAAATGCTTATGAGTGTGATAGTAGGAGTTCTTGCTTATTTAGGTTTGACGATAATAGGAGTTAACTACTCTCTTGTATTAGCTTTGATTGTCATTGTTGCAGAGCTTGTTCCTTTTGGTTTGGTAATCGCTACTATACCCGCATTATTATTTGCATATTTAGATGGTGGAGTTGCTTTGACTGCTATAACTTTTGGATTCTATTTAATTCTAGGACAATTTGAAACTTATCTTATATATCCATTAATAGTAAAAAAGGCGACAGGTATCTCACCTTTGGTTGTTATCCTTTCTGTATTAATTGGAGCAGAACTTGCTGGTATTTGGGGAGTATTCTTGGCTGTCCCTATCGCTGTATGTTTACTTGAATTTTTTGATGATTTAGAAAAGAAGAAAATAGAAGCTCGAAATAATTAACTCTATGAATAAAACATTTTTTCACAACAAGCGAGGATCGAATAGCCAAGTAGACTTGGATATGTCGTCCGAATCGAAGTTGGGACAAAACGGTACTCCGTTTTATCTTACAACAACTTTGCCGTACGTGAACGCACCACTACACATGGGGCATGCATTAGAGTTCGTACGTGCAGATACAATAGCTCGATATAAGAAATTACTTGGTTTTGATGTTTATTTTAATACTGGGACAGATGAGCACGGTATGAAGATTTATGAGAAAGCTAAAGAGAGTGGCTTGGATATTCAAGATTTTGTGGACCAAGGTTTTGAAACTTTTAAAAATCAGCTAAAGATGTTTGGGGTTTTAGAAGACGTCCACTTCATTCGTACTACAGATACGAATCATATAAAATCTGCTCAAGAATTCTGGAAGAGGGTAGAGAGTAATGGTTTTATTTATAAGAAAACCTATGAGGCTAAATATTGTATGGGTTGTGAAAGTGAAAAAACAGATTCAGAACTTGTAAATGGTGAGTGTCCATTTCATACTGGACAAGAACTTAAACTTATAAATGAAGAGAATTATTTCTTTAAATATTCTTCATTTGGAGATAAACTTTTGAAATTATATTCTGATAATCCAAATTTTGTTATTCCAGATTTTAGACTGAATGAAGTAAAGAATTTTGTAAATAGTGGTCTTCAAGATTTTTCAATTTCTCGCTTGAAAGAAAAAATGCCATGGGGTATACCAGTACCTGGGGATGATGCTCAAGTAATGTATGTATGGTTTGATGCACTCACAAATTATATTTCAACTTTAGGGTGGCCTACCTCATATACTGATTCGACGGACAAGCCGGAAGATAAAGATAATTTTGAAAAGTATTGGATAAATGGCAATCCTACTCAGTATTGTGGAAAAGATAATACTCGTTTTCAAGCTGCTATGTGGCAGGCAATGCTTATGGCTGCAGGTGTACCTAACTCTCATCAGATAATTGTGAATGGATTTATAACAGGTGAAGGTGGTATTCGTATGTCGAAGTCTCTTGGCAATGGAGTTGATCCTAAAGAAATTGTAGATGAGTACGGTACTGATGCTTTAAGATACTTTCTCCTTCGTGAAGTAAGTAGTTTTGAAGATAGTCCTTTTACTATTGAACGATTTAAGGATTCATATAATTCAGGATTAGCAAATGGATTAGGGAATTTAACTTCAAGAATATTAACTTTATCTGAAAAATATTTAAATGGAAATTTTAATTTAGAAGAGCAAAAAATTCCTGAAGAATTTTTTGCATATTTGGAAAGTTTTGATATTCAAAAAGCTACTTCGTATATATGGGAGAAAATAGGTGAGCTAGATAAAAGGATTCAAGAGACTGAGCCATTTAAAGTAGTAAAAGTTGATTTAGAAAAAGGGAAAGAATTAATTAAGGAAAATGTTATTAACTTATATATTATTTCTAAAATGCTTATTCCTATCCTTCCAGAAACATCTAAAAAAATTCAAAGTTTAATTAAAGAAAATAAAAAACCAGAAATTTCTTTATTTTTACGTAAATAATATGCCTAAATATATAGACATACACGCACATACGAATTTTAAAGCTTTTGAAGAAGATCGAGATCAAGTTATTTCTCGTGCACTTGAGAATGATACATGGATTATAAATATAGGAACTCAGTATGATACGTCTAAAAAAGCAGTTCATATGACTAACGAATATGGAGAAGGTGTATATGCAACAATAGGACTTCATCCAATTCATACTTCTGCTTCTTATCATGATGAAAATGAGTTAGGTGAGGATGGTAAAGAATTTACTTCAAGAGGAGAAGTTTTTGATAAAGAGAAATATAAAGAGTTAGCATCACAAGGTAAGGTAGTAGCGATAGGTGAGTGTGGCCTTGATTATTATCACTTGGAAGAAGATAGTATTGAAAAACAAAAATCCGCATTTATATCACAGATAGAACTTGCGAATGAACTTGGTTTACCTTTAATGCTCCATGTTAGGAATAACAATACAGATAAAACTCACAATGCATATTTTGATGTTTATGAATTAATTAAAAAATATTCAAAAACTAATGAAGTCGGACTTCCTTATATCAGGGGGGTATCACATTTTTTTGCAGGAAGCGTAGAGGATATGAAAAGATTTATGGAGATAGGTGTATACATATCTTTTGCTGGTCCTATTACTTATAAGCCAAACTTACTTATTTGTGATTATGAAACTGTAATAAAAGAGACACCTATAGATATGATACTTGCTGATACAGATAGTCCTTACGTGGCCCCAGTGCCTCATAGAGGTACTAGGAATGAGCCTTTGTATGTAAAGGATATAGTAAACAAAATTGCTCAAATTAAAGGTTTAGATGAAGATGAGGTGGCAAGACAGATAGTTATTAATGCAAAAAAGTTATTTAAAATATAATTTTTTAGGCATAATCTTTAGGAACTAAATTTTTTTGACTTTTCTATACTTTTCTGTTAGTATAACTCTACATTTCGTTTGTCCTAGTCTTATAACTAGTACACATTGGTCCATAATGAAATGACCGTAAGTGTTAAAGCTGAAGGTATTAAAATTAATAGTTAAAGTTTTTAAGAGAGTAATTCCATTTGAAATTATATATAATTATAATTTATTAAAGTGACTATTTTATAGTCGTTTTACTCTTTAAAAATATATTACATATGGCAAAAGCAAGAGTGGTAGTAGAAAGTACAGAGGATATAGAGAATTCAGATTCTAAATCTTCTATCTATGAGGTTGGTTATATAATGGTTCCAAGTATTCCAGAAGAAAATCTTGGAGGTGAAGTTTCTAGTTTTAAGGATTCATTATCAGATATGGGTGCAACATTTATATCTGATGAATATCCAAAAATGATCGAATTAGCATATGAAATGTCTCGTTCTGTTGCAAACAAAAGACAGAAGTTTACATATGGTTACTTTGGTTGGGTAAAGTTTGAATGTAATACTAAAAATGGAAAGGCGATAAAGGAGTCTTTAGATAAGAATGAAAAGCTTGTTCGTTATCTAATGATTAAGACTGTTCGTGAAAGTACTATGTCTACAAAACGTGCATATGGTAACAATAAGGACGGTTTCAAGCGTCGTGCAACAGTAAGAACAGAAGAGACATTACCTATAAATGAAGAGACTATAGATAAAGAAATTGAAGCACTTGTGGTATAATTAATTTATTATAAGTTAACAATTTAAAACTAATTTATGTATTTAAACAAAGCAATTCTAATAGGGAATCTAACTCGTGATCCAGAATTAAAAGCGATTGCATCTGGGAATAAGGTTTGTACTTTTAGTATAGCTACTAATCGTACTTATAAAGATTCAAATGGTGTAAAACAAGAAAAGACTGATTATCATAACATTGTAGTATGGGGAAAAACAGCAGAGAATGTAGCTACTTATATGAAAAAAGGAAGTCAAATTCTTGTAGAGGGTAGAATGGAGACTCGTAGTTGGGATGATGCAGCAACAAATACAAAAAAGTATCGAACAGAAATCATTGCAGATACAGTTCAATTCGGCTCAAAAAATACAACAGGGCAAGGTTATCAAGCACCAGCAAATCAATCATCATCTTCTAAAAAAGAAGAAGAAATAGATACAATTGAGTATCCCGAGGAGCAAATAAATGCAGAAGATATACCATTTTAAAACAATTAAGAATTAGGAATTAACAATTAAGAATTAAAAACAATGAAACAAGATTATTTTTCATCAAACAATATTAAGCATATAGATTATAAAGATCTAGAATTGCTTCGCCGTTTTTTGACACCGAGTGCTCGTATGCAGTCTCGTCGTCGTACAGATGTGACTTCTAAGAATCAAAGAAAACTAGCTATTGCTATCAAAAGAGCTCGTTTTATGGGGTTATTACCTTATATAGCAAAGTAAAAATATTGAAATATAATAAAAATACTAACCTTACAGTTAGTATTTTTATTATTGTTATTATTATATATTTGTGGTATAAAGTGTATCTATTAGTTAAATAGTATCATTTTGTTATATTTATATTATTATTTTAACAATAATCTTTATAACATAATAATATTAAATTATATGAAAAAAATATTATTGGGTTTATTTGTTTTGAGCTCATTCGTGAGTATTTCGTCTCAAGTATATGCATCAGAGTATATTTATAATAATGATACTACTTATACATCAGACTTAACACCTCGTATCTCTTATTGGCAAGGTAAAGTTAATCAACATGTAGATATCGCAACAGGTACATGGCAGACAGATGCAGATGGTACTTCAGGAGGGGAACTAGATAAACTTACATATTGTAAGAAATTCTATCCAAATACTACAAGTATATCTGAATACAAGACTGAAACTATTAATACATGGAAAGATAGAGGAAATTATAGTAACTTTGTAGGTGATAGTAAAATGTCATATAAATGTATTGAAGGTATAAATAATACTGCTCCTTCAATTACAGTTTTGTCACCAAATGGAGAAGAAGTATATCAAGCAGGACAACAAATAACTATTAGATGGAAGACTGAGAATACAGTACCTGGAAATTTTGTTCATATTGGTTATTATTCTTCTTTATTAAATATGCTTAATCCAATTAATGAATATACACCAAATGATGGTGAAGAAACAATAACAGTTCCTTCAGAGGGTGGTCAAGGTATGCTACCACTTGCTTCAGGAAATTATTATAAAATTAGACTTTCAATAAATGGGAATCCAAGTTTAAGTGATCAATCTGATAATTATTTTACTATAAACAATTTTTCAGTTAACGTACCTGTTGGTTGTACTTCTACATTAAGATACAGTCCACTTACTGGTGTGTTTTGTGGATCAAATAATGTTATAGAAGCTAATACATGTTTGTCTGGTCAAAATTTTAATTCATCAACAGGCCAATTATGTACAACTCCTTCAATAACTGTTTTGACACCTAACGGAAGGGATACATATGAAGCCGGTCAACAAATTAATGTGACTTGGAATAGTACTGGAATTCCTGCAAGTAATAGTAATATTGATATTATTTTACACGGCTATAATTCAAATGGTGTAATAACTTGGAGTAAGGAACTTTCTTCATTTACAATTAATGATGGGCAAGAAAGAATAGTGTTACCTACAAATCTTGGGGGAATACCTTTTGGCAAAAATTTTGTTATATCTGTAGGTACTGATAGTACAAACAATCCTTCACCAGTTTATGATTATTCAGATAGCACTTTCTCCATCAATTCTCCTATCGTAGTATCCCTAGATAAAACTCCCCGTATTTCATTCTGGCCTGGAAAAGTAAATCAACACATAGATGTTAATACAGGTAATTGGTTAACTGACTCAGACGGAGTATCAGGAGGTCATTCAAGTAAACTATTCTCAAATGATTATGGAGATAGACCTTTAGAATATTGTAAAAAGTTTTATCCTAAATCAGTAAGTGTATCAGAATACAAACTAGAAACTATTAATACATGGAAAGATGCAGGAAATTATGGTAATTATGTAGGTGCAAATAAAATGTCTTATAAATGCGTAGAGGGAACAGATACTATTGATCTTTCAAGTAATCCAGTTATAACTGGTGTATCAGGTCCTCAATCCTTAAATGTAAATCAAATAGGTACTTGGACAGTAAGTGCTAAAGATACAATAGGAAGAAATCTTTCATACTCAGTATATTGGGGAGATGAAAATTATACTTCTACATCTCAAGCTCAACAATTAATTACAAATAAATCACAATCAGCTACTTTTACTCATAGCTATTCAAAAACAGGTAATTATACACCTATATTCACTGTTACAGGTGAAAATACTATTAGGTGTGTTATGGCTCCATGTTCATCAAATGCAGGTAGTGCAAAAACAAGTATAAATTTGGTAGTTAATAATACATTAATTGATAATGGTTGTTTAAATGGGGCAGTTTATAGTTCGATAACAGGGGCAGCTTGTAAAAATACACAAGATCCTTCACTTACAATTATATCCCCGATTGGAGGAGAAGTATATCAAGCAGGACAGCAGATTACTGTTAATTGGAAGAGTCAAAATGCTCCCATAGGTCAACATATAGGTATATCTCTTGAGCATTTACAGTCAGATCATCAAACTCAGGCCCCATCTGATGCAAATGGTAGTCAGGTTGTCACTCTTGTTGATGATATATATGGTAGTGTATTAGTTAGTGATGGAAGTACTGTAGTTACACTTCCAAATTATACTCAGACAATAGGTAGTAATTATTACAGAATAAATGCATGGTGGTGGGATACAAAAACATTGTCAGGAGGTTCTGATACATATGGTAATTATATTATTATAAAACCGTATACATTAAATAATGATAGTTGTTCAAATGGATCAGTCTATAGTTCAATAACAGGACAGAAATGTCAAATCAGTACAATTATTAAAGATGGAGGTTGTAATGGTTCAAGATATAGTACTGTAACTGGAAAGTATTGTGCAAATTACTCAGGTTATGACTCTGAAAATCCAGGTAATGGTAGAAATTTTGAAAATAACTTCACTTCTATTCATCGTACACTTAAACACGGTATAATAGGTGATGATGTAAAGGCCTTACAAGAGTACTTAGGTATAAATAATGATGGTGTATATGGACGTGGAACTATATTAAAAGTTAAAGAATGGCAAATAAATAATGGTATATATGCTGATGGTATATTTGGACAAGCAAGTCGAAATAAATGGAATAAATAGTATTGACAGCTAGTATAGATATATGTTATTATGTGAACAATTATTAATATTGTTAAAATTTATAGTGTATAATTATATTGTAAAGGAATTATTATAAGCTGGTTTATTATTAATTTTAATTAAAAAATTTATTATGAAAAAATTATTACTCGGTATATTTATTTTCGCATCTTTAATTGTTAGTACTCCTAAGGTACATGCAGTTTGGGTAAGTGATTCAATAATGAAAGAGATATTAGAATTTAGGGCAAGTCTAGGAGCTACAGCATTTGATGCATATCCATCTAGATTTTATGGTTATGGTAAAGTATCAGATTCTTATGATACAGCAGGTACTGTAAGTACTAATACTAATACTAATACTGTTTCAAACTCTGGTTATGGATCAAGTTATGGTTCTGGATATGGAAGTGGATATTCTACAGTAGTTACTCCCGTGGTTGTACAAAGTACACCTGTTTTAGTAGATGATTCATCTTTTTCTAATTATTCCGGAACAGATAGATTAACTCCAAGAGTTATGTTTTCTGTTGGAAAATATGATCAACACTTTGATCTTGAATCTAAATCATGGAAAACAGATCCAAAAGATTCTTTAGATGGATATGTAAATAAACTAGATTACTGTAAAAAATGGTATCCAGATACTGAAAGTGTTAGAGTTTATAAACAAGAAAGTATTAATACATGGAAATATTCATATAAAACTGATAAAAAAGATTCTGTAAAGAGTATGTCTTATGAATGTTTAAAAGGAATGAATAATAATAAAAAAAATGATAAGAATAATAATAAAACGAATACTTTAACTCTTACATATCCTAAATCAGGAGATACATTAAATGCGGGTGATGTTATTAATGTACTTTGGAAGAGTGGTATGCCAGAATATGCTAACTTAACTATAGTAATTAGATCAAATGGTAATATAATCAATAGAGTTGATACTTTGAATGATGGTAATGAAATTGTAAAAATACCAGTTAATACACCTGCTGGTCAGTATGATGTGGAAGTATCAAATGGAAGTATTGTAAATCCTATTGTTTATGCAAATCTTAAGTTTTATATAAAAACAAAGATAATTATTGGTGATATAAATAACTCCCCATATGTCATTACAAATCCTTCAAATATGAGTGATTTGTTTGCTGGAAAAATTTCCAATAATGGTCAAAAAAATATTAATGATATATTTAGTTTTCACGGATCAAATGCATGGTTTGAATACAGTAAAAATTCTGATTTATCAGATTCATTAAAAGCTACAGTATCACAATCAGCTATTAGCATGTCTGGAGATTTTACTAGAGAGTACTCTGATTTAAAATTATCTCCAGATACTAAGTATTATTATAGAGCTTGTGCTGCATCAGTATTAGGAACAAAGGGATTAGGTACAAAATCTTCACCATTTTGCGGAAGTATCGTGTCTTTTGTAACACCTAAGGCATCCGGAGATAGTTCAGTTGTAACAATTACTTATTCTGCAAATACAGGCGGAACTATTACAGGAACTAAAGTGCAAAATATTACTAGTGGTGGAAATGGTACAACAGTTACAGCAGTGCCAAACACTGGATATACATTTTCAAGTTGGGATGATGGTTTAAAAACAGCAACTAGAACAGATAAGAACGTAACTGCAAGTAAAACTATAATAGCATCGTTTACTGCTGCTGTTGGAACAGTACCTTCTCCAACTAATCTAGCTTATACTTGTAATGCAACAAATACTCTTGTTACTTTGACTTGGACTGCTCCATCTGGATACACTAAATTCTTAACTAGAGCATCAAAAGATACATTTGAAAGTAACGATACTGTTCTCTATGATAATAATGTAATAGCAGCTACAGATAGTTTCGAAGTATTACCAAACACTACTTATTATGCTTGGGTGCATACTGCAGGGAATAATAGTGATTTTCTTACCACTGGTAATTTTAGTGAAAAAGCTATGGTTAAGGTTAATTGTATAACTACTTCCTTAATTCCAACTCTTTCATCCCCAACAGCAACAAACATAACTCAAACATCTGCAACACTTGGTGCAACTTTAGTTGCAGTAGGAACCTTAAGCACTGTAAATAAAAATGGAATTATCTATTATGGAACAATACCAAATGCCAAACCTACACTAACTAGTTTGGCAAGAAATACGCTCACACCTATTTCATTAGGTGCTTATACTATTAATGTAGATGGTCTAACTTGTGGTACAAAATATTATTACTATGGGGCTTATTCAGGTTCAAATTTGATTTCAGAACAAGGATATTCTCCTGAAGGATCATTTACCACATTGGCATGTACTGTAAATACAACTCCATCAATTACAATTATTTCTCCTAATGGGGGGGAAACTTATCAAGCAGGACAGAAAATAACCGTAAAATGGAAAACAAATAGTGTTCCTATTAATGCTGAATCGGCTCCATATTCAGATGGAGCAAATACTTATATTGATATTAAATTGTTAGATGCAGTTACTAATTATGATTATGGTTTAAATATTCGATCAGATAATGATGGAGAAGAAACAATTACATTACCTGCAATAAATATTATTTCTGGAAAAAACTTTAAAATTAAATTATCTGTATTTGCTTATGCATCAAATACTTCATCCTCAAAGACATTATTTGAAGATTCGAGTGATAATTTTTTTACTATTAATTCATTAGTCGATGTAAATAGTGTTCCAGTAATGGTAAATAATCCTGATAATCCCACTTCACTAAAAGTGAATGAATTAGGCACTTTTACTTTTAAAGCAACAGATTTAAATAATGATAAATTAGCATATAATATAAAATGGGGGGATGGTACAAGTATTACATCATATTGTGATTCAATTGGACCATATGTTATTACTCATGCATGGTCTAAACCTGGCACTTATAATATAAATGTTGAAGTTGGTGATCACATTAGTTGGTCCCCAGCAATGATTTATGCTACTGTTAAAGTAAATTAATATTTTATTATTTTATGTTAAATAAAAAAACCATTAAATATATTTAATGGTTTTTTTATTATTATTATTATATATTATTTATCTTAGTTGTAGTGATATAAGTAGTGTCTCTAATTCTTCACCTTTAATTTCTCGGTATTCTCCTTCATTTAATTTTCCTAATTCTATATTCATCACTCTTATACGTTTTAGATTTACTACTTTGTGATGCAGTGCCTCACACATACGCCTTATTTGGCGTTTTTTGCCCTCTGTAAGTACGATATTAAAGGTATCTTTGGATTTACTCGTATTACGCCAAACTTTGCATTTTTTACTTATAAATTTATCAAAATGGACACCATTGCTCATAAGATCTATGAATTTATCTGAAAAGTTTGGTTCTACTTTTACAACATACTCTTTTTCGTGAACATATTTAGGCGACAGTAGTCTGTCTGTTATACGTCCATCATTCGTCATGATAATCAAACCATGTGAATCTTTATCGAGTCTACCGATAGGGAAGACTATTTCTTTAAATTTTGTAACCTTTAGTATATCTTTTGTTTTAATATCTGGATTTGTAGAAATACCTACCATTTTATTATATGCATAATATACATAATTTTTCTTAGGAATATTTTCACTAACTGTTACATCTCCATCTCTATATACTTGGTCTCCTAGAACAGCTTTTCTGCCATTAATATAAACAAAACCTTTTTTAATAAGTTCATCTGCTCCTTTTCTTGTTGCAAAATTATTTATAGCTAAATACTTGTTTATTCTAATTGGATATTCCATATTGATTTAATATTATTTATAATGTTTGTATTTCTAAACTTTCATCAATAGGGGAGTGGTTATGTCTTAATTTGGGAATATAATAAAGTGCACTTAGTATGATAATTCCTAATATTGCAAATATAAATTTTAATGGTAAGAAAAGTAATATAACTGTACCTATTAATGGAGCAAAGATATAAGCTACTGGAGTCATATCTCTAAATACACTTAATAAGTAAGTATCTTCTTCTTTAATGTGAGTAAAGAAATATACTTCAGAAGTTGTTTCTGTAATACTTGCACCCATTCTTGTCATAAAGAGGACTAGAGCCCATAATGCGATGCTATCGGTAGTAATAAAAGACATAGAGAATGTAGCTACGCTCATTATGATGATACCTATATATAGTAGAGTCCTTTTTTTGAAGTGGTATTTATCAATAAGTATACCAATAGGTAATCCAAATATGATGAATGGGGTAAGCATTATGGTAAAGATAACACCTATATCATCCCACCCAAGACCAATATGATTATGAAGATAGATAGATGTATATACTACCATTAATGCAAAAAAGAATTGCAAAATAAAGTTTATCATTGTTATTGCAAGCATATGGTGATTTGTTTTCAAATAATTATATGTTGCCATAAATGGAGTTTTTATATATTGCTTATCATTGAAAGTTCTTATAGAGAAGAATAATCCTATTGTCATAACTATCGTGGCTATGAAAGATAGTATATATATAGATATATATCCACCTTCTTTTTCTATTAAGAAAGCAGTGATAAGGGGGCAGAGCATCCAAGCTACATTTATGACTGTTAGGTATAATCCACGTATTTTTCCAATAGTTTTAGGATCACCAAAATGTTCTATAAATATATCTATAGAGAATATTATGAGTGTGTTTGTGGCAGTTAATGTTACGAATGAAGTTCCTATAACATAAGGGTCTTTTGAGACAATCATTCCAACCAAAGATATCATATTTACTATAAGTGACCATAATATGAATTTTCTATTTCCAAAGTGTTTTAAAAGATTTACGCTTTTAGATAAAAGAAGTAGTGTTACCAACGATGAAATTGTAAATAAAATACCGACATACTTTTCAGATATTATCTTTAGTAAAAATGTAGAGTTTATATATGCTGAAAGTGCTATATGTAAACTAAACAAGAATGATAAAACATACATTCGATTTATTTTATTCATTTTATATTTTTTATTGTTAAATATTTAATAATACTGGTATCACCAAAGGTCTTTTTGCTGTTTTTTGGTATAAGAATTTTGATATATTATCTCCTAAGTTAGTTTTAATATTATCAAAATTTATAGGATTTATTCCTACAGTACCGTCTTCAATAGTTTTTTTAATTATAATTCTTACTTGATGAAGTAATTCTTGGTTTTCTTTCAAATATATAAATCCACGAGATATTATATCTGGAGATTTTCTTAGTCTTCCGGTGGATGAGTCGATTGTAGCTATAAGTACAAACATACCGTCCTGTGCAAGCATTACTCTATCTCTTATAACAACATCTTGTTCATCTCCTACAGAAAAACCATCTACCATCATAGGACCTGAAGGAGCTTTTTCTTTTCTAGTAATAATTTTTGTGCCATTGTCTATTATTTCAATTATAGATCCATTATCAGGTACGATGATGTTATCGATTGACATACCAAGAGACATTGCTATTTCTCTATGTTTTACTAACATTGAATGCCAACCATGTATAGGTATAAAGAATTTAGGATGAGTCTTCTTATGTAGCCATTTAATATCTTCTTGATCACCATGTCCAGTAGCATGGACTGTTACTTCATTAGTTCTGTAACTTATTATACGAACACCATGACGAGTGAGATTATCTTTAAGATGTTGTACCGCTATTTCATTACCTGGAACAATAGAAGAAGATAATATTATTGTATCTCCATTCCGAATTACAAATTTTTTATGTGTTTTATTAGCTGCACGATTTAATGCAGAGAATTCTTCACCTTGAGCTCCAGTCATCATAATAAGTATTTTATTGGGAGGATAATTATCTATATCTTCGATATTTATTATGGTCCCTTTTTTGGGTGTAAATATTCCAGCTTGTTCACATATCTCCATATTTGTTTTAAGAGACCTACCATCTAGAATTACTTTTTTTCCTAATGATTCGGCTATTTCAACAATTTTCATTAAACGTGTAATAGATGAAGCAAAAGCAGAAATAATAATTCGGCCTGTTCCTTGTTTTATGAGCTTGTCTAACCCTTCATGGACACGAACTTCAGGAAGTGAAAATCCTTCATTTTCTATATTTGTAGAGTCTGTCATAAGAAGTAGTACTTTTTCCTTGTCGAAAAAAGCATATTCTTTTTCTTCTTCATCACTGACGATGCCATCTATTTGATCTAGTTTATAGTCTCCTGGTGTTACAATTGACCCATAAGGAGTTTCAATTACTATACCCATAGAATCAGGCATAGTATGGGTAACTCCAAAAAATCTTATGCGAATATTTCCTGCATATATAATAGAATCTTTTTCTACTATGTGAGCATTCAAAGCTGGTAGGTGAGGGAATTCTTCTTGTCGTTTCTTCATTACAAGGATTGAAAGATTCCTAGAATATATTGGTGGATTACCAATACGGCTCATAACAAGTGGGATACCACCTATATGATCTAAATGACCGTGAGTTACAAGCATAGCTCTTATTTTATCTTTTCTTTCTTCTAGATAGGTAGTATTAGGTATTATATAATCTATACCTGGAGTATCTTCTGTTTTAAATTGCATGCCAGCGTCAATAACTATGATATCATTCCCTATTTCAATAGCTGTCATATTTTTACCTATTTCTTCGACTCCACCAAGTGGGATAATACGTATTACACCTTCTTCTGGAGGTGGAATAAGATTTGTTTTATTTTTTCTTACTATAGTAGTGTTTTCTTTTGGGGGAGTGGGAGTTTTTATATGAGCTCTTTTTCCTCCTTTTGAATTGCCATATTGGTAACTTCCACGACTTGTAGATCTGTTTAAATTTGTATTTATATCATTTTTGGGTTTTATTTTATTTTCATTTACTACCCTAGAATAATTATTATTAATTTTTGGTACTCCAGGCTTATGTATTACCCTTATTGTATTTGGTTTACGAAATTGAAAATTATTATTTTTATTTCCCGAATTTCTTTCTATTTTTGATTTTTCATTCATGTGTTTTTTGTTTTCGTTTTTAGCGAATCTTTATTTAGTAAATATTTTCCATACATGATCTTTGTTTGCATACCATTTATATATAGATGCAAATCTATCTGTTGGATTTATTAATGTGTTAATATCTATGTTGTTTAATTCTTTGGATGTAATGTATAAATATTTAGGTGAGTAAATTAATAAAGCAGGAAGGTCTTTATTAAATTCTTCAACAAAATTTTTATATTTATTATTTCTGTCTTCTTGTGATATAGTTTTTTGAGCGTCATCTAAAATTTTATCTATTTTAATACTATTATACATAGAAATATTTAATCCAGGATCTTTTCTTTGCGAAGAATGCCAAAAAGAAAATAAGTCAGATTCGTGATTTATAATCTGTCCGAAGAATAGTGCTTCATACTCTCGATTCTTAATTATTTGATTAAGTGATCCCATTTCATATACTTTTGCAATGTTTACTTTTATTCCTATGGTTTCTAACTGTGTTTTTATTATTTGAGTAACATTTCTAAGCTCTGGTGTATCACCAGTAGTAAGTGAAAATTCAAGTTTCAATAAAGGCCCATTATTTACTTTAATAGTTTCATTTACTGTTTTTTTACCAATTTTTTTTGTTTTAATTATTGTACTAGTACCACCTTTCTCTCTTATTCCATCACTCCCTGGTTTCCACCCACTTTTATCTAATAATTTATTTGCCATATCAATATTGAAAGATTCTACTTTGTTATGATCCTTGAATATTGTTTGAGGAATTGGACTTTCTGTAACTGTGCCGTAGCCATAAAGAACTTTATCTATAATTTCTTGTTTATTTAGTGCGTAATTAATTGCTTTCAGTACATTTTGATCAGCAAAAATTTTATTGTTCGTACTATTATAAAATATTCCAAATATTCTTGGGAGAGTTGTAGTGTGAATTGTAAAATTTAGATTATTAAAATTTTCAGTATTTTTTGGGTTTATGTTTCCTGCTTGGTTTATCGATCCTGAAAGTAATTCTCTTATTAAATCTTTTTCATTAGAAAAAGATTTAATTGTTAATTTTTTAATATTTGGATTACCAAGTATAAATCCTGAAAATTTTTTTAAATTATATTGTTGAGGTATACCGTCCTTATTTTTTAATACAGAATTAATTTTATATGGACCAGTACCTACTGCTTTTATGTTAAATGATGATATATTAAATTCTTTATCTGTAACATCTTTCCATATGTGTGAGGGAAGAATACCAATAGTTGTATTATCCATAAATGATATATAAGGTTTATTTAATGTAAATACGACAGTATAGTTGTCTTTTTTCGTTGTAGTAACCTGACCCCATCCTGTTCTTGGACTTTTTATTAATGGATCTTTTATTTTTTCAATCGTAAATATTATATCATCAGCAGTAAGAGGGGATCCATCATGAAATTTAATATTCTTCTTGATTATAAAAGTATATATTAGACCATCAGGAGATATTGTATATGATTCGGCAATATCAGGAATAAAAGAACCATCTGGTTGTCTCCTCATTAAGCCACTATATACAAGTGAAGTTAGATCTTTATCCGCGTCTGTTGTTGCTAGCACAGGATTTACAAGTGTAGGCATACCTATAATGCCTTCAGTTATTGAACCACCTTTTGTGGGTACATCTACTAAAAGTTTATTATTTAATTGGTTTAATATTGCGACAACAGAAAGAAAAGCAATAATAGTAATCGAAATAATGAAATAGTATTCTTTTTTTGAGAATGATTTTAATGCTGATTTTAGTTCTTGTATTTTAGGAATATGAAATTCTTTTATGAATGAGATAAATTTATACATAAGGCACTCTAAGAGTGAAATTCTAATATTTAATTAGTTTAATTATTATTTAACGAAAATTGCAAAAAGAGATGATGTAACTAAAAGAATAGCCACAACAATAGTTGCTATGAATATAAACTTTTCAAAACCCCGACGTGTGTGGTAGAGTCCACCAGCGTCTCCTCCTCCTAATACTCCTCCTACTCCTGCATCAGATTGCTGTAACAAAATAGCTCCGATAAGAATAATAGATAAAGTTATTTGTATATAAGGTAATATATTAGTTATAATCGTCATATTCATACATTACTACATTTATTGAAATATTGCAACTTAAGTTTACTCTTTTGGTTCAACATGTATTAGTATGTTTGAAATTTCAGGCAATTCATCCATTAGTATATTTTTTAAATTATGTGATATAAAATGTCCTTCTTTTACTGAAATATACCCATTTACTACTATATGTAAGTCTACATGGTACTTCATTCCTGTTTTTCTTATTAGACATTTTTCAGTTTCTAATACACCAGATACATTTTTAGATAATTTTCTAATATTAAGGATTATCTCTTCGTGGGTATCTTCATCCATGACTTCTCCAAGTGCTGGTCGAAAGATAAGATAGCAGTTATAAAGTATAAATCCAGCTGCAAAAAGTGCAGCCCAGTCATCTGCTGACTCAAAACCTTTTCCTAGTATAAGTGCGATAGTGATACCTATAAATGCAGCAACAGAAGTTATAGCATCACTTCTATGATGCCAAGCATCAGCCTTAAGGGATGAACTTTTTGTCTCTTTACTTTTTTTAATGACTAATCTGTAGGATATTTCTTTCCAAATGATAATACCCAGTAGAACTAACAAAGTGAAAGCCTTCGGCATTTCATGTGGTGTTTGTATATTTATTATTGCTTGACGAGCGATAATACCAGCTGAGATTATAAGAAAACCAACAACTGCAAAAGTTACAAGTGGTTCTATCCTTCCATGTCCATAAGGATGATTCTTATCTGCTGGTTTACTTGAGTATTTGATACCAAATAAAACTAATAAAGAAGAGAATATATCGCTAGTGGACTCTATAGCATCTGCTATAAGTGCATATGAATGACCAAAAACTCCCGCAATCCACTTTATAGACGCAAGTAATATTGTACTTAAAATACTAATATATATAGTTTTAACTGCAGTTTTTTCGTGTGACATACGGGTAGTTTAGCATAGAAGTAAGGAAAAATAAATTTATGGTAGCTTATTTAGTAATTCTAATAATAAATTTCTTTTTATAATATATAATAGCTGGTAAATATTTTCATTTTTTACTTCTAATGTATTTTCATTTTTAATTAAATTTTCTTTATAAATTATATCTAAATCAGAATCAAGCAAAATTTTATTTGGTAATAATTTATATAAGTATCTTAATACACAAATACGTGCATACGTTTCATCAGGTCTTCTGTAACTTTCTATCCTTTTTGCAAGATTAAAATCAAGTGTAAATTCTCTATTATCATCTGGCCTAGAATAACTTACTGCATTCTCAATAATATCTATCATCCATATTGGCATATCTTGTTTTATCATATTACTTTCATTTTTATCATGTACAGTCGGAAATATATGATGAGCATTTTCGTGAGCATATACAGTACTATCATTTGGAAGAACATCAGGGTTTATATATATTGTGTCATTTCTCGATAAACCAGTGGTATTATTACTTACATTATTTGGTAATGATAATTCTAAAAATTTAGTTTTAAGTCTTTCTAAAATATGTGATTTTACTTCTTTATATTTTATTTGCAAATTAGGGTCTGGTATAATTCTATTTTCATACCAATTATCAAAAAATTCTTTTTGTTTTTTAAATTCAATAATTAGATTATTATGTATTTGTGGTGTGTCATCACCTATATTTGCAAATACAGGTGTTTCAAACACTTTTGTAGTAGCAGCTACCCCTATACATGTTTTTAAGAAACCTCTTCTGTCCATTTGGATATTATATACTTTTAATAAATGTTTTTCAATTCTCTCTAGCAGAGTATTCAGATATTTAGGAGAGGATCATGAGTACATGTCTTGGTCACAAGTATTTTTCTGGTGAAAAATCTCGCGACCCCGCCTCGGTACGTCTACCTCCGGCTTTCCGTCCTCTCCTGGGCTACAAAAGCTGAATTGAAAAAGAGAGCAATTAATATTGCTCACTTTTTCGCTTTTGTGCCCAGGAGAGGACTTGAACCTCCAAGGATTGCTCCACTAGTTCCTAAGACTAGCGCGTATACCAATTCCGCCACCTGGGCATAAGGGTATACTAGCAAAAATTTATATAAATTACTAGTTTTTTGGCTAAAACAATTTGTTTAAATTGTTCGCCCGAGTAAATTTTACTAAATTTACTTTAATGAGGCCTGGAGCGGAATTGAACCGCTGTATAGAGATTTTGCAGATCTCTGCCTTACCACTTGGCTACCAGGCCGTACAAAATATATTTCGAGAAGAGCTATTCAATGTAGATTCTCTTCTCTATTTTTTAATCCTAACCTTTGGTTAATAATTCGTCAATTCTTTGCCTATTCTTTTCTCCTTCATCTATCTCAACTTCTAAAAAGGGGATAGGGTTTATCTTCAATCCTTTAGAGACATACTTGCGTAAATCTCCTAAGTTTCTTCGGATAAATCCATAAGCTGCTTTTTCTTTCTCACGAGGAAGAACACTCACCATTATCTTTGCCCTTTTGTTGTCAGGTGAAAGTAGTACTCGTGTGACTGTGATCATCGAAGTCGGTCCTGCTTCTCTCTCTATGAATAAAGCGGATAATTCTTTGATATGATTTGTAATTTTTTCTGATCTAAATTCTGACATCCCAGTACTAAATTTAATTATTAATTATATTTTCTTTCGACTTAACATTATATATTTTACATATTCCGTAAATTTTTACTAATCGTAAATTTAGTACGGGACAAGTAATTACTTGATCGTTATTATGAATGCTTCTAATACATCCCCTGGAGCAATTCCTATCTTTGTTTCGACTTGGACTCCACATTCACTTTCTTCTAGAACTTCTTTTGCTTTTATTTTATTGTGTTGAAGTTCTACTATTTTTCCCTTACCTATTTCAAACTCTCGACGCATTATACGGACTATCCCTCCATTTACAATTCTTCCAGTTAATACTTTTCCACCGACTACCTGCTTGTCTTTCGTTGAGCCAAAAGTTTTAAGTATCTTAAGAGTTCCTGTGACTTCCACAGATTCTACTCTTGGTCGTCTTTCTTCTATGAGTATTTTAAGCCAGTCAGTAAGTTTATATATAATATCGAATACTTGTACATTTATCTTCAGAGTTTCATTTAGGTCCCTTGCTCCATTATCAAGCTTTGTATTAAAACCTACTACTATAGTATCTTTATTTGCATTGGCCATCTTTAGGTCTGATTCACTGATAGCACCAACTCCAAAGCTTATAATCTTATAAGATATTTCTTGATTGTTTAGTTTACTTATTTCTTTTTCAAGAGCTTCCATCGAGCCTACTACGTCTGTTTTAATTATGATAGGTATTACCTTACCTACTTGAGGAGTATTCTTCTGATTAGTTTTATTATTTAAACTTTCATTTTTGACTATTTCTATATATGCTTCGGCTTCTTTTTTATTTGAGAATGACTCAAAGCTACTTCCGACTTCAGGCATTGATTCAAATCCTACAAGTAAGATAGGGGATGAGAAGGTGGCTTCTTTAATAGGTTTCCCTAGGAAGTTCTCCATTATCCTTGTTGTGACTAGAGCTTGTCCTGCGACAACTATCATTCCTGACTTAAGAGTTCCATTCTTTATAATAGCAGTTGCAGAGATGCCTCTTTTAGGTTCACGATTTGCTTCTATGATTAATCCTGAAGCATTTAACTTTGGATCACCAGTGAGAGTTTGCATATCAGCCACAAGAAGAATCATATCTAGAAGTTCACTTACTCCAGTACCAACTTTTGCAGAGATAAGTACGAACGGTATGTCTCCACCCATACCTTCAAGATATATACCTTTCTCTACTAGATCCATTTTAGTTTTCTCTATATTTGCATTTGGTCTGTCTATCTTATTGATAGCTACTATATAAGGAGTTTTACTTTCTATAATAGTATTATAAGCCTCTAGCGTTTGTGCTTTTACAGAATCTTCAGCAGATACGACAAGGATAGCTATATCAGCAGCACTTGCTCCACGAGCACGCATCTTAGAAAAAGCTTCGTGGCCAGGAGTATCCAGAAAAGTCACAAGTCTATTAGTTCCATTCTCATCTTTATGACTTACTTCATAAGCACTTATACTTTGAGTGATACCACCAGCTTCACTGTCTACAACGTTTGATTTGCGTATATAGTCTAAAAGAGTAGATTTGCCGTGGTCTACGTGCCCCATGACAACAACTACAGGTGGTCTGACGTTTGTATTTGGTTGTGATTTTTCTGTTGTCATAAATTTTTGAAATATGAAATTAAATACAAATTTTAATATTTAATGAAATATTTATTAGATGGTTTATTTTGATTTCTCTAAAACATCTTTTTCTTCAGTTGATAATTCAAATTCTGATTTGCCGGCGACTATTGGTTTTGCAAATATACTCATACGATCACGAGCATAAAGACTCGACATAACAACTCCATTTCCTTCGTCATTTATAAATGATATAGCGAAGCTTTGGTTACTTCCTGCATCTAAGAATGGATTAAAGCGAATTGTCTCTACACTTCTTATGGATTTATCTAATCTCTTGTTTACTGTGACTAGATGACTGTTTATTTTATCTTGATTATTCTTTAAATCTTTCATTTGTTCTCCAAGTTTGATCATCACTTCTTCTAAGTTTCGAGCCTTAGTACCAGCGAAAAACTTTCTAAAACGGTACTCTGTAATACCTATCCAACACAAAAGGATAATAATAACACCTGAAAGTATATATACTAAGATAGTAATAGTCATAACTAAAAATAGTATATACTAATAAGCCTTTTTTTACAAATGTGGTATAGTTAGTAATATGTTTAAAGAGAAAAGAATATATTTAGATTATGCAAGTACGACACCTATAGATAAAAGGGTTTTAGAACTTATGCATTCATACGAGAGAGATTTATATACAAATCCTACTTCTATCCATACAAGTGGAGTCAAGGTTAGGAGTATCATAGAAGATTCAAGAAAAAAAATTGCAAAAGAGATAAATGCTCATAGCGATGAGATCATATTTACCGGTAGTAGTACAGAAAGTAATGCTTTGGCAATACTTGGTGTAATTAAGAATTATGAATTAAGAACTAAGGATGAAAAATGTCGTGTTTCGATGGATACTACACGACACGATTCTGCTAAATCGAAAATTCCTCATATTATTACTTCAAAGATTGAGCACCCTGCAGTTTTAGAGAATTGTCGAATGCTTGAAGAAAGAGGTGAGGCTACTGTGACTTATGTAGGAGTAGATAAAAATGGAATTTTAAATCTAGAAGAATTTAAAAATGCTTTAAATGATGATACTGTATTAGTTTCTATAATGTATGCTAATAATGAAATAGGTACCATACAGCCGATACAAGAAATTGCAAAAATAATCAGGCATTACAAGAAAGGTAAATTAGCTTCTCAAGGCCTTGCCTCTGGCTCACTTGAGGCAAGGCCTTTCCCCGTAAATTTTCCTATTTTTCATACTGACGCTACGCAAGCGATGAATTATCTGGATACTTCAAATGTAGAAAAGTTGGGTGTAGATATGCTCAGTTTTAATGGATCAAAGATTTATGGACCGAAGGGTATAGGGGTTTTATACAAGAAAAGATCAGTACAGATTTCTCCTATATACAAAGGAGGTGAGCAAGAGTTTGGATTACGATCTGGCACTGAGAACGTCGCAAGTATCGGAGGTATTGCTCTCAGTCTAGAAATTGCCAATAAAATGAAAAAGAAGGAAAGTGAAAGACTTGCTAGTCTTCGTGATGATACAATTTCCAAAATATTGAATATCAAAGTGTCTCCATATAAAATAGTTTTAAATGGAAGCAAAGAAATGCGACTTCCAAATAATATAAATATTTCTATTACAGGTATTTCAAGTGAGCTACTAGTGATAGAGCTTGATGCAAATGGTATAGAAGTATCAGCAAAAAGTGCTTGCAAGAGCGATGATGATACTGGCTCATATGTCATAAAAGCAATAAGGAAAATTTGTAAGAAAAATAATGAAGAAGAAGGATCTCTCCGTATAACACTCGGAAGACAAACAAAAAAGTCAGAGATATATATACTGATTAAAGTTTTAACAAATATTTTAGAGAAATACAGTAAATTTGCAAAGTATGAAAATTAAATATTTTAAGAAGTGGAAATAGTTGCTATATATGCTATAATGAACAGATGGATATTAAAGAATTAGACAAAAAACAGCTTATTTTACTTACACTACTTATAACTTTCGTAGTTTCTATTGCGACGGGTATTGTGACGGTTTCACTTATGAATCAAATGCCTAAAAGTGTTCCTCAGACTATAAATAATGTTATACAAAGAACTATAGAGAAAGTTACAACAGTTGAAACACCCGTGAAAGATACTGCCACTGCTAAAGTTGAAGAATCAAATTCATTATTATCAACTGGGGATGTTTTGGTAAATATTTATCAAAAGACTGAAAATATCTTATTAACAGACTCTACAAATATTAGTGAGTCTACCTCATCAAGTTCGACGACAATGGCTACAAATATTAATGGTCAGAGTGATACAACAGCTAAAGAATTAGGACAAGGAGTTATAATTTCAGACGTTGGTTTAATTCTTGTAGAAAGTTCTGTTTTGAATGAAAGTCAAGTTTATAAAGTTATTTTAAATAAAATTGATTTTGATGCAACAATTTTGAAAAAGTTCAGCAATGGTTTTACGGTATTAAAGATTTCTACTAAAAAGACCGAGAATGCTGATACTACAAAGAAGACATAATAAATTTTTTTAATCATTTATATTTATCTTTATTATTAATTTAAAATTATTAATTTTTAATTATTCATATTATGCCCCCATTTAATCATTTCACAACAAAAGCAAAAGAAGTTATAAGGAAAGCTCATGAGCTGGCTATTGAACGTGGTCAGAACCACGTGAATACAATGCATCTTATGACAGCATTACTAATACAAGAAGATTCAATAGTTGTATCAATCTTAGATAAAATGGAAGTAGATACAAATCTACTTGTAGATAATCTAAGTGATATGATAGAGTCTCCTGAAAGTAAAAATACCTTATCTCCATCTTATCAGATATATTTAACTCCAGATTTAGCACAAGCTATAGAGAATTCAAGTAAGATAGCTCAAGATATAAAAGATGATTTCGTTTCGACAGAACATTTATTTGTTTCTCTTCTCGAAACTCCAGGTGAGACAAGGGAGCTTTTAGGTAAGTTTAAAATAAATAAAGATCAAGTTATAGAAGTCCTTAATCAGCTTAGGAAAGAGAAAGGATCAGGTATTGATAATACTTCCAAGAAATCAAAACTTATAACAAAGTTTACTAGGAATCTTACAGAGCTTGCAAGACAAGACAAGCTTGATCCAGTGATAGGAAGAGAAAAAGAAATAATGAGAATGTTACAAATTCTTTCTCGTAGAACGAAGAATAATCCTATTTTAATTGGAGAAGCAGGCACAGGAAAGACAGCAGTAGCAGAAGCTCTTGCTCAAAGAATAGCGAAGAATGATGTACCTGAAAGTCTGAAGGATAAAGAGGTGGTATCTTTGGATTTAGGTTTGCTTTTAGCTGGGACTAAATATAGAGGAGAATTTGAAGAAAGACTTCGTGGTATTTTGAAAGAAATAGAGAAAGCAGATGGTAAAATAATTTTATTTATAGATGAGATTCATACTATAGTAGGAGCAGGTAGTTCCGAAGGATCTCTAGATGCTTCCAATATGCTAAAACCCGCTTTAGCAAGAGGAGAGTTACGTGCTATAGGAGCAACTACACTGAAAGAATATCAGAAGTACATAGAGAAAGATCCAGCTTTAGCTCGTCGTTTCCAGCCTGTATTTATAGATGAACCAAATATTGAGGATGCAATTGCGATACTACGTGGTCTTAAAGAAAAGTATGAACTTTATCATGGTGTACGTATTACTGATGATGCAATCATAGCAGCAGTAAATCTTTCTACGCGTTATATTACGAATAGGTATCTTCCAGATAAAGCTGTAGATCTTATAGATGAAGCTTCTTCTGCGTTACGTATCGCTCTTGAGAATAAGCCACCCATTCTGGAAGATGCACATAGAAAAATAATGCGTTTTGAAATAGAGAAAGAAGCATTATTTAAAGAAATTTCACAAGAATCAAGTAAACCAGGCGAAGATAAAAAAACTCAAAATAGAATTAAAGAAATAGAAAAAGAAATTAGTAATTTAAAAGAAAAAACTCACGAGCTTGAACTTAAGTGGAAGAATGAAAAAGAAACTGTGATAGAAATAAGAAGTATCAAGAAAGAATTAGAGACTCTTCGTATTGAAGGAGAAAATGCTGAAATACGTGCAGATCTTGCACGTGCAGCTGAGATAAGGTATGGAGAAATACCTGATTTAAAAAAGAAGTTAGATACGAAGTTATTAAGATTAAAAAAACTTCAAAAGTCACGTAGAATTTTGAAAGAAGAAATCACAGAAGAAGACATAGCAGAAGTTGTGTCTATGTGGACAGGTATCCCTCTTTCAAAAATGCTTGAAGAGGAAAGAGAAAAACTTTCAAGAATGGAGGATATTCTTAAAGAAAGAGTTATTGGTCAAGATGAAGCTATAATTAAAATTTCCAATGTTATTCGTAGGAATAGAGCAGGTATTTCAGATCCGAATAAACCTATAGGCTCTTTTATATTCTTAGGTCCGACAGGAGTAGGGAAGACAGAGCTTACTAAAACTTTAGCTCAGTTCATGTTCAATGATGATAAAGCTTTAATACGTGTAGACATGAGTGAGTATATGGAGCGTCATAGTGTCTCTAAACTTATCGGTTCACCACCGGGCTATGTTGGTTATGACGAATCAGGTAATCTTACAGAAGCTGTACGTCACCGACCTTACTCAGTAATACTTTTTGATGAGGTTGAGAAAGCTCATCCGGAAGTTTTCAATATACTTTTACAAGTATTAGATGAAGGTAGACTTACCGATGCAAAAGGAAGAATTGTAAATTTCAAGAATACTGTAATAATTCTGACTTCAAATATAGGAAGTCAGTTTATAGAAAAAATGGAGACGTTAGGTTTTACAAATAAAACTAAGATTGACGAATATTCACAGACCAAAGAGAAAGTGCTTGAGTCACTTAAGGATTACTTTCGTCCAGAATTTATAAATAGACTCGATGATACTATTGTTTTCGATATTCTTTCTTTAGAAGCTATCAGACGTATTGTTGATTTGAAAATTAAAATTGTAAAAGATAGATTGATCGTTAAAGAGATAGGATTTGAAATTTCTGGTGATGCTCTTATTTACTTAGCTAAAGAAGGTTATGATCCTCATTATGGGGCAAGACCTTTGGGTAGACTTATTCAGAATAAAATATTAAATCCAGTTGCAAATTTCATCATAAGTAAAAGCATTAAGAGCGGTGATATTGTGACAGTAGAACTTAAGAATAATGAACTAATGATAGAAATGAAGAAGAAAAAAATAATTTCAAATGTTAAAATAAAAGATAAGGTAAACAAGAAATAAATTAAACGTCTACAGCACGTGCTGTAGACGTTTAATAATAGGAATATATACTTATATTAATATCTATAATTAATTGATTGTTTATTATATTACTTCTGTTTGATAACACTTTTCACAATATACTATTAGAGGACGTTCTGGTGAATATGAAGTCTCAAAGGTATTAGTACAACCTTCTTTCATACAGGATCTATGCCAGAGTTTTATAGGATTCCTTTCTTTTACTCTAGCTTGGTGCCTACAATTTAGACACAATCTTGGAAGAGGAAGATTGTGCTTTTTGTAGAAAGATAATTCATCTGTAACAATTCGAAATGCAGTTTGACAATTATCATCACACTGAGACTTATGACCACATTCTATTGTTTCATTAATGATTGATTCATTCACATTTTTTATATCATCTGGTATTTGCTCTGCAGTTAGAGTTATACTATAATTTCTTTTTTCAGGTGATGAATAAAAAAAACCATTATTTAAAATTTCATCTTTTGAAAGAGTAAAGTATTGCTGGGATAGACTTTCATTATATGAGAATGGTGATAATTCAATAGGAAAAAATTCACCAAAACGATATTCTCTTCCTTTTTTATCTGTATATGAAATATTTTTCATCTGTTCAATAATTTTTGGAATTAATTCATTGTACTCATCTTTTGTGTATTGTTTATTTAAGATACAGTATTGTGCATTTTTAAGTCCGATACAACCAAAAAGATTTCTTGAATTAAAACAATTATCAGAATACCAAACATTTTGTACATTCCAGCATAAAGAAGAAAAGAATACTTCTCTTCCTGTCGTAACGCTTAAACATTCATATTCAATCTCCATATTATTCCAAACAAGGCTTAGATCCATCCCATCTTTTATATTATCGAATAATCTATATGAGTATTTACAGTTTTCAACATTATTTTTTAAATAAAAACATTTTTTACAATTTTTAGCATTTTGGATATCATCACCTGTGCAATCAAGAGATTTAAATATTCTTGCATATCTAAAAGGGAATTTTAATGTAAATTCTTTGAATTTTTCTTTTATTATTTGTAAAGATGAATAACTACCTAAATTGTATTCAGAAATTATTTTTTTATATTCTTCTTTGGTGTATTGTTGGTTAAATACGCAATAGCTTTTATTCCTAAGACCAATACAACAAAAGCAATTAGAACAACTGTGACAATCAATTAAAAATATACAATCAAAACAGCTGTCACAATGCCATGCGAATTGTAGGCCTGATGATTGAACACATTGAACAACCCAATATGAATTTTCAATTCTACTTGAAAGATGAATATCAACAGAATCACGTGTATTTACTACCGAGCCTATAGAATACATAGTATTCTCATCGTTTACGGCGGAAAAAACCATATATACATTTTTTGAGTCAAGAATATAATTTGTATATTCACCATTACTTGTATTTGTTTGAAGTAAGTTTGGTCGTGGTGCTATTTTCATCAATTCTTTAAATTGTTCGAAGAATGATACAGAAAAATCATATTCAATTCCTGAATTATTTTGATCCCATTTATCACTCCACCAATATTCACGATTATAAATTGGGATCTTTTTATCTGGAGAATAGATAGTGATTACCTTTTTATTTGTAATTTGACATGTAGCAAAATGTAGATTGTGTTCATTTCTCCAGCAAAGTCTTCTTTGCATTCTGCAATCCGGACAAAAAGTAGGTGCTGGAACATTAATCTTCTCATAGAATAAGAAATCTTCAGACTCTATGATGAAGTCAATCTTACAGTTCTGGCAGTTCTTTGTTTCTGGTTTGTATTCCATTTGTATATTATACCAGTTTTAGTCAATAAATTACTAGTTAAAAATAACATTAATAAATAACAACAAGTTAGACCATGAGTATATGTTCTGCACATGATTAAAGTAGTTTAGTTGCTCTGGTGCATAAAACAAAAACCCCTTTTGGGGTTTGTTTGTTTTGTGCGCCGGGTTGGATTCGAACCAACGAAGGCCGAAGCCGACAGATTTACAGTCTGTTGTGATAGACCACTCCACCACCGACGCGTATTTCATTTAAGATTAAAGTCACTTACTTTATTCATCTTATAGGGTAATTATACACAAATATCAAAATTTTTCAAGAAAAGAAATTTATGCTAAAATAGAAGAATGTCACAGCTTTATAGTAATTCAATATTTTGGATAGATATAGAAAAGATTAAACCAAATCCTTTCCAGCCTCGTCGTGAGTTTGATGAAGCACGATTGAGAGATTTAGCAGATTCAATCCGTCAGTATGGTATATTGCAACCTCTTACTGTTTCTCGCATCGAAATTGTGAAAGAAGATGAGGGTATCGTAGTTGAGTATGAACTTATCGCAGGAGAAAGAAGGCTTCGTGCTTCAAAGATAGCAGGGCTTACACAAGTACCAGCAATCATACGTGTTGGAGATGATAATATGGCAAAACTTGAGCTTTCTATTATTGAGAATTTACAACGTGAAGATTTAAATGCAGTTGAGCGTGCACGTGCTTTTTTCAGACTTGTCGAAGAATTTAAATTTACACATACACAGATAGGATTAAAGATGGGTAAGAGTCGTGAGTATGTTTCAAATACTTTACGTTTGCTTGCTTTACCACAAGAAATTCTAGATGCATTATCAGCAGGAAAGATAAGTGAAGGGCATACTCGTCCGATCCTTATGCTTTCAGATAGACCAGAAGAGCAGAATGTTTTATTTAAAGAAATAATGTGGAAGAAGCTTACAGTAAGAGATGCAGAGAAAATTGCTCGAAAGATAGCTTTTGATAAGGTTCGTAAAAAGGAATATATGCAGGACCCAGAAATAAGTGAGATAGAAGGGAAGCTTCAAGAGACACTTGGTACTCGGGTACATATAGAGAAAAAGGAGAATGGTGGTTATATTACTATAGACTTCTTTACCAATGATGACCTTCGAACAATACTTGAAATTATTAAGTCAAAGTCAGAAGGGGGTAATCCGAATCTTATGCTCGAGAAATACATTTCTCAAAAAGAAAGTGAAAATAATATTGAAGAAACTCAAATTGCTGTTGAAGAAGAAAAAATTGCAGATATAGATAGTGATACTCATCTTTTGGATGATCGTACTAATGAAGAGATTAAAAAAGCAGAAGAAGAAGTAGACTTATATAATATTAAAAACTTTTCTATCTAAATATACAATTTAAGAATCGTAACATTGTTACGATTTTTAAATTGTATTAATTTTTCCCAAATGATAAGAATTTAGATAAAAGGCTGTGCTCTTTTAAGTATGCATTTATTTCTCTTTTAGCTAAGCTTGTTTTAGCATAATCAAGCCATTTTGATGAAGGATTTGTATTTTTATTTACTTGAATTTCTACAATGTCGTGAGTTTTTAGTTTCAATCCTAGTGATACATTTTTTCCGTTAACTTTTGCTCCTTGGATATGATTGCCTACGTCAGTATGTATTGCATAAGCGAAATCAATAGGAGAAGATTCTTCTGGTAAATCTATAATATCTCCCTTTGGTGTAAATATAAAAATACGATCATGAAAAAAATCAAGTTTAATTTTCTTAAGGAATTTCTCAGGATCATCTTCTTCTTGTGTATTTAGTTCATGAAGTTTAGTGACCCATTCGAGTTCTTTTATTTCTGAATTTTTATTTAATTCTTTTATTTTGTATATGAAGTGAGAGGCAAGACCGTTCTCAGCATATTCATGCATTTGATGAGTTCTAATTTGAATTTCAACAATCCCTCCAGTTCCAGTAAAGATAGTGGTGTGTAGACTTTGGTAACCGTTAGCTTTAGGCATAGCTATATAGTCTTTAATACGATTTGGTAAAGGAGTCCATTCGCCATGAATTATACCCAATATATGGTAACAATCAGCAACAGTATTTACAATAACACGAAGAGCAATTATATCGTATATTTTACCTATATCCATATTGTATTTTTGGAGTTTTTTCCAAAGTGAGTATAAGTGCTTTTGCCTATAATCAACAATTACATTTTGCAAGTGGGCTTCATTTATTTTGTCTTTTATTATATCTCGAACTTCAATTAAATATTTTTCTTTTGCATCTTTTTTTTCTTCAAGTAGATTTTTAACTTCTGTATATTCTTTTGGATAAGCATATTGGAAAGCTGCATCTTCAAGTTTACCCTTAAGTCTTCCCATGGATAATCTATCAGCAAGTGGGGCATATATTTCTAGAGTTTCTAATGCAATACGTTTTTGTTTATCTGGACGGACATATTCAAGTGTTTCTATATTATGAAGTCTATCTGCAAGTTTAATAGCAAGAACGCGCATATCTTCTGCCATTGAAATAAAGAATCGTCTTAAATTTTCAACTTTTCTTTCTATGCCTTTATATCTAACTGTTCCTAATTTTGTAACTCCTTTTACTAAAGACAATATCTCCTCCCCGAATTCTTTTCTAATTTCTTCTTCTGTGGTATTAGTATCTTCTATTACATCATGTAGTAGTCCAGCAGAAATGGTTTTCTCTTTCATTCCAAGCTCTGCTAAATTTTTTGCTGTTGCAAATACATGATTGAAATATGGTTCACCACTTTTACGGAGTTGCCCTTTGTGAGCAAGGTATGCAAAATCATACGCCTTTTTTATTAGATCTTTTTCTTCCTGTTTTAAATTCTTGGTTAAAGAAAATATTTCTTCAATATCAGGTTCCATAAGATTTATTATACTACTATTAATTAATTTGTAACGAATCAATAAAATATATTAATATTTATTTATTAAATTTTATATTTTCTCCAAGTTTGTGAGGATTATGATTCCTACACATTCTATTACTACATCGCTCGGGGATTGTTTTCGTACCTTCCATCATTAATGATTGGCAGATATCACAGATATTTCCAGTCGGTTTTGCTTTTATTGCATTCTTACATTCTGGGTAATTACTACAAGAATAGAATATTCCAAATCGTCCTTTTCTCTCCATCATCTTACCACTGTTACATATAGGACAAGTGATGTCAGTCATTTTCTTTTTTATTTCTTCTTCGTCTTGTTTTATAAATTTGCATTTAGGATAACGTGAACAAGAAATGAAAGTGCCTTCTCCATCTCTTCTGACTCTTACTACTAGTTTTCCACCTCCAGATTTACCCTTTTTTTCTCCACAAGTAGGGCACATTTCACCAGTTTCTTTTGGACCTTCAAGTATGACTCCATCTATAGTTCGTGCTCCAGCACAATCTGGATATAGACTACAAGAGTAGAATTTACCTCCTCTAGAAAGTTTGACTATCATACTCTTACTACATAGTGGGCAAAGCATATCTACTGGGGCCTCTCCCATATTTGTAGCTTTTGCAAGTTTGTCTTTTTCTTTTACATCTTTTTGAAAAGGAATATAAAAATCTTTAAGTGTTTTTACATAATCTCTTTTTCCATTTGCTATATCGTCGAGTTCATCTTCCATCGTAGCAGTAAAAGTATCGCTTATATATTTAGCAAAATTATTTTCTAAAAATGAAGACACTACATCTCCAGTATCAGTAGGGAAAAGAGTCTTACCTTCTTTTCTGACGTAACCTCTGTCTTCAATAGTTTTCATAATTGAAGCATAAGTAGAAGGACGTCCTATATCACGAGCCTCAAGTTCTTTCACAAGGCCTGCTTCTGTATAGCGATTTGGAGGCTCTGTAGCTTTCTCTGTACTATTTAATTCAATAAGTTTAAGTTCTTCACCCATTATTACTTTTGGTAATTCTACATCTTCTCCTCTAGCACCAGTCTCACATATAAGCCACCCTGGGAATAAAACTATTGATCCATTGGCTGTAAAATCAGGAATATTGTTATTTTTTATATTTGCAGTAATTTTAGTCTTAAGTAATTTAGCATCAGACATTTGAGAAGATACGACTCTTTCCCATATAAGCTGGTAAAGTTTGTGTTGTTCTTCATTTATTCCTGCATTAGTTTGTTCTATATGCGTAGGACGGATTGCCTCGTGTGCTTCTTGAGCATTTTTTGATTTTGTTTTGTATATGTGTTTTTCTGCATATTCTTTACCGTACTTTTTCTCAACCAGTTTAATTATCTGATCTTGAGCAACTAGACTTAAGTTCGTACTATCAGTTCTCATATAAGTTATAAAGCCAGCCTCATAAAGTTTCTGAGCGATTTGCATAGTACGTGAAGGAGAAAAACCAAGACGAGTACTTGCTGTCTGTTGTAATGTCGAAGTCGTAAATGGAGCTCTAGGTTGGCGTTTCTGTTCACTTGTTTTTAAATCTTTTACAAACCATTTTTCTTTTTTCCCTAACTCTAATATTTTATTTACAGTTTTCTCATCTCTTGGTTCTTCGGTACAAGAAAGATTTATCTGATCTTTTTTATTAGTTTCAAATTTCCCATCGATAGTCCAATATTGTTCAGGTATAAATGCTCGTATTTCTCTTTCTCTTTCCATTATTATGCGAAGAGCAGGGGATTGAACACGTCCAGCAGAAAGACCGTAGCGAACTTTTTTCCAAATAATTCCAGAAAGATCATATCCTACCAAGCGATCAAGTACTCGGCGGGCTTCTTGAGCTTTCACTAGATCTTGGTCTATGTTACGAGGGTTTTGCAATGCTTCTTCAACTGCTTCTTTTGTTATCTCATGGAAGGTTACTCTTTTGATAGGGGCTTTAACTTTTTTATCTTGATCGAGCAATTCTTTCAAATGCCAAGAGATAGCTTCTCCTTCTCGGTCCGGGTCAGTTGCAAGCATTATGACCGTTGCTTTTTCTCCAAGTTCTTTCAAATCATGCACAACTTTTTCTTTGCCCTTTGAAATTTCATATTTTGGAATAAAACCTGCAGATATATCTATCGCATCTTTATTTGATTTAGGTAAGTCTCTGATATGTCCGACAGATGCACGCACAGTAAAATTACCATTTAGATATTTCTCAATAGTTTTCGCTTTTGATGGTGATTCAACAATTAATAATTTCATATTAATTATATTAGTATCACCTTATAAATCTTTTTGCAAATATTAATTTACACTTTTCTTATTTCACCCAATTCTTCTTTGATTAAATCTTTAATTTCCATTATTGAAAGTAATGCATTTGCATCTCCTGTATTCATCCCTAGTTCACGGATGAGGTCATTGCGTTCCATTGGTTCACGAAGTAGTTCAATTATTTTCATTTCATCTTTTCCGCAGTCAGCATATTTCTGTTTATCACTTTTCTTTTCTTTTTCAATCTTGAAGCCTAGTGCATCAAGAACTTCTTCACTATTTGTGATAGGGGTTGCTCCTTGTTTGATAAGCCAGTTGGTACCATTTGAGTTTGAAGAGAATGCTGAGCCGGGGACTGCTAGTACATCTCGATTATAATCAAGAGCCATTCTTGCAGTGATAAGAGTGCCAGACTTTTCTTCCGCTTCTATTATCAGTACAGCTTTTGAAATTCCTGCCATCAGACGATTTCTTTGAGGGAAAGAATACAAAGTTGCTTTCCAAGATGGATCCATCTCTGATATAAGGCATCCACCTTTATCTACTATTTCTTGTGCAAGTTTTATATTATTCCTAGGATGAAGGACTGAGTTATCAAGTCCTGAGCCAGGGAATGATACAGTTATTAAACCATTCTCAAGTGCAGCCCTGTGGGCGATAGTATCTATACCGATAGCAAGACCAGAGACTATGACTATAGGGTAACCTTTAAGTCCTCTTATTAATTTTTCACAGATTTCTTTTCCATAAGAAGTATATTTACGAGAACCGACGACAGCAAGATAGACTACATCTGCACTAGGAAGTTTACCTCTTATATATAGAGTTTTAGGTGGTTGGGGTATTTCATTTAGTCCTTCGGGATATTGTTCAGGTTTTAATTTATAGATATCTTCCATAAAAATTTTACTTGTATATTATATCATTTTTTATTATACTACATATATGTTAGACATTAAATTCATACGTGAAAATAAAGATATTATTAAAGAAGGTATTGCCAAAAAGAAAAGCACTGTTGATATAGATGCTCTCTTGGAGTTGGATGAAAAAAGACTGGCTGTTATGGCAAGGACTGAAACTCTTCGAGGTGAACAGAATAAAATGAATACTTCTATTGCTAATGAAAAGGATGTAAATATAAGATCTCAAATGATAAATGAAATGAAATTGGTCAAAGATGAATTTAAAGAAAAAGAGCAAGAACTTCAAGATATATTATCTGAATGGCAAGCTTTAATGTTAAAAATACCAAATATTCCAACTGTTGATACTCCCATAGGAGAAGACGATTCAGAAAATATAGTAATTCGTGATTGGGGAGAAAAACCTAATTTTGATTTTGTACCCAAGGAACATTTTGAATTAGGAAAAGCTTTAGGAATTATAGATACAGAAACAGCTGGAGAAGTAGCATCATCTCGTTTTGCTTATCTTAAGGGAGATCTAGTTCTTCTTCAATTTGCACTTATCCAAATGTGTTTAGAAATATTAATCAATAAAGAAAAGCTTGAAGATATAGCAACTAAAGCAGGATTATCTATATCTGTAGTAAATGAATTTATTCCTGTTATTCCTCCTGTTTTTGTCAGACCTTTAGTGCAAGTAAAAATGGCAAGATATATGGCTCCTGAAGATCATTATCTTTTTCCTAATGATGATTTAATGTTGATAGGGAGTGCTGAGCATACACTTGGGTCTATGCACATGAATAAAATATTTGAAGAGAGTGAATTACCTATAAGGTATGCTGGTTACTCTACTGCATTTAGAAGAGAAGCAGGAACTGCAGGAAAAGATACAAATGGTATTTTACGTCAGCATCAATTTGATAAATTAGAAATGGAAGTTTTCTCATTGCCTGAGAATTCTATACAAGAGCAGAATTTCTTGGTAGCGATTCAGGAGCATGTTTTACAGACTTTAAAATTATCTTATCAGGTTGTATCAGTATGTACTGGTGATATGGGTTTTCCAGACGCTAGACAGATTGATATAAATACATGGATGCCTGGACAAAATAAATTCAGAGAAACTCATAGCTCTGACTTTACTGGTGGTTTTCAATCTCGTCGTTTAGGAACTAGAGTAAGAAGGAAAGATGGCAGGATAGAACCAGTACATATGAATGATGCGACAGTTATCGCTTTAGGACGCACAATGATAGCTATTATGGAGAACTACCAACAAGCAGATGGTACTATTAAGATCCCTGAAGTTTTGAAAAAGTATATAAACAAAGATTTTATTTCATAAAATAAATGAAGGATATTCCTACATCACCACGAATAGCTCTTATCAAACGCAATCGTCAAGTCAAGAGATTGCGTTTAATAATATTATCTATAATTTTATTCATATCAGTTATTTTTGGATTGTCATATTTTTCTTCATATTTTAGAATAACAATTAATAATTTGGTTATAACTGGTGATAAAATAATAGATGGGTCAAAGATAGAACTTAGTGTTAAAGAAAAGTTGTCTGGAAAATATTTGAAATTATTTTCACGTTCAAATTTCTTGATTTATCCTAAAAACAAAATATACAAAAGTTTGTTAGTTGAATTCCCTAGGATAGAAAAGCTTGTGGTAAAAAGGGAAAGATTTAATAATTTAAAAATAGAAATTAATGAAAGGGCTGGATCATATCTTTATTGTGGCTCATCACTTCCTGTAAATAAAGAAGAGATAGGGGAGAATTGTTATTTTGTAAATAATGATGGTTATATTTTTGATAAAGCTCCTTACTTTTCTGGAGATATATACTTTAAGTATTATACAAAAATAGATGGAGACACAAGTAATCCTTTAGGTTCACAAATGATTCCAGTATCACGTTTTCATGATTTAGTAAGGTTCGTGGATGGACTTACTTCTTTAGGTTTTAAGCCTTTATATCTTGTTATAGATACGAATGGTACTTACTCACTTTATTTAAAATCAAAAGATTTACAAATTGTTCCTAAAATTATCTTTAAAGATAATAATGATTTGGTTATGATATTAGATAATTTATCTACTTCAATGAAGAATAAAGAATTTGCAAATGAAATTAATACAAAGTATGATACTCTCTTATATATAGATCTTAGATTTAAGAATAAGGTTTTATATAAGTTTGGTGATTTGTGAATGTATAAAATAGTCTTTGAGAAATGACTTACGGAGGCCGTCGGGTCGAGTACGAGCAAAATTTTCAGCAGAAAATTATTGTGTGCATTTCGAGAAGAGCTATTTTAGAAATTCACAATAATCACTCATTTAAATTATGAAAAAATTCTGGGAAAAATTACCAAAACCGTTTTTTTGTTTAGCGCCAATGGCAGATGTCACTGATGCTGCTTTTCGAAGTATGTTTGCAAAGTATGGTAAACCAGATGTGACTTGGACAGAGTTTGTATCTGCTGACGGTCTTGCAAGTGAAGGGAGAGAGGTACTTAAGTATGATCTTGTGTATAGTGAGGATGAAAGACCTATAGTTGTTCAATTATTTTCCTCTAAAGTAGATAAGATGAGAGAAGCGTCACGTGTATGCGCAGAGCTTGGCTTTGATGGTATTGATATAAACATGGGTTGTCCTGATAAGGCAGTAGAAAAACAAGGGGCTGGTTCTGCAATGATAAAAGATATGAAGAAAGCGGGAGAGATTATACAAGCTGTTAAAGATGGCATAAATGATGCAAAGAAAAAGAAATCAAAAAAGATGAGAAAAGATATCTCTATATCTGTTAAAACTCGTATTGGTTATAATACTAATCAGATAAAAGAGTGGATTCCATTCTTATTGTCACAAGATATAGATGCTCTTACTATCCATGCTCGTACTCGTAAAGATTTGTCTTTAGTTCCTGCAAGGTGGGAGTATGTGAAAGAAATAGTAGATATAAGGAATAAAATGGGAGTGAAAACTATGATAATAGGGAATGGTGATGTTCGAGATCTGAAGCATGGTTATGACCTTGCGAAAGAGACAGGATGTGATGGTATAATGATAGGTAGAGCAGTGTTTGGAAATCCTTGGATTTTTTCTGGTCTTCCTAAAAATAATTCAAAATCAAAAATTTTAATTAATTTTACCCCGACTTTAAAGCAGAAATTAAAAGTCATGCTTAAACATACAAAACAGTATGAAAAGATTTTAGGAAAAGTGAAAAATTTTGCAAATATGAAAAAGCATTACAAAGCATATGTAAATGGTTTCGATGGAGCCAAAGAACTCCGTATTAAACTAATGGAAACACATTCATATAAAGAAGTAGAGAAGATAGTTAAAGATTTTCTTATAAATTATTAATCTTTGGAAGTCCGACTTCCAAAGATTTAAGATAAGGTATATAATATAAGTATGTCATTAAGAAAAGATAATTTAGTTTCAGGACAAATTTATCATATATATAACAGGGGAGTAGATAAACGTGATATTTTTATGGACGATGAAGATCGTTTCAGGTTTATTCATGATTTATTTGAATTTAATGATAGTAATCCGTCTCCTAATATAAATAATTTTTTGAATAGTAAAAAAAGAGAATCTTTGGAAGTCGGACTTCCAAAGATCGATAAGAAGCCTAGAAAAGTACTTGTGGAGATTTTGGTTTTTTGTATGATGGATAATCATTTTCATTTAATAGTAAGGCAAAAAATAGAAAATGGGATAACTTTGTTTATGAGAAAACTTGGAACAGGGTATACGAATTATTTTAATAAAAAATATGATAGAAATGGAGCTTTGTTCCAAGGTAGATTCAAATCAGTTTGTGTTAAAGACGATTCGCATTTAATGTATTTACCAATATACATACATTTAAACCCTCTTGATTTAAAATTTCATGAATGGAGAGAAAAGAAAATTAAAAATTACATAGAAGCTATAAAGTTTCTTGATTCATATCGTTGGAGTAGCTATCTTGACTATACTGGGCAGAAGAATTTTCCTTCTTTAATAAATAAAGATTTTGTCTTATCAAGGGTTGGAGATGAGAAAAAATATAAAAATGAAATTATTAATTGGTTGAAAAATTTTGATGAGTCTAAAATATTAGGTGTCAGTTTGGAATAGATAAAACTAAGGAAGTCCGACTTCATTAATCACTTCATTGATAAATAAGGATTTTGTCTTATCAAGGGTTGGAGATGAGAAAAAATATAGAAATGAAATTATTAATTGGTTAAAAAATTTTGATAAGTCTAAAATATTAGGTGTCAGTTTGGAATAGGTAAAACTAAGAAATTCGGACTTCGTTAGTTTTTTTGGAATAGTCATCTCTTTATCAAAATAAATGAATTTAATATTTCTTTTTTTATTTTCATATAAACTAAATAATGTTGTTTTACTTACTCCTAATACAATCAAAAAGTATAATTATTTATGATTTAGTATCGTTTTAACTTTTATAAAAACTTCATCAACAGAGAGATGACTTGTATCAACTATAATAGCATTAGCCCTCTTATTTTTATAAGCATCCATTTCATCCCAATAATGACCGAATAATTTTTGAGTATTTTCTATACTGTCTCTTATTTTTTTGTCATAACCTCTTTCATCAGCTCTATTAAGGGTAGTCTCTTTATCTGCCCATAGAAAAATTTCATAAACCTCAGCTTTGTATTTGTGACCCAACTCAATAAATTGATCAAGTATATTTTTATCCTTCCCTTCTTCTATAATATCAAGCATCCCTTTTCCACTTATAAAATCACGATTATTAATCATACAAGTTTCAGCAATTCCTAGAGCAATTTCAAAAGATAAAGTATTACTTTTCTTATTGTATTTTTTATATTGACTAATAAATTCTTTTTGTAAATCTAAGTCCAATAAAAAAGACATCGGCATAATTTCATGAACCTTCTTAGCAACAGTTGTCTTACCAACTCCAGGTGGACCATTAAATAATATTAATTTCATTTTATTATTATATACTAAGTTAGAATTTATACTATGATTAATTTTTTGGTAGTAGACATAAATTATGTTTGTCAATACCGTCATGGATTAAACTAAATAAGTCCGACTTCCTTAATTTGAGTTCCTTGATTTATTTTGCCCTTAAAGAACTGCGATTTAAACAAATGTTTACGATTTAATAAATCGGGAGTATAATCAAACTATGAAAGATTCAAAAAAGGATACAAATATAAATATTGCTTTATATCGTAAATATAGACCTGAGAATTGGGCGGAAGTTATAGGTCAGGATCATATTGTAAAAGCTATAGATGGAGCACTCAAGGCTGGCAAAGTTTCTCACGCTTATCTTCTTTGTGGTCCACGAGGTACTGGTAAGACGACTATTGCCCGTATTATAGCTTCAGAGCTTGGAACGACTCCTAACGATATATACGAGCTTGATGCGGCTTCAAATCGTGGTATTGATGATGTTAGAAGTATCCGTGATAGTGTAGGAACAATGCCTTTTGATTCTAAATATAAAATATATATCTTAGATGAAGTTCACATGTTCACCAAAGATGCTTGGAATGCACTTCTGAAAACTATTGAGGAGCCACCAAAGCACGTCATCTTTATACTTGCAACTACAGAGCTTGAGAAAGTTCCTGAGACTATAGTTTCTCGTTGCCAGAGTTTTATTTTTAAAAAGCCGACTGATAGCATTCTATCTATTGCTGTTACGAATGTTGCAAAGAAAGAAGGTTATAGTCTTGAAGAAGGGGGAGCGAACCTCATCGCACTCTTGGCTGATGGAGCTTTCCGTGACGCGTATGGAATTCTACAGAAAGTTATTTCTTTTTCAAAAGATAAATTAATTAGCTTAAAAAGTATTGAGGAAGTTACTGGCTCACCAAAGTCTATGCTTGTGAATGGCTTTTTAGATGCATTGGTTTCTAAAGATATTGAGAAAGGTTTTATGTGTATTAAAAAAGCAAGTGAAGAGAATATAGACATGCAAGTGTATTTGAAAATGATACTTGCTAAGCTACGATATGCACTTATACTTCGGTATTCTCCAAAGACAAAAAGTAGCATAGAGAAGATCATATCTGAAGAAGATATGATCTATATATCAGATCTTATTTCTTCTAAGCCAGAGTATATATCATCATCTACTTTAGTAGTTTTACTTAATACTTATCAGTCTATAAAGAGTTCTCCAATTAGCGAATTACCTCTTGAAATGGCTTTGGCAGATATCATAAATGAGAGAAAATAATAATTCATCTACACATAAAATACCTTCGAGACAAAATAAAATTTGGGACGTTATTATCATAGGTGGCGGAGCATCTGGGATGATGGCAGGAGCAGTTGCTTCTTCACAAGGGAAAAGTGTATTGATGATTGATAAGAATAGGGACTTGGGAGAGAAATTAAAAATTACAGGTGGAGGAAGGTGCAATATCACAAATAATGAGCCAGATATTCACAAGATGCTTAGTGTCTATGGAGAAGGTGCGCCTTTTTTATATTCTCCTTTTAGTATTTTCGGAGTGAAAGATACTTTCAAATATTTTGAATCTCGTGGTCTTCCTCTTGTCATCCAAGCTCGTAATAGAGTTTTCCCTGCGACAGAGAAAGCTATAGATGTATTTAATGTTTTAAATAAAGAATTAAAAAAAGGTGATGTTTTAGTAAAAAGTAATTGCACAGTAAAGAAAATAAATATAGAAAATAATTTAGTAAAAAGTGTAGAGACAGACAGTGGGGTGTATTATGCAAAATCATTTATACTTGCGACTGGTGGTATGTCTCATCCTGAGACTGGTTCGACAGGAGACGGTTTCAAATGGTTAAAAGATATGGGACATAGTGTGAAAGATTCAAGCCCCAATATTGTACCCATTGCAGTGAGTGATGAATGGATTAAAAGTCTAGCAGGCATCTCTTTATCATTTATGAAGATAACATTTTTCCTCGAGGGAAAGAAAATGTTTTCTAAAATAGGGAAAATACTTTTTACTCATTTTGGTTTATCTGGTCCACTTATACTAAATAGCTCAAAGAAAGTAGATGATTTATTTCAGCAAGAAGGTAGAGTCACTGCTCGTATAGATGCATACCCAGATACGAATGAAGGAAACCTTGAAGATAAAATTATCAAAATTTTTGATGCAAATAAAAATAAAATGTTGAGGACAATCTTAAAAGATATAGCACCTGAGGGTATGGCCAAAGCACTAGAGCTTATAGATATAGGTGTAGATTATGATGCTAAAGTACACAGTGTAACTAAAGAAGATAGGAAAAAGATAGTGAAATTACTCAAAGCATTCCCGGTGAATATTACTGGTCTTATGGGGTACGAAAGATCTGTTGTTGCAGATGGGGGAGTCTCTTTGAAAGAGTTAGACATGAAAACTATGAGTTCAAAATTATATAATAATTTATATATTACAGGTGATTTACTAAATATAAGTAGAAACTCAGGCGGGTATAGTCTACAAGTGTGTTGGACGACAGGTTATATTGCAGGTATGTCTGTTTAGATTAATTCTTTTCTGTATATAGCAACTAGACTATAAAGTAGGCTTAGAACAAGTGGGCCTAAAAGTATACCGACAGGTCCCATGAGTGATATACCTCCTAAGATAGAGAATAGAATAAATATGGAAGGTATCTCAGTATTCTTAGAAATAATATAAGGAGAAAGAATATTGTCTATTGTGCCTACTAGTAATAATGACCAAAGAAGCAAACCTAAAGCGTGAAGTTGCATTCCTGTGAAGAAAAGGAAAAGGATTGCAGGTACTGATACTATAGAAGTACCTAGATTTGGTATAAGAGAAGTCATACCAGCGATGACACCCCAAAGAGCAGGATTAGGAACTCCGAAAACCCAAAGTCCGATCCAAGAAAGGATACCTTGTATTATAGCTATAAAGAATGAACCTTTGATTATTCTATTTACAGAACTTTTAAGATCAGTAAGTATTTCTTTGGTATTCTTTTCAGAAATAGGAAGTATTTTTGCAAGACCTTTTTCCCAACTTGAACCATCTTTAAGTATATAAAACATCGTGAAAATTGTAAGTACTATCATCAATATCGTATTAAATGTATAGCTAAAAAAGTTTCCGATATTTCCTGCAAGGAAAGATGTAAAGCTTGCTATTTTACCGTAAGTATCAAATACAAAACCTTTAGGCATTATTTCATTTATTGAAACGTCAATTCTTTGTATGATGCTAGCAGTATTACCATCTAGTATTACAGATTTATATGCATTTTGTGCTTGAGTGAAGACTACACTTCCGACAAAGAATATAGGAATACAAAGTACAAAGAGAAAAATGATTATTGTAATAAGAGATGCAAGACTACCATTCTTTTTAGTAATATGATTCTTGATCCACTGATATACGGGACTGATAACGACTGAGAATGCAGCAGCTAAAATAAATATAGTTAAGAAAGGAAAGAGAATAGCAAGAGTTAGAACTAGTATTATCGCTAATAATATGAATAAAAAGTATTTCTCTGTTTTAGATGTTTCCATAAAGTTATTATAACAAGAAATATATCAGGATGCTAGGAAAATTCTTTGAATTTGTCTTTATATTGTATATATTCTATACTTACTATTATGACTTCAAGATTATATATCTCCCAAAAAGGAGAGGATAGCCGAGAAAGCTTATTATTAAAAACATGGAATGGTTTAGGTTTGAATGGTAAAGTTTCAGGTGTTGCTATAGTCGAATCGTATCTAGTAGACAGTTCTCTTAGTGAAGAGCAAATTATTCAATCAGCTCAAATTCTTACAAATTCTATATTTGAAGATTTTTCTGTGAATAAGTTACCCGTCAGATTATCATCTAAAAAGTCGAAAGGAAAGGATTACTCTTTTGTAATAGAAGTAGGTTACTTACCGGGAGTTACTGATAATGTAGCAAGTACAGCTAAAGAGTCTGTCATTGATTTACTACATTTAGGAAAAGATTTTAAATTAGATATTTATACATCCAAGGTGTATTTGATTTCAGGAACTTTAAAGATAGAGGATGTGAAGAAAATTATCCAATCTCTTTATAATCCACTTATCGAAAGAGGTCATATATATAGTATAAAAGAAATAGAGAAAGAGAATAATCTACCTCTTGTATTACCGAAAGTTATTTTAAATAAGCAGAATGAAGTTATAAATGTCTCTTTATTTGTATCTGATGAAGAACTTGTGAATATAGGCAAGCAGGGAATTTTAGGTATTGATAATATCCGTAGAGGTCCACTTGCTTTAGACTTAGAGTCTATGAAGGTTATTCAAGATTACTTTAAGAAATTAGGACGAGATCCAAAAGACATAGAGCTAGAGTCACTTGCCCAGACTTGGTCTGAGCATTGTAAGCATACAATATTTGCAAATCCTATAGATGATATAAAAGATGGTCTTTATAAAACTTATATAAAGGGTGCTACGAATTTAATTCGTAAACAAAAAGGTGATAAAGATTTTTGTGTTTCTGTTTTCTCAGATAATTCTGGTGCAATAGTTTTTGATAAAGATTACCTTATTACTCATAAAGTAGAGACTCATAATTCTCCTTCTGCTCTTGATCCTTTTGGTGGGGCTATTACTGGTATCGTAGGAGTGAATCGTGATACTGTTGGTTTTGGTTTGGGTGCTAAGCCTGTCGCAAATACTTATGGTTTTTGCTTTGGTGATCCATATGATACAAGAGCATTATTTAAAGATAAGAATTTGACTCAAAAAATGCTTCCTCCAAGAAGGATTATGAATGGAGTGATAAAGGGTGTGAATGTAGGTGGCAACTGCTCTGGAATTCCGACAATTTCTGGTTTTGTAAAATATGATGATAAGTTTCGAGGTAAGCCTTTAGTTTTTGTTGGAACTCTTGGAATTATTCCTCAGAAAATCAATGGTAAACTTTCGCATGAGAAGTGTGCATTAAATGGTGATTTAGTTGTTGTAGTAGGAGGAAGAGTCGGAGCGGATGGTATACATGGCGCGACTTTTTCTTCAGTAGCTATGGACCAAGCAAGCCCTGCGACTGCAGTGCAGATAGGTGACCCGATAACTCAGAAAAAGTTAAGTGATGCGATAGTGAAAGAAGCACGAGATATGGATTTATATACAAGTATTACTGATAATGGAGCTGGGGGTATATCTTGTTCTATAGCAGAAATGGCAAAAGAGTGTGGAGGGGTAACAGTCGACTTAGAAAAAGTTCCATTAAAATATAAAGGACTTTTACCTTGGCAGATATGGATTTCAGAATCTCAAGAACGAATGACACTTTCAGTTCCAAAAGATAAATGGAATAAATTTAAAAACTTAATGGATTCTCGCGGAGTAGAAGCGACTGTCGTAGGAGAATTTACAAATTCTGGAAAGTGTATAGTGAATTATAATTCAAAAGAAATTATGAATATATCACTTGAATTCTTGCACGATGGTTTACCTAAAAAGCAATTAGAAAGTTCTCCTGTAATTCATAATAATAAAAATCCAAAGATTCCGAAAGGAGTATTACGTACAAAAGTTTTCGAGAAATTATTTGCAAATAAGAATGTATGTGGTTTTTCTTTTATATCAGAGCAATATGATCATGAAGTCCAAGCTTCTTCTGTACTTAAGTCACTTTCAGGTAGAGGACTTATAAATACAGATGCGCAAGTTTTCCGCCCAGTTTTATCTTCACAGAAAGGTGTAGTAGTTTCGAGTAGTCTTTACCCTAGTTACTCATTTATCAGTACTTACCATATGGCAAGTTGTGCGATAGATACAGCGATAAGGAATGCTATCTGTGCAGGAGCTTCTCTTTCAAATCTAGCTATCCTTGATAATTTCTGCTGGTGTTCATCTTATGATAAGGGTAAGCTTGCTGAGCTTATAGACTCTTTAAAAGCAAGTTATGATTATGCAGTTGGTTATGGGACTCCATTTATCTCAGGTAAAGACAGTATGTTTAATGATTTCAAGGGTTACGATGAAAAAGGTAACTCTTTAGCTATCTCTGTACCTCCTACACTATTAATATCAGCAGTTGGAGTTATTCCTGATATTTATAAAACAGTCTCTTTAGAATTTAAAAATCAAGGAGATACCATATACTTACTGGGAGAAACAAATGATGAGTTGGGAGGTAGTGAATACTATAAAATGCTTGCAAAAGAAAGTTGTGATGAAGATGCAATCGGTAATGATGTACCAAAAGTTAATTTAATAAAAAATACTAAAATATATAAAGTACTTGAGAATGTTATTAAAAAAGATTATATATCTTCAAGTATTTCTGTATCTTCAGGAGGGTTAGTAGTAGCTTTAGCGAAAGCTTCAGTAGGTGGTATGCTTGGATGTAAAATTTCACTAAAGAATTTATCTGGTAATTTTACATCGACAGACTCAGCTCTTTTCTCTGAAAGTCAGGGAAGAATTATCGTAACTGTAAATAAGAAAAATTTGTCTAAATTTGAAAAAATGATAAAAGGAATTTCTTATACAAAGTTAGGAGTTGTATCAAAAGATAATAAATTCACAGTCCTTGATGCAAAGAATAATAAAGTGGTAGATACAAATGTAAATAAATTATTTAAAATTTATCATAGTTTTTCTAATCAAATGAAATAAAATGGAATACAAACAAGAAAACAAAAATACCTGCCCCGTACTAATTTTTTGATTAAGTAATATAATGATTAATATATAATTGCATAATTATTTGAATAAAAATATGGAAAAAGAATATAAAAAATTAGTATTGGGGTGTCAGAATTGCAAAAAAGACTTTATTATCGAGCCTGAGGATTTTCTGTTCTATGAGAAGATTAAGGTACCAGCTCCAACTTTTTGTCCAGAGTGTAGAAATGAGAGGAGAATGTCATGGAGAAACGAGAGATCTCTTTATAGAGTTAAATGTTCAGCACCTAAACATGATGAAAGTATTATTTCTATGTATGACCCTACGCAATCTCATATTGTTTATGATAACAAATTTTGGTGGAGTGATAATTGGAATCCGAATGATTATGGTAAAGATTATGATTTTTCAATTACTTTTTTAAATCAATTTAATATACTTTTGAAATCTATACCTAAGATTGCTTTATCAATTCTTAATTCATCAAATAGTGAATATACTAACTATGTTGATTATCAAAAAAATTGTTATCTTGTTTTTGGGTCTGGTTATAATGAAGATTTAAGATATTCAAATAAATCTATGTCATGTAAAGACTCGCAGGATATTTTTGGATGTGTCAAATGTGAATTATCTTATGAATCAGTTAATTGTACAGGATCTAATCAGATATTTTGGTCAAGAGATTCTAAAAATTGTATTGATTCATATTTAATTTATAATTGTAAAAATTGCTCCGATTGTTTTGGTTGTACTAACTTGGTAAGTAAAAAATATTGTATTTGGAACAAACAGTATGAAAGAGAAACATATTTTGAAGAGTTAAAAAATTTAAAAATAGATTCATTTAAAAATATAGAAAAATATAAACAAAAATTTATTAATGAGATGTATCTTTCTATTCCTCATCGTTTCGCAAATATTATTTCATCGGTAGATTGCACAGGAAATAATATTAATAATTCTAAGAATTCAAAAAATTGTTTTGATGCCTTTCAAAATTTAGAAAATTCAAAATACCAATATACTGCGATTGATTCTAAAGATTTATACGATTGTAATGGTATGTATAAAAATGAACTCTCGTATGAATCTGTTGATTGTGATGTTGGAAGTAAGAATATTTGTTCAATAACTTCATATAATTCTATTAATAATAGTTATGTTATTAATTGTCATAATATACAAAATTGTTTTGGGTGTTACGGCCTCCGCTCCAAACAATACTGCATCTTAAACCACCAATACACCAAGGAAGAATACGAAGAAATGATACCCAAAATCATCAAACACATGTCAGATATGCCATACATAGATACTAAGGGTAGAATATACAAGTATGGTGAATTCTTCCCCTCAGAAC
>Ga0209083_1000158_pt1 | contig 104193 bp, 101 predicted proteins | sample AM7aDNAmetaG_FD_184132 | JGI IMG/M metagenome (GOLD analysis project Ga0209083, IMG submission 184132) | Freshwater microbial communities from Finland to study Microbial Dark Matter (Phase II) - AM7a DNA metaG (SPAdes) (version 3) | ecosystem: Environmental > Aquatic > Freshwater > Lake ...
CGTCCAGGACATTCTTCTCAAGAAGTTTCTGGATTAACAAATCTGTTTCGCCGGCAAAAGCCACGCCGGTAATGCAAAGTACTGCTACCACTGCTGATACTACTTTTGACTTTGTCATTTCTCCTCCCTGGATTTTATTCTTTCACTAAAACCTTGAAATATGTTTTACACCCCCAGGTAGCCTTAAGCCGAAAATTACAACAACCTTCATAGGTATAGTAGTAAAAATTTGTTAAGAATGTTTAAGTGTATTGTTAAGATTGTGTTAATTTTGAGTTGAATTGACTTAAACGCAAGGGTAGTGCTATAATTTCGTATGCTAAAAGAATACCTGATTGGAATAGACATAGGCGGGACTAAGATGGAAGCCGGACTGGTAGCCAGCAGCGGTAAGATTTTGCTTCGTAGAAAAGTCAAGACTCCATTAAAGTGTACTAAAAAAGAATTTGTATTATCCGTAGTAAACCTTGTCAGGGAACTAATAGCAGAAGGGGATATTTCCATAAAAGAAATCTCAGGCATAGGAATAGGCATACCCGGTGTAATTGATCCAGTGCACGGCAAGGTTCTTCTCATAACTAACTTACCCTTAACCGGCATCAACCTCGCCACAGAACTGAGAAAGAGCTTCAAGGTGCATATTACCGTGGGCAACGACGCAAATATGGCCGCGCTCGGTGAACATCGCGCCGGACTTGGCCGTAATGCTCATAATATAGTTAACATATCGGTAGGCACAGGTGTCGGCGGTGGGTTAATTATTGGCGGAAAGCTGATTACGGGATCATTTTTTGCAGGCGGAGAACTTGGTCATATGATAATTCAGATGGACGGTCCTAAATGTACCTGCGGAAAGAAAGGCTGTCTGGAAGCTTTTGCCGGCAGGTGGGCTATAGAAAAAGAAATACGCGCAGCAGTCAAAAAGGGTGAAAAAACTGTTATTACTAAGTACGGACAGGGAAAACTTAAATCTATCAAGTCCAGATTGTTGAAAAAAGCGCTCGATAAACACGACCCGCTGGTAACCCGGGTAATCAAAGAAGCTTCAAAAGCCCTCGGAGCAGCCTGTGTTTCCATAATGCACATTGTTGATCCCGAGTATATCATTCTCGGGGGTGGCGTTATTGAGGCCTGCGGAGACTTTATGCTGCCCTTAATTCGCAAGGCTGCAGAATCAGATCCATTTCTCTCTACGGTTTCCGGTTGTATAATCGCGGAATCAACTCTGGGCGATGATTCCATAATTCTCGGAGCGGCCGCTGCCGCCTCTCCGGACCGCTAAGCTCTGGAAAAATGCTTAATTAGATATTCCTGAGAGTTAAAGTCTTGCCCTCCAGGTTCCGGACGCGTGTACTCCTTGTTCATATAGAGTATCCTGGTCTTATCGTTATCCTTCCACTGGCAATTAAGGAGCATGTCTAGTTCTTCCTTTAATTCAATTTTATCAACTTCAAAAAGTAATTCTATCCTGCGGTCAAAATTCCTGGACATCCAGTCGGCAGAGGATAAGAAGAATCTCGGCGAGCCATTGTTGTTAAGCCGAAAAATCCTCGAATGTTCAAGAAATCTCCCGACAATACTGTGCACCGAAATATTTTCGCTTAGTCCGGGAATCCCCGGCACAAGGCAGCAAATTCCTCTTACAATCAGTTTTATAGTTACTCCTGCCTTTGAGGCCTCATAGAGCTTGTCTATTATTTTTACATCCTCAAGGGAATTCATTTTTGCGAAAAGTGCTCCGTTTTTGTATTTTCGCTGGAAGTTAACCTCCTTGTCGATAAGCTCAACAAAGTACTGGCGCAGGTCATTTGGCGCGGAGACTATTTTTCTCCAGCGGCCGGGGACCGAGTAGCCGGTTATAACATTGAAGACATCGGAAATATCCCTTGCAAAATCCTCATTACAAGTGAAAAAACCGGTGTCCGTGTATGTTCTGGAGGTTTTTTCATTGTAATTCCCGGTTGAAAGATGCACATAACGTTGTATTCTTCCCTCTTCTTTTCGGACAACCAGGGTGATTTTTGAATGAATCTTTATCTTAGGGATTCCGTATATTACGTGGCAACCTTCAACTTCAAGCTGCTTTGCCCATTCTATATTCTTTTCCTCGTCAAACCTGGCTTTAATTTCAACGAGAACGGTTACTTGTTTCTTCCTGCGCGCAGCTTCTTTTAGAGCGCTGATTATTGCCGAATCCTCATCAACCCGGTAAAGCGTCATTTTAATGGCAAGAACTCCGGGGTCTTTCGCGGCTTCCTTCAAAAAGTCAACTGTCGGTTGAAATGATTCAAACGGCAGGGCAACTAAGAAATCCCCTTCTTTTATTCTGTCAAAGATACTCTCGTACTCCTGTTTTGAGGCAATGAATCCTCTGTAAAGCAGTTCCGGTTTAGAAACAGCCGGTATGAGTTCAAAAAGGAACTTTAAATCGGGATTTCCTTCAACAGCCCTAACCTCTTCCTCCGCTACTTCAATTTTATTGCAGAGCGTTGTGAGCAATTTTCTGTTGTAGGGTTTCTCAACCTCAAGATAAACTGCCTTGGCGAGAACCCTTTTCTTAACCTCTCCTTCTATGGCCTTAAGCAGGTCGTCAGCATATTCTTCCTCAACTTCAAGTTCACTGTCCCGTATTACTTTAAAAAAGAGCGCAGAAGTTATCCTGTAGCCCTTAAAGAAGAACTCCGTATAATTATTCATCAATTCCTCGAGCAGAATAAAACAAGTTTCTTCTTTGGCTGACGGTATCTTTATAAGCCTCGGTATGTTTTTGGGCACCGGAATAATAGAAAGGTATTCAATTCCGTCTTTTTCGAGGTTTACGGCGAAGGCTAAGGTTTTTGAGGAAAGTATAGGGAACGGATGTCCCTGATCAACTGCCATAGGAGTGGTAATTGGAAATACCGTCCGTTCAAAATGCTTCTTGCAGAATTTCTTTTGGGTTTCGCTAAGTTCTGCGAACTTCCTTATAAAGATCTTCTTCTTATTAAGTTCCTCGGTAATATCTCCCTTGTAAAGGTTGTAAATCTTCTTAAACTGCAAATCGAGTTTTTCCTTAATGGCGGACTTAAGTTCCACGGGGAAATACCCGTATTTATCCTCTTTATTATACTGCGAATCTTCAATTTTTCTGAGTCCGGCATATCTGACCATTAGAAATTCATCAAGATTATTGACGAATATAGCTAGGAATCTTACCCGCTCGAGGAGAGGGTTTCTTTTCTCAGCCGCTTCTTCAAGGACTCTGCCGTTGAAAGAGAGCCAGCTCAAGTCTCGGTGAATGAACCTTTCCTTTTCCGTGTAAATTTGTTCTGCCATTAGTCCGCCGTGATTTTTAACAATATTTTGTTTCCGATAATCTCTTCGAGTACCATAGCTTTTTCGTAAAACTCGTGTTTTTCAAAAATAAAATTATCTTTTACCTTCATGTTTATTACCGTGTGCTCACGCCTGCCCGAACCAAACTCAATTTTTTCTATCTTCTGCATGTGTGAGGCGTCGAGTGAGTTAGCGACTCTCAATATCGAGCTTAATTTCTGCACGAGTATCTGTTTTTCTAAAGGAAGCGACTTAAAGAGCAGATGGGATTCTTTCGGGGTCGATTTTCTGTGATAGCGTGCAACGCAAGCAATTATCTTAATCTCTTCATCTGTAAGCCTGAAAAGATTAAGCGCGCTAATCATATATTCCGAATGTTTGTGATGAGATCTGTTTGAAACGCTCATTCCAATATCGTGCAGGTAGGCAGAAAGCGTAAGATAGAGGAGTTCTGATTTTCTAAGGCCCATCTGCTCGCGGAGATTCTCAAAGAAAACTTCCGCTATCAGGGCTACATGTTCGGAATGCATTCTGTCAACATTGAATTTTTTGCAGATAAACCTGACCAGAGAAAGCAGCTGTCCTGATTTGTTGTACTTGGAAGATAATTCGTAATCCAGCGCGATGTTGGCAAGAATGGCTTCGCTTAACGAGGCCTCAAACATATAGATTTGTTCAACTTCCGCGGTTCTTATGAAGCTGTTAATTATGGTAGAGAACGCCGTTATAGTGTCGGAATATTCCGGGGAGACTTTGTAATCCGCGCCAATTTCGTCAGGAGTCCTGTCATGCAGCTCCAATAACATTTTTTCGGCGTAACTCTTTGCAACCGGAAAGAACTTGGAACCGGGATCCGGAAGACCGGAGATATGACGCAGGTATTCGGAGTAATTTTCATCTATCATAATAACATCGTCTATTTTAATGTCCGGAAAATATCTTTTAATGAATCCTATCTCTTTGCCGACATATTGCTCTACGGCCTCGTTTACGTCAAGCGTACTGCCCTCGAGTTTCGCGGTCAACTGCCGAAGGCGCAGGGGGCCCAGCGGAAGTCCCACGCTCATAACAGTAAAGCCCTTCTCAAGAAGCGAGATATCCACATTGCCGGAACCCAGCTCAACAATAAGCACGTTCTTTGAGTGAATGGGATATCTTTCTTTGAGTTCATTGTAGAGGTATGCGTCAAGGAAATAGATTACATCGCCGGCCGTAAGGACTTCAACATTAAATCCTGTCAGCCGGAATATTGTGTCAAGAAAAATGTCATTGTTCTCGGCTTCCCGCGCGGCCGTTGTCGCTATAACTTTCAGTGTCGTAACATCAAATTCCTTTATAACTTTTTTATATTTTTCCAGGATAGCTATTGTCTGCTTCGTTGCCTCGGGAGAAATCCTAGAACGAAAGAAAACGTCCTTGCCGACCGGAACGAGATTTTTAAGGTATTCCAGGACATGAATATGACCGTTAACCGCTTCGCCGATAATGAGCTTAATAGAGCTTGTTCCTATGTCTATAATACCAACTCTGACAGCCATTGTTCCCCCCTCTCACGCCTATGATAGCACGTCCCGCGGCATGAATTATTAAGGTTTGATTAAATCTTCTCTTTTATTTCATGAATTTCAATAACGGGTTTTTGGGGAGGTACTGGAGAAATTCAAGCTTGTTCCCGTCCGGGTCGTTAATGAAGAAAAGCCTTCCATTGCTTCCCCATTCTATACGTTTAACAATCTTTATACGGTTCTTGCGCATTAGTTTAGCGGTTGTGTCAAGATTATTAACCTGAAAACAAAGGTGAAAATAAGCGGCCGGCCTGAATTTGCTGAGCAGTTTCTTGTCTAGACGAAACATTTCGAGAAAAGTTCCCTTGCCGGCCTTAACATATACGCCGAAAACCTTGCCTTCCCTGTCCTTAAACTTGTAAGCTACTTTTAGCCCGATTTTCCCGTAGAACGCGATTGATTTTTCAAGATTTCTGACATCAAGACAGGCGTGAGCAAGCATTACAGGCATTTTCCCTCCGGCTTAAAGTTGTTTGCTTTTCTGATTATCGCAATATATGATGGTTCAGTTTTTTGAATAATCAGCTCTATTTTCCACCCGGTTCCTTTCAGGATATCAGCCATTTCGTGTTTTGTCGCCCTAAAATAATTAAACCACGGAGTACAAAACTTTCCATAGCGTATCCTGGCCCTAAAATCTCCAGGTTCTCTTCCGAGCTTTTTATTTCTCTTTATATATTCGCGGAAAAACGGCGTTTTATATTCATAACTTTCGGCGATAATGCCGGCGTCAGGAGCAGTTTTCTTAAAAAGCTGCTTGAGCAGTTTCTTTGCTTTACGCTTGTTGCCGAAGAGACCGAAATTATTGCACATCATAAGCACGGTATCGTAGACCGTTCCTAGTTTGGACGTTTCCTCAATCGGAAGACACAATGCCTTCTTAACCCCCCGTTCCATACAAAGCTGCACAGCTAAGGGAGAATTGTCCGTGGCAGTGACCGGATATCCTTTCTTTTGAAGGTACAGCGCGTGGCGCCCGGCCCCTGCGCCGAGATCAAGGACCTTACCCCGGACATGTTTCATGGCCTCTTTCTCCCGCGCCGGCCACTTGTTATACCCGGCAAAATATGTTTTCAGGCCTCCGCCATCATAGATACATCCGTCATCCCTTTCCACAATAAAGCAGTCCTGCCCTGCGATAAACGCAGAATATAGAGCCTGCCCAAACGCATCCTGTTTCTTTCTGTAACCGCTCAAGGTCTCAACTCCTCACAGAAAACTTATAGCCAACGCCTCTAACAGTCTGGATATACTTGCCGGCCTTGCCCAGTTTTGTCCTGAGGGATTTAACATGAACATCAACAGCGCGGTCAACAACGGCAGTTTCATAATTCCAGGCTTTGTCCAGAATCTGCTCTCTGCTGAATACTTTATCCTGGCCGCCTGAGAGGAATACAAGGATGTTGAATTCGGTCTTGGTTAACTTGACAATTCTGTTATCCACAAGCACTTCGTGTTTTGAAACCTCGATAGTAAGAGGTCCAAAAGTCAATTTCGCTTCATAAGAGGCCCCGGACTCGGTCTTCTTCCTGCGCAGAACCGTTTCTATTCTTGCAATAAGCACTTTTACGCTGAAAGGTTTGGTGATATAGTCATCCGCTCCAACATTGAGGCCTGCCAGCATGTCATCCTCGGCGGTCTTTGCCGTAAGCATTATAACCGGGATGTTCCTGGTTGTTTCGTTCTTCTTCAGGAGGCGGCAGACTTCCATTCCGTCTACTCCCGGGAGCATCAAATCCAGCACTATCAGCGACGGGACTCGTTTTGACGCTATGTCAAGCGCTTCGCCGCCGGACTCGGCCGTGTATGCTTTGTAGCCGGCTTTTTCTATGTTGTATTTTACCAGCTCAAGTATGTCCTTTTCATCGTCAACTACCAGAATTGTTTCTTTCATAAGCTCCTCAATCGGGGAAAGTCAGTGTGAACTTGCTGCCCTTATCCGGTTCACTCTCGACCAGCACGCTGCCATGATGGACTTCCATAACATGTTTTACTATGGAAAGTCCCAGGCCCGTCCCGCCGAATTCCCTGGACCTCGCCTTCTCCGCTCTGAAGAATCTTTCAAAGATCCTCGGCAGAAGCTCCGCGGGTATGCCTATCCCGGTGTCGGAGACGGAAATTCTCGTTTTCCCGCCGGTCCTTTCGGCGGACATCGTCACTCCGCCTCGCGGCGTGAATTTCACGGCATTATCCACTAAATTCAAGAGTGCAATTTCCATCATGTTTTGATCGGCCAGCACTTCATTAAACCCGGCCGGTATGACCATTGATAGTTTTATTTTCTTTCTCTCGGCCGCGGGGTTTACAATATTTTGCACTGATTCAAATACTTCCTTAATAGCGAAACGCGCGAGCGTAATTTCCTTTTTGCCGGATTCAATCTTTGAGAGCTCAAGCAGATCACTGATCAGCCGGTCAAGTCTCTCGACTTGCTCACCGATAATCTTGAGAAACTTTACGTTATTCTTCTTATCGTCTATTGCTCCGTCCTGCAGAGTTTCTATGTAGCCTTTTATGGCCGCAAGCGGAGTTTTAAGTTCGTGCGAGACATTTGCCGCGAACTCAACCCTGATTTTCTCCAGTCTGCGGGTAGACGTCATGTCATTGATTATTACCAGTAAACCTCTCTTTTCTTCTGACTCGCCATAGAGCGCGGCCCGTATTCTCACCACAAGTTCAACCGGAGTAACGAGCTCAAACTCTTGCTCGGCGCCGCGCTGGGAGTCAAGAGCGTTTTTAATGAAATCTTCAAGCTCATGGTTTCTTATGTATTCAATAAGCGAACTGCCGGGAGCCTTTTCCTTTTCAACGCAAAAGGTGTCGGCAAGCGATTTATTTACCGCAATTATTCTGCCGTTCGCATCCAGGAACATTACCCCCTCAGAAAGGGCATCGAGAAGTTTTTCAAATTTCGGATCAAACTTGTTCATTTTGCCTCTTTTAAGTTCTTTTCACGTATTAAGACGTAAAGCATTCCGCAAAAGAGTATCAGGTGTCCAAGAAACATGCCGGACATGCTTTGAATTATTTTCGGCAGATCGGCTGAAAGGTACAAAGAACCGGTCGCCGTTAGAAGGCAACAGGCCAGAAGGCAAAAAGAGAGCACTTTAGAGTTAACTGGGTCACTTTTTCCAGAGGCAATATAATTCACAACCACATAATAGGCAAAGAGCGCCGTTATATAATGATTTAGCCAGGACGCCGGAGAAACCAGAAGCACAAAAAGGAAACCGGCCGCGAATTCAAATTTAAGAAGCTTTTTGCTGCTTTTAAAAGTGCCTCTGATAGCGAAAAGCATAAATAAGGAGGCGATGACTTTCACCGCAAAAGAAAGTTTTTTCGCCCCTGCCAGATCAAGAAAAGCCGGATCAAATCTATGGGCAGCGCCGTAATATTCTCTCCCAAAGGTTGTGAAGTGCCTGCCAAAGAATCCGTCAAAAGATTGGTTCGAGTGCCAGAACCCTGAAGTTTCCCTTATAGTAACATCTCCTCTAAAAAATGGCGTGATAACGAGGTTGAAGAAATCAGAGGTGAATTTCAGCGTATTCTCGTAACCGAAAAAAGCAAGCGGTATGACGGTGAAACAGAGTAATACGGTCAAAAGGCACCAACCCAGGAATTTAGAGTAGCCTTTAACAAGAAAGAATATTAGAATCATAGCCGGAGTTACTTTTATGGCGATGGCTACTCCCAGCGCTGCGCCGCTTAGAACGTGATTTTCCTTAAGGGCGGCGTAAATGGAAAGCACCGAAAGAAAGAAAGTGAGCGGGTTGACCTGGCCTAAATTTAAGTTGTCCGCGACAATACCCAGCATTACAATAAAAGGTAATATGACTATGGCTTTCTTTCGGTAGCTTTTAATCCCGACAAGGACATTATTCTTGGGCTCAAATAAAGCCACTATCTTTACTATAAGAAGATAAGTGACAGTTATGAGGCAGATATTACAGATAGTCCACAAGAGCAGCGCAATTTTTGGAGTAAACGCAGCGAAAAAAGCAACTATACAGTAAAAGAACGGGGGATAGGAAAAAGCCGGATTTGGTCCATAGAGATCCTTTCCAAGGTATAATATATTTCTGGAAATATTATAGAATGGGTAGAAATCTACAGACCTTCTTGTCAAGAGATAGGCGGTTACAGCAATGAAAAAAGACCCCAAATAGAGAGCTGATTTTCTGTTTAGCAAACACTTGATATCCTTAAGCATTAAAACATTATACCAGAAGAGACTTTCAAACTCCAGAATTGAAAAGCAGGGCTTTCAGCGGGGCCGGGCCGTATTCTCACTGTTTGAGGGAGTTTTATTATTCATGTATTTCTTCAGCATTTCAAGGTACGCCTTCATCTTGGCTTCATAGCCCTGTGTAGTCGGGTTATAATAGGTTTTTGCTTCAGGCAGGTATTCCTGCTCTACAAAATGTCCTTCATGATCGTGAGCGTATTTGTAGCCCTCTCCGTTCCCCAGATTCTTCGATCCGGAATAACCCGTACTTCTAAGGTGCCTGGGAATCTCAAGAGTCTTCATCTTTTCCATCTCTTCCATTGCCGCATTAATGGCAGCGTAAGCGGCGTTGCTCTTGGGTGCGCACGCGATGTAAACCACAGCCTGGGCGAGCGGTATCTTTGCCTCAGGCATGCCGACAAACTCGGCAACTGAAAGGGCGGCGTTCGCGAGAATGAGCGCCTGCGGGTCGGCGTTGCCGACATCCTCGGAAGCGCAGATAACAATCCTTCTCGCTATGAACCTGGGGTCTTCGCCAGCATAAAGCATTTTGGCGAGATAGTAAATGGCTGCGTCCGGGTTAGAGCCGCGCATGCTTTTTATAAAAGCGGAGATAGTGTTGTAATGTTCGTCCCCGTCTTTGTCATAGACTATCTTTTTCCTTCTTATAGACTCTTCTGCGACCGCAAGATCAAAGATTATTACGCCGTCCGCCCCCGGCTTTGAGGTCAGAACGCCCAATTCCAGGGCATTTAAGGCGGACCTGGCGTCACCATCCGCCGAATTAACCAGGTGGTCAAGAGCATCGTCTTTTATGGAAATCTTTAAATAGCCAAGCCCCTTTTCTTTATCGGTTATTGCCCTTTTAACGACAGCCGCTATGGCTGCATTCTTTAGCGGTTCCAACTGAACGACAATGGAGCGTGAGATAAGAGCAGAGTTAATATAAAAATAGGGATTTTGTGTGGTTGCGCCTACGAGGATTATTACGCCGTTCTCAACGTCCGGCAGCAGCGCATCCTGCTGGGCCTTATTGAACCTGTGAATCTCGTCGATAAAGACAATTGTTTTATTTCCTGATAGGACTCGCCTTTCCTTGGCCTCGGCAGTTACCTTTCTTATGTCATCAACTCCGGAAAGAACCGCATTTATCTCGGTAAATACTGCCGAAGTTCTTCTTGCTATAATTCCGGCAAGGGCGTTCTTGCCGCAGCCCGGAGGCCCGTACAGAATTAGAGAGGATATTCTGTCTGCGTCAATTGCTCTTCTGAGAATCTTGCCTTCTCCCAGAATGTGCTCTTGTCCGGCATAGTCCTCAAGCCGATCAGGGCGCATGCGCCTTGCGAGCGGAACGCTCCCGGGCGTTATATTGTCGTTTTCAAAAAGTCCGGACATCATTTCTCCAAAAAAAAACCCGCTCTACCGTTAAGCCAGGGATTTTGAACCTTTCTGCAAAGTGGGTGTCCTGCTTCAGCTTAGGCTTCCCGCGAACGGGCGTGCGCACCGCATGAAGACCCGGACTCCCGACAAAAAGGCGTTGGCTCAAAATATACCTAACCCCCACGAGTAGAGCAGGAAATAATTGCTGTTACAGTGAATGATTGCACAGAATATATATTTTGTCAAGCAATTATGATTTTCTTAATTAATTCCAGAAAATAAAAACGCGGGGCGCCGCTATAAAACGGAACCCCGCGCAGGAAAACTTATTAGAAGTAGTAAATCACTCCCAGCGAGCTGGTAGTATTGACGCAGTGCGAGAAGGTAAAGGCGGAAGCCGGGCTCAACTGCCAGAATATGAGCGCTCCTGAACCTGCGGACAGCGAAAGGTTCTTGGTTACAAAGTACTCGATGTTCAGCATTATGGGGACCGAGAGGTTAGTAGTTGCTCCTACATCAAATCCGAGCGCCGGCCTGAACTGCAATACGACCGGATACTTGTTTGACATCACAAAATCAGCGCCTAACTGAATGCCGAAATTCTGAACACCGGCAGCAGTGTTGAAACCGACTGAAGCATCCAGCGCCATGCCGTCTGACACCCACATTTTGAGGCCCAACGGAGTTCCGGCATTAGTATAGCCAAATCCTGTCTTTCCCTTTAATCCTGAAGATTCCTGCGCGCCTGCAGCCGAACAGAAACAGACTACGGCTGCCATCAACACAACCACTAAAGCGATTTTCTTCATTTTTCCTCCTTAAGGAATTAGTTTACTGTCAGAGTTCCGTTTGCATAACCGATAGCCACATTTGCGGCGTTTTTTGCGTGTACTACCACATTGTAGGCGCCTTTAACCAGTGCCTTAGGAGCTACTGAAATAACGCAACCTGAAGGAGTTGCCCCGTAAAGAACAGATAGTCCGGCAGAGCTGTTATAAGTTATCGACCAGTAAGTAGAATAATCAACTGTCGAATAAACCAACACCTCATATTTGGAGATAGAAGAAACACCTGATACTCTCCATGAAAACGTTGGCGTGCTTCCTGCCGCAACAGTACATGCTCCCCAAGCTGAAATCCCGCTTGAATCAAGAATCATGTTAAGCGTACCGGAAGAATTCCCACCGTTGTTGCCTGACCCTGAGCCACCTGTAATTGCCGAATTCACGCCGGTAGAACCTTCTACGTTTGAAACACCGGTATCTCCTGTCTGCGTGGAGACAGTATTAATTGGTGTTGTGTCTACCGTGGTGTTTCCGCTGTTAGAGGTGTTTGTGTTACCGCTACCTGCGTTAGTATTTGTACTGCTGGTCCCTGCGGTTGTATTTGATCCCAGAGACAGCATGCCTGCCGGACCTACTGGGTTTTTACTCCCGCAACCGGCGGAAAAACAGCATAGCAAACAAATCGCGCATAGAAGAATCACAGCTTTTTTCATGCCTTCACCCCCTTTACATTTTGGTTCTTTACGGGACGACAAAATTCCCGCCGCCATAAGTATTATTATTGTTGGTTTCATTGTCATAAACCGAAATATATATAGAATAATTTCCCCTGTCTAGCGGCAGAGCCGCTGTTACAACAGTTGCCGATTGTGAATCTCCATAGACAATACTCCCTCTGCTCCTGGCTATATCTTTTATTTCCCAATATGCTTTACTGGGAATCGTTTTATTTATGCTGATTCTAACCTTCTGATAGGATTGATTAACACCGGACGCATTCCAGTAAATAATAGGATTTCCTGAAACTGAAGGAAAATAGAAATGAGTTATATTATTATTTATGGAGAAAGTCATACTTGAATAGGAGCCGCTTATTCCTTGTCCGCTAGATGTATCTAAGACTGCAGCAGTTACACCGGTAGAGATATCGGCGCCTGAGACACCGGTATCCCCGCCTTTAGTGTCTACAGAGTTATTGCCCTGAGTGCTGACTTCGCCTCCGGACGAGTTGGTGGAGGCTGAAGTAGAGGTTGTACTGCTAGACGAAGATGTTGAATAAACTCCGGAAGAAAACGAACATGTTGAAATCCCTACGGGATTCTTGCCGCAAGAAGAGCCAAGAAAAGTCAAGAAAAGTCAAGAGAACCAATGTGCTCACCAAAACAGTTATTCTCATTCTTCACCCTCTACAGAACTTTAAGTTTCTCTATTTCCCTTATTACATTATCTGCAGTTATGCTTGAAAGGCACTCATATCTGCCGCTCTTTCTCGGGCAGGACCTCTTAAAACAGGGACTGCAAGGAACCTTTCTGTAAAGCACCCTCGATCTACTGCCAAGCGGGCCGGTCCATAGGGGATTCGTAGAACCAAAAACAGCTACCAGTGGAACATTTAGAGCTGCCGCTATGTGCATCGGTCCCGTATCATTAGAGATGAAAACGGCGCATTTTTCAATTAAAGCAGCGCTTTCTTTCACGGACAGATTACCGCCTAAAGAAAGTATAACATCGTTTTTCAAACCCTGCAATATTTTTTTTGCATTCTCTGTTTCGCCTTTCCCTGAAAAAACGGCAACATTTGCCGAGTATTTACGAACAAGATACTCTGCAACTTGAGCAAAACGTTCCGGTGGCCAGGCCTTGGCTTTTCCAAAGGAGGCCCCCGGGCACAGTCCTATTATAGGGCGGCTGCCTCCCTTATCTCTTTTCTTTATAAGCCTTTCAATTTTCCTCTGCGCTTTTGAAGGTACTTCAAAGAAAAGCTCTTTTGAACGTATTTTAAGTCCCAGATGCCTAAGGATATCCAAATATTCCTCGAGAAGATGTTTCGACCGGAATTTCCCGGGCTTAGGAACTCTATGCGTCAGCAACAGGCCGCGGAGTTCAGTAGAATAACCCGCCCTGTACTTTACTCCTGACCTGAGCATTTTGTAAGCCGAGGAAAATGAATGAGGGAATATGATTCCCAAATCAAATTGCATTTTTACTTTATTCTTTAGTTCACTGTCTGAAACAATCTCATCAGCGAATCTGAAGCCATCCCATAAATCCCGCACCCTGTCCTTGACGGAAATACGCAAAAAGGCCTCTGGGAAGTTATCCCTAATGGCTCTTACCACCGGCATAGAAATAACGGAATCTCCTATCCAACCCGGCGCGCGGACCAGAACTGATCCTATTTCTTTCTTGTCAATTCCCATAGTTTTGCGTATTTAACGAAGTTATAAAATGAACTTAAAAGACAGACGAATAATCCCGGAAGCCCGTCGAGGAACCCGAACTTCAATACGTACATTTTGAAAAATGTGCAAGGCGGGTTAAGCAAGAGATCCGATACTCTGCCTTTGCGACCTTTCTCTTTCATTGAGATCGCAGCGAGTTCAGTATACCTGTTAAGGGTAGAAAAATACTGTCCGAGGTTAGTATAGGTGTAGTGGAAAAGATCGTTTTTTAACAAACCTGCTTTGCCATTCAAAAGAAAGCGTTCATGGACCTGCTTGGTTTCATCGAACCTTCCGGCTTTCTTGCGGAAAAGCCGCAACTGCAGATCCGGATACCAACCGCAATGATTAATCCACCTTCCGAGAAAGAAGGCCCGCCTTGGTATTGAATAGCCCTCATAAGGGCTGATTATTATCTTTGTTAGTTCTTCCCCAAGTTCAGGACTGACAACTTCATCAGCGTCGAGACTCAAAACCCATTCATTTCGCGCTTTGCTTACGGCAAAATTCTTCTGTTTTGAATAACCCTGCCAGCCATGGGTGAATACTAAGGCGCCAAGCTCTTTAGCGATTTGGGCTGTTTTATCGCGGCTGCCCGAGTCAACAACAACAACTTCGTCCGCGAAACCAAGCGAAGCAATGCAGCGCTTTATGTTCTCTTCTTCGTTAAAGGTAATTATGACTGCGGATACTTTCATAACATTGATGTTATCAAACGCAGAGCCGGCTTTCAATTTAATAATTGACTTACAATGGGTTGTGCGTTAACATAACATTAGATTGTATCCGGAGGTTCAATGCGCAAATTTTCCGTTCTTTTTGTCCTTCTGCTCTCATTCCGGCTATTTGCCAGTGAAAAGATCTCAATGGCGGTATATGATTTTGACGCAAGGTCAGTCCCTCCAGCGATTGGAGACTCGGTGACTGATTTCGTACAGACCAGCCTCTACGAGACCGGTAAATTCAACATGATGGACAGGAAAAACGTTCAAAAGATACTCAAGGAACAAATGTTCCAGAAGACAGGCTGCTCCTCTACTGATTGCGCGGTTGAGGCGGGGCGTATTCTTAATGTCAGCAATATGGTTCTGGGCAGTGTTTCAAAACTCGGTCAGCGCTATGTTATATCCCTGCAGTTGGTTGATGTCGAGCAGGGTAAAATCTCCATTTCAGACAAGGTTGAAACCGATTCCGAAGATATGCTTAATGTCGCTTCTTCCGCCCTTGCCGAACATTTCGCCAAGCAAGTCGGGATCAAAGGTAAGGTTCTAAAAGTATTCAATGAAAACGAGATTATCATTAACTTGGGGTCACAAGACAAGCTGGACAAAGATCAGGAATTAAACATTGAGAGACTGGGTGAGGCAGTAAAGGACGATTCCGGCAAGGTAGTATATCAGATGAAGGAATCAATCGCGAAAGCGAAACCGGTTGAAATAAATGAGCAGGGCACCCGCTGTGAAATCGTTTCTAAAACTAGTATTGTAAAGACTGGCGACATAGTTGAAATAAAAGGAGAGTCTGCCAGGCCGCTCAGCCCGATATTAAAAGAAAACAGACAATACACTCAGCCGCAAGAACAGATACAATACCCGGAGATTAAAGCAAGGAAACAGGCTCTCTATCAGGCGCCTCCTGAGAGCGAAGCCGGTTTACTGGCTCTGGGCATGAACTTCGACAGTCAGACCAAATTATCGGCGGTATTGAAAGATACTGCAGGCAAAACCACATATACGGGGAGTCTGGGATATGTGGGGCCTGACACATCTTATGAAATTCTGGGTGGTGGCCCGCTTTCCTGGTTCGCCGATATAGAAGGCGGCGGCGGGATAAGGCTCATAACATTAATGAACACTTCACAGGTTGAGTTCACTAATTACAGCGTTTTTCTTATGCCCTTGCGTTTTGGTTTCAGATTCTACCCTTTAACGCCGGTTTTTAACCCTGATTACGCTAAACAAAAAAAGGTTGATGACCAGCGCGGCGCTTTCGCGCCCTATGTTTCCTTGGGAGGATCATTATATTGGGGTTTTGCAGACATTGACACTACCGATAAGTATTCGTACACGCAAATTGTGTTCGGCTTGGGCTTTGACACCAGGTTTGGTATTGAATTATTCAATGTACTGTACGCGGAGTACCTGATTCATCTTGCGTCTTCAGCGAGCGTGGACTGGACTATGCACAATTCAGGGGGCACAAAAACCGGCACCGGAACTTACACCTTTGATCTCAATTCCTCGGGCCTCGGTTTTGGCATCAGAGCGCGTTTCTAAGAAGTATTAACGTTAAAAAAAATACCGCGGATATTTTCCGCGGTATTTTTTTATTTAGATGGTGCCGAGGGACGGACTTGAACCGCCGACGCCAGGATTTTCAGTCCTGCGCTCTACCGACTGAGCTACCTCGGCCTTTTCCTGAATACTGCTAAAAACACTCAGGCCTCCAGTTGCCAGGAGGCCTTAAACTGAGACTAGAAATTATAACACAACCGGCTTTCCTTTTTCAACCGATTTAACTTCGGCAAGTACAAGTTCTACTGAATCCCGCGCGTCTTTCGGAGTAACAATAGAAGGAAACTTACTTTCCTTTACGCATTTAAGGAAATATGCTATCTCATTGGTGTAGCCGTCCGAGGTAAGAAGTTTAGGTTTAAACGGCTCCTTTCCGTACGGCGTCACTGTCATCGGGTAATTCAGAGAAGAGAATTCGGCAGCGCCTTTTTCAAAGAGCGCCCAGAAAGCCATCCTAAAAGAATACTTCGGCGCGTACGCCCATCCGCCTTCAGCGGTGACCTTTGGTCCATTTTTGTACACGAACTGGGTGGATAAGTGATCGACTCCATCCGTGGAATAACCTTTAACTCCTACCGATGAAACAGCTTTAGGCATTCCGCAAAGATAGAGCACATAGTCGGTGTCGTGAACGTGCAGGTCAAGCGCCGCAGCGCCGCTGTTTTTTGCCTCAAGTATCCAGTTCTTCCACGTCCAGGTAGGCGTCGGAGAGTGCCGCTGGAGATTAAGTGCGAGCAGTTTGCCGAGTGATTTACCGTCGATAAGCTCTTTGAGCGCGACATATTCAGGCCAGAAGCGTATCACATGGGCTACCATGAATTTCACGCCGGCTTTTTTTACCGACTTTATCATTTCCTTGCAGTCTTTGGTGTTAAGCGCCATAGGTTTCTCGCAAAGGATATGTTTGCCGGCCTTCGCCGCCTTTATTACAGCTTCTTTGTGCATATGTGTCGGCAAGCAGATATCAATTATCTCAATATCCTTATTTTTAAGCATCCTGTCATAATCCGAATAATATTCTATTTTTTCAGGATCGAATCCTATAGGTTTTGATTTTTCTACTGTCAGGTTGCCGCCTGAGGCCTCACCTCTAACAGTCTTCTTCGCTTTTTCAACATCAATATCACAAATAGCGACTACCTGCGAATCCGCGAGCTTGGAATGAGAACCGTAGTGCACTCCGCCTATGAAGCCCGAACCTACTATTCCTACTTTTGGCATAAAGCCTCCTAAATAAAATTACAGTTTATTACGTTTATAAGGTTTATAACGTTCATAACGTAATGCAAAATCTCTCGTCTATTCGTTATAAACGTTAAGAACGTTAGTAACGTTACAAACGTCTTAGTTTATTTTTTGCGCTCCAGTATATAATCCATCGCTATAGACGTTAACTCCACGCGGGCGAGCGGATGATGATTGTAATAGGGGATCATCTCGGCAGCCACCGGGCCGTCGTAGCCTATTTCCTTAAAGGCTTGCATAATCTCCGTCCAGTTAACATCGCCGTTTAAAAGATCTACGAAACCCGTCATCCCTCCGTTACCGGCTGCAAACCTAAAATCTTTGAAATGAACCCTCTTTATGCGGCTTCCCAGTATTCTGATCCACTGCTGCGAGTAGCCGAAAGGTATCGCATTGCCTACATCAAAATATACACCGATGTATTTGCTGCCAAATCCGTCAACATAGGATTTCATTTCGAGCGGGCTCATTATAAACCTGTTCCAGACATTCTCTATCGCCATTACAACGTTAAACTTTTCAGCCACAGGCAGCAGTTTCTTGAAACATTCTACCGATCTTTTATAGACATCGTCATAGGAAACGACTTCTGCCGCCGGATTAAAGAAGACATCTACAGCGCCCGGGACCACAAGGATGCTGTCAATCTTAAGCCAGGAAGCGAGTTCAAGGTATTTTTCAGTGAGCTTTACGGCTTTATCTCTGTCAGCTTGAGCGGAAGATCCGAAATTCGCACCCCAGTAAATTCCGGTTGCAAGGCTTGTGATTTCAATGCCATTCCTAGCCGCTTCAGCCAGCATTTCAGCTGCTTGTTCTTTCGTGGTTTCAGGTGAGACTTCGCCGCGTTCGCCGAAACAAAGTTCGATACCTTCATAACCGTACTTCTTGGCCATTTTTAAAGCGTCGCTTACTTTTACCTTGCCTTCGAGTCCGCCTGGAAAAGTCCAATAGTTGATGCACTTTTTCATATTATTCCTCCATTAAGCTAAGATTATTTTGAAAGGTATTTCTCCAACCCTGCCGCAACATACGCGCCGTCACCCACTGCCGTCGCAACTTGTCTCAGTTTTGTTGTCCTTACATCCCCCACTGCGAAGATTCCCGGTTCAGAACTTTCAAGAGAATCATCCGTAATTATGCAGCCTTTCTCGTCAAGCTTAAGGATATCCCTGCAGAAGCCTGTGTTCGGTGTGTTTCCTACAGCTTCGAAAAGTCCGCTTATCTGAAGTTCTGAAAGTGAACCATCGGCAACATTTTTAATACTTATTTTCTCAAGCTTATCCTCTCCAATAACTTTCTCTACTACTGAACCCAGCACGAGATGTATCTTTGGGTTAGTCTTAAGTCTGTCCTGTAAGTAAGGTGAGGCTCTGAATTCATTCCGCCTGTGAATTACATATACTTCTGAAGCAAATCTTGTGAGGTACAAGGCCTCGTGAAGAGCAGAATTACCGCCTCCAACTACAGCTATCGGCTGATTGCGGAAAAATGCCCCGTCGCAGGTTGCGCACCAGGATATTCCCTTGCCTATAAGTTTCTCTTCGCCCAGGACGCCTAATTTTACGGGTTTTGACCCGCTTGCTATTACAACAGCTCTAACAAAATACGATGAAGAACTGCAGGTTATGCGAAAAACACCATTTTCTTTTTTAATACTTTGAGCGTCGTCATTAATAAAGACCGCGCCAAACTTTTTCGCCTGCGCTTCCATCTTCATTGCAAGTTCATAGCCCTTTGTGCCCTCAGGAAAGCCCGGGTAATTCTCAAGGTTATCAATCATTAGCGCTGTGCCGCCGACCACCGCCTTTTCGATGATTAGTATGTCGTACTTGCCTCGAGCAGCATAGATAGCCGCCGTAAGACCGGCCGGCCCTGCACCTATAACGGCTATGTCGTGTGTTTTGTTGGTCATTTCCTGTCTTCCCCCGGTTTATCAAACATCGCTCTAACTGAAAGCTCAAGCCTGAACTTTTCAGATTCCGCCTGAGCCGTTTTAATCTTATGCTCCAAAATCTCTTTTTCCTTAAGGTAATTCTCTTCTGCAGTCTTAAGTCTCCGCTCAAGATCCCTGACCCGCGCCTCAAGCGCAGTTTCGTGTGAGCTACTGCCTCTTTTTAACGTCACAAGCGTTTCAGCTCTTTCAAGACGGGAAGCTTCAAGTTCCCGTATCCTGTTCAGAAGCAGGCGTTTTTCGTTTTCTACGGTCCGAAACTCTGTCTCAAACCCGCCGCTTACTGAAGCGGGTCTTGCCTTCTGCCGGGATAGATAGAGGTTGAATTCTGCCTGGAGTTTCCTTACCTCTTTCCTGAGGCGTTCCTGGCCGGAGGTTACTTTAACAATACTGCTCGTGCGCGGTAGGCCTGATAGGGACAATTTCAACTGCGCGCGCAGTTTGGCTAAGCCTCGACTTAACTCCAGCCGGACAACGCCGGCCGACGGCTTCTTCACCTTGCGTCTATTTCTTGCAACCCTCTTCTTTTTCACAGGTTATGATTATATCAAAAAGGCGCTTTAAAAGCAAAATATCTCATTTCCCACGGCGCCAATTTAAAGATGATTTCTGAATGTCACTCGTGTATAATCATTAACGGAGACTTCCAATGAATAAAACGCTTTTCATAGGGGACATCAATATTGACATCCTTATGTATGGACTTGCCTCAATGCCCCTGCCTGACCGTGAAATAACGTGCGCTGGTTTCGAAACTGTACCCGGGAGTTCTGCTTTTATAACCGCCTCTGCTTACAGCTTTCTTGGAGGCAAAGCAGCCTTCGCAGGACTAGCCGGAACCGATGATAACGGCGTATTTATGATAAATGCCATGAAAAATTCCGGTATTACGGCGGAACTTGTAGAAAAAACAGATAAAGTAAAGACCGGTGTAACCGTGAATCTCATCCGGGAAAGCATCCGGTCTCAGGTCACCTATCCCGGAACCATTGCAGAATACACCGGCTCTATGTTGACGCCGGACGCTCTCTCCGCTTACAAGCATATTCATTTCGCCGGACCTTACCAACAGTTAAAATTCAAAAGCAAGATTTCATCCCTGCTTGCTTTTGCAAAACAGGCAGGCATTACGACTTCTATTGACACTCAGTGGGATGCTTCGGAAAAATGGGAGTTTTTGGACGATTGGCTAAGGAAGTTGGATTATCTTTTCGTAAATTCTGACGAGGCGGTCTCGATCACCGGCTGTCCCGGGGCAGAAGAGGCCTGCGAAAAGCTTGCGTTACTAACCGCCTGCCCGGTAGTAAAACTCGGAAAAAAAGGCGCTATAGCAATAAGCGGGAGCAGAGCCGTTAAGGCCTACCCTTACAAAGTAGAAGTGAAAGACACTACCGGCGCGGGTGATAATTTTGACGCCGGTTTCCTCTACGCGATTCTTGAAAGGAAACTGTCCTTTAACGAGGCCCTGCATTTCGCCAATGCCGCCGGAGCTAGAAGCTGTCAGTTTACCGGCGGAACTGCCGCAAAATCATCCTATAAAGATATTATTGATTTCATGGAGGTTGGAAAATGAACTCATTTTTCAAATTGCTTGAGGCATCAGAAAAGGCAAAAACTGCAAAAGGTATTACGCATACTCCCGCTGAAATTGCGCAGCAGCCTTCTCTTTGGCTTAGGACCGCCGAGGGTCTGGTCGGCTCAAAAAAAAGTATATTCTCTTTTCTTAAAGAAGGAGGCCTCTACGGCAGCAAAAAATCAGCGCTTATATTCTCCGGCGCCGGAACTTCCGAGTTCATTGGAACTTCCGTAAGCACCGGCCTTCGGAAGGCGCTTAACCGCGATGTCTACTCAATTCCTTCAACCCATTTCGTTACACATCCGGGCAGCATGCTTGCAGCGGACAACAATTACCTCTTTGTTTCTTTCGCGCGTTCAGGCAACTCACCGGAGTCAGTCGCAACTTATGATATCATTAGGAAATATTACAGGCACGCGCGCCAACTTGTCATAACCTGCAACAAGGACGGCGCGCTGGCAAAAAGAACTGACCGGGACCCAAACTCTTACTGTATCATCCTGCCGGAAGAAACAAATGATCGCTCTTTAGTAATGACCGGTTCCTTTTCAACTATGGCTCTTACCGGACTTTTCCTGGGAACGCTTAACGACACGGACACTTTCACTTCAGAAGTTAAGAGGGCAGCAGCCGGAGCGGCGCGGATAATCAACGATTATTCCGATATGCTTGCCGCGCTCTGCCGCAGGCCTTTTAAGCGGGTCAGCTATCTTGGCTCCTCCAATCTTTTCGGAACCATGCAGGAATGCCACCTGAAATTAATGGAAATGACGGAAGGCAAAGTCGCCTGCAGGTTTGACTCGTTTCTCGGATTAAGACATGGTCCACAGGTATTCATTAATAATGAATGCCTTATTTTCGCGGCTCTGTCGGAAAACTCGAGAGCCAGGAGATATGAGCTGGACCTTCTGCAGCAGTTAAAGAAAGGCAGGCAGGGTATGGCAGCGGTAATAATCTGCGCCAAAGCCGACAAAGAAATACTCTCTCTCTCTCCTCATACAATTGAACTTTATCCTGAAGGGACGGCGGTTTCCGACGATTATCGCGTGCTCACCGATGTTGTTGCCGGTCAACTTCTTGGTTTATTCAAATCCCTCAACTTAGGGCATAAGCCTGACAGCCCGAGCAAGACAGGCGTGATTAGCCGGGTTGTTAAAGGCGTTACCATCTATAAATGAAGCCTAACCCGCTAAGCAATATAGTAAAGGATCAGAAGAGCGGTAAAAATACCGGCCTCTACAGCATCTGTTCGGCAAACCGTTTCGTAATAGAGGCTTCAATTCTGCAGGCTATAAAGGACAATTCAACCCTCTGCATTGAAGCAACCTCCAACCAGGTTGACCAATTTGGCGGCTATACCGGAATGAAACCCGCAGATTTCGCCGCCTTTGTAACAAATATGGCGAAGGAGCTCGGGTTTCCGGCAAAAAAACTCATCCTCGGCGGTGATCATCTTGGTCCGAACACCTGGCGCAATGAAAACTCTGGTTCTGCTATGCAGAAAGCCCGCGTGCTGATGGCTGCCTATGTCAAGGCAGGCTTTTCAAAACTGCATCTTGATGCCAGTATGAAATGTTCCGATGATTCCGGAGAAGCTCCGGCTCCCAGGGTTGCGGCGGAACGGGCAGCGGAGCTTTGCGCTGCGGCAGAGGCTGCCTGGGATAAATCCGCTGATACACTTCCCGCCTACATAGTGGGGACTGAAGTGCCCCCCCCCGGCGGGGCTGCTCTCGGCCATGGCAAGATTCATATTACATGCGCGGCTGGTGTAGCGGAGACCGTTAAAGAAATTCAAAATGCCTTCAAAAGAAAAGGCCTTCAGTCCGCCTGGGATAGAGTACAGGCGGTTGTTGTACAGCCGGGAGTTGAATTTGGAGACTCATCAGTTGATACTTATGTTCCGGAGAACGCCGCAGGCCTTAAAACCTTCATTGAAAATCAGCCGAACATTATTTTTGAAGCTCATTCCACTGACTACCAGCCGGGCAGCGCGCTTAAAGAACTTGTGCGGGACCATTTTGCAGTGTTGAAAGTCGGCCCGTGGCTTACTTTTGCTTTCAGAGAGGCCTTGTTCTCGCTTGAGAAGATTGAGGCAGAACTATTCCCGGGAAAATCCGTTAAACTCTCAGAGCTTGAGAATACTTTAGAGTCAGTAATGCTCAAGAATACTTCCTACTGGAAGAATTACTATAACGGGACAGAATCAGAAGTTGCGGATAAAAGAAAGTATAGTTACAGCGACAGGTGCCGCTATTACTGGCATTTGCCGGAACTCGAACTGGCAATATCATTACTCTTGAATAATCTATCCGGAGTGAAAATTCCTCTCCCGCTCATTGAGAGGTACCTGCCTGCGCAAGCGGATAATGTAAAGATGGGGTCGCTTTCCAGCGGGCCGCGTCCGCTAATCCACGCCAAAATCATGGAAGTGACCTCTCTATACTCAAAAGCCTGCGGATTTTCGCGCTAATAATCCAAAAACAAAACCCCCGTTAAACGCGGGGGTTTTATATTTTATGGCGGAGAGAGAGGGATTTGAACCCTCGGTACCCTTTTGGAGTACAACCGCTTAGCAGGCGGTTGCCTTCAGCCGCTCGGCCATCTCTCCGTGTGAAACTTTAGTTCTTAATGAAAACGAGTTTGATTGTATCACATAGGGCTATTCATTTCAAACCCTATCACTTTCAATTCGAGCCGTATTCCAACCCCGCCTCGTAGAGAGCAACCACATTCGCAGACGGTCCGACAACCTGAAGGTTATGACAGGGCGCGAGAATATATCCGCCGTTTTTCCCCAGCACCTCAATGTTTCTCTTAACTTCTTCTCTCACTTCAGCAACTGTGCCAAAAGGCAGGCAATGCTGATTATCTACCGCGCCGTGAAATATAATCTTGTCGCCAAAATCCTTCTTTAACCCTTCTATGCCCATACCTTTGCAATTCCACTGGATAGGGTTCAGGACATCCATGCCCAGTTCAATAAGCTCCGGTATTATCTTTCTAGATGCCCCGTCAGTATGCGTGAATACATAGCTTCCGTTCTGGTGCGTTAAATCCATCATCTTTTTCATATTAGGGAACAGGAACTGCCTGATATGGACCGGGTTGTAAAGAAGGTCGTCCTGCGAACCGAGGTCTTCCGCGACATATACTATATGTATCTTGCCCGGGGCCTGTTCCAGGACGCGTCTTGTATTCTCGTAGCTGAAAGCCATAATTTTATCAAGGATGTATTGCATGAACTCAGGGTTCTCTATAAAATCAATAAAAGCCTGTTCATCGCCGCGCAGGTATTTGTAGGTAAGCATCGGTTCAGAGCCTCCGCCCTGCACGATTCTGTCCGGATGCGCTTCTACCTCTGCTTTTATGTGTGAATAATCAAAAAGATCCGCCGTAGGGAACACATAACCATTATTCAACTCATCTATACTTTTAAAGTCCGCGAGCGGGTGGTTTGCGACCTCTTCATAGGAACCGTTCCCGTAGTCTACCTTGCGGAACTTAAACCCCCACATGTCGCTTCCGTCCAATTTCTTGGGTCCCTTCTCTTTGCCGCCGACCCAAAAGGGCTTGTCAATCCGAAGTTTCTTAAACACAGCATTCATGTCTGGAAGCGAGAGATGTTTCATAAGCTTTTCGCCGGCTTCTTTTGTGCCCCAATAGTCCATCGGTATCCTGTCAGGTTTCTGCCTGTTAAGGACTGCAAGCCATCTCTCCTTCCCGCTCATTGATTCTTTCTCCACGGACTTCTCCTTAATAAACTTTAAGTTTACTTGAAACTGTCTAATGGAGCGACTGCGAAACAATTAGATCAGCGAAAAATGTCGCTTTGTTAGATTTGGCGGAGGGTGCAGGACTCGAACCTGCATGTCCCGTGAGGGACTCCTGATTTCAAGTCAGGTGTCTTAGCCATTAGAACTAACCCTCCGTGCTTCTGCCGCTACTTAACTGTGTTCATTATTTCGGCAGACTTAAAAAGATCTACTGCCTTCTTAATGGTGTCATCATCTTCTACTCTGGCTCTTTCACCGTCAGAGTCTCCCTTAAGGGTGCGGATTATCTCAGCTCTTATGAAGTTCTTCAAGAACTGCCTATTCTTCTCGATTTCAAGGTCGCTAACCACAAAGCCTGCAGCTCTTGCGTCTCTTATCATATCATCTGCCATTTTGTCGTCAACTTTTACTTTCTCGTCAGCCGCCGTATTGCTCTTGACATATTTTTTGGCATAGGCAGCGAAATGCTCATAATAGTTTAATTTCCAGACCTGGTCACCCGGGTATTTATCCTCGCTGATTATGTCTGGCGTAATGCCTTTCTCGTGAATCTTTCTGCCAAGCGGAGTATAGTAATAAGCAGTCGTAAGTCTGAGTCCTGACCCGTCGGAAAGCCTAAAGATGCTCTGCACTGATGCTTTTCCGAATGACTGCGTCCCCATAACCACCGCTCGCTTATTATCCTGCAATGCCCCTGTAACTATCTCTGAGGCGGAAGCGCTGCCTTTATTTACCAGGACAATCATTGGGACCTTTTCACCAAAAGCGCCGCCGCCGGTAGAAGTATATTTGCGATTCATATTATTAATTCTGCCTTGCGTGTAAACAATAAGTTTATCTCCTGACAGAAATCTGTCGGAGATATCAACGGCGACATCAAGCAACCCGCCCGGGTTGCCTCTCAAATCCAGGATTACTCCTCTTACATTGGCTTTTCCCAGTTTCTCAAGCGCTGCGCCTATGTCACGCCCGGAGCTTTCAATGAAATTACGAAGCCTTATATATCCTGTGTTATCAGTCAACACATACGAATCAACGCTTTGTATTTTTATGTTGTCCCTGGTTATTTCAACTTCAACCAACTGATCTTCGCCTTCATGCGCGATGCTTAACTTTACCTTTGTGCCTTTCGGTCCGCGGATTTTTTTTATAGCATCGTCAACAGTTTTACCTTTCGTAAGCTCACCCTCGATCTTTATGATCCTGTCGCCGCTTCGTATGCCTTGCTGCCAGGCCGGGCTTTTTTCAATAGGAGCTACTATTGTAAGGACATCGCTTCTCAGCGTTATTTCAACTCCTATGCCGCCAAAGACCCCTGACGTTTCTGTCTGCAGCTCTGTAAACTGATCATTATCCATAAAATGGCTATGGACATCAAGTGTGCCGATCATTCCCTTAATGGCGCCGTGGAATAAGAGATCTCCTTTTATTTTATCTTCATCCACGTAATTTTTAATAATGTAATCGAGCGACTCACTCATTACGGGAAGTTCCTTGTAAACTTTATCGACCAGCAACCGATCCTGTTCCGGCGTATTTTCGCCGAACAAAGGCAGAATTGCGAAAACTGTCATTATGGCAATCAAGACTTTTTTCATAAAACTCCTCTCCTACTGTAGCTTTCTTTGAGTATCGCTGCTATTTAGCAAGCCATTCAAGCGGATTTTGCGGTTTTCCTTCCTTTCGTATTTCAAAATATAGTGTAGGTGTCTCGGAAGATCCTGTGTCGCCGACTTTCCCTAACATATCCGCAGCAGCTACTTTCTGCCCGAAGTTGACCGAGATTTCGGAAAGATGCCCATAGATACCAACAACATTATTACCGTGATCCACCAGAACCGTTTTACCGTAACCCTTAAACCAATCTGCAAAGATTACAACACCCGAGTAAACCGGATGAACCGGGTCGTTGAGCTTTGAAGTTATCTCTACCCCATTGTTAAAGACATAAACATTGAATTTTGGATGTTTATACTTACCAAAAAAAGATGTTACTTTTCCTTCCGAAGGCTGCTGAAGTTTCCCTTTTACTTTATTAATATCTCCTTCAGATCTGGGAATTTCAATTTTCCTGCTATCCGCGTCATACTGCTTAATTATATTCTCCAGCTTGCCTGACTGCTGCTTCAACTCCGCTATTGCCTGTTCATAAAGCGCTCTTTGGTCCTTTATTCCGCCCAGCAAGCCGCTCTTTTCTTTTTTCTGCTCCGTAAGCTCCACGCTTTTCTCTGCTGCAGTTTTCCGGTAACTCTCATATTTAACATATTTTTTCTCAAAGTCGCTCTTCTTGCCCGAGAGTTCCTTTTTCTTTTTAAGAATATTCTGTTTCAACTCGACATCTTTTTTAGCGATTGTTACAAGCAGGTCGTATTTCTTCATAAAATCTTCATAGCTGACTGCCGACATCAGGGTCTTGAGGCTCTTAAAACTGCCTTCCTTGTATAGCTGGCGCATTCTATCGCTGAGGTCTTGCTCAACCTTGTTGAGTCTTTTGCTCTCGCTCCCTATTTGCTCCTTTGAATAGCCTATATCCTGCTCGTACTGTTCAAGTTTCTTGTTGCAGTTATCAACCCGTTTCTTTAGTTCATCAAGTTTCTGATCGAACTTCTGCACCTGGTAAAGAACGCTTTTTTCTTCCTCGAAGAGTTTATACTGTTGCTCTATTTTGTCCTGTATTTGTTTGCTGACTTTCTCAAGTTCTTTCTTATTCTCTTCTGAGGATTGGCAAAAAAGAGGCAGGGAGAGCGCCAGAAAACTTACTATGAAAAAAGCGGTTTTTATGGGTTTCATTAATGATTTGATTGCTCTATCCTTATAAAAATACTGCTCAAGAAACCTAGAAGAGCTGAAAAAAGGACAATGCCGAAGAAAAGCGCCGCGTCCACCCGTACCCAACGCCCGGACCAAAGCAGGTTTATCATTCCTACAACCGTGAACTCTAAGAACGCCAGCAGAGACGCGGCAATTACCCCTCCGGCGGCGCCAAGCAAGACACTTTCAAGCACGAATACCTTTTTTAACGCTTTTGCGTTGCTCCCGGACTTAAGCATGGAGTTAATGACTCCCCTGCGCGAATGAATATTATTCCTTACCGTGCTTGTGACTACAAAAGCCGAACTGAGTATCAATATCAAGGAAAATCCGGCAGCGAATACTTCAATACTCGATATTATTTTGAAAAACCTTTCCGCTTCGTCCTTCCTATAATTGACTTCGGTAATTCCGGGCAAGGCTCCCACAAAAGCCGCGAGTGCCTGCAACCCCGCCGCGTTTCTGTGCTCCTTCTCAACTCCAACCTTAACGGAGTTTGGCAGGGGGTTCTCTTTTACATTGTCGACGTAGCTCTTGAAATCAGGATCACCCGCGAACTCCTTTATTGCTTCCTCTTTAGGGACATAATGGCAATCCTTAACACCGTCCTGTGCCTTGATACTTGCAACCAGCTGCACTAAATCTTCCGGTTTAAGTTTCTCGGAAGTATAAGCCGTTATCTGGACGCTTGAGTTAACATTATCAAGGAACTGATTCAAATTTCGTATGACATGACCAAAAATTCCAAGTATCAGCATATTACAAACGAGCACGGCTACCGTTGTTGCCGCCGCGTATTTATTTTTCCTGATGGTATTTAGGGCTTCATGAAATATTTTCATCAGGTGATCCAGCTTCTAAGACTCTTTTCATCTTTAATGATAAGGTGCTTGTCGATATCCAGAACGCAGCCGGCCTCACGAAAATCTCCGAGTATAGAGGTAATTACCTCTCTTGCGGTTCCGATAATGTCAGCCAGGTCTTGGTGCGTAAGTTTAAGATCAAGTTTTATTCCTGCCGGAGTTTTTTTCCCGTATCTCGCGGCTAAATCCAAAAGAGTGCTGGCTACCCGGCCCGGAAGGTTTCTGAAAGTCAGGTCTTCAATCTGCTTGTCGCAGTATCTGAGCCTGGAACTTAGCGTCCTTAGCAATTTCAAGGCAATTAGGGGATTGTCTAGCAGCTCCTTCTGAACATCTTTCCGGTTTAGCGCGAACACTTCAGCGTCTTCTACCACTAAGGCCGATGCCGAGCGTTTTTCATGGTCAAGCATGGCCATCTCACCGAAAAAATCTCCGTCTTTCAGGTAGGTAAGGGTTTTAATTCTCCCGCTTTTGTCGGCGGTAAATATCTTAATTAGCCCGTGTATTATTACATAAAGCGTCTTTCCTTCTTCTTTTTCAAAGAAAAGATAAGCGCCTTTCACATATTTCTTCAAGGTCATAGTTTTTGCTATGGCATTGAGATCTTTTGCAGAGATTCCGGAAAAAATCGGAACTTTCCTCAAAAGCGCTTTTTTATCCATATTTCTCCTCTAAAAACCTGTTAATTATAGCAATTATGGCAGAACATTTCAACACTAGGGATATTATGAACAGAGACAGGTTAAAGGACTTTTTTTAGAAACTTACCGGTAAAAGACTTTTTATTTTCAACTATCTCTTCCGGGGTTCCTGCAGCGATAACATAACCACCAGCAGAACCGCCCTCAGGGCCTAAATCTATTACATGATCGGCAGTTTTGATCACATCAAGGTTATGTTCAATTACAACAATACTATTACCTCTATCGCGCAGTCTGAAAAGCACATCAAGCAGCTTCTTTATGTCGTCAAAGTGCAGACCGGTTGTGGGTTCATCAAGGATATAAAGAGTCCTACCGGTGGCGCGTTTGCTAAGCTCAGCCGATAGTTTAATTCTCTGTGCCTCGCCGCCCGAGAGCGTCGTCGCGGGCTGTCCGAGCTTAATGTAGCCGAGACCCACATCCTCAAGTGTCTGAAGAATAGAATGTATCTTGGGAATATTCTTGAAGAATTCAAGCGCTACGGTAACGGTCATATCAAGCACCTCGGCAATATTCTTGCCGCTGTATCTCACTTCCAGCGTTTCCCGGTTATAACGCTTGCCTTTACACACCTCGCACTGCACATAAACATCGGGAAGAAAGTGCATCTCAATCCTAAGAATACCGTCACCCTCACAGGCCTCGCACCTGCCGCCTTTCACGTTAAAACTGAACCTGCCTGGATTATAACCGCGCGTCTTCGCCTCTATTGTTTCAGTGAATAAATCGCGTATATGAGTAAAGACACCGCTATAAGTCGCAGGGTTGCTTCTCGGAGTCCTGCCGATAGGCTGCTGATCAATATTTATTACCCTATCAATCTTGTCCGCGCCTTCTATCTTATGATAACCGGCAGGTTTAATTCCGGTGCGGAATAACTCATGTATCATCGCCGGGTAAAGCGTTTCCTGCACCAGCGAGCTTTTTCCGGAACCGGAAACACCGGTTACACAGGTAAAACACTTTAAAGGGAATTCCGCATCAATCTTCTTCAGATTGTTAGTTTCAACGCCCCTTAAGACCAAGCTCTCACCGGAACATTCCATTCTTGAGTGCGGCACGTTTATTTTAAGGTCACCGCGCAGATACTTTCCTGTAAGGGATTCTTTGGAGGCAAGTATTGTTTTTAACGGGCCGGCTGCAATAACGTAGCCGCCGTCTGCTCCGGCGCCGGGGCCGAGGTCAATAATGTAATCGGCGTCTCTCATTGTATCTTCATCGTGCTCGACGACAATTACGGTATTGCCCTGGTCTCTGAGCGTTTTAAGCGTGTTCAATAATTTTTCGTTGTCCTTCTGGTGAAGCCCAATGCTGGGTTCATCAAGCACATAAAGCACGCCTACCAAGGAAGCCCCGATTTGCGTGGCAAGGTGTATTCTCTGAGACTCTCCGCCTGACAAGGTCATAGCCGCGCGGTTAAGCGTAAGGTATCCCAGACCGACATTCGCCAGGAACCCCAGCCTTGCCTTTACTTCCTTAAGGACCTGCTTTGCTATTTGAGCCTCGCGCTCGCTCAAACTAATATTTTTGAAGAAGTCCAGGCACTCGCTTACGCTGAGGCCTGTCACCTCATTGATATTCCTGCCAGCGATCTTTACGCTCAGGGTCTCTTTCTTCAGCCTGGCGCCGTTGCAGGACGGACATTTATTGCTCCGCATATAGTGCCCGATGACTTCATTTCTAATATATTCTGATTCCGTATCCGTAAAACGTCTTTTAAGGTTAGGCAGAACGCCCTCGTACTTGCCGGTGTAAGAATGGGTAGCCTGCGATGAGGTAAAGTTAAACTTTATCTTTTCCTCGCCTGAACCATAAAGAACTATATCTTTATGCTCTTTTTTTATATTTTTGAAGGGTACATCTGTCCTGAAGCCGTAATGCTTGCCTACAGCCTTTAGCATGCTCTGGTAATAGAAGGCGGTATTGCTGCTCCAGGGCGCTATGGCCCCGCCGTCAAGGCTCTTATCCTTGTCCGGCACTACGAGGTCAGGGTCTATCTCAAGTTTCTGTCCCAAGCCCCCGCATTCCGGACACGCGCCGAAGGGATTGTTGAAAGAGAACATCCGTGGTGTCAGTTCACTGATGCCTGTGCCGCAGTCTAAACAGGCGAATTTCTCGGAGAAGGGTATTTCTTTGCCATCGTTTACAATAAGCGTTAGCGTGCCTTCACCCAATTTCAGGGCTGCCTCAACGGAACCTGCTATTCTTTTCCGCGATTCAGGACCGACGGTAATACGATCAACTATCACTGAGATGCTGTGTTTTTTGTTCTTTTCGAGCTTTATATCCTCGCCAATATCATGCACCTTGCCGTCAATTCTAACCCGGACATAACCCTCTTTCCTGATGCCGTCCAGCAGCTTCTGATACTCGCCTTTTCTCCCGGAGATGACCGGCGCGAGAATCTGCAGTTTACTTCCTGCCTCATAGGTAAGAATCTTGTCTGTTATTTGCTCCGCAGACTGTTTTTCAATTATTTTTCCGCACTGATGGCAATGCGGAATGCCGATGCGGGCATAGAGCAGTCTCAAGTAATCATATATTTCCGTTACGGTCCCTACGGTGGAACGAGGATTGTGTGAAGGCGTCTTTTGCTCAATAGCTATCGCGGGTGAAAGCCCGTCAATGTAATCAACATCCGGCTTTTCCATCTGACCGAGAAACTGCCTCGCGTAAGCTGATAGAGACTCAACATAGCGGCGCTGACCCTCCGCGTAAATGGTATCGAAAGCAAGCGAAGATTTCCCGGATCCGGAAAGTCCGGTTATTACAACCAGTTTGTCTCGGGGTATGGAAATGTCAAAGTTTTTCAGGTTGTGCTCGCGCGCGCCTTTTATGTTGATGAAATTATGGGCCATTGATTCCTTGTGTCTGCGGAAGAGTACTGCGCAGGATTACTTTATTGTTTTGTTTTTTTCGTCGACGAGGATCATTGTGGGCTTTAACGCTTTGGCCTCGCTGTCGTTATAGAGACCATAGGAGACAATGGTTACCTTGTCTCCTACTTGACCGGCCCTGGCTGCAGGCCCGTTAAGGCAGATTACTCCGCTGCCCCTCTTGCCTTTGATAATATAAGTTTCCAAACGGTCGCCTGTGTTGAAATTAAGCACCTGTACTTTTTCATTTGGTATCATGTCGGACGCTTCAAGCAGAGCTTCATCTATGGTGATACTTCCCTTATACTTGTGATTTGCCTGCGTTACCGTTGCCATGTGAATCTTAGATTTATACATATGTCTGAACATAATGCCTCCGGAAAATAATTCCTTCTACCTGTCAATCAGCAAGTTATCAATAAGCCTGGTCGTTCCGACACGCGCTGAAATTAGAGCGTGCACTCTGCCTGTTATTAATTCTACCGGCAGAAGGGTTTGCGGGTCGGCTACAACCACATATTCGAGAGCAAGCAATTTTGTCCGCCCCAGCAGTTTTCTAATCTCGGCAGTAATAATAGACGGGTTTTTTTCTCCGAGTTCAATCATATGCTGCGTCATCTGCAGCGCTTTGTAAATTGCCGGCGCTGCCTTACGCTCTTTAGCGTTAAGGTATAAGTTCCTTGAGCTTTTGGCCAGACCGTCCTGCTCTCTAACCGTCGGCAGGATCACCACTTCAAGCGGAAAATTCAGATCAAGCACAAGACGCTTGATTATCAAACACTGCTGGGCGTCTTTTTGCCCGAAGAATGCTTTATCCGGATTAACTATGTTGAACAATTTCGCAACTACGGTTGCCACACCCTTAAAATGCCCCGGTCTGATTATTCCTTCCAGAAGGTTCTCTACCCCGCCTTCAGGCACCGTAAAAGTTGAAAACCCTTCAGGGTACATTTCAACCGTTTCCGGAGCAAAGACTGCTTCGACACCGGCTTCTCTCAACAGGCGCAGATCTCTTTCTGGATCCCTGGGGTATTTATCAAGGTCTTCGTTTTTCCCAAACTGAGTTGGATTTACAAAAATACTGACTACCGTAGCGTCACAAGCCGTTTTCGCCGCTTCAACCAGCGACAAGTGCCCTTCATGCAGACACCCCATAGTAGGGACAAGTCCGAGAGTCTTGCCTTCCTTCTTAGCTTTCAAAGAGAAAGCGTTCATCTCGCGGATGGTTTTAAATGTCTTCATAGAGTCGTTACAGGCAGGTAGTACTTTGTTCCGGTCTTCATATCTTTGATGGTTGATATAAGATCCTGCAAGTCTCCGAAGTGATGGACGAAATCAATCTCATTGGTGCTCACTATGAGCAGAGGACTTTCCGTGTAATTAAGAAAATATTGATTGTAAGCTTTGTTAACCTTGTCAATATACTCATAGGTTATTGCCTTCTCGAAAGGCCTGCCGCGGAGCTTTATTCTCCTCATCAGCGTATCGGTGCTGGCCTGGAGATAGACAACAAGATCCGGTTTCGGGACCTGTACCTTGAGGATTGAGTAAATCTTCTCGTAAAGGTTAAGTTCATTGTCATCAAGATTCAGGTAGGCGAATATTCTGTCTTTTTCGAACATATAATCACATATTATGCCTTTCGAGAAAAGATCCTGCTGGAATAACTCCTGCTGCTGCTTATAACGGTTAAGCAGAAAAAACAACTGAGTCTGAAAGGCATAACTTTTCATTTCCTTGTAGAAGCGCGACAAGAAAGGGTTCTCTTCCACTATCTCGAGAGCCGGCCTAAAATTGAACTCGCGGCTTACGAGCTCTATAAAGCTTGTTTTCCCGACCCCGATGGGGCCTTCAATAACCATATATTTTCCGAAAGTTTTCTCTGTCATTTAACACCGGCCTTGATTACGCTGTTATCATCTTTCAATTCTGTTAGAACCTTTTTCGCCTTGCCTGCTCCGGGAATAATAATCCCGGGGGCAAGCTCTGTAAGCGGGACCAGCACAAATCTCCGTTTCGTCATCTGACGGTGCGGAATACTTAATCTCCATGACTTACGCCTTAAACTGCCAAAAAGAAGAATATCTATATCGGCAGTACGAGGTCCATTTTTCTCAGTTCTCTTTCGCCCCAAGAGTTTCTCAACTTTATTGCAAACAGAGAGCAGCTCAAGCGGGGAAAGATTGGTCTTTATCTTTATTACCGCGTTAAAGAAGTTTCTCTGCCTGACACCGCCAAACGGTGCTGTTTCATAGAGACTTGAAACCTTCTTTATACTCACACCCTTAATGCCGCCAAGCAATTCCGTTATCTGTTCAAGGTTGTTTAGTCTATTTCCGACATTTGAACCAATGCTCAAATACGCGGTTACCATACCTTCCTTATCCGTTCCACGGCTTCTTTCAATCTGCTCTCAGGAGCGCACAAAGTCATTCTTATATAGTCTTCCCCTGCCGCGCCAAACCCGACTCCAGGAGTAGAAACTATGCCGCATTTAGTTAACAGGAATTTAACAAGTTCCGAGGAAATTGATTTTGAAGTCTGATTCGCTTCCTTGAATTTCTCGGGAACTTTAATCCAAACATAAAAAGCCGCTTTGGGGGGATTAACCTGCCAACCCAAAGAACGCAAACCTTCAACAAGCGTGTCTCTCCTTTTCTGATAAACGGAGCGGAGCTCATCGGTCCACTTGATCGGCAATTGTAACGCTGCGATTCCGGCGCGCTGAACGGCATGAAACACCCCGGAGTCAAGGTTTTCCTTTACGGCAGCCAAACCGGCTAACACATCTTTATTCCCGACGGCATAACCGAGACGCCAGCCGGTCATATTGAAGGTTTTGGAAAAGGAGTGGAATTCTATTCCAACCTCTTTGGAACCCTCAACTTGCATAAATGAAAGCGGTCTTTGCCCATCATAATATACTTCGGAATAGGCGGCATCGTGGCAAACTATGATATTGTTTTTAAGGGCAAAAGCGATGGTATCTTCGAAGAATTTGCGGGTGGCTACAGCCGCAGTCGGATTATTGGGGTAATTAATGAAGAGCAGTTTTGCTCTCTTTACAATATCCACAGGGATCTTGGCGTAATCAGGCATAAAACCGTTCTCTTCAAGAAGCGGCATAAAATAGGGTTCACCTTCAGCGAAAACAGTACCCGCGTTGTATACCGGATATCCCGGATCAGGGCAAAGCACTACATCTCCGGGGTTAATGAAGGCCAGATGTATATGACCAATTCCTTCTTTTGAACCAATAAGCGCCATTGTTTCCGTCGCAGCTTCAAGCTCAACACTATACCTTTCTTTATACCAGGCGGCGACGGCTTTCTTGAAATCAAGCAAACCGCTGCCAAGAGGATACTGGTGATTCTCGGGTTTATATATTTCCTTAGCCATTTCGTCTATTACAGGCTTTAAGGTGGGAAGATCCGGATCACCTATGCCCAGGTTTATTATATCAACCCCTTCATCTCTTGCCTTCTTTTTCATCTTGTCAATTTCGATAAAAAGATAAGGCGGCAGTTTCTTTAGTTTATTTGACAATTCAATCTTCATCATTCTCCTGTCGGTTTTACGTTAAGAACGTTATCCTGCTATGCCAGACGTAGTCTGGCATGTATAATATCTTTCATCACAGCACATGACGCGCGAAGCGGTCATATAAACCATTATTCAATTTGTAACACATCCTGCATATCATAAATCCCCGCAGCTTTTCCCTGAAGGAACCTTGCAGCAATAACGGCGCCTTTCGCAAAAGTCTCACGGCTGTGGGCTTTATGCGTAAGCTCTATGCGTTCACCCAGGGCGCCAAAAGTCACAGTGTGATCCCCGACCACATCTCCTGCACGAATCGCGAAGACTCCAATGGCGTCTTTGGAGCGCTCGCCTGTTTGACCTTCACGTCCCGACACCATTACCTTTTTCAGATCTAAGCCTTTTTCGTCTGCAATAACCTGGGCCAGTTTCATCGCAGTGCCAGAAGGCGCGTCTTTCTTGAACCTGTGGTGCGTCTCTACAATTTCAATATCAAAATCCTTGTCTTTAAGTACGGCGGCAGCCTCTTTAACTAGTTTAAAGAGCAGATTAACGCCTACGCTCATATTTGCCGAGAGAACTATCGCCGTATTCTTCGCTAATGAGGCTATTTGGGCTCTTTGTGCGTCGTTGAAACCTGTTGTTCCAATGACTATTCCCTTCTTAACTGAAGCACATAACGCAGCGCTCTGCAGCGTATTTTCAATGCTGCTGAAATCAATTATTACATCGCAAACGGAAATCACTTTATCAAGGTCCGAGGTAATACTTACTCCGAGCTTCCCGCAGCCTGCCTGCTCTCCCGCATCATTTCCAAGTTTTGGGCTTCCGGCAAACTCAACGGCAGCAGAAAGTTTTAGGTCAGCCTGAGAGGCAATCTGCCTGATTATCATACAACCCATCCTTCCGGCAGCGCCACAAACTCCTATTCTAAGCATATTCTCTCCGTTAAACCGGTTTGTTCTGGTTTAAATTAGTTTCATCTCTCTAAGGACTTCAGCCAGTAACTTTTCATTCTTCTCTTCCATAGCGCACATCGGCAGCCGCATTTCACCCGTATCCAACCCGGCGAGTTTCATGGCAGTTTTTATAGGAATAGGGTTGGTCTCGATAAAAGCCGCCTTCATTAACGGCAACAGCGCGTAATGCAACATCAACGCCTTCTTATGGTCGCCTGAAGCATAAGCAGCCGTCATTTCAGCCACCTGTTTCGGCGCCAGGTTAGAAATAACGGAAATAACGCCTCTGCCACCCACCGACATCATAGGAAGGCAAAGCACATCATCCCCGGACAACACATCAAATTGCATTCCGCAGGCGCGTATTATCTGGCTAACCGCATCCAAACTGCCCGCGGCCTCTTTAACGCCGACAATATTCTTGAGTTTAGCCAGCAGAGCCATAGTCGAAGCTTCAATGGTCACGCCGCATCTGCCCGGGATGTTATAGAGGATCACCGGAATATCAACCTTTTCCGCAATTATTTTAAAATGCAGGTAAAGGCCTTTTTGTGTCGGCTTGTTGTAATAAGGGCTTACTATCAGCGCTGCGTCAGCTCCGGCTTTTTTAGCGTGCGCGGTCAGCTCCAGCGCCTCATCGGTGCTGTTGCTTCCTGTGCCTGCTATTACAGGAACTCTGCCTGCCGTTGATTTGATGACGATCTCTATAACCCGTTTGTGTTCTTCGTGCGAAAGAGTCGGCGACTCTCCGGTTGTGCCGCAAGGCACCAAACCGTTTATGCCGCTCTTAATCTGAATTTCAACATTTTCAATCAGCCTTTTTTCATCAACCTTTCCGTTCTTGAAAGGCGTTATTAAAGCTGTTATCGCTCCCTTAAACATTTACTTCCTCCTTGTAAAACAGTAAGAACTTAATAGTAGAGTGTACCCTCGCAAATCATTTTGACTCCGCCGGACATGAAGAGAAACCCTTCCTTGTCTATGTCAATGCGCAGGAGCTGCCCTCCTGAGGTGACGACAGTTGTAGGAAATTCCGTCTTCCCAAGCATATTTGAAATAAGCGCGGCTGCCGTTGCTCCGGTACCGCAGGCAAGCGTTTCCGCTTCCACCCCGCGTTCATAGGTCCTTACTTTAAGCCGCCTCTTGCCGAGCACCTTTACAAAGTTGGCATTGGCTCCTTGCTTCCCGAAAACCTTATGGAAACGGATTTCTCTTCCGGTGTTTTCTACATCAGGGGAATTTTCGTACACAATTGCATGAGGCACGCCCGTATTCACATGACAGGCATTGTAGTTCTTCCTGCCGGCGGTAAGTCTTATGTTCAGCCTTAGATCGGAAGGAAGTCCCATATTTACAGTGACTTTCTCCGCGCTCTCGATAAAAATACGCTTAATTCCGGCCGGAGTATCGACTGCCAACTTCCTCCCGGCTAAACCCATTTTATAGCCCAGGAAAGCAATACACCTGACAGCGTTTCCGCACATATCTGCCTCGGATCCGTCAGCATTGATGAGTCTCATCATAAAAGCAGAACCAGGATTAATCCTCTTCTCGATAAAAGCGACCCCGTCAGCGCCAATAGACATTTTCCTGTTGCAGGCATCAAGTCCAAAAGAACTTCTGTCTTCTATTTTAGCAGACCGGTTATCTATAAGAATAAAGTCATTGCCGGCTCCGGTCATTTTTACAAACTTTATGTGTCTCATCTTCTCCCCGGTATGCATTCTCCGCGAGTGAGGTCTTCATAAGACTCTCTCTTTCTGACAACGAAGAACTTTTTGTCTTTTACCAGCACTTCTGCCGGTTTGCGCCTTGAGTTGTAATTTGACGCCATGCTGAACCCGTAAGCGCCTGCGCTCATTACAGCAAGGTATTGCCCTTCTTTCAGGACCGGAACAACGCGGTTCTTGCCGAAGAAATCTCCTGACTCGCAGATCGGTCCTACAATATCAGCCTTCATTTTGCCTTTTGCTGCAGGCTGCGCAGGTATAATATTATGGAACGCGCCATAAAGACTCGGCCGAATCAGGTCATTCATACCGGCATCTAAAATTACAAAATTCCTGTTTTCACCTTTCTTTATGTAGGTTACTTTTGCGAGCAATATACCTGCATTGCCCACTATAAACCTGCCGGGTTCCATTATAACCCTTACCCCAAGCGGTCTTATGACAGGCAGAACCCTTTCTGCGAATTCAGCAGGGGTCGATGGTTTTTCATTTGAATAAATAATTCCAAGACCGCCGCCGATATTTAAAGAAGTAATACTTAGACCGGACGCCCTTAGTTTTGAAATCAGAACCGTAATCTTCTTCAGGGCCTCCACATAGGCTCCGGTCTTTGTAATCTGGGAACCTATGTGAATATGAACACCGGTAACGTTTAGGTTTTTGAGCTTTTTGTGTGCTCTTATAAAAAGCCCTGCGGCCAGGCTTATATTTATTCCAAACTTATTCTCCTTCTTGCCTGTGGTTATGTAGTGATGCGTGTCGGGATCAACATCAGGATTGACTCGAAAGGCGACATTCGCCTTCTTACGGAGTTTCCCTGCGATGCTATTTATTCGCTCAGCCTCCGGCATAGACTCTATGTTAAACATTGAGACGCCTTTTTTGAGCGCAGCTTCTATCTCTTCCGAAGTCTTGCCTACTCCGGCATAAACTATCTTTCTTGCCGGGATACCGGCCCTAAGAGCCCTGTATAACTCACCGCCGGAAACTATATCAGCGCCGGCTCCTAATTTTGCAAGGCTGCTTATAACTGCAATGCTCGAGTTTGCCTTAAGAGAATAACAGATGAGATTTTCTATTCCCGAAAAAGCAGCATTAATCTTCAGGTAATGCTCCGCCAGGGTCCTATGGCTGTAAATGTACACAGGAGTACCTGTTTTCTTTGCTATGTTGACCACTCTGACGTTTTCGCACCAGAGCCAGCCTTTCTTAACCGCAAAATAATGCATTTATTTACTCCGATAAAGAGCGTCAACGCTCATAAAAACACGAAAAACTTAAAGTATTATTATGTTAACATTTATGGAATATCTTGTCAATTATAGTAAGAGGCAGAGGTCAATCAGTGGTCGTGCGCGCCCGGCTTAACAGCGCAGGCAGCGCCGCTTTCCAGGGGTTCTTCCCTGCATTCAGAGCATTCAAACTGCAAGGTTACATATTCGATATTGTATTCGGCTTTTAACCTTAGGCGAACCAGTTCCGAAAGTCCCTCGGTATCGGAGATATTCATATTATTAACTCTGACGTGCGCCGCAAGCGCGTAGACATTTGAACTGATGGTCCAAAAATGAACGTGGTGTACTTCTAAAGAGCCGGCAACTTTTTTGATTTCTTCTTTTACCGTTTCAAGGTTAACTGATTTCGGCACGGATTCAAGCAGGACATCTACCGATTCTTTCACTAACCCGTAAGCGCCTTTCAATATTACGGCGGCCATCACAATGCTGACTATAGGATCTGCAAGCTCCCATTTAGTAAAGTAAATAATGAGTCCGGCTATAATCACCCCTACAGAAGAGAGCGCGTCTCCGACGATATGAAGAAAAGCTCCTCTCGCGTTTATATTGTGACGCGAATCTCCGTGCAAGAGCAGTCCAGATGCTATGTTTGAGAGTAGACCGATAACAGCGATTATTATCATCGGAACGCTATTAACGTTCTCCGGAGTTCCAAACCTTCTGATAGCTTCATAGAAGATAAAACCTGAAAGCGCAAAGAGAGTCGCACCGTTTAAGAGCGCAGCGAGTATTTCAACTCTATAAAAACCGAAGGTGTTTCTGGCCGTAGGAGCCCGCTGTGAGAGTTTGATAGCGGCAAAACTAAGTACAAGCGAGGCGATGTCTAAAAACATATGGCCTGCGTCAGAGACCAGCGCAAGACTATGAGTAAGAATTCCTCCAACGAGCTCCGCAATAAATATAACCGCTGTAATGGCGGTGGCAATCAGCAGATTCTTGGCGATTGCTCCCCGTGAAATATTACGGGCATGGCCGTGATGGCCATGCCCGTTATGTTTATGCTCTGCGGTCATTTTGCGTTCCGTAAGGCGTTTTCAATAGCTTACTTAACGGCTTCTACTTTAAACTTCGCAAAATTGCTGTTCGCAATTTCCTGAATGAGCTTGATCTGCTCAGCGCCAGCCGCATCTCTGAAAAGATGCTTAAATCTAGACTGCGGTTTAAGGTATTCTTCGACCGGTTTCTGTTTTACAGTCATTGCCGTTGCAAGTTTGCCGTCAATATACTCAAAAAGCGGGTTCAGACCGGTTTCAACCGCGAGCTTAGACATAGAAATAGTATCTGAAGTCGCGTGTCCCCAGCCAAGCGGACAGGGAACAAGAATCTGCAAGTACCTGGGGCCTCGAACTTCCATGGCTTTCTTAACTTTTCTCTCGAGGTCTTTCGGATAAGCTACCGTAGCAGTTGCAACATAAGGAAGACCGTGCGCTACCGCTATCGCAGGTATATTCTTTTTCTGCTTCATATTGCCGAGTGAGACCTTACCGGCCGGAGAAGTGGAGGTGTGCCCCTTGAAAGGCGTAAGACCGCTCCTCTGAATGCCGGTGTTCATATACGCTTCGTTGTCATAGCAGATGTAAAGGACATCGTCGTACCTTTCCCACATCCCGCTGATGCCGCCGAACCCGATGTCTGCCGAGGCGCCGTCGCCGCCCCACGCTATAACCCTGGCTTCATCTCCTCTGCCAAGCGCGCGAAGCGCTGCTTCAACCCCGGTCGCTACCGCGGCCTGGTTCTCAAAGAGCGAGTGAATCCAGGGAATTCCCCACGCCGTCTGAGGAGACCTTGTCGTGAATACTTCAAGGCAGCCTGTGGCGTTAACTACTATAACTTTTGGGCCTGTGGCCTGAAGGACGAGCCTTGCTGCAAGGGCAAGCCCGCAACCTGCGCAGGCTGTATGTCCGCTGTTAAACAATTTTACATTTTCGGCTGTTTGCGTTGTCATTTGTCCATCTCCTCCACGAGCTTCATGTCGAGCCCAATAAATTCGGTCTCGCAAACGCCCTTTTCTGCTTTCTCTACGAGTTCAAAGATGTGGTCCTGCTTAACATCTCTGCCGCCGAGGCCTATAATAAAGTTGCTTACTTCCGGTTTATTCGCGTTTGAGTAAATAGCGGATTTTAATTCTGCTGCGAGTATGCCGGGCCCGCCGAGCGAGATAGCTTTCTCTACGCAAATAACCCGTTTGCATCTGCTGAGCGCTTGCTTGATTTCTGCAGCAGGATAGGGGCGCAGTATTCTGATCTTTAACACGCCGATTTTCTTCCCTTTCTCGCGCATCGTGTCGACCGCTTCTTTAAGGTCGGAGATAGTGGAACCCATAGAAACAAGAACCGTTTCTGCGTCTTCCATGCGGTACTCCTCTATCATTCCTCCGGAATAGCGGCCAAACATCTTCTTGAAATCGTCGGCCGCTTTAAGAATTACCGGCGTTATGGATTTAAAGGTCTCAGCCATCGCATACCTGGTTTCCAGGTATCTGTCCGGACCGCCCATAAGGCCGAAGGATCTCGGGTTGTTGGCCGAAAGGAAATCAAGAGGTTTGAACTTCGGCAGGTATTTGTCTATATCTGCCTGCGAAGGGAAATCAATGGGATCAAACGCATGGGTAAGGATGAACCCGTCCATATTTACCATAACCGGCAACTGTACTTCCGGGTCTTCAGCAATCTTGAATGCCTGATAATGCATATCGCAGCAATCCTGGTTGTCTTCTGCATACATCATAATTAAACCGGCGTCGCGCACAGTAATCGCGTCCTGCCAGTCGCTCCAGATGTTAATGGGAGCGGATACGGCCCTGTTCGCGTCGGTGATAACCACGGGCAGTCTCATTCCGGCCATATTGTAGAGCACTTCCATCATCAAGAGCAATCCCTGTGAGGAAGTCGCAGTGTAGGCCCTTGCTCCGGCAGCCGAAGCTCCGAGCACGGTTGATGCCGCCGAGAATTCGCTCTCAACGTTTATAAACTCGCATTTTAACTTGCCGTCCGCCACTATCTGCGCCAGTTCCTCAACAATATGCGTCTGAGGAGTAATGGGATAAGCCGAGATAACATCCGGCCTGCAGAGGGCTACGGATTCGGCAACTGCTTTTAAGCCTTCCGTTACCTTTTTCATTTCTGCTCCTCCTTCATGGTTATGCATTTTACCGGGCAAACTTTCGCGCAGACACCGCAACCCTTGCAATAATCATAATCCGGATCATACTTTTTTATTTTGTCGCCGTGAACACAGCCGTCCGGGCACATCATTGAGCACATGCCGCAGGCGGTGCATTTCGTTTTATCGTACACAGGCATAAAAACCCTCCAGCTGCCTGTCTTGTTGGCCAGGCTGGTGCCGGGGTTGCCTATGAGGATGTTCTTTGCTCTCTTGGCTACCATAGCTTCTCCTTTTATCAGTTTTTAAGCATGCTGAAGGTTCTTTCAACAGCCTGCATGTTCTTCTCGACAAGCTCTGCCTTGAACCTCTGCTGCATGGCTTTCTTTATTCCGTCCATCGTTACAAGTCCGGTCAGCCCGGCAAAAGCTCCGAGCATCACGGTATTGGGAATAGGCCTGCCAAGTATCTCGATGGCTATCTTGGTAGCAGGTATAGTCTTAACATTAAATCCCGGCTTCAACTTCAATTCTTCTGGCTTCTTCTCGGTGTTGATGAGAATTAAACCGCCCTGCTTCAGTCCCGCAAAAACATCGACGGAACCAATAAGCGTCGGGTCCTGCACGATTACATAATCCGGCTCATAGATCTGGGACCTGATCCTGATCTTCTTTTCGGAAATGCGGACGAACGATGCAACAGGCGCGCCCATTCTCTCCGAGCCGAAGGTCGGGAAAGCCTGCGTTTCTTTGCCGTCAAAGAAAGCAGCGGATGCCATGAGCTCTGCAGCGGTAACGACGCCCTGGCCTCCTCTCCCGTGAAGCCTTACTTCTTTCATACCAGCCTCCCCTAAATGATTTTTACTATAAGTCCGATAGAAACGAATAAGTCCTTTCGTCAAATAAACTGCGTTTTGCTGCACGATTTACGGAAGGTTCAGCGGTAAGGCCTGCCGGAACGGCTCTAAGTACGGACCTTTTCTAGTATAAAAGAAAACACCTAAAAAGTCAAACTAATACTTAATTTAGCCATTTGCTTCCGTAATAAGCTATATTCTTACAAATTTTACTTCTTTTACATTAGCAAGTTTAGCCATTTTCGCCTGTATTGCATCATTTATTTCATGATCGACTGTCAGAACCATAGTAGCCACGCCGCCAGAAGAGTTTCTTGCCATCTGCAGGCTGGCAATATTGATGCCTTCGCTGCCAAGGATTGAACCGATGCTTCCGACAAGACCCGGTTTATCGTTATTTTGTATTACCAGCATCATTTCAGCAGGCTCAAGATCGATGTCATAGTTGCGAAGCTGAACTATTCTTTTGTTCTCGCGGCCGAACACAGTCCCGGCTATTGAGAAAACGCCGTTTTCAGTTTCCAGTTCAACTTTCACAAGACTGGCATAACCGGAAGATTCGTTGGTCCTGGCTTCTGCTATTATTATGTTTTTATCTTTTGCTATAATCGGAGCATTAACGAAATTTACGGATTCCTTGGCTATACCGGAAAGCATGCCTTTAGTCACTGCCAGCGAAAGGACCGCAGTATTGTGATCAGCGATAAGACCGCGGTATTCAATATTTACTTTCTTTATAGAACCTGTGGCCAGGCTCGAAATTAATTTCCCCAGTATTTCGCAAAGCTCAATATAGGGCTTTAACTGTTTCAGCAATTCTGCAGGTATTGCAGGTATATTAACTGCATTTCGTACTGTCCCCCCGCGTAAGGCATCTATCATCTGCCCGGCAACAGCCACGGATACGCTTACCTGCGCTTCTTCAGTTGAAGCTCCGAGGTGAGGGGTGAAGATAATCCGGTCAAGAGTGAACAATTCCGCGTTTAGATCGGGCGGTTCACTCTCGTACACATCCAGCGCCGCGCCGGCAACTTTTCCAGACTTTATGCCGGCTATCAGCGCGCTCTCTTTGATTATTCCTCCCCTGGCGCAATTAATAAGCCGGACACCGTCTTTCATTTTAGAAATGCGCTCTTCGTTTAAGAGGTGCCTTGTTTCAGAAGTCATAGGGGTGTGGACGGTTATATAATCCGCCAAGGCAAGCAACTGATCGAGAGATACTTTTTCTATTTCGTATTTTGCGGCCATTTCCTCGGAAAGGTACGGATCGTAAGCGATTATAGTCATATTAAAACTTTTCGCGCGCACCGCAACCTCGCGTCCGATTCTGCCGGTTCCTATTATGCCAAGAACCTTCCCAAATAGTTCAACACCCGTATATTTTTTTCTATCCCATCTTTTAGCTCTGAGTGATGCATCGGCCTGCGGGATATTTCTGGAGAGAGCCATTATCATAGAGAAAGTGTGCTCGGCGGTTGAAATAGTATTGCCATCAGGAGTATTCATTACAATTATGCCTTTCTTTGACGCTGTCGGGACATCAACGTTATCAACGCCGACACCGGCTCTGCCTATAACTTTAAGTTTTTTTGCAGCGTCAAGTATTTCGGCTGTTACTTTTGTTTCTGACCGGACAGCCAGCGCGTCGTATTCACCGATAATCGCTTTTAGCTCTTCCGGTTTCAATTTATGTTTAACATCAACCTGTATATCCTTCTCTTTTCTAAAGACTTCTACTCCCTCTTCAGCTATAGGATCAGCAACAAGAACTTTATACATTACCCCTCCGGACAGAAACTGAAAGAGTCTATTTCTTCAACAACTCTTCTATTACCGCTTTAACGCCTTTGCCGGTCTCTATCTTGGTTCCAAGTTCATTCAAGGCCATTTCGACCGCGGCAATTGCTACTACCGCGTCAAACCTGTCAGTATACCCAAGATGTCCGACCCTAAACATCTTGCCTTTCATTTTCCCCTGGCCGCCGGCCATGGTTATTCCGTAATCATCGCGTATTTTTTTATTGAGAGCATCTCCGTCAAGTCCTTCCGGAGTCCAGACCGAAGTCACGGCGTTGCTCGGCGTCCCTTTAGCGAAAGCTTTAAGACCGAGAGCCTGAATACCAGCCCTGACGGCAGCAGCAACTTTTGCGTGCCGAGCCCAAACATTTTCAAGTCCCTCTTCTTTTATAAGTCTTATTGATTCACGCAGCTGCAGAACAAGCGAGACAGAAGAAGTATAGGGTGTATCCGGCAATTTATCTTTTAAAAGCGCTTTGAGCGCCTGCTCGTAACTGAAATAATACTTATTAATCTTGCTGGCAGGAAGCAGCGCTTTTGCCTTATCGCTTAAGGCGACCATCGCAAGCCCGGGAGGTATCATCATGCCTTTCTGCGCCCCGACCACAACAACATCAACACCCCACTCATCGGTTTTAAACTTTATCGCGCCCATTCCGGAAACTGCGTCAACTACAAGGACTGCCGAATATTTTGCTACAACTCTTGCGATTGCTTCAATATCGTTTTCAACGCCAGTTGAGGTCTCGCTTAAGGTTGTATAAACGGCTTTCACATCCTTGTTGGCGGCAAGCGCTTCTTCAATCTTCTTTACATCTGAACCCTCACCCCACTCAGAGAATAGCTTTATTACATTTACGCCGTAAGCCTCGGCGATCTTGCCCCATCTTTCGCCGAACTGTCCGATGGCAGCAACAATTATTTTGTCGCCCGGAGAAAGCAGGTTGACGACCGCAGATTCCATGCCGCCGGTTCCGGCCGCAGGAAATATTATAATATCGTTCTTGGTTTGAAATACATATTTGAGACCTTCATTTACTTCGGCAAAAGCTTTTCTGTATTCGGGTGTTCTGTGATGTATTATCGGAAGGGCTGCGACAGCAAGGACTGTCGGAGGTATTTCTACAGGACCAGGCGACATTATGTATCTTTTCTTCACAAAGCCTCCAATAAGTCCAGCACTAAGCACTAAGCAATAAACACTAAACTCTAAACACTCTAACCACTGCAAACATGAGACTTTTAGAATTTATTGCTTGTTGTTTGTGGTTTGATGTTACGCAGTCTTTTCTTCCTTCTCAAATACAAGAGTAGGCTTTTCGTTCTTTAATATAACGTCTCCCGTCACCAGACATTCTTTAACATCCTTTCTGCTGGGAATCTCGTACATTACTTCCAGCATCGCCTCTTCCAGTATCGCCCTTAAACCCCTTGCGCCTGTTTTCCTTTTGATTGCCTGGGTCGCGATTGCATCGTAAGCATCCGGGGTAAATTCGAGTTTGACCTTTTCCATCTGAAAGAATTTCTTATACTGTTTAATAACAGAGTTTTTGGGTTCTGTAAGTATCTTTTTAAGATCTTCTTTGTTTAAATCGTGCAATCCCGCGACAACCGGGAACCTGCCGACAAATTCAGGAATAAACCCGAACTTAAGCAGGTCATCAGGCTGAACAAGTTGAAGGATGTCGCTTCCGTGGGCTTTCTCCTTAGCGGCAACTCCGAAGCCAAAAGATTTTTCCCCAACCCGGCGTTCGATTATCTTTTCCAAACCTACGAACGCGCCGCCGCAAATGAAAAGTATATTCGTGGTATCCACTTTTATATATTCCTGCTGAGGATGCTTTCTGCCGCCCTGGGGCGGCACATTGGCAATAGTGCCCTCAAGTATTTTAAGCAGTCCCTGCTGCACACCTTCCCCGGAAACATCCCTCGTTATCGAAGCATTCTCGGATTTACGGGAGATCTTGTCAATTTCGTCGATGTAAATGATGCCTTTTTGCGCGCGCTCAACGTTGTAATTCGCGTTCTGCACCAGGCGCAAGATCACGTTCTCAACATCTTCACCTACATAGCCGGCTTCAGTAAGGCTTGTCGCGTCTGAGATTGCAAATGGAACATTGAGCATTTTTGCGAGAGTCTGCGCGAGGAGAGTCTTTCCTGTTCCCGTAGGCCCTATTAAGAGCACATTTGACTTGGAAAGCTCTACATCTTCCTGGGGATTATAAATCCTTTTATAATGATTGTAGACGGCAACAGAGAGGATTTTTTTGGCCTTGTCCTGCCCGATACAATACTCGTCGAGCATTTTTTTTAGCTCAGCAGGTTTGGGCAGCTCCTTCTTTTTAGGCAGAGGATCGTTGCGCGGAGTTTCTTCGCTAATTAAACCGACGCATCTTTCGATGCATTCGTTGCAGATACAGGCGCTTGAGCCGGAGGATACCATCCTTTTGACAAGATCGTGCGGTTTCCCGCAGAAGGAACATCTTGTTGGGTCTTTGCTTTCAATATCCGGCATTAATACCTCACTTGGGTTTTTCTGTAACCGTCACCCTGTTTACGATTATTTCATCTACAAGCCCATAAGCCTTGGCTTCTTCTGCCCCCATGAAATAATCTCTCTCAGTGTCATTTTTTACGCGTTCGAGCGGCTGCGAGCAGTGCTTCGCGATGATGCCGTTAAGATTCTCTCGCATTTTGAGTATCTCTTTAGTGTGTATTTCAATGTCAGTTGCCTGCCCCTGTGTTCCACCGAGTGGCTGGTGGATCATTACTCTGGAGTTGGGAAGCGAGAATCTTTTTCCTTTCTTCCCCGCGCAAAGCAGTACGGCGCCCATACTGGCCGCCTGGCCCAAGCATATCGTAGATATGGGTGATTTGATATATTGCATGGTGTCGTAGATGGCAAGCCCGGAAGTAACCACCCCGCCAGGGCTGTTGACATACATAAATATTTCCTTGCCCGGATCTTCGCCGTCAAGGAAAAGAAGCTGCGCGGTTATAAGATTCGCGACATAATCATCTATCGGCGTACCCAGGAAAACAATACGCTCTTTAAGCAAACGGGAATAGATATCATAAGACCGTTCACCCCTGTTCGTCTGCTCCACTACCATTGGTATAAGCATAGTTTACCTCCCCCGCATAAATAGGTTTTTAGTTAAGATCGGCGCTTGCCAGCAGAAAGTCAAGAACCTTGTCCTGCTGTATCTGGCCGCGAACGCTCTCTCTGCCTTTTTCAGACTTAAAGTACTCGCTCCAGGATGCAGCTTCTTCACCCGACCTCGCTATAAAAGCATGTATTTCCTTGTCGACATCTTCCTCAGTTACAGAAATCTTTTCCAGTTCCGCAACCTTCTCGAGCACCAGAAAACCCTTCACGCGCTTAACCGCTATTTCCTTGTATTCCTTCTCAACGTCTTCCTTTTTCTTCCCTATCACTTCGTACGACACATTCTGCTGCTTCATTCTGCTTTCGAATTCCTCAATCAGATGAGAGGCTTCGCGGTCGATAAGAGACTGGGGAGCCGAGAAATTTACGGATTTAACCATCTCTTCAACAAGTACATTCACGAGCCGTGTTTTCTCTTTCTGCTCGAGTTCTTTCCGCAAACCATCCTCGATATTCCTCTTAAGTTCGTCAAGAGTTTTAAACTCACCAACATCTTTCGCAAAATCATCGTTCAGTTCCGGAAGCTTCTTCTCTCTAATGCTCTTTACGGTAATAGAGTATACCGCTTTTTTACCGGCAAGGTCTTTATTTACGAAATCTGCCTTGTACTCGACGGTGATGTCTTTTTTATCACCCGAGCTCATTCCAAGTATTCCGGAATCCAACTCCGGCAGGACTTTGTTTGTTCCGACTTCTACTACATAATCCACAGCCGTAAGATTCTTGTCAGCAACGCCGTTAACCGTGCCGCTGAAATCTATCATTACAAAATCGCCGGTTTTTGCCGCCCTGCCTTCAACCGTTGAAAACTGCGCAAAACGCTGTCTAAGATAATCCAGAGACTTCTCAGCGTCTTCTTTCTTTACTTCTACAGACTCCTTCTTGGCCTTAATGCCTTTATATTTTGTAAGCTTAATTTCCGGTTTTATCTCAATCTTGGCCTTAAACTCCAGCGGCTGCCCCGGCTCGAACTTAAGCTCCGTTATCCCGGGAAAGTCGATGGGATCAAGATTAAGGGTCTTAAGAGAATTCATATAAGCGTCCGAGATAAGCTTATCAAGAACATCCTTCTCAACCTTGTCCTTGAAGTATTTCATAACGACGTGACGGGGCGCCTTACCGGCCCTAAAACCCGGAACTTCAGCGACCTGCTGGAGGTTATTGTACATATTCTCAAGTTCAACGAGAACCCTGTCCTTCGGCACGCAAATCTGTATAACCTTTTCACAATCCTTTTCGCTTACAATACTTGACTTTGTATCATTCAAAATCTCTACCATTTCACGCTCCCGCAAAAAAAAATCCGCCTTCAGGCGGTATGTTCCTGATTCACAATTTTACCATATAAAAACGTCCAAAATCAAGCGGAATACCCCCAAAACACGTGTATTCCAATGCTTTCTTGCATTTGCATTACAATAATGATAATATTGCTTTCCGTGGCCTACATTCACATTGTCATAGTAATACTGGGCATTACCTGTGTCGGGTTCTTTACTACCCTAGCCAGCCGGAAAGGGATACCCGGCGGAGACATGGTCTTATCTCTCTTCGGACTCTCCACCTTGATCGGATTGGGAGTATTCCTTCTTGATAAAAAAGCAACATTTTCGGCTGATGTAACGTGGCTAGCGCTGCTTGCCGGTTTTGGCGGGGGCATCGCCTACTTTCTTTTCAATGCTGCCGTAAGAAACGGACATTACGGGTTTTCAAACGCGATTTACAGATCTTCTTACCTCATAGCAGTCGTATTCTCTGTCCTTGTTTTTAAAGAAAGTATCTCCTTTCAGAAACTGGGCGGCATTATCCTGACTACAACTTCAATTTTTGTCATCTCGTATTCCAATGAAAGTTTCTCCAAGCACGCCGGGAAGACCGGCGCACTCCGCTGGTTCGGAATAATACTGCTTTCTTTTTTTCTAAGCTCAATGCCGCGAATAGGACAAAATACCGTTTCAGCCTTCAAGCTGGACAAGACCGTCTATCTCTTCCTGTCCTATGCTCCGGCGGCGCTGCTCTTTCTTATTCTAGCAATCCGCAAGGGGTCGTTCGACAAGAGAGCGCTGCTTTACGGCGGCATCGGGGCAATAGGGAGTTATGTTAGCGTCTTCTCTACAATCTCGGCAATTAACAAACTTGGAGGCGTGGTGGTTTTCCCCATTACTTTAACAGGGCCTATTATACTCGGACTGATACTTTCCGTGGCATTTTTCAAAGAAAAGATTAGACCGCTGGGTTACGCAGGAATAGCGATAGGGGCGACAGGTATTATCTTACTCTCAGGTTCTTGATTTTCCTACCGATTGCCTTATTTTTTGCCTTGCTTTGTTAGTCCGCACAAATGTAAGCCAGTCCGGATTCGGCCAGTGTTTTTCGTTGACTAAAATATCAACAATGTCGCCCGTAACCAGTTGATGTTTGAAGCCTACCATTTTGCCGTTTACCTTTGCGCCGACACAGTGCTCACCGAGCGTAGTATGAACGGCAAAGGCGAAATCAACAGGAGTACTGCCGGCAGGAAGTTCTAATACTTCGCCTTTTGGAGTAAAAACAAATACCTCGTCAGTAAAAAGATCCAGCTTTAATGTGTCCATAAATTCCTTAGAATCTTTTGAAGCCATAAGCCAGTCGAGCAAACGGCGGATCCAGCTGATTTTATTTTCAATTTTGACGTCCCTAAGACCGCCCTCTTTATAGTACCAGTGCGCGGCGATGCCGTACTCAGCGTCCTGATGCATCTCGTGGGTTCTAATCTGAATCTCCAACGGTTCTCCGTTTGGCCCTATCACATTGGTATGAAGCGACCTGTACATATTAGATTTTGGCATTGCAATGTAATCGTCAAACTGCCCGGGAATCGGCTTAAAGAGCGAATGCAGAATGCCGAGTATTGTATAGCAATTTTCAACGCTTTCCGTCAGTATCCTCACCGCTATAATATCGTAAATCTCGTCAAAGGTTTTGCCTGAACGTTTTATCTTCTGGAATATGCTGTAGAAATGTTTGGCTCTTCCGGTAATAACCGCCTTAAGGCTTTGCTCTTTCAGTTTCTCTTCAATCACCTTGCGTACTTCCTGCACCAGCGATTCCCTCTCAGCCCTTTTCTTGTCTACCATTTCACTTATCTCTAAATACTCTTTGGGAAACAGGTGCTTCATTGAAAGATCTTCAAGTTCCCACCTGATGCTTCCCATACCAAGCCTGTGCGCTAGCGGAGCAAATATATCTAGAGTCTCCTGCGCGTTCTCCTTGCGCTTTTCATCCGCCAGATGCTGGAGGGTGCGCATATTATGCAGCCTGTCGGCCAGTTTAATTATTATGACCCTGATATCTTTAGACATAGCGAGGAATATTTTTTTGAAATTATCTGCCTGTCTGATTTCTTTGTCGGGTTTTACCATAAAGGAAAGCTTAGTAACTCCTTCAACCAACTGCGCAACCTGTTCCCCGGCTTCCGCTTTCAACTCTTCAAAGGTAAAGGTGGAATCCTCAAGCACATCATGAAGCAGTCCGGCGCAGACGGTATCGCTGTCCATCTTAAGTCCTGCGAGTATCGCCGCAACCGAATAAGCATGGGTAAAATAAGGTTCACCGGATAGGCGTTTCTGACCGGCGTGCGCGAGATCAGCCAGGTCAAAACATTTCTTCAGTTTGCCTTCGTCAAGTTCAGATTCGTAGGCTCTAAGAAGAACTATAAGTTCGTTTAATTGTTCCATACCTTCCTAAAAGAAAAGGGCCCGGGGTGTCCGGGCCCTTGAGTTTACTTTTTAACCGGAAGATTCCGGGAATGATTCTTTTCATATTCATAAAGTATCGGGCTTGCCACAAACCAGGACGAATAGGTGCCCAGCACAACTCCGAACAACAGCACCTCGGAGAACTTATGCAGTACTTCTCCTCCGAATATCCACAAGGAAAGCGCAGCTATAAGCACGGTCACGCTGGTCATGATCGTCCTGCTTAAAACCTCGTTGACGCTGGCGTTAATGATTACCCCGAACTCGTCTTTCGCGCGGAGTTTAAGATTATCCCTAATCCTGTCAAACACCACAACGGTATCAGTCAGTGAATAACCGGCGATTGTCAGGATGGAGGTCATTATGAGTATACTGAACTCTATGTTCATTAAATAGACGAAACCGACTAGGGCCAATATGTCATGCAGTGTCGCAACCGCTGCCGAGACTCCAAAAAGCCCTCTACCCGCGATCTTAGAGTCAAACCGGATAAGTATATAGAGAGTGATGGCCAGAAGCGAGATTATTACCGCAAAAACAGCCTGACCGGTGAGTTTCTTGCTGAGCGCCGGGCCTATATCTTCAGTTGAATCACGTGTGAACGCGCGCTTCGCAGGAAGATCGCGATCTAGGAGCGCTTTTACTTTTGCCTGCAATTCGTCAATCTTCGCTCCGGGGCGTTTAATTTTCAGTATCACTTTCCCGTCTTTCTCTTCTGACGAGGTTACTGTAAGGCTCTTGTCAACAAGGTTTTTTACCTTAAAAGCTTCAACCTTATTCACAAAAAGCAGCGTGAAAACAACATCCGCCTTAACCTGTTCGGCTTTTTCCACGGAATATTGCGGAATGACAGGGTACTTTTCAGCGAACATCTTTTCTATCTTGTCGCCTATTTCACCGGTCTTCTCGCCGCTCTTTTTCATCCTGATGCTGACTTTGTTCTTTGGAAGTCCGGTGGCTTCCGCAAAAGTCTGGATACCGGCCTCTTTTAGGCCGTTGGCGTCCAATATCTGCCGAATCTGCGCAATGTCAACCTCTTTCTCGAACTTCACGGTAACAATAGTCCCGCCTGAGAAGTCTATACCGAGATTTGCCGTGCCGCGTACAATATTCACTATGCCAACGATACCTGCGGCCACCATGATGGCGGATATAACATACGCAAAGAATCTCAGCTTTATAAAGTTCACATTAGGGTTTCTGAATATCTGTATCATCTATCCTCCTAAATGCTCAGGCTTTCTGTTTCGCCTCTTGAAAGCCTCCAGTCAAAGATAACTTTGGTAACTATCAGCGCCGTGAAGAGACTGATAATAACGCCAAGACTGAGCGTTACTGCGAAACCTCTTACCGGTCCTGTGCCGAAAACAAAAAGAATAGCTGCTGTGATTAGTGTGGTCACATGCGAATCAAATATTGTCCAGAAGGCTTTTTTGTAGCCCTGATCAACTGCGGACATCACAGTTTTTCCGGCTCTAAGCTCTTCCCTGACTCTCTCGAAAATAAGCACGTTTGAGTCAACGGACATACCCATCGTCAGAATTACGCCTGCTATACCGGGCATCGTAAAGGTAGCACCAAGCACTGCCATGGCGCCTACAAGGTAGAGCAGGTTGGCAAGAAGTCCAATATCAGCTATTAATCCTGATTTTTTGTAATATACCGCCATGAGCAGCATAATAGCCGCTATGCCTATAAAACCCGCCAGCATTCCGCTCTTTATAGAATCCTGCCCGAGTGTCGGACCGACGATATTTTCGCTTATTATATTAAGCGGAGCAGGCAAACTGCCGGAACGCAGGACTATTGCAAGATTGTTGGCCTCTTTCATTCCGAAGTTTCCGGAAATAATAGCTTTTCCGCTTGGTATTCTGTCGCGAACCACAGGCGCGGAATAAACTTTGTCATCCAGAACTATAGCAAGTCTTTTCCCGATGTTGTCGCCTGTTATTTTTCCGAAAGTTTTGGCGCCGTCAGAGTCGAATTCCATGCTAACGTGGATTTCGTTTCCGAGCGAGCCCATTCCGGATTCCGCTCTCGCGTTCTTTAGTGAATCTCCTGTCAGCAAAGCTTCTTTCTTGAGCAGTATAGGGGAACCGTCGTGCTCCATATATAGAATCTCGCTGTCGGACGGTATCTTTCCGTCAAGGGCCTGTTCCAGAAGTTTCTTATCCTCTACAACCAGTTTGAATTGCAGCTGGGCGGTCTTACCAAGTATCCTCTTGGCTTCTTCAGGGTCTTTAGCGCCGGGTAATTGCACGACTATCCATTTATCGCCTTCTTTTTGGATGAAAGGCTCGGCAATACCTATTCCGTCAACCCTGTTCCTTATAATTTCTATCGCCCTGTCAATGGCATCCGAGGGCGACATACCGGGGGTAAGCTTCGACTCGTCTAAAGTGTAGACTAGATGAATACCGCCCTGCAGATCAAGCCCAAGTTTTATCCTGGAGTTTTTCTGGTCCTGCTGGAAAGGCATTACAAACTCTGTGCCTTTAAAAAATATAGCGTAAAGCGAACCGAAAAAGACCGCCAGTATCAGCAGCACAACAAAACTATTGCGATGCATATTGCCTCCAGAAAGCCCGCCAGGCGGGCATCAATTTATTTCGGCTGTGCGGGAAGTGCGGCCGCCCCTTCTTTCTTAATGCCTACGATATAAGCCTTGCCTATTTCCACTTTTGTAGTATCATCAATCCTTACAACTACCACGTTTTCAGCGTCAGAGATTCCAACCACTACTCCCCAGATGCCGCCGGCGGTAATAACTTTATCGCCTTTCTTGAGGCTTGAAAGCATATTGGCATGCTCTTTCTGTTGTTTCATCTGAGGCCTGATGAGAAAAAAGTACATAATCACGAACATTGCGCCTACCATCACGAGAGGCATAAACGATTGAAAACCCGAAGCACCTGCTGCCGGAACCTGACCCATTACAGTTTCAATTATGCTTACCATTTTAATTCCTCCCTTACCTGCAAGAATTTTAGAATCTAAGTTTGCATATTGTCTGTGCCATATCCGCACTCTTGAAGACTGCCGAGCCGGCTACAAGTATGTCAGCGCCGGCCTCCTTAAGAGCGGGAGCGTTCTTTTCGTTTATGCCGCCGTCTACTTCAATTAAAGCTTTTGAACCGGTCGAAATAATTAACCTTTTAAGTTCTCTTATCTTTCCCAGGCTGGTTTCAATAAAAGCCTGCCCACCAAAACCGGGATTTACGGACATTACAAGGACGAGCTCAAACTCTTTCAGGCATCCGGCTATTTTGTCAAGAGGAGTCTCCGGATTTACGGAAACGCCTGCCGTGGCACCGAGAGCTTTAATCTTTGCTGCAACCTCCGGCAAAGAGCCTGCGGCTTCGGCATGAACCGTAATATTGTCGGCTCCGGCAGCCCTGAAAGACTTCAAGTGTTTTTCAGGATTTACTATCATAAGGTGCACATCCAAAAACTTCTTCGTGACCGGCCTTATTGCCGAAACCAGCCCCGGTCCGAAACTTATGTTGGGAACAAACACCCCGTCCATTATATCGACATGGAACCAGTCGGCTCCGGCGGACTCGGCTTTGCGTATGTCCGCCGCCAGGTTGAGATAATCCGCAGCCAGTATAGAAGGAGCTATTTTAATCATATTTTTCTTCCCTATTCAACTCATTATTGATATATATTCGCACAACCGCTTCGCCATTAAGCTTTAGTGACCTCTCCAGCGTAGAGCCGCTTCTCATGATTTCATTGTAAATATCGGTCAATCCGTCGTTATCCAACACGCTAACCCTGACTCTCTTTTCAAGGAGCCCGCCTCTCGGAACAACAAATTTAAGCACTGCCTGCCTGAAACGGTTCGCTTCTGTTTTGCCGTTTACGATAAGTGAAACAACTGCCCCCTTCTTTATCTCTTCTCCGGGCAGCGGATTTTGGCTAATGACACAATCTTTCCCAAATGCCGGGTCCTGAGAATAACTAATCTTTACTGTCAGCAGTTTCGCCGCGTAAAGCGCTTTCCTGACCGTAGGAAGCGGAACGCCCGCAAGATTAGGCATCACATAATACAGCTCTCTTTCGCCCAGACTGACCAGCACATCTACCCCGGCGCCTCTCTTAACTGCTAGGTTCGGTGGCGGATTCTGCGCCAGTACACTGCCGGCCGGCGCGTCTCCGGAATAAACCCGGGCCGCAAGTTCACCCAATTTCAAACCGGACTGCGAAAGAAGTATGCGCGCCTGCCGCATGTTCTGGTCTTTTAGGTCAGGAACATTTATCATTTTGAGCCCGCTGGAAACGGTCACGAAAATCCGCCTACCTTTCTTCACGTACTCTCCCGGAAGCGGCTCCTGCGCAGTTACCGAGCCTTCAGGAAGGTTCTCGTCAAAGACTTTCGCTCTTTCTTCCAGATACAAACCCTTAGAACCGCAAACCTGCCTGGCATTCAAAAGCATCAGGCCTTTAATGTTAGGCACCATAACTTGCTTGCCGCGTATAACAAAAGTCATCGTGAGGTAGCCGGTCAACAGCACAAGACAGCCAAAAACTATTACTTTTTTTAGTTTCTCGTTCAAAAGCCGCCTCCGGCAAGCTGCCCGCAGGCCGCGTTGATATCCGCTCCCATCTCTCTGCGGATTGAACAAATAACGCCTTCTTTTTCAAGCGTCTCGCGCCAAAGATCTATGGTCGCCGATGTGCTCGCGGAAAACTCTTTTATGTTAATCCTGTTGTAGGGGATCAAGTTAACCTTGCAATCTATTTTTATGTCACTGATTATCGCTATCAGTTCATGTAAGTCATCTTCGCGGTCGTTAACATTCTTAATCATGACATACTCAAAGGTTACAGGATCCCCGTTAAAAGCAAAATATTTCGCGCAGGCAGTTAAGAGCTTTTCCAGCCTGTATTTCTTGTTTACCGGCACCAGCATATCTCTAACCCGGTCGTTTACAGCATGCAGCGAGACAGACAAATTGAATCTCAGACCGTCCCTTATCATATTCTCAATTCCGGGAACCACACCGCAGGTAGAAACAGTTATGCGCTTTGTAGAGATGCCGAAGGCTTTTTTTTCAGTCAGCATAAGCGCAGCCTTCTTAAAATTGTCGTAGTTCGCAAGCGGTTCTCCCATTCCCATAAAAACCACATTAAATTTTCCGCTGTACTCGCCGCTGTCCATATCCGGCAGCGCCGCAAAGACCTGACCGGTTATTTCAGCCGCCGAAAGGTTCCGCTTAAAGCCCATGCTTCCCGTCGCGCACATCGCGCATCCGTAAGCGCAACCGGCTTGCGAAGACAGACAAATGGTGTGCCTGTCAATATGTTTCATCAGCACCGACTCGATAAGCACGCCGTCAGAGCATTTGAGCAGATACTTAATTGTGTCTTTCCCTGAAGAGACCAGTTTCTTTTCAACGGTCGGGCGCTCTATAACGAAATACTTTTTAAGCGTCTCACGCAGAGATACCGGCAGGTTGGTCATAACCTCGAACGCTTCCGCGTGCTTTATGTAGACCCATTCCATTATTTGCGCCGCATTAAACTTTTTCGCGGACATGCCTGTCATTTCTTTTTCCAGTTCTGACCTTGAAAGATCAAGGATGTTCTTCATTGTATTCCTTGTGGTTTAGTGTTTGAAATGACGTATGTTTGTGAAAACCATGGCTATTCCGGCTTTGTTTGCGGATTCAATCACATCTTTGTCGTTTATGGAGCCGCCGGTCTGTATAATGGCAGAAATACCTGCTTTGACAGCTTCCTCAACAGCGTCCGGTTTCGGAAAGAGAGCGTCAGAAACCAAAACGGCTCCTTTAGCGAACTTTCCGGCTTGCGCCACTGCTATCTTTACCGACCCGACCCGGTTCATCTGTCCTGCGCCGACGCCTATCGTTACGCCGCCCTTCACAACAACAATAGCATTAGACTTTACATGCTTAACCACTTTCCAGCCGAAAAGCATATCTTTAATCTCTTCCGCGGACGGCGCGATCTTAGTAACCGTCAAAAGATCCGCATTTGTTATACCCTTTAGATCTCTGTCCTGCACCAGCAGGCCGCCCACAACCTTGCGCACATCATAATCAGTGTCTCTAACTCCGATCTTCCCTAACCCGTCAATTATGAGCAAACGTATATTTTTCTTTTGCTCAAAAACTTCAATTGCTGACTTTTCATATTCAGGAGCCACCACAACTTCAATAAATTTCCCGGCAAGATATTCCGCTATTGTTTTTGTAACTTTCCTGTTAAGCGCAATAATTCCGCCGAAGGCAGAGAGCGCGTCGGTCTCGTAAGCCTTTCTGAAAGCCTCATCGATATCCTTTCCGACGGCCGTCCCGCAAGGGTTCGTGTGCTTGATTATTGCGCAGGCAGGCTCTTCAAACTCCTTAACCAACTCTACCGCCGCGTTTGTGTCCATTATATTGTTATAAGAAAGTTCTTTGCCGTGAAGCTGTTTTGCTTTTGACACCGAAGGCTCTTTTGAAGCCGGATCGACATAGAAACTCGCTTTCTGATGCGGATTCTCCCCGTACCTTAGGCCTTGCGCCTTTTTATAGGAGCAGTTAAACATAACCGGCATCTCTTCCTTGATCACCTGCTTGCTGAAGTAATTATAGATAGCCATATCATACTGATAGGTCTGCTTGAAAACTTCTATCATCATTCGGTCCCTGGTTTCCTGTCCTATACAGCCGTTGGTTTTTTCCAGTTCCGCAATGATCTCCGGATAGAAAGCCGGGTTGACCACAACACAAACCCCGTGGAAATTCTTTGCCGCAGACCTGATCATTGAGGGCCCGCCGATATCAATATTTTCAATCGCGTCTTCAAATTTGCAGTTCGGGTTCGAGATGGTCTTTTCGAAAGGATAAAGATTAACTATAACCATATCGATAGGAGTAATGCCGTGCTTTGCGATTGTGTCCATATGCTCTTTATTGGCGCGCACCGCGAGCAACCCGCCGTGTATCTTAGGATGCAGGGTCTTAACACGCCCGTCGAGCATTTCCGGAAAACCGGTTACTTCGGAGATATCCATTACAGGTATACCGGCATCTTTTAGGGCTTTTGAAGTGCCTCCGGTAGAAATTATTTCAACCTTGTGCTTGCGCAGATCCCTTGCCAATTCTATAATACCGGTTTTGTCGGATACGCTTATCAGCACTCTTTTAATCTTGATCAGGTGAGAATTATGGCTCATACGCTCTCCTTGAGTTAAATTATTGTATCAACTGTTACTTTTCTGCCCTTAACAATGAGTCTGCCTTCCGCGAAAAGTTTAATAGCTTCCGGATAGGCCTTGTGTTCCTGTTCCAAAACACGCTTGCCGAGAGTTTCTTCGGTGTCTCCTTCCAAAACTTTCACGGCACTCTGTATTATTACAGGCCCGGAATCCATATTCTCGTCAACAAAATGAACGGTACAACCTGAAACCTTGGCTCCGTATGCCAGGACATCGCGGTGAGCATGGGCACCCGGGAAAGACGGAAGCAGTGAAGGATGAATATTTAAAAGCCTTCCTGAATATTTCCCGACAAACCAGCCGGTAACCAGTCTCATATAGCCTGCAAGACAGATCAATTTGCACTCTTCCCGGTCGATAGAAGCCGCGCAGGCTGTTTCGTGTTCTTCCCTGCCGCCGAAGTGCGAAGGATCTATAAATTCTGCCGGGATACCGTTCTTCTTTGCGCGCTCAAGCCCAAAAGCATCCTTCCTGTCGCTGATAACCAACTTTACGGCGGCAGGAAGCGATCCGGCATTGCAAGCATCAATAATGCTTTGCAGGTTTGAACCGCTTCCGGAAATCATGACCGCTATACTGAGCTTTTTCATACGCCATCCGGAATGAAGTATTTTGCTCTCAAAAAAACCGCCCGTTGAAGTTCATTCAACGGGGGCTAAATTTCAAGGTTGTATCTGATCTGATTATTAATTATCTCCGAGCGAAAGGCGTCAGCCTGCTTTTCCGGCTCCCGCTGCCTCAGCCGTTATTTCAAGGAATTTGCCCATATTCCTGAACTTCTGGTAGCGTCTTTCAAGGAGATCGTGCAGTTCAAGCGGTTTAATTTCCGCGAGGTTGCGTTTTAGCGCTGCCTTAATTTCAGCGGCTGTTTTGTCGTAATTTCTGTGAGCTCCGCCCGAAGGTTCTTTAATTATTTCGTCTATAACGCCGAGTTCAAGCAGGTCGTGGGCTGTCATTTTAATTACATCTGCTGCGTTGGAGGCTTTCGAAGAATCTTTCCAGAGAATAGCCGCGCAACCTTCCGGAGATATCACCGAGTAAACCGCGTTTTCGAGCATTAAGACTTTATCTCCGACGCCTATACCAATTGCCCCTCCGCTACCGCCCTCACCGTGAACTACAATGATTATTTGAGTCTCCGCGGTGCTGAAGTCACGAAGATTTTTGGCGATAGCCTCCGCCTGTCCGCGCTCTTCCGCTCCCAGGCCGGGAAACGCGCCAGCCGTATCTATAAAAGAAATTACAGGCCAGCCAAATTTTGCAGCCATATTCACAAGACGCAGGGCTTTTCTGTAGCCCTCAGGATTAGGCATACCGAAATTCCTATGAATACTGTCCTTGGTGTCTTTGCCTTTCTGAGTGCCAATAATCATAACCGGACGTCCTTCAAACATCGCGGGACCGCCGATAATCGCGGGATCGTCCTTAAACAGCCGGTCACCGGAAAGCGGAGTAAAATCTTCAAATATCCTGCCAACATAGTCTAGCGTTCTGGGGCGCTGCATATGCCTCGCGACCTGCTGCCGCTGCCAGGGTGTCAGTTTCTCGTAGATTTCCTTGCGCATTTTTTCCGCTTTAATTTCAAGCTTCAAAATCTCATCGGAAAAATCAATGGCCTTGCTTTCGGTCATTTTCTTGAGCTCTTCTATCTTCTTTTCGAGCTCAATTATTGATTTGTCAAAATCCAATCTATCCACAAACCCTCCGAAAACAATCTCTTGCCTTCCCAAACCTTGTTACTTAGAAATAATTCACATAGTCTATGCGCAAGTTTCTCGCATAATCAGTTGCACTCTTTGAAAGACCTTTAAAATCAAATTCTATTCTTATTTCCGGAGCAAAAGCATACCTTATGCCCAGATTGAGGCTGCGTCCGTTCTGGATAAGATCGTTCATTTCTCCGAGAAAAGCAAAATCCTGACTCGGCATCCAAACGAGACCCGCGAATACCCCAAAATTGTCATTGAACACAAAATTCGTAAACACATTGTGATTGTTGACGCCGCCAGAGAGAATAACATTCGGCATTATAGTCTTGCTAACCGCAGCATAAATTCCCATCGGGAAAGTTGTAAGTCCGATAGTTTGAGGTTCATAACCTAATGCAATCGCAGGAAAAGCCACACTTTCTTCAATCATTCTTACTTTAGCAAGGACTTTAGGTTCTCTACCGTTAACATTTCCGGTACCGATGGCGTTCTGCACATCAAACGAGGCACCTATCATAAAAACATTGGCAAAACCCACCCAGGCCCTGGTATTCAACCCCCCGCCTTCATAGAAACGCATATGGAAGTTATACATACCGCGAAGAAGGGTGTTTGTGGTCGGAGTATCGATAATATCAAGATTTGGCGCATTTTGAACCGATTCAGAGTGCAGACCGGCAACAAACGCGCATACCATTACCAGAGCAATTAAACTCTTTTTCATTGTGCCTCCGTTCAAAGGTGAATTTCGGTAAACATTCCTATATCTATACAAATTACACTTAATTATATCAAATACCACAGGCAGGTGTCCACCCGTATTTTCTTTGTTTCTAATAGCGTTTCAGCGTTTTAGCGCTTTGCCAGCCGGTTAATAATACCGGCTACATACCCGGCTCCAAAACCGTTGTCTATGTTGACCGTAACTACGTTTGAGGAGCAGGAATTGAGCATCGCCAGCAAGGCAGATAACCCGCCAAAACTGGCTCCGTACCCAATACTGGTGGGTACAGCGATAACCGGTTTATTCACTAGCCCGCCAACAACACTCGGCAGCGCCCCTTCCATTCCCGCCACAGCTACGATTACGTTTGCTTCCCGCAGCTTTTCATAACGCCCTAGCAGACGGTGTATTCCGGCAACGCCGACGTCAAAGATTCTTTCTACCTTGCTTCCGGTTATCTCTGCTGTAACCGCTGCCTCTTCTGCCACAGGTATATCCGAGGTCCCCGCGGTAACAACAACCACAAGTCCTTCAGCGCTTATTTTGATACCGCTCTTTTTGACAACTATAGTTCTTCCCAGGTCATTATATTCTGCGTTTTTGAAATATTTCTTTACCGCCTTAAGTGTGTCCCTGTCTGCCCTGGTAGCCAGACAGTAGCCGGAGTTTTCCACAATTTCTTTGATTATGCCGGCCGACTGCGAGGGAGTTTTTCCTTTGCAGAATACTACTTCGGGAAAACCGGACCTTAAAGCTCTCTGAGTATCTATATTCGCATATTGCAGGTCTTTTGACGGAAACCCCTCCAGCTGCTTCAAGGCAGTTTCAATCCCGGTACGGCCTGACTTAACTCCCTCGAGAAGCTTTTTTAGCTCATTTTCTTTCATCTTAACTCCCTTAGAGCGCGTTTTAGGCGTTATTTTCTTCCATCTCTGTCATTATACCGCCGAACTGCGCCAGTGTCTCCATGCTATTTATCTTATCTCTGATGTTTTTCAGACCGTGACAACCTTTCAAATAGTAGTGCAGCTGTTTTCTAAACTCCCTAAGCCCCCGCTTTTCACCTTTATATTTTGAGATCAAATCGGCATGCCTGCGTATGAGCGGAGCCCTGGCGGAGAAACTCTTTTTGGTTTCCCCTTTTCCTTGGAGATAGTCAATTATTTCGCCGAAGACCCAGGGGTTTCCCATACTCGCGCGACCGATCATCAAAGCATCGCAACCTGTCTCCTTAAACATTCTCTCGGCGTCACTACCGTTCTGCACATCTCCGCTTCCGATAACAGGTATTTTAACACTCTTCTTCACTTTCTCTATAACCGTCCAGTCTGCCGAGCCCGAGAAAAGCTGTGTCTTAAACCTCGGATGTAAAGCAAGCGCGGCAACACCGCAATTCTCCGCAGCCTTGGCAACTTCAACCGCGTTCATATTACCGCTGTCCCAACCGGAACGTATCTTTATGGTTATCGGAACTTTAGACGCTTTTTTCATTACGCGCATTATCTTCTCAAGATGAAGCAGGTCTTTCAGCAGAAAAGCCCCGGAGTTTGACTTGAGCACCTTGTTTACCGAACACCCGCAGTTGAAATCTATTATGTCAGCCTTATCGTTTATCATCTGCACCGCGCGTTCAATGCTATCTAACTTATACCCGAAAAGCTGCAGAGCTACCGGCCGTTCTTCCGGCTCAACCATTGTATATCTCATTGTTTTGTTGCCGCTTCTGATAAGGCCCTCAACGCTGATCATCTCTGAATATACAAGTCCAACACCCATATCTTTAACCAGCAGGCGAAAGGGTATATCTGATATTCCGGCCATTGGCGCGAGAAATATATTATTCGAGAGGAGCACCTCTCCTATTTTAACCTGCTTTAGCAGTTTCTCCATGTTCTCCAGGCAGTAAAAAAAAAGGCCCCCGTTTAACGAGGGCCTTTTCGTATCCCGTCATTATGCCGGTTTGCAGCAATCTTGAGGGCAAACATTTGCGCAGGCACCGCAATCAGTGCACTTCGCAGGGTCTATGCTGTACTTGGGATCGCCTTCGGCAATCGCTTCCGCCGGGCATTCAGGTTTGCAAGCACCGCAAGCCACGCAATCATCAGTAATCTTGTAAGACATAACATCCTCCTGAAAAGAATTTGCTTTGATAATAGTCGTGATAGTATATTAGACTTTCGCCTATTTTTCAATGTTTTTTTAGCGCTTCCGGTAGACCAGGAAAAAGTCCTTCCTTACGAAGACAAAAGGATCTACGCAAACTCCAAAAACATAGACGCCCCAGTGCAGATGAGGGCCTGTCGAAAAGCCCGTAGAACCCACCGTGCCGAGTACTTGCCCCTTCTTTACACTCTCACCAGATTTCACACCGAACGAATTCATGTGAAAATAGACGCTTACAACACCCTGCCCGTGATCTACCACAACGGAATTGCCGGAGGCAATCGTTCTTTCGCAATAAATAACGATTCCCGAGGCAGCGCTCTTTACCGGTTCCCCGAGAGCCCCTGCAAGATCAACGCCTCTGTGCCCTCCGCCGGAACTTCCGTTTACTATCCTGCCGACTCCAAAGGCGGCTTTAACGACTCCAGGCACAGGTTTTGCGAACTTACCGGCCCACAATTTTTTCCCGGTCACCGTTGCTATAGACTTGAGTATTTTTTCATGTTCAGCGGCGGCTCTCTTCTCGTCAACATCCTCTTTAGCCGGAATATTCAATTTTTCAAGCTTGCCGGAGGCAGTCTTTGCGACAACCAATTCAACTTTCTCTTTACCGCAGCTGACAGGTATACTGCCGGCAACATCTAGCGGTAAACCCGCAATACATTTGACGGTTCCGTCGCCATAATTAAAGAGAGGAAGAACCGTTTTCCCGAATTTTAACTTGTTCTCATTCCCGCCGTTTACCGATATTAACACAGCCTCGCCCGGCCTGACAGTAAGCGAAGAAACTGTAATAGAAGACTCTCCAATTCGCGGCAGCAGCAATATTAAAAGAAATGCAGCCGTTAGGGAGTACCTGTTCATGCCGTGATTTTCTTGAGCGCTTCCAGGTATTTTAACGAAGTCTTTCTGATAATATCCTCGGGAAGTACCGGGGCAGGCGGCTGCTTGTTCCAGTTTATTGAAAGCAGGTAGTCCCTTACAAACTGTTTGTCATAGCTTGGCTGGCCTTTTCCCGGAGAATAAGTTTCCATAGGCCAGAACCTTGAGGAATCCGGCGTCATACATTCATCTATTATTATAAGCGCGCCGTTATGCAAACCAAACTCAAACTTTGTATCCGCAATTATAATGCCTTTCTGTTCGGCAATCCGCGCGGCTTTCTGATAAACCGCTATACTTTTTTCCCTCAGTTCTTTCGCGGTTTTCTCGCCTACTAATTTTATCACCTCATTAAAATCAATATTTTCATCGTGGACTCCTACTTCAGCCTTGGTCGTCGGCGTAAATATCGGCTCTGGCAGTTTTGACGATTCTACTAAGCCCTGCGGAAGTTTTATGCCGCAGACCGAACCGCTCTTCTTGTATTCCTCCCAGCCGGAACCGGACAGATATCCTCTAACAATGCATTCAGCCATCACAGGCTGAACTTTTTTTACTATCATTACCCGCCCTTCAAGCTGTTCCTTAAACTTTGCCAGTTCCGGATATCCGGCTATTGAGGTTGATATTATATGGCTCGGAATTACATCTTCCACCTGCTTGAACCAATATTCAGAAATCTTCGTAAGGACAATCCCTTTTTCAGGGATACCTTGTCCGAAAACAACATCAAAGGCAGAGAGCCTGTCGGTAGCCACCATAAGCAAGGCGTTATTCAGTTCATACAGGTCGCGCACCTTCCCTTTCTTTAAGAATTTCACGCCCGGCAGTTTAGTTTCAAGCACGACTTCAGACATTTAGCCTCCCTCAAACAGGTTTTGTCGATGATAGCATTAAAACACACGCCGGTCAAGATTTTGAAGATATTTTGAATACTTCTCTGTTTTATTGTATACTCAGACAACACGGAGACGTCTAATGCTTAAAATAAAAGTTGCCGCAGGAGCCCACGAGAGAATCTCTTGCCCTGTCTCTTTCCCTATTGAACTTGAACATAAAGGTCCGGTTAAGCTAAAAAGCCGCTCCGGAGATCTTTCAGGGGAAGTAAAATCCATTAACGATAAAGGTTTTCTCGTTTTCATAATAAAGCATATGCCTGCAGGATCAGAAGAAACCTATGAAGTCGAGAGAACAGCAGAAAACTCCGGCAAGATCTCTTTTAAAGAAGTCGGCAACGAGAAACTGGAAATTTACCGCAGCGGCGAACTCTTCACAAATTACTGGTGCGGAGGCAAAGATTCTAAACCGTATATCTATCCTTTACCCTTTTCAGGGATAAAATCCGTAACTAGAAACTTCCCTATGGCAAAAGTCGCCGGGGAAAGCACGGATCACAAACATCACCGGTCCGTCTGGACCGGGTGGGGCAGTCTTAATGGGGAAGACCTCTGGAGCGAAGAAGAAGGACACGGCTTTATTATTCACAAATATTTCACGCTGTTTAGCGAAGGCTTTTGCTCGGCCAATTTCAGAGTGTTGAACCACTGGTGCGGCAGGAGTAACGATAAGCTTCTTGAAGAGAACAGGTCAGTCACTTTTTATAGCACGGGTGAAGAGACCTGTCTTTTGGATTACGAGGTTGCATTATTCGCCTCCGAGAAAGACGTAGAGTTCGGCGATACCAAAGAAGGCGGGATGCTTTGCGTCAGGATGGCTACACCGCTTGAAGGAGACAAGGGCGGCATGATAATTAATTCGGAAGGCGCTTACGGGCAGGCGGAATGCTGGGGCAAAAGAGCCTCGTGGTGCGATTACTCAGGCACAATAGACGGAAAAAAAACAGGAATCTGCCTTTATGATTCGCCTCAGAACCTTAAATACCCGGTTTACTGGCATGTAAGGAATTACGGCCTTTTTGGCGCTAACCCTTTCGGCGTCTCGGAATTCAAAGGCAACCGGCAGTTTAACGGAGCTTACACATTGAAGAAAGGAAACGAGCTGGTTTTCCGCTACAGAATGCTAATCCACAAAGGCGGCGCGGAAGACGCGAAACCGGCCGTCCATTTTCACAATTTTGTCAACCCGCCAAAGGTAAGCGTAATTCTCTAGGCCTGCTCTTTTCTTAGCCAGAGTTCCAGTTGCAGCAGCGCCCACAATTTTCTTCCATTGTCGCGCTTGCCGCTCAAATGGGCTCTATTAAGGTCCTCGAGGCACTCTTTCTTAAATCGTGAGGCGCAACGGGAATCTTTGCCCAGAACACAGTCAGAGTAGAGCGCGCCGAGTTCCCCCTTGAACCATTTTGCCACCGGTGACCCGAAACCCTGTTTTTTCCTGCCGAGTATAGCTTTGGGCAGCAGTCCTCCGTAAGCTTTCTTCAGTATGTATTTAGATTGACCCGCCTTAATTTTTAGCTTGGACGGAAGCGAAAAGGCAAACTCCAAAAGTTCGGTGTCAAGCAGCGGAGACCTTGCCTCAAGTGAAGCGGCCATGCTGCAACGGTCCATTTTAGTATTAAGATTATATTTCAGGTAAGAATTGAAGTTTAAATTAAGCAATCTATCAAGGGTCTCATTCCCTTTTGTCTTTTCTATCAGTGCGTCCTGTTTTTCTGTTGCAAGAGAAACGAAGCCCTGTCCTTCATCTTTTAGCAGGCCAGAAAGTTCTTCCACGGCAAAGACCGAGAACCATCTGTTGTGCCTCGACATTACAGATTCACCTAGCCCAGAAGTAAATCTTTCCAGCCGGGATTTTAGCGCGTGTATTGAGGTTGAGCGCGGCAACAGGAAGGCCAGTTGCCTTAGTATTCTCTGCTGATAGAGCGGCAAGCTCTCGGCAAGTAAAGCTGCGCGAAACCTGTCGTAGCCGGCGAAACCTTCATCCCCGCCGTCCCCCGTAAGAACAACTGTCACGTGTTTTCTTGCTTCCCGCGAGATCAAAAGTGAAGGTATTGCCGAGGAATCGCCAAAAGGCTGGTCAAAGATTCCAGGCAGCTCAAGGACGGTTTCAACAGGGCTGCTTTTTATCATAAGTTCTATATGCTCAGTTTTAAATTCCTTTGCCACAAGCGCCGCATATTTGCGCTCATCAAAAGAATCTTCGCCGAGAAAGGCAGCGCAGAAGGTCTTTACTTTTTTATTGCCTGCAGAAGCAGTTAAGGCGACTATTGAAGAATCAAGCCCTCCGCTAAGCAAAACTCCTACCGGAACATCGGAGACCAGTCTCTTTTCTACTGCACGCCCGATCAACTGCCTGATTTTCTTTCCCGCCTCTTCCTCTCCGATGTCTATAGTCACATCTTTTAATTCCCAGAAGGCCTGCGGCTCAGCAATACCCGAACGCGAGATTACAAGCAGTTCACCCGCCTGCAATTCATTAATTCCGGAATACGCGGTATCAGGCGCAGAGATATAACCGCAATGGAGATACTCGGCGAGGGCTCCTTCATTAAAACTTTTCTTTATCCCCGGAACACAAAGAAGGGCTTTAATCTCGGACGCAAAGGTGAGTTTGCCTGAATCCCGGGAATAAAAGAGCGGCTTCTTGCCGGTTCTGTCTCTGGCGAGAAAAAGCGCTTCCGTTTTAAGATCAAGCAAGGCCAACGCAAACATCCCGTCAAGCTTCGAAACGAAACTTGCACCGTATTCCTCATAGAGATGGACTATTACTTCAGTATCAGAACTCGAGCGAAAGATATGCCCTTTTTCTTTCAGACCGGACCTTAGGTCGCGAAAGTTGTAAATCTCACCGTTAAAAACCACCCAAACTGAGCTATTTTCATTCTGCACAGGCTGGTCGGCAGCGCTGCTTAAATCCTGTATCCTAAGGCGGGTCGCGCCGAGCAAAACCTCGCCGCCCTCTATTCTGAAGTTACGGCTTCCGGAAGAATCAGGCCCGCGGTGGGACAACGCGGCGGTCATTTTTGCCGTGACCTCCGGACCGTGTTTTGCTCCGGTTCTGTCATAAAAGCCGAAAATACCGCACATAAACCCTCTTATTGTTTCCTGTCCGCTTTCCGCCCGGTCACTGCAACCAAACGAATTTCCCGTTCTCTACTTTATAGAAGTAAACGCGTTTTCCCAATACATCGCCTTTTGCGTCAAAAGTAATCTCGCCCGTGACGCCGGGGTATTTGGCAGTTTTAGAAACGTTTTCACTCACCTTAGCGCGGGAAAGTTTATTTAGCCCGCCTTCGTTCACGCCTTTTGCAATCGCGTTGATGATAATGTTCGCCGCATCATAAGCGTAAGGGGCATAGATCTTTACCTCTCCATATTTTTCGTTAAACCTCTCAACAAAAGCTTTGGCGCTTGACACTTTTTCATAAGGCGGTGCGACAAAAGTTATGATAGTCCCCTCAGCGGCTTTCTCTGCCAGCCTGATATACTCCGGCACGTAGAGACCATCTGCAGCCAGCAGGAGGCATTTAAGGTTAAGAGAACTCATTTGCTTTGCTATAAGAGCTCCTTCAGGATACATACCCCCGAAGTACAGAACTTCCGGCTTGAGCTCTTTTATTTTGGTGAGCACAGCCGAGTAATCCATCTCCCCCTGGGAAACACCGTCAAAGGAAAGGACTTTCCCGCTGCTTGCGAGCACTGACTTGCGGAATTCCTCGGCAACACCCTGCCCGTAAGCAGTTTTATCATGAAGTATGGCGAAGCTCTTCTTATGCAGCTTCTTTGCTGCATATTCGCCGGCTCCGGAGCCGAGCACGTCGTCGACAGGACAGGTCCTGAAAACATTCTTAAGCCCGCGAAGTGTTATTTGCGGATTAGTGGACGAGGGCGTTATCATCGTCAGGCCTGCGTTGTTATATATTCCCGAGGCCGGCAGAGAACAGCCGGAGACCAAATGGCCGACAACAGCGTAGCAATCGGGATCTGCCGCCAGTTTATTGGCAACATTCACTGCCTCTTTAACTTGCGACTGATCGTCGCAGACCACAATCTCTATTTTCAATCCCTGACGGGTCTTCGCATTGAATTCTTCCGCAGCCAGCATTACGGCATTCGCCACATCTTTCCCGATGGCCGCCTGAGGCCCCGTAAGAGGCACAGCCACGCCTATTTTTATCGTATCACCGTGCTTGGCGCAGCCGGATAGCAGCAAGAATGGCGCGAAGACAGCGCTCAATACAGCCAACTTTTTCATCAGTTCCTCCGCTTAAAAAACAGGATACAGGAAACAGTATCTGTTTCAATACTGGACTCTGTATCCGGGTTAATCCTCTAATTAAACGCCTTACCTAAGACAGCTCCTGATGCTGCCGCCATCCCTTCTCATGACCGCCTTTCCTTCTTTTGCCAGCCACCCCAGACCGAGATAAATAAGCGATTCAGGCATCTTGGTCCCTTTTTTGATCTGAGAAACGGAACATTCACCGTTTGCATTAAGGTAGTCCCAAACCTTTCCGGGTGCTGCTATAACTTCGTTCATCATAACCCCTCCTCCTAGAGCCGTTCAGAAAGAAATTCAGCAATGTGCTTTACCTCAGTTTTAATTTTAGCACTTCGTGTAAAGTTTATCAACTGCAACTTGCAAGCGGGGCACGCGGTAAGTGTTATACCAGCTTGCGTTTTCTTAATACTATCGGCTTTTTTCTTTCCTATCTTAGCTGCAAGCTCGGGAAAGTAGACATGGTAGAACCCTCCCGAACCACAGCAGGAAGGACCGCCCGGAAGCTCTCTGAACTCTACCCCCGGAGTTGCTAGTATTAGTTTCCTTGGCTCACTGAAAATGCCAAGTGAATTAATCAAATGACAGGGATCGTGATACGTAACTTCCGCCTTTATTTCCTTTAAGGCCGGAAGGTCTTTAATATTTCTTGCAACAAGTTCCGTGAAGTCAGACATCAAGGGCGCTATTTTTTTTAGTTTTTCTTCATATTCAGCGTCGCCTTTTACTATTCCCGCGTATTTTTGTTTTAAAGCCACAATGCAGGTTGGACAACCTGATACTATAGCGTCATAGTTTCCTGAAGCCATTAAATCAATGTTTATTCTGGCGCTTTTCCCAAGCGCTGCCGAATCGCCGCTTATCATCATGGGCATTCCGCAGCATCTTTCCTCGGGGGATATCTCAACATCATAACCCGTCGCGTTGAGCACCTTAACAATCGCCTCCGCCGTCTTTGAGAACATAAAACGGTCTACACAGCCCACAAAGAAGAAAGCCTTCTTTTTTCTTTCTCCACCGGCAGCACGGTTACTTAATGCTTTGTTCAGGCGCGGGATATTCTTGAGAGATAAAGCTCCTGCGGGAATATCGAGGGGCATTGGGATATTGCTTATGAAATTATTATAGACCAGTCTGGCCCAGTAAGCGGAGAGCTTCCTGAGTCTTTTATCTCCGAGCGCGGCTCTCAGCAGTTTCTTCTTCCAGTCAAGTCCGTACTTATCGCGAAATTCAACGCGCATCTCCGCTATCGCGTCAGAGGTCTGAAGCCCGCCCGGGCAATTCTTATAGCACGCTTCACACATTAAACAGTTTGCGATTACTTTACGGAGTGTCCGATCATCCTTTAGGGTTCCGTCGCGGTAGGCTTTTATAAGCCTCAGTTTAGCCCTTGGAGAATAGGTTTCGTCTTTGAGCTCGCGGTAGACCGGGCATTGGTTAACACAGAACCCGCATTTCAGGCATCTATTTGCTAAATTATCTGCTTTTTCAGTCACGGAGATCCTCGATTGCGCTAATCTATAAAACTGCCGGGATTAATTATTCCTTTCGGGTCGAAGAGCTTTTTCAGCGCCCTCATTGTCGTAAGCTCATTTTCTTTCAGCTGATAACCAAGGAATTTTTTCTTGCTTACTCCTATACCGTGCTCACCTGAGAGCGTGCCTCCGAGAGAGACGATAAAAGGCGTCAATTCATCAAGCACTCTGTCAGCCTTGAATTCTTCTTCCTTCGTATCCAGAAGGAAATGCGGATGCAGGTTCCCGTCTCCTGAGTGCGAGATAAGTCCCATCATAACTTTGTTCTTAACTGATAGTTCGTTGAGTTTCTTTATGACTTCATAAAGCCGGCTGACAGGAACCGTAATATCTTCGGCTATGCAGACGTTCTTGAGCCTCGTCATACTGGGAAACGCGCTTTTGCGTGCAAGCCACAATTTGTCGCTCTCCTCGGGTGTAGCCGCTTCCTTTCTGGCGTAGGCCCCGTACTTTTCCAGTATCACATTAAGCGCGGCGCTATCTTCGTTCACGGCACTTTCCTTTCCGTCAAGCTCTATCAGCAACAGCGCTTCAGCTGACCGGTCAAGGCCCGCGTGCGTATAGTCTTCAACGGAACCAATTACCAGTCTGTCTATTATTTCAATGGCGGCGGGCACAAGACCGGAAGCAAGCACCTCGTTAACGGCTTTGCAGGTCTCTTCCATACTCTTGAAATGAGCAACAAGCACCATTCTGGACTTTGGCTTGACAACGAGTTTAAGAACCGCCTGCGTGATTATTCCCAGCGTGCCTTCCGAGCCGCAGAAAAGAGACATTAGGTCGTAACCTACAACATTCTTCTTGGTCTTTGTGCCAAGCTCCAGAATACTGCCGTCAGCAAGCACCACGGTCAGCCCGAGCAGGTAATCCCGTGTTACACCGTATTTTACCGCCTTCATGCCTCCTGAGTTCAAGGCAATCGAGCCGCCAATCGTGGCAATTTTGCTGCTGCCAAGATCAACGGGATATGAAAGACCCAGCGGAGCGAGTTCCATTTCAAGGTCGTCAAGGACCTTACCCGGCTCTACCACCGCCAAACGCTCAGCACGGCCTATCATTATCGTACGGTTCATTTTAGAGAAAGCCAGAACCAAGCCGCCCTTTTTAGGGACAGAAGCGCCGCAAAGGTTTGAGCCGGAACCCCTTGAAGTGACAGCAAAACCCTCGCTGCCGGCCAGTTTAAGTATATTTGAAACCTGCTCGGTGCTTTGCGGAAAAGCAACAGCTTCCGGGAGGTTTTCTCTAAGATAGCCGTCATACGAATAGCAGACGAGGTCCTCTATGGAAGTTTTGAGATTGTCCTTCCCGGTTATTACTTCCAGCTGTGCGAGTGTTTTATTGTCCATTAGTCCTTCTTTTCCTGCACGGCCTTCGCGGCTTCATCGGCATAATTTAGTTGTAGATTTGTCAATACCTGATCCAGAAATTCTGTTTCTTTCTCAGCCAGGTTTCCTTTGGTCTTGCCTTTAAGCATCCGCACAAGCTCGATTGTCGCTTTCGCCTGCTCCAAATCTTTTTCCGCTTTTTTTGTGACCGGATTTTCGATCTTCCCAAGATGCATCATAGTCATACTCTGAAACTGGTAAAGAAGCTGAAGAAACAACATAGAATGAAGTTCAGTTTCATTTGTGTCTGCCATCTTGCCTCCGGAAATAATAGATTTCATAACTTAATTCAAGCATTCCAGGCTAAAGCCAACCGTTTTCAATATACCACTGTGCGGTCAGAGCGATACCCTTTTTAATATCATAAACCGGCTTATACCCCAGTTCGGCTCTCGCCTTACCTATGTCGCAGGCCCAATCACAGCTCATCTCCCGGACCTTCTGGCGCGTGAAGATTGTAGATTTTCCGGCAGCCTTTGCAAGCAGCTCCGAAATTAGCGCCGAAGTCAGTATAAGGCCGACAGGTATCTTTATCTTTAGCGCTTTTGTTTTTAACGCTGCGGACATTTCCCTATATACTTCTTCCCAGGTATGCGACTGCTCATCGGCGATATTATAAACGCTTCCGCTTTTCACCTGAGCATCCGCTGCCAGCACGCAGCCCTGCACCAAATCATAAACATAGCAAAGGTTAAGGCGCTTTTCTTTAAAACCAAAAACCGGCTTAACTCCGAACTTGACTGCCTTAAACATTGCAAGCATATCCTCGTCACGCGGGCCGTAAACTGCGGGCGGACGGAGTATAACTGAAGGAATAACACTCTTTCGTCTTAATACTTCTTCTTCGCCCTTGAGCTTGCTGGTTCCGTAAAATGTCAGCGGGCTGCAGGTCTGTTCCTCTTTGGAAGGAAGGCTTCCGGAGGGGCCCATCGCTGCCATAGAACTTACATATACGAACCTCTTTAATTTCGGCGCTTCTGCAAGAACACCCTCAACGAGGTTCCTTGTTCCTAAAACATTTACGTTAGCGAAATCCGCCCAATCCCTGCCTTGTTTGGCGCCAGCGCAATGAAAAACATAGTCAATACCTGACAGCAGACCTTTCAGGTTGTTCTTCTTTGTAAACTCTCCGAAAACGAGCTTAACTTTAAGACCTTCAAGCCACCTTAAGTTCGCAGTGCTCCTTACCAGACAATGTGCTTCCAGACCCATTTTAACTAGTTCTGCAGCAAGAAAGCTGCCGGCAAAACCGTTCCCTCCGGTTATTAACGCCCTTTCACCTTTTTGCACAGAACTCCTTTATAATACACAATTATGCCTTGACTTGCCTTATAGTGAGTATTATAATTAAAAAGTCCGCTGAATACAATTATATTCCTGCAATAACAAGCTGCTTTGTGTTCTAAAAGGAATCTTCTCGCGATAATGCGCGGCGGAACAGGAAAAAGGAGAATAAGATGGCTAAGAAGAAAAAGATGCTCCGCGGGCTAAGGGTGACCTCTAAAAGGGGAATGAAGAATTTTTCCCGCAAGGTCAGCAAAATCTACAGGGAACAACGCTTTAGGGTCAGACTAAAGGCCAGGGACACCTTAAAACTAAGCGAAGAGCATATTTTCCCTACCGGGACGAAAAAAGGCGATCTTTTTGAAAAAGCATACAATTTTACTACAGCGAAAGAGGTTATAGCCGCCGGAGTTTACCCCTATTTTCGCGCTATAGAATCCGGGCAGGACACCGAAGTTGTTTACCACGGCAAAACCCTGATAATGATTGGTTCAAATAATTACCTCGGCCTTACCTCTGATCCGCGCGTAAAAGAGGCCTCCATTGAAGCTATCAGGAAATATGGAACCGGTTGTTCAGGTTCTCGTTTCCTTAACGGCACGCTTGATCTGCATGTCAAACTCGAGAAAGAAATCGCCGCTTTCATCGGCAAACAGGATGCGCTCCTTTATAGCACCGGGTTCACCACGAACCTCGGAGTGGTCTCAACTCTCCCGCAAAAAGACGACATAATATACTGCGATAGAATTAACCACGCGAGCATAATAGACGGGACAAGGCTCTCGATTGCGCGCACTCTTAAATATAAGCATAATGACATGGAAGACCTTGAGCGCCTCATCGCAAAGGACAATCCTTCAAAGGGCAAACTGATAGTGACTGACGGTGTTTTCTCTATGGAAGGCGAACTCTGCAAACTTCCGGAGATTGTCAGAATAGCGAAGAAATACGGCGCAAAGGTAATGGTTGATGACGCTCATTCAGTCGGAATATTCGGGAAAACCGGAGCCGGCATGTCGGAGCATTTCGGCCTTACAGATAAAGTCGACCTGATGATGGGCACTTTCAGCAAATCCTTCGCTTCAATGGGCGGATATATCGCCGGCGAAACAGATGTTATAACATACCTCAAGCACACCTCAAGAGCCCAGATTTTCCAGGCATCTATGCCGCCCGCAAACGTCGCGGCCGTCTTGAAAGCTCTTGAAATTATTAAAACTGAACCTGAACGCAGAGCGCACCTCTGGAAAATAGTCGCATTTATGTTGAAGAGCATAAGAGAACTTGGGTTTGTAACCGGTCACACAGAATCGGCCATCATACCTATCTTCGTCGGGGATGATTACAAATGCTTCAAAATGGGCAAGAGGCTGGAGGAAGAAGGCATCTTTGTGAACCCGGTTGTTTCTCCGGCAGTCGCTCCGGGCCAGGCTCTTATCAGGACAAGCTTTACCGCAACCCATACCATGAAAGAGATGGATTTTGTGCTTGATAAGTTCAAGAAGGTAGGCAAAGAACTCGGTATAATTTAGACCCAAAGGACACCAACTATGTAAAAAAACCCCGGCTAAAGCCGGGGTTTTTGTTTACTCTATTGTCTGCAGCCTAAAGATAAGCGATTTTACTCTTCTTTTTCCCGGAACCGCCGCCGTCAGGTTTTCTCCTATCACTCAGGTTTTCCTGGGCCACCGAGATGTCATCTTCCTGCTGCGCGAGGAGCAGATACGCCTGGTGCAGTTTTGCGCGAACATCCGTGTTGCGCGGTGATTTTTTAAGTACAGACCTGTAAACCTCTATTGCCTTTTCAAAAAAACCGTCTTTAATATGTTTTTCCGCCGACAGGAAGAGGTCTTCAATGGAATCAGGAGTTATCCTTTGAGCTCCGTCAGGCGATACAGCTGTAGCCGGTCTTTGAATAATAGAAATATCTTTCTTCAACGAATCAATAATCGCGTCCCAGGCTGGTCCGGTCTTTGGACCCGCTGCCGCGGGGCTTTTTGCTATTGCCAGTGGTTCTTGTTTTGCAGGAGAGGCTTCTGCCGCAGGAACCTGCGGATTAACGGCCATTTTCCTCTCTTTACCGTCTATCTCAAGAATGAGAGATTCGCTTGATGCAGCAGCTTCAGCGGTTTTTTTCCGTACGGCTACGCCATTGTTGAAAACAGGGCTGCTTGGCGTGGCCGCGCAAGAATCTGCTTTTTTTTGTTCTGCTTCTCTTTGAGCCTTATCTTTCGGCACAAGTTTTTCCGCAGCACGCGCTCTCTCCACTGCTATCCCTGCCGAATCAACGGCGCCGCCTTTCCTATAAAGCTCGGCGGCAGAATTGAAAGCTTCCGCTGCCTGCTTTCCTAGTTCTGCAAACTCCAAGGCTTCGCCGCGTTTAAAGAGTATGTCCGGCGAGCCCGGCAGCATGGCAACTGCCTCATTAGCGACCTCAAGTATCTTCTCGGCATCTGCGTGGTGCAGCGCCTCATCTATTGCAACTATATAGAAAGGGGTAGCCTTGTTTATTTCTCCCTTCTTTGAATATGCCAGTCCTGCGGCGCGCTGAACATTTGGCTCGAACGGGTCAATCTTTAGCACCTTCTCTGCGGCTGCCAGAGCCTCATTAAACTTATTGAGATAGGAATACGAAATAGACAGGTGGGTCCAGGCGCCGGCGTGATTCAGTTTTATCTTTACGAGTTTTTCAAACTCAAGAGAAGCTTCTTTCCACATAGCCCTCTTAAAACAAACCAGTCCAAGGATATAATAGGCCTCGATGCTCTTTAATTCTATTGCTTTCTTTGCGAACTCTTCAGCGCGCGACAAATCGCCGTTTGAAAGGAAGTGCTCGGAGATAGCCAGGTATTCCAGTTTTGCCTCTCGTTCCATTTCCTGCGTTTCATAAATTTCTGCGGCCTTGATTCTCGCATCTATAGCCGTGGGATCCAACTCAAGGACTTTCAGGAAAAACTTCAGCGCGTTCTTAAAAAGCCTGCTTTCATAGTAAGCGCTTCCTAAGAGATGGTATTCATTGGCAGCTTTTTCCTTCATCCCTTTTTCGGAATAAAGTTCAGCGAGCCGGGTATGAGCTTCGGCATTGTTTGGATCCTGCTCTGCAGCATGTTCAAAAAGCTGCAGAGCTTCATCAAGCTCTTTCGCCTGCAAGGCCGCGTTCGCCTCTCCTAAATATTTCTTTGCCAGTTCTTCGCTCATTTAACCGCCCAGGTATGATTTTCTTACATTCACGTCTTGAAGCAAAAGCGCTGCTTTGCCGGTCATAGTAATTTCACCGTTTCCAACTATATACGCGCGGTCCGAGACTCCAAGCGCCAGGTTTGCGTTCTGTTCAACTAATAGCAGGGTGGTTCCCCTTTCCCTGATCTCTCTGATAATCTTAAAGACAATCTGCTCCATAATAGGTGAAAGCCCAAGCGAGGGCTCATCAAGAAGAAGCAGTTTAGGCCGGTTCATAAGGCCTCTGGCGATTGCCAGCATCTGCTGTTCCCCTCCGCTTAGAGTGCCTCCGTGTTGAGCAGTTCTTTCCGAAAGCACCGGAAACACCTCCAGCATATCCTTAAGGCTTTCTTTCAGTTCGAGCGAGGATTTCGTGTAGCCGCCCATTTCAAGGTTTTCAAGCACCGACATTTTGCCGAATATTCTTCGACCTTCAGGAACCAGAGAAATACCGAGAGCCGCGGTTCGAGCTGCACCGATACCCGTTATATCTTTTCCTTCAAACTTTACGCAGCCGCCTGAAAGCTTTTCCAGACCGCAGATACCTGCCAATATACTGCTTTTGCCTGCGCCGTTCGCGCCTATCAAAGTTACTATTTCACCCATTTTCACATAAAGTGAAACGCCGCGTACCGCAGCTATTCCGCCGTAATCTATTCTTATGTCTGAGACATCAAGCATCACTTTGCGATTTTTAATCCATACCGCTGGAAATCAAACCATCGAGCCCCAGTTTAAGGTCAGTCGGAGTGGTCGGCTCCGAAAGAGCGTCTTCCATTGTTATAAGATCCCTCCTGTAAAGATCAAGCAGGCTCTGATCGAAAGTCTGCATCCTGTATTGTACCGCGCCTGCCTTCAGATGAATATCAGATGCATGCTGGCCAAGCATCTCCTGAAGCAACAGATTTATGTGCATTGCGGGCCCTCGCCTAAATAGGCTTCTATGACTTTCTTGTCATTCTTAACTTCAAGCGGAGAACCTTCGGCAATCTTTTCACCGTAGTTCAATACCACTATTCTATCTGAGATTTCCATTACGAAACGCATATCGTGTTCTATGATAATTTGCGTGATTCCGGAGTTCTTAATCTTCCTAATTAGATCACCCAGGCCGTTTGTTTCAGAAGCATTCATTCCTGCAGCCGGTTCGTCAAGTAAGAGCAATTGAGGCTCCAGCGCAAGAGCACGAGCGATTTCAAGCCTTCTCTGGCTGCCGTAAGGCAGTTTACAGGCAGGCACATACAATTTATCAGATAAATCAACGAACTTCAAGAGTTCCATAGCTCTTGCGGTAACTGTTCTTTCGGCTGAATTAAACTTTTGCGTGTGAAAAACTATGTCTAATAAAGACTCTTTCGTCCTGCAGAAAGCACCGCAGAGGACATTATCAAGTACACTCAGATTGGCAAAGAGCCTTATGTTTTGGAAGGTCCTGGCAAGCCCCAAGCGCGCTACCTTATGAGGAGGCAGCTTTTCAATAAACGCTCCTTCGCCCGGCAGACTTATGGATCCGTATGAAGGACGGTAGATTCCTGTTATACAATTGAAGAGTGTTGTCTTGCCTGCTCCGTTTGGCCCTATGAGGCTAAGTATTTCACCTTGCGCTACATTCATCGAAAAGTTATTAATAGCCGTCAAACCGCCGAAATTTTTCGAAAGATTATCAATTGTCAGTAAATTAGCCATTAATTGCTCCGCTCTTCAAAAACATTTGAATCCTCTTCGTCCCTTATCCCTTCCGTTGCCGGTCGCAACTCCGCCTTCCTGCCTTCATCAGGCAGTATTCCCTGGGGGCGAAATAACATCATGCAGACCAGTAAGACCCCGTAAAAGAGCATCCTGTAGGACTCAAACCCTCCAAGAAAATTCCTGAGCAATTCAGGAAGCAGAACAAGAATAAATGTTCCGAGTATCACACCCGGGATACTTCCTATGCCGCCGATAACTACCATACAGACTATTAAAACGGATTCGTCGAACCCAAAAGAGTTTGGGTCTACGAAGGACTGATTAACGGCAAAGAAGAAACCTCCCAGGCCTGCCATAGCCGCCCCTATAAGGAACGCGAGAATCTTAAGTTTTTTTATATCTATTCCGCAAGAGGCGGCAGCTATCTCGTCTTCCCGTATTGCGGTCCAAGCTCTGCCGATTTTAGAATCTTTCAGTCTATAAAGCAGGAAGACACAAAGCGCTACGGCAGCAAGACAGCAGAGATAGGCACTTTTCTTGTCTGTCAGGTTGAGTCCCAGAAATACCTCCGGATAAATTCCGCTTATTCCTTTCGGACCATTTGTAAGCCAATCCATATTTTTAAGGAACAAGCGTGTTATTTCGCCAAACCCGAGAGTAACAATAGCAAGATAATCGCCTCTGAGCCGTAAGACAGGGGCTCCCGAGAAAAAACCGAAAAGCGCAGCGCCGGCAATGGCCGAGGCAATCAGCAGAGGCAGTGCCAGTTTTGGAAACAAAAGCGCGGTGACATATGCGCCAACACCGTAGAAAGCCGCGAAGCCGAGTGCCAGAAGTCCGCAAAAACCAATAACAACATTAAGACCTAAAGATAGAAGTAAATAGATAAGGACAAAAGAGGCAATTCCAAGCTGATAGCCGCCGGCTAAAAAAGGGAGCGCAAGAGCAGCCAGGAAAAGAACTGCATAAATAAACTTACCATAACTCGTTTTTATCAGCATGCAACATTATCCGACAAATAGCGCCTCATTTCAATAGGGCGGAACCGGACTTTCAATCTCTAATCACTTTTGTGAGAGGAACCTGAGCAGGAGAGGGCCAAATATTATCAAAAAAATAACCGGGAAAATGAAAAAGATCAAAGGAAATAGCAATTTAACCGGCGCTTCGGCCGCCTTTTTCTCGGCCCTGAGAGTTGAAGCCAGGCGGTTGGATTCGCACAGCGAACGTAAAGCCGCGGCCATTCCGGTTCCGTGTTCAATTGATCTTGCAGCCGCTAAAGTAAATGAACGGATTTCTTCAACGCCTGACCTGGCTGCAAAAGCAACGAGAGCCGCTTGCCTGCTTTTACCAAGCCTGACCTCTTCCAAATAAGTTCTTAATTCGGCCGAAAGCGCATTGCCCGCGCATTTTTCCACGTATTTAGCCAAAGATGCGTCGAAAGTTAAACCGGCTTCGATACAGGCTGCTAAAATGTCCAGCGCAACCGGCAGGGAGCGCAACACATCTTTCTCATAATCTTTCCTTGTTTTTCTCACTTCAAGATCTGGCAGGAAAGACACGGTTAATGCCACTGCCGATGCAAGCCACACAGCAGCCCCCGCTAAGACCGGTAAAAAGAGCCCTAAAAGGAAGAATATTTCCTTCTTTGCCAGGAACTCATCAGCAGTGCACCTTACTTCTGTACCTGAGAGCAAAAGCAACGCTTGAAGCCTGACGCGATAGCTGCCAAACGGTAATCTTCCATTAAGCTTAGCGCAAAACATCACTAATCTTGCTGCATAATCAGAATTTAGGATTCTCTTTATTATGGAGTCAGTCACCGCCTTAGACTTTCTTAGCGTACCAATCCTCTCCTTTTCCTGGATATAACTGACCGCAAGAAAGAAGGATACTCCTCCCAATATTGAGCAAAATAGTGTAAGCATCTAAAGCTCAACCTCAGTTATTCGCGCTATTAGATATAGTCCGGCGACCTCGAGGACGGCCGCCAAAAAGAGCAGCAGAAACCCCTCCAAAGTGTTGAATAAGGGAGAAATCAAGCTTTTATCCAGGAACCAAAACATCAAAAGGAGCGCCACAGGCAGAACACCTACCACCAAACCGGAAAGCCTGCCCTGTGCGGTCATAGCTTCAATCTTTCCTTTCAGTTTTTGCTTCTGCTCGGAAGCATCTATCATATTCGATAAAAGCAAAACCGTATTGCCGCCGGATTCCTTCAGGATTGATACGATGATGCCAAATAGTTCCATGTCATTATTGTTGTACGGGCCGGCAACCGCTATAAGCGACGCTTCCAGGCTCTTTCCAATTCTGTGATTAGTCAGCACTTCAGAGTAATAATCAGCGATTGGTTTTTCAACACGCACTGCGGCATCCTCAAAAGCCATAAGCAACGTCTGCCCGGAGCGCAGAGAACTTACTATCAATTTAAGGCTTTCAATGAATTGTTTATTAATAAGCAAAGAGGTTAATTTGTCTTTTCTTTTCTTCAGATATGAATATATTACCGGGAGGGACGAAACGAGCAGGAGCGCGATAAAAATATTGAACAGCACCAAAACTACAACGAAAACGGATGCCGGGACAATGTATTTTTTCATCCCAGTGAAGCGCACGCCACAATATACTAAAAAAGCGGAAACGAGTCAATATAAAAACAAATATATATTGCAAATAATCAAAAAGAATTCTTCTTTTTAGTTTCGCTTTAAATGTTATTACTTCGAGTTTTCTAACTAAGCTTCTTTCTAAACCTTAACGCCGCCAGAATAAAGACTGTGGTCCCGAGAAGAAATAAAGCCAGCATTTCAGGCCAGAGAATAGCAAAACCGGCGCCTTTGAGGAAAATGCCTCTGATTATTATGAAAAAATACCTGAGGGGCAGCAGATAAGAAAGCCACTGGATTTCTATCGGCATATTAGAAACCGGAAAAGCGAAACCGGAGATCATTATCGAGGGCAGTATGAATATTATACTGGAGAGCATCGCTTGTTGTTGTGTTTTTGAGATTGTTGAAATAAAGAGCCCTATTCCCAGTGTATTCAGGAGAAACAGGAACGAAGCGAAAAAAAGAGTGAAAATGTTACCTTTTAGTGTAATGTTAAAAACAAATATTCCGCCGGTTATGATAAACAAGACAATTAGCATTCCTATCACCGCAAAAGGTATAGTTTTGCCGATAATAACCTCGGAAGAACGAAGAGGCGAGACAATTAACTGCTCGATTGTTCCAGACTCCTTCTCCTTCGTTATGGACATCGAGGTAAGCAAAATAGTGATTAGTGTGAGAATTAACCCGATTTCCCCGGGAATCATATAATTGGCGCTTTTCATCTCCGGGTTATACAGGACCCGCGGCTTCAGCTCAATAAGGGGCACCTTAATTTCCGCTCCTTTTGCGGCTTTCAGCCGTGCTACATTCTCAATCTGCAATTTGTTGTTCTCCAGGTTGATGATCTGCCCCATATAACCAAACGCTATATTGGTAAGGTTTGAATCGCTTCCGTCCGCTATAAGTTCAACCTTTGCTTTTTCACCGCGTTTTATCCTTTTTGAATACTCCGGAGGAAAATAAATAACAAGGTCGCTCCTCCCGCTTTTAAAAGCGCGTTCCATTTCTTCATCGCTGCCGACTGTACCGCTATCGTCAAAATATCCGCTTACGACGGCCTTTGAAACAAGCTCCCTGCTTTCACGACTCCTGTCATTATCCCAAACACAAAGCGCTATATGTTTAACATCCGTGGTAACGGCATAACCAAGCATAATAAGCTGCAGGAGCGGTGCCACGAAAATAAGCCCGATCATACGTTTATCGCGCAGGGTTTGAATAAACTCTTTCCTGACAAGCTCAATTATCCTTCTCATCCTATCTTCCTCTTAAACCTTTTAGCGGCTATAACAACAAGCAATACTCCCATCCCAAAAAGCGTTATAGTTTCAAAGGCAAGCGCTATCCAGCCGCTGCCGCGAAGGAAAACGCCCCTTAGGATGATAAGGAAATATTTCGCCGGCAGGATCAAAGCTACCGCCTGTATTACTTTGGGCATGCTTTTGATGGGGAAGAGAAAGCCTGAAAGAATAAACCCGGGGAGTACAGAAAGTATAACTGAGAGCTGAATAGCGAGCTGCTGGTTCGCAGCAGAAGAAGATATTAAGAGCCCTATGCCAAGCCCGCAAAATGCAAAGACTCCCGACGTGAAGAAAAGCAGGAAAATGTCTCCTTTTAGCGGAACTCCAAAGATAAGCGTTCCGGCAAGAACTATCATCAGCATGTCCGCCATCCCTATTACCCAGTAGGGAATCATTTTTCCGATAATAATATCGCGCGGAGTAGCCGGGGTAACCAGCAATTGCTCAAGAGTACCCTGCTCTCGTTCTTTAACAATCGTTAAGGAAGTCAGTATTGCGAGGATGATTGACATTATAACCGCTATGATGCCAGGGATAATGAAATTGCGGCTTCTCATACTCGGGTTATAAACAGCCATCTGCCCTGCCTCAATAAAACCTATGTCCCTTTTAAGAGACATCCCTTTTCTGTTCATTGCCGCTATCACAATATTGCCGGTATAGGACGCGATTGCCGCGCTCGCGTAGTTTAGTGTAATATTCGCGCTATTTGATTCAGTACCGTCAACCAACAGTTGCACTGAATTCGTCTCCCCTCTCGCAATATGCCTTGAAAAACCAGGGGGAATAATAAGCCCGGCTTTTATGCTTCCCATATCTAATCCAAGTTCCAGTTCTTTCCCTGAACCAGGCAAAGCAGCGAGGTCAAAATAGCCGCTCGCTGTCATAGCATTTATCAATTCTCTGCTCGCCTGGGTCCGATCCTGGTCAAATACCGCAAGCTTGACATGGTCGATATCAAGCGTTATGGCATAGGCGAAAATGAAAAGAAATACAAGCGGAAGGATCAGCGCGATAATCAGCGAACGGATGTCGCGCACCACATGCAGCGCTTCCTTCTTCGCAATGGCAATAACCTTGCGGTTGATCAACATTTATTCCATACTCCGTATAAGGTTGACAAAAAGCATTTCCAAATTCACAACCTTATTAGCCGTCTTAAGTTCAAGCGGCGTTCCCATAGCGACTATTTTTCCTTTATAAATCATTGCTATCCTGTCGCAGAACTCAACTTCGTCCATATAATGCGTAGTTACAAATATTGTTGTACCTGAGTCGGCAAGCCCGCGGATTAAAGACCAGAATTCCCTTCGGGATATCGGATCAACTCCTGCCGTTGGTTCATCAAGAAAAACTACTTTAGGCGCATGTATGATAGCGCAGCCGAGTGAGAGTCTTTGTCTCCAGCCTCCGGAAAGCGCGCCGGTGATATTCTTTTCCTTCCCGCGCAAACCGGCCATTTCAAGAATCCAGTCCTTTCTTTTCTTAGTCTCAGCTCTGCTTAAACCGTGAATACCGCCATAAAAGTTGATATTTTCTTCTACAGTCAGATCGTCATAAAGCGAGAATTTCTGTGACATGTACCCGATAACACTTTTAATCTTTTCGGATTCGTCTTTTATGCTGAACCCTTCAACCGTGCCTGCCCCTGAAGTCTGGTCTAATATCCCGCAAAGCATTCTAATAGTGGTTGATTTCCCGGCACCGTTAGGACCAATAAATCCGAAAATCTCGCCTTTTTCAACTGAAAAAGTAATGTCATCTACGGCTGTGAAACTGCCGAATGTTTTAACCAGATTATTTACCTGAACGGACATTTGCATCTATTTTCCCTCTTTCTCTCTCACAAAAGTTTTATTAACCTTATGAACCTTATAAACTCTTCATGCTTTACGTTATAAACGTTACAAACGTTAAGAACGTTATAAACCTTTCTTGAACAAGACGCACGAAGTGCGGCTTATAATCTTTTCATGTTCTTCTGCTTTTCCATCTCACTTATAAATATTTCTTCGAAGCGTTTACCGCCGGTCAAAATACTCTCGAGTTTAGCCACTTTTAGAAGCGTCCCCTCAAAGAGCAAACCTACACGTCCGCATCTTTCCACCTCATCCATGTATGAGGTGGTTACAAGGATTGTGACCCCTTTCTCTTTATTAAGCTTCAGCAGCATTTCCCAGAGCTCCTGGCGCGAGAGCGGGTCAACTCCTATGGTAGGTTCATCAAGTATCAGTACTTTCGGAACATTTATCAGCGCGCAAGCCAGAGCGAGTTTTTTCTGCATGCCTCCTGAAAGCTTTCCCGCCGGCCGTTTCCTGAATTTTTCCAACCTGCTAAAAGAGTAGAGCTCGCGCTTCATCTCTACCCTTTCTTGAGCCCGCACATCGTAGAGATCGGCGAAAAAATCAAGGTTCTCTTCAACCGTAAGGTCACCGTAGAGGCTGAACCTTTGCGGCATATAACCAATTAACGCCTTGCTCTGCTCTGACTGCTGCTTGACATCGAAACCTCCAAGCATTGCCGTCCCGGAATCTATATCCATTACTCCGGCGAGCATCCTTACCGTCGTTGTTTTTCCGGCTCCATCCGGGCCGACTAGCCCAAAGATCTCACCTTCCTCGACAGAAAAGGTTACTCCTTTAAGAGCCTGGACAGGTCCAAAGTATTTTATGAGTGAATTAATCTCAATTATTTGCGACATTTATCACCGCGTCTGCCGGCATCCCGGGTTTAAAGATCCCTTCTTTATTATCAAGCGCAAGTTTAACCGCATAGACCAGCCTCACCCTGTCCTCCTTCGTCTGCACATTTTTTGGCGTGAACTCGGCTTTGGACGAAATATAGGTAATAGTGCCCTTAAATGTTTTTCCTGGATAGGAATCAACATAAACAGTTGCCGTATCACCAAGCCTGATTTTTCCTATCTTATATTCCGGAATGTATATTTTCAGCCAGGGTTTAGAAAGATCACCTATAGTCATAAGCGACATTCCGGGCGAAGCAATTTCGCCTATTTCCACGCTCTTTAGCAGAACTACTCCGTCAATGGGCGCATACAGAAAGGCGTTCTCCGCTTGTGCCTTAATCTGAATTAGATTTTGTACGGATGATTCGTACTGGTGCGCAGTAACCTGAAACAAAGTCTCGTCCCGGTCAAAAGCCTGCTTGGAATAACCTCCGGCGGAAAGAAGTACTTTCGCCCTTTTGTAATTGTCCTTCGCATTAGTGGCCTGAAGTTTGAGCTGCTTAACCTGTTCTGCGGCTGACTCTTGCTGCGCCTTAAGTTCATCATGGGCCAGCACCGCCAGCAACTGACCTGCTTTAACGCTTCCGCCCTCCTCAGCGTTTAGCTGCTCTATTCTTCCGGAGATTTTGCCTGAAATGTCAACTTCCGTTACTTCTATAGTTCCGGAGCCTCCCGTTTCTTGCTCGCCGGTCTTTGCCGTTAACTTAAAGACAAGATAGCCTGTGGTCAGCACGAGCAAAACGACTAAAGGAATTATCGCTTTCTTATTCATAATACCTCCGTTTAAAGAAACAACAAATAGATTCTACCGGCTTACTGCGTATTTTCCGGCCAGTCTTTCTATACCTGCTTCAACAACATCTCTGTCATATAATGCTTGCAGGAAGCCAATGCGCGCATTCATCAATGACAATTCAGCGTCAATTACCTCGAGGTTAGTCATGGTCCCGCTTTTAAACCCTACTTGCGAGATCTTATGATATTCATCAGCTTGTGAGACTGCGTCCTTTTGCGCCGCTAACCGCTCTTTTGCTTCTACCAATAAAAACAATAATTGTTTCAACTCAGAGGCTGTTGCATCTTCCAGCCTTCTTGTACTGATTTTAGCAATCGCAAGGTCGGCTTCGGCTTGCCTGATCTTTGCCGCGCCGAAATTTCCGTCATATAGAGGAATGTTCAGGTTTAAACCGGCGTTCCAGCTCTGAGTCCAGCTCAGTTGCGCATAATAAGGATTCTGGTAATTATACGAAGCGAAACCTGATAGGGACGGCTTATCAAACGTGTTTGCCGTGTCCAAAACAAAACGGGCTGCTTCCTCCCTGCATCTGGCGGCTATTAACTCCGGTCTTGCAGAAAAAGAATTCAATAATTCCGTCCCATAATCGTGCTCAGGCGTAGCTCTTTCAGCAAGGCGTCCCGACACTTGCAATTCAGCATCATAAGGTAAGCCTAACGCTATCTTTAGGTTTAATTTAGCAAGTTCGACACTGTTTCCGGCCTTGGAGAACGCCGGTCTTAAGTTACTAACCTGTACCCGCGAACGGAGCACTTCAAAGGAAGACGAAGCTCCTTCTTTATACTTCTGTTCCGCAACTGCGAGATGCTCTTTTGCCACCCGCAGGGATTCTTCGCTGACCAACAGCACCTCTTTAGTGAAGACAACAGCGTAGTACAGCTGCTTTACCGCACTTGCTACTGAACAGCGGGCTGCTTCATAATCTTTATCTGCAGCCTTTTTTACAGCTTCTGTGCCGGCAATATTGTCAAACATACGTCCCCAATCGAATAATTGCTGTGTCAATCTCGCGTTAAAAACCCAATTATCATTTGCCCCCGTGACCACTGTCTTATCAATGCTAGTAAAGGGTCCGGTAGGAATATTTATACTCATAGAGGGTGCGTCGGAGATGTAGTTATAATTACCCGAAAAAGTCAGCTTGGGTAAAACACCGCTTACCGCTTCCGCATTTCTGCCCTCAGAAGCTTTTTTTACTTCACCTGCTGCAAGTATCTGGGTGTTGTTCTTTAGCCCGAGCGCTACGGCCTCTTCTATAGTAAAAACAGCGCCTGCCGCCTGCAAGCTAAGAGCGCAGGCAAGCAACATAATAAATAGCTTTCTCTTCATTTTGCAACCTCCCGTATCCGCACAGCCGGAAATGCTTTTCGCCCTTTCTCAGTTAAAGCACCTTCAAACATCAATTTAAATATACCTTCAATAAGTTCAGCGGCAGAGTAGCTTGATTCTGAAAGTGAATCGGGGTTTATTGTCCCGTCAAGGAGGTTTAAGAATATAACAAGAAAAATCCCCTCATTAAAATCGTTCGTTATGTATCCTTGCGATTTGCCGTATCTTATTAAAGTTGAAATATTTACGGAGAGCTTTTCCCTTCTAAAGACTTCAATCTTCGACCAAAGCGAACGCGCGTTTTTTCTTATATCTCTCAAGAACTCCGGTTTTAGGGAAGTAACGGTTTCAAGAGCGGTCCTACGGACTAAAAGCAGTTTTTCCGGAAACTCAAGGGCGCCGTCGTTGACAGCTTTCTCAATTTTTGAGCCTGCGTCACGCAGCATTTGAAATATAGCCGCCTCAAGCAGGTCTTCCTTAGAAGCAAAAAACTTATACAATGTTTTCTTACTGACGCCTATAGACCGGGCAATGTCATCGGTCGTGACTTTAGAAAAACCGTTTGAAAGAAAAAGCTTTCTTGATCTTTCAAGTATGTTCAGCCTGGTTTCTTCTTTTTTTGTCATATATACACCCTGGAAACCATATTAGTTTCCTCAGTTTCCATTATAACACAATAAAAGCGCCTGTCAAGACGCCTATATAAGTGTCTATCCATTCATATAATGCTTTACTGCCTCAAGAACATTTAAGACACTGATTTCGTTCATACACTTAAAATCAGAGCAATCTATCTTTTCGCACGGCATACATTCAAGCTTTGCCTGCAAAACCGTCTGTTTCCTGTAAGCAGGGTCAACCCAGGCCCTGCTATCAGTCGCTCCGAAAATACTAACGACATTCGCTCCTACAGCTACGGCCAGATGCTGCACGAAAGTAGTGCCCGTTACGACTGCCGCACTCTTCTTTAGAAGCCAGCCGAGTTGCTTGATACCGGTTTGCGGCGCAAGAAAAACATTAGAACCCGCGGCAATTTTTATCGCATTTGCTGCTTCTTTCTGCCCTGGGCCCCATACTATCACGGAAGGTTTTTCGGCATTTGCAAGGCGTGTAGCCAGTTCTATGTATTTCTCCCCGGGCCATTCGCGGGTCCTGGCGCTGGCAAAAGGGTTGAGGACCGCGTATTTTCCTGTTTCCAGTCCCTCAGCTTTTAGAAATGCCTCAATATAGTGCTCCGCTTCTGCTCCAAGTTCTATTGACGGACTGCCGCCTGACAATGCCGCCCCGGAAGCGCAAGCAACCCTAAGCCAAACATTTGGGTTATATATAATATCTGGCGAACCCTGGACAACAATATTGTAAAACATATTCCTGCTCCCGCTTGACAAACCGGCGCGGTATTTCGCTCCGCTAAAATAAGCGAGCAGAGCACTGCGCATATTGCCGTACATATCAATTACGAGGTCATATTTTTTATCCATAACCTCCTGAATCAAGTCAAGATCTCGTGCTATAACGGGGCCGCTTTTTTTATCAAAAACCAGAAGTTCATCCACAAAACTCTGCCCATCAAGCAGTTCTTCACCGCCTTTATTCACCAAAACTCCTATTTTAGCAGAAGGATAAGCATCTTTAACAGCGCGCATTGCGGGGACCGAGAGTAATATATCTCCGAGAGCCCTGAATTTGATTATCAGTATTTTTCCGACTTCTTCTTTTTTTATTATCATTTCCCTTTCCTGCCGCTGATTCTCTTAAGAGCCATATAGACTTCTTTAACGCCCAACGCTTTCATACATTTAAGGTCATCGCAGTGATCCTTTCTGCAAGGCCAGCAGGGAACGCTTTGTTTTAACCAGACGGCTTTTTTCTTATATGGAAACCAGACAGCCGGATCTCCGGGACCGAATATTCCAACCAGCGGTATTCTAAAAGCGGCAGCAATATGCATTGCCCCGTTGTCATTAGATATAAATCCGTCAATTCGCGACACAACTGCCGAAAAAAGACGCAAAGGAAGGTTGTCTGCGAAAATAGCTTTATTCTTCATAAGCATCAACACTTTAGCTCCGATTACACGGTCTTTGGGACCTGAAAATATTATAACCTGCCGGCCATCTTCAAAAAGCCTATCAGCCAAGGCTGCGAACTTTTCTGCAGGCCACATCTTTGCCGGCCAACTGGCGCCGGGATGGATGCCGACTATCTGCTTCCTTGAATTAATCGCTTGATGCTTCATAAAGTCATCCGCGCTTTTTCGCTCTTCTGCTGATAACTTTATCACTGTATCTCTTCCGAATTTCCTGATACCAAATAGTCTGCCGACGCTATTATAGTTATCTATGGCGTCTTCTGCTTTCCCTGCGCTGCCTGCAAAATGAGTATAAGCGTATTTCCTCCCGCGGTGGTCCCAGCCAATCCTGACTTTAGCTCCGCTAAAGAACGTGAGCAACGCGCTTCTCGGATTACCAAATGTATCAACAACAGCGTCGAAACCTCTTTTCCTGATATTTTTTATCATTAGCAGGTCATCTGCCAGATTTCCACGCTCAAGAGTAATCAACTCATCAATATAAGGGTTATTCTTCAACACTTCCAAGGAAGACTTTTCCGCAAGATATGCTATCTTCATTCGAGGGAATACGGACTTTAAAGAGCGCACCAACGGTGTCGAGAGCAGCACATCCCCGATAAATCTCGGACGAATAATTAGCAGCTTTCGTATCACTTTCGGGTTTATTTGAATCTTTAATTCCTTCATTTACTCCCCTGTTTAACAATATAGCCGGCAGCGTCCAGAAGGTCATTTGCAATGAAGTCCGGCTGCAAGAGACCCAACTTTCTCTTTTCCTCAGCGCCGTATCCGGTCAGGACCAGTATTGAGCTCGTTCCGCCGTTCTTTCCAAATTCAATATCAGCTTTTTTGTCTCCGACAACATATGATCGACTCAGATCCAGACCAAATTCTTCTTGCGCCTGTTTTATCATCCCAGGTAAAGGCTTCCTGCAGTCACAATTTTCTTCAGGAGAATGTTTGCAGAAATAAATAGCGTCAAGACTCCCCCCGCTTTTTTGTTTTATCAGCCGGAGCAGCTTCTTGTGGATAGCGCGCAAAGTTAATTCGGTGAACATACCTCTACCAATCCCTGATTGGTTTGTAGTTATTATTACGGCAAATCCGGCGTCATTGAGCAGCTTAATGCCTTCCGCAGCACCTTCCACGAGAAAGAGAGACTCCGGATCAGACAGATACTCTTTTTCAACATTAACAGTCCCATCGCGGTCAAGAAATACCGCCGCCTTGCCGCGCGAATAGTTATTTGAAAGCGCAGCCATTCCCATTCCGGTCAGAAACCAGAAGTTAAGCATCGCTTGGGAGGCACCCCATGAATACTCAAAAAAACCTGTAACAATGAGAACAGTGAATACACCTGCTGATCCCATAAATAAGTATTTCGCGAAGCCTTCCTTGAATTTTACAAGTCCTTTGAGGAAAACATAGTAAAAAGCTGCTATGAAAAAGATAAACAGAGCCAGCATAGGGAGCCCGCGCTCTGCTGCTATTTGCAGAAAATTGTTATGCACATGCGCTTTCGGCCCGCGTTCCACAGCCTCGGGAATCATATAATTCTCATACACCGCGCTCATATTGTCTATGCCTATTCCCAGCGGATGGTCTTTGATTATTTTGAGAGCGCTTTCCCACATGCAGAGACGTTCATGAACGGATTGATGTTTCATGTCGCTCATCTTGCTTATGCTTTTCCCGAGCCTGCCGGAAGGCGCCAGAAAGATACCCGTGGCAAAAATGACCAGAACCGCAGCCACCAGGGCGTAAGCGACCCATTTGCGCGACAGTAAAGCTAGAAATATCGCAAGCGCGAAGAGAGCTATCAGGCCTGAACTTGCATGAGACCCTATCAGCGCCGCAAAACAGGCCGCCAAAGATAAGCCTGACAGAATCCATTTCCCGGCGGTCATGAAACCTTTTCTTGCCTCAGACGAGACTGCATAAAGGATTAATATCCCGATGACAGCTATCGCAAAATTCATGCCTATACCCAGATGAATCGGATGCCCGAGCCCGCCTCCGAAACGGTCTTCCCCCCGGAGCACTCCTCTAATAACCGCATAAAGAGCCCCGATCAGCGCAGACCAAACCAGGATCCAAACCGTGCGCTTCAGCTGTTTTTCCACACCAAAACTTTCTCTGGCGACTACATACATCAACATCCAGCCGGCCGTCTTAACAAAAGCGTGCTGGCCTAAACTCTTTGCGGGATCAATCCCGAATAAGCACGACACAAAACTGCCAAAAAGAAAGGCAAGAAAAGCTGCATCAAAGAGATTGTAGCGTTCAGGACGAAAGAACTTTCTGCCTTTCGGGATAATTTGAAAAATAAAACCTGTAAGCGCCAGCGCGAAAAAGATCTGCATGGGACTCCAGGCCCAAAAAGCGCAGAACGCGAACCCATAGAGTGAATACTCCGTCACCTTAAGGCTTATGTCGGACACACTTCTCCGCATCTATCTCCTTCTTAAACCTCTGTACCACAGGTACCAGGGGGATATTTTCCTCATAAAGGTTCTTACACTGTCGCCTTTCTTTATATAAACTCTTCGCAAGTCGTACGGATCTTCCAAAACATATTTTGTTTTTGCCGAAATAGCAACGCCGAATCTGTAACCGGCTGCGCTAAGAGCCTCTTTCACCTTGTCATCCCGATCACCATATGGATAGATTAAGGCGTTAACCGGCTTACCTGTCATATTTTCAATATCCTGCTTTGAAACAGTCAGTTCTTTTTCCAGTTCATGCCCCTCCAGAGAAGAAAGGAACCTGTGCGTTTCAGAATGCGAAACGAACGAGAAACAACTTTTCGCATATTCCTTCACCAGCCCGGCATCAATTATCCTGTAATATTCCTTGCGGGCCTTCTGCCAGTCATCAAAACCGCCGACACAGCCGGTAACCAGCCCTACAACTGCCTTTTGCCCGTTACGTTGCAGCACCGTCATTACATTTTTCAGGGTTTCAGCGTAACCGTCATCTATACTTATGATGACCGGTTTTTCCGGAGGCCTGACTTTTTCGTCAGAGATATCCGCCAGTTGTAGAAAATCTATGGTGGTATAACCTGCAGCAGAAAGCGCTGTTGTTTGCGCCTTGAAATCATCCAGACTCAGAAAAGAATTGTCCTCCGGCAAAATAGCATCGCCGGACGCGACATGGTGATACATTAGAATAGGAATATCTTTCAGGTGCGCCATTTGAACGCCTTTGCTTTAAAACCGTAAAGTTCCAACAACTTGAGCTCGCAAGTAAAGTAATAAAAAGCGGAGAGCGTATGGAAAATAAGACCGTGCAGACCGTCAAGCGCTCCCAGTTTCAAGAAATACCATTTGAAGAACCTATGCGCCGGACGGAAAAACAAACCATAAACGCTCGGCTCTAAGCCATTCTCCTTTCTGCCTTTCGCATCCAGATAGGTGTAATTATTGAATTTTCTGAGATAGCCGTAGAGGCTCTGATAAGAATAATGCTCCAAACAATTCGCAAGCCTCTTTTCAACCGCCCCGCCTTTAAGGTAAACCCCCTCATGTACCTGTCTCACATTGAACATGAAGCGCCCTTTTCTTCTTTTGAAAAGACGCAGGTGATAGTCCGGGTATTGCCCGCCGTACTTAAGCCACTTTCCCAGGAAAAAGTTACGGATGGGGAAAGCGTAGCCTTCACCTGCTAAACGAAGGCTCTTAAGTTCCGCTCTCAAAGCAAAGGAAACTCTTTCATCAGCATCAAGACTGAGCACCCAGTCGTTCCTTGCCCGGTCAATTCCGAAATTCTTTTGGTTAGCGAAGTTATCCCATTTACGAGTAAACACCTTTTTCGTAAATTTCTTGGCAATCTTTATGGTGTTATCCGTACTGCCGGCGTCCACCACTATTATCTCATCCGCGAAAGAAACGGAACGCAGGCAGTCCTCAAGATTTCTTTCCTCGTTCTTGGTTATTATTACGACGCTTATTTTTTCCATTTCAGATATTCCTTATATACATCCGCCGGCTTTATGATTTCAAGGCATTCACGTCCTTCGCAATTCTCTTTCCAACAGGGTTTGCAATACCTGTCCTTTGAAACCAGGTAGTGCCCCTCAGCTTCCTTGTAAGGATGAAAAATGCAAGGCTCATCCGGTCCGACAATGGTTATCGTTTCAGTATCCAGCGCCGCGGCAGCGTGCGAAAGCCCCGAATCGTTGCCGACATAGAGGTCTGCGACCGAAAGCAGCCCCATAACTTCCCGCAAACCCATTAACGGAAGCAAAACAGGTTTGCTTTTTGTCAGCGTTGCAATAACGGCAGACGAGACTGGGTTTGCAGGGTCTGCCAAAAGCAGAACTTTCACGTTCTTTCCGGATGCTATTTTATCAATGAAAAGCGCAAAAGACTTTTCCGGCCACATCTTATTGCGCTTGCTGGCCGATGGACTAATTACAACGATTTCATTGCTTTCCCTGACTCCATACTCTCCTAGAAGCGCTCGCGCCTTGTTCTGTTCAGCCGCAGAAACCGTAATTGCAGGCCGCGAGAATAGCGCACTGAAACCTAACGCCCTCAGACAATCCAGGTCTCTTTCCGCGGCATTCTCGTATTCCTGAGGTTTCTCTACGCGTACCGAAGAAAAGTAATTTCTTCCGTTATGGTTATTCACTGAGAGCAGTTTTGCGCCGGAAAGCCTGGCAAGCAGAGCTGATCTAAAACTTGCCTGTGATACAAACGCAATATCGTACTTTTTCTTTCTGAGTTCACGCAGAGTCTTAAAGAATCCTTCGTAAACTATAGCAGTGGATATATTTTTCTGACCGGAAAGCAGACAAACGCTCTCTTTTTTAACAACTGCATCGATCAAAACACCTTTAAAAGACATCTTGAGCGCCTTAAAAAGCGGAGTTAGCAGTACTGTGTCCCCTATGCCTCTCAGTTTAACAACTAGCACCCTTTTTATCCTGCCGGAAACGCGCATATCGGGAAAGCTCTTGTGCGCCAAATAATCGCGGATTGGATTAGCAAGCGTTCCGGTTCTGCCTCTGCCTCCTGCAAAAAACAATCTTGCGCTGCCCGGGCAGACAACCTTCCAGGTGTCTCTTTGGTTCCTAACGATAGGAATCATATATGTGTCCGGACTCTTCCTGCCGGGAACATTTGGCAACTCCTCAAACAATGCCCGTATTTCGCGTTTCAGCGGAATTGAAACTTCTTCTCCGGAATTCAGCCCTAGCAACCAACCTGATATCTTGCGCCCGGCCGGTTCACTCCCCCGCTCAACCACAAGAATATCCGAAGTCCAACCGATAACGCTTTTAAGCGTCCGCGACAGACTTTCTTTATCTCCATTTATATTTATGATGGCAGTAATTCTATTTCTCATTTATGCGTTTGCTCCGCGAGCAATCTCTCCGCCGCCGATACAACTTCAAAAACCCCGATATCAGCGCATTTTTTTCCGCTTAATATGGCAAGCTTAGAATTATCAGCAGGCGCCCAGCGAATGTAATCACTTTTCCCATAGATACCCACAATAGGCAGTCCGACAGCCATAGCAATGTGTATTGGACCGGTGTCGCCGCAAATAAAGAGATTCATTCTTTTATAAACTGCAGCCCAACCTGTAATAGAGGACGGTCTTAATACCGGCACCTTCCCACCCAGCAACTTATTTAACCCGCGCGACAACCGGCATTCTCCCGGGCCCGCGCTTATTACCAGCTTGACACCGTATTTTTCCCGCAATATCGAAGCCGCACAAGCAAAAGAGTTTACCGGCCAACGCCTTGGTTTCCTCTTGGAGCCCGGATGCAGCCCCACAACCAAATCTTTTGCTCCTATTCCATTCTCCGCATAAAACTGCGCCGCCTCAGCGTCTTCCTGAGCTGAAACAAAAAGTGCCGGATTATAATATGCCAATTTAAATCCTGCTTTCCTCATAAGCTCTATATTCCTGCGCGCTTCGTACTTACCCTGCGGGTCCTTTTCTATCTCAACAGTATAGAAGGCGTCAGTGTATTTATCCTTGAAACCAGCCCGAATAGCTGCCCCGGACTTGTAACAAGCAAGAGCGCTTTTGAGATCAAAATCATAAGTTAACACAACCGCCGCATCATATAGGGCAGAGGCCGTTTTTACCGCTTCTTTGCTGCCATACTCTATGATATTGTCAACATAAGGGCTATTCTTTAGCACACCTCTGCTGTATTTGTTCAGGAGCACAGTGACACTGGAACCCGGTATGTTCTTCTTTATACTTTCGAATACAGGGGTAGTTAGCAGCATGTCTCCAACGCGGTCAAGTCTTATGATAAGGAATTTCTTGGCTGAATCCGGAGAGGTCGGGGCCGGTCTGGAATGTGGGTCTGATGCCTTAATGATAAATGCCGCTGTTTTAGCCAGGGCATTTCTGTATTTAGCCCTGATTATAGAAGTGTGAAACTTCAAGTTTACCTCTTAGCCGAAAATATGCTAAAACTTGCAAGCCGCGACTTCTGGAGAAGATAACGCATCAAGCTCCAGAGGGTCTGAAGCCCGTAAACCACACTATTCTTGAAACTTATCGAGGAGGAATCTTTAAGGTATTTTGTCGGGCAAGGAATCTCTTTTATTGTCATTCCGTAATAAACTGTCTGAATTATTACCTCAGTATCAAAAACAAAGTTCTCGGAGTTGTTCATAAAAGGTATTTTTTCAAGGAGGCGCTTGCTGTAGGCCCTGTAGCCTGTGTGGAATTCTGATAGTTTTAGACCAAGAATAAGATTTTCGGTTATAGTCAGGAACCTGTTGCTTATGTATTTATAGAAAGGCATGCCTCCGGAAAGAGCCGTCCCTGAAAGCAACCTTGAAGCAAGCACAAGATCAGCCTGCCCTTCTGCTATCGGTCTTACTATCTCCGGTATTAGCTTGGGGTCGTATTGATAATCCGGATGAAGCATTACCACAATATCCGCATTGTTCTTCAACGCCTCTGTATAACAAGTCTTCTGGTTTCCGCCATAGCCCCTGTTTTCAGGGTGAACAAATACAGAAATCCCGAGTTCTCTTGCTTTTTTGACTGTTTCATCATGAGATGCGTCGTCAACGAGAATTATCCCGTCAACAGCGTCTTTTGGTATGTCATTGTATGTTATTTCAAGTGTTTTTGCCGCGTTGTAAGCCGGCATAACGACCACAACTCTTGGGTTCATGAAGCAATTTTAGCACAAACAGGGGTTTGAGTAAAGGGGTTATGAGATAAGCTCTGACAGAAAAAGGCCAAAAATCTAATACAATTCGTAAAGTTTTCGGCATTTTGAATAAAAAAAGGCCCCGGTTAACGGGGCCAGGATAACACCTCAACTATAGATTAAAAGCAGGCCTTGGGTCTGTAATGCAAATAGAGAATCTGTGAGTGCCCGCGCCTTCTATATACATAAGCGGCATCGTGAACGAGTAATCAAACCTTAAATCAGCTATCTTTGAGGGCAAGTAGAAACTGAAACCCAGGTCGACATTCAGATAACTATTATTCCCGTATCCAACACCGCCTCTGAATCCGATTTCTGAATCAACGGCGCCAAGATCTTTCATCAGACCGGGATCAAGCCAGTATTCACTGCCGCCCTTTACTTTGACGTCTTCGCCGTTCAAGTCGCCTTCAAGAGAGACAAGCAGGCTTTTATCGAATTTGTATCTGCCGCCAAACCTAATATTCATCGGAACGGGATCGGAACTTCCCACATTTATATCCGGGGCATTAATATTCTCAATAGAGACGCCTACAGCTATTCCCTCAGAAAGTCTTCCAAAAAAAGAAACGTCTAATCCCAAGCCCGAAGCGGAAGTCGAGGAGAAAAAAGGATTCCCGGCTGCCACCGAGTCAAGAGTGTATGATTTTGAGAGCATTTTAAGCGCCAATCCTAAGGTATACTGTTTGGTTATAGGATAAGCATACGCTACTTTTAAAGTGCTTTCAGAATAGGACGAAGCTGCGGTAAGACCGAGCCAGCTTATTCCGATTGCTCCATAGCCAGGCACAGGCACCACGATAGCGGCGAAGCTGTCGCTAAGCCCTTCCATGTAGCCGGTATAAGTAGCCGTTGTAGAGAGCATCTTAATCTGTATCATGCCCGCGGGGTTGTAATACATAGCATTCGCGTCATCGGCTACGGCCACAAAGGCTTCACCTAATCCTGTAGGCCTGGCACCCTGCCCGGAATCAAAAAAAGCCGCTTGTGCAACAGCAGATACCAAAACTAATACCGCTAAGACTAAGTTCTTCATAAAAACTCCTCCGTATTAGACTACTTCGCCAGGACTACGGTTCCTTTGCCTGCTACCGAACCACCAACCTTAATTTGCCAGACATAAACTCCCCCATCTACAATTCTGCCGGAGTTGTTTTTCCCGTCCCAACTTATTGTACTACTCAAGGCTCCTGAGCTCCAAACAACCGAAGTATTCCCTGCATTCAAATTCGCCACAAGCGTACCGTTAGGTTTATAAATAAGCATTGAGACATCCTCATTGATTTGGTTAAAGACCGAGAAAGATGCCTTGGAAAAGGCAGCTCCTCCGTTTGGAGTAAAAGGATTGTTTGAAATCTTTATGCCTGCATGCGGAACAATAGCAACTTCCTCCGCCAGTGCTAAAGGCGTTTCAACATTAGTGCTTGACGACGTATTGACATTCGCCGTAACCGCATAATAATAGGTCACACCGTTACTTACACCAATATCAGTATATCCCGGTGAAGTTGTAGTAGTTAAAGCGGTCCCGTATGTTTTTGAAACTGTTCCCCTGTAAATATTATAGGAAACCACTTCTCCGGCTTTTGCATCAGAATTGCAAGAGATGTCTACCCTTCCGTCTCCCGCTGTTGCTGTTATTGCATACGGAAGAGGCTGAATGACTAGATTTGTGAAATAGACCGTGGCATCTCCAGCCGTTGAACCTGCAAGGAACCCAAGCCGGCCGGCAATAGAGCCCGTCTCCTGAAAACTGTAATCAGCCGAACACCAGGTCGCGCCGCTGTCGATAGAATGATAGCAGTACAGTACCCCGCTTTTTGAAACAACTTTTAAAGAGTACGTAAAATTAGTAGCCGCGGTAGTTGTAGTAGCTGCAGCAGTTGAGGTCGCATTTACCAGCGCTGAACCATTGAATTTCTTAATTTCAAAGCCCCTGGTTTGCGCGTTAAAGTTATAGAGGTAATAACTTGAATCAGAGACATTTTGATTAAGAACCAGACCTGCGTACTGCGCATTTGCCGACTGAACATTCACATCTACTGTTGCTATGAAATCTTTGTAGAATTTGTTCAACAAGAGCTGCGGGTTTGCGATATCGCAGTTGCCGTTCTGTCTGTAAACCTTTGTGCCGCTGTTATTGTAAATGGACCAGACTCCGCTATCCTCACTCCAAACACCGTTGGTGGTATTATTGGCGCTTACCACTCTTATATCATCCAGGCGGATAGCCGTGCAGGTTGCTGTAGCCGTTGAGGAAATAAATTCCACGCTCCAGGATTTGATAGCTGTCTGATCAACTGACGCAGGCCAAGCCGGCAAATTGACCTTGAAATAATTCCAGGTATTCGTTGCAAGACTGGTAAGCAATGGCACCGAGGTAGCTACTGTAGCATTATTGCCGCCAATGCTGTATGTAGAGTCAGAACTTATATTTGCCGCAGCCCTGTTCCAGTTTCCAACAATTGACGGTAAGTAATACCAGAATTGCAGGACTCCCGTTGTCAATGCGGCCATATTTATTGAAGCCATCCCTGACCTGCTAACCTGGGTGGTCACACTTGTAAGCCCTGTCTTATCCCACCTTATTGACTTTCCGCCATCCCTAAACGAAACGGCATCAACAGTTATATTCGAAGTGTCAGTTCCGGCAGCAGAAATCACTAACGGCGCAGTAGAGACATTATTGCAAGGATCTATTATGGAGTAATAGGAGTCATAGGTAGTGAAATCATCATAGTAACCCAAGGCAGGGCTAAATGCGAATAGCAAGACAGGAAGCAAGAAGAATATTTTTCTCATACAATACCCCCTAACTGTGTACCCTTTCGGGCTGACATATTAGTATCGGCTAGCTTATCTTTGTTCACTGTTTAATGCGTTTTGAGGATTTTATTATCCTACATTTAACCCGCTAAGTCAACTGACATGAGAGCCTCCCAAGCCTAAAGTCCGGGATGTTCTTTGGCACAAGCGCATAAAAATGAGCCGTCAAGCTTTTTGTTTAAAGGATTATATCTCCGGAATGCTCAAGCAGTTCTCTCATATTGCAAACACACTTGTCAGGGTTAGCTCCTTTGATTTCATCTTCAGAAGAATACCCCTCCAAGACACCTATAGTTTTTATTCCGTACGCTTGCGCCGACCTAATATCCGTTCCGGCATCCCCTATCATAACTGCTTCTTCCGGTTTTACGCCGCTTTCAACAAGTTCTTTGAACATCCCAAACTTATCAATCTTTTTTCCTGCGTGCATGTCAGGGGTCATTACTTTAGAGAACCTGCCAAAACCTCCGAGCTTCTCGAAAAGGAAACCAAGGTTTCTGGTCGGTTTGTTAGTGACCAGCCCGAGTTTCTTCCCTTTTGAACCAAGCAGGTTTAGCAGCTCATCGGCGCCGGGATAAAAGACCGTCTTATTGAAATCTTTTACGAGGTACATTTTCATGAACTCTTCTGTCAGGACTTTTATCTCCGGTTCGGTCACGTCAGGGGTCAACACTTTCAACATTGTCCCAAGAGGAGGTCCTATTTTGACTGAGGCGGCATTAACACCCTTGAAACGAGGGATGCTGTTATAGGCCCTCTGTAGATTATCAACAATATCTCCTGCGCTGTCGACAAGAGTTCCGTCAAAGTCGAAGAAATACCAGGTGAAGTCGACAAAGCGCATAAATCTCCTTGAGAACGCAAGCACCAAATATGCGTCAAAAACCAAACAAAGAAAAACACTTTAAGTCATTTTGCAATTTGGTTCTTGTATTTTATTTGTGATTTGGTGCTTGGTATTTGGTGCTTATTTATTGCGTTTGCCTTTGATTAGGTAAAAATACCACTTCAGGTACTTCGGAATCCACTTAAACAATTTGAAACGTGATTTACCTTTTTCTCTGTCAAACCAGATTGTAGGAAGTTCTGCAATTTTGCCGCCGTTCCTGAACACTTTTACCGTAATCTCAGTACCAATCTCAAAACCGCCCTCACTCTCAATGTTTATTGTTTTCACCAGTGATAAACGGTAAAGCTTGTAGCTATTAGTCGAGTCATGAGTTGGTATTCCAGAGAACCAGTGCATTGTGAGTCCTGCCAGCCTGGAAAGAAACTGCTTCACCGGAGGCCCGCCAACCAGCTTGCCGCCTTTCATATACCGTGAGGGACATACTATATCATTTCCTTTATTGGCCAGACCGACCATATCGTCGAGAATAGAGTAGTCATCGGACATGTCAGCCATTGTGACCAATACAAAATCACCGGAAGAAACGCGAAACCCGGTCTTGATCGCGTTTACAACTCCACCCGCGATGTTCAAAGTATACCGGACGGGAATCTTAATCTCCGCAACCATTGCGGAGACTGCCGGCAGAGTATTATCTTCAGGAAAGTCATAGACTATGTTTACACTAAACTCGGCGTCTTTTATGCCGGCTGTATTTCTGTCTATCGCCCTTAGGGTTTCTCCAATATTCTCCGCTTCGTTATAGACCGGTATTACAATGTCTATTTTCATCAAGTCCCCTGCTTTCCGTCTTCTGTCAACTGTTAACCGACCACCGTCTTCCGACTTCCGTCCTCTTACCCTAAATTCCTCCAAGCTTAATCTGTTCTTTTATCCATGGTATAATCTCATCTATCGCCTTCTCAAGGCTTGTTTCAGCCACATAGCCGAGCAGAACTTTCGCTTTAGCCACATCAGGAACGCGAAGCTGTACATCGTGCGAAAAAGGCTTGTCTGAAACATATCTGAACGGCTTATCATGATTTATTTTTTTCCAGATTAACTCTGCCAGTTCCAGCACAGTTGTTGACTTAGCCGTTGAGATATTGAAATCCTGATTTAAGGCCGCCGGGCTTTCAACACAAACCCTGATACCCTTAGCGAGATCGCCGCCGTAAGTATAATGTCTAACCTGTTTTCCGTTGCCAAGCAGGTGAAGAGGGTCCTGGCCTTTTAAAATCTTCTGGCAGATATCAGGAACTACATGGCTTAGGGCTAATGTTACATTCCCTGATTTTATCTGAACATCAGTAACTGCCCGCTTCTCCCCGATACCGATACAGTTGAAGGGACGCACAAGAGTATAGGGCAGTTTATACTGTTCAAAAGCGCCTTTTACAAAATACTCAGTAGCGAGTTTCTGGAAACCGTAAGTTGAAAAGGGCGGCGGACACTCCAACTGGTGACCTTCCGGAGTCGGATACTTTACGGCATTCTCGTAGACCATAGAAGAAGACATAACAGTTATCTTCTTGAGTTTTGCTGATTTATAGGCCCAGATTGCCGCGTCAAAAGCCGCTGCCGTTATGCGTTCGTTTTCGGCTATCAGGTCATAGGCAAACTCATGGAAATAGGAAATCCCTCCTATCATCGCGGCGCCTGCCATAAAATGCTCGCAGTCGCCAAGAATGTCTTTCAATAGTTTGACATCTTTCGCGTCGCCTTTAACAAATTTATACTTCGGGTTTTTATCGTAACTCTTGTCAACATCGCCGTACTTTGAGAAGTTATCCAGCCCGACCACTTCCCAGCCGTTATCCAGAAATTCCTGAATCACATATCCGGCAATAAAACCCTTCGCTCCCGTCACTAATATCTTCATTTTCCCATCCTTTTTCTTTTTGGTTTACGTTATGAACGTTATTAACGTTACAAACAGCTTTGATTTTTATATCTTTGTGAACTTAATATGATTCCAGACATCCACCAGCACTTTCTTTCCGAATTTTAGTTGCTTGTATCTCTTATGCGGCGCCCCGATTATTACTATATCCGATCTTTTGATCAGCTCTTCTGCAGACAAAAACCCTGTCTCTTCGATGTATTCATCGGAGCAATAAACCTCTTTCGCCTCTACCTCGGCAATCTTTTTAAGCTTATATGAAAGCGATTCTCTCTTATCGTCGCTTTCAGCTTTGAAAGCCATTCCGAGGATTCCAATTTTCTTTTTTGAAAGATCGAACTTCTTTTTCAACTGTTCAATGAGGAAATCCGGCAGACCTTCGTTAACCAGCATGGCCGAATGCCCGAGGAAGAATCTATTATTCGTAAAAGCAGAGATCTGCATGGTGTCTTTAAAAAGACAAGGTCCGGCAGCAAACCCCGGCTTGGGGAAATTCTTGGTCCTCGGGTAATTCTTAGTCATAGCATTATAAATCTTAAAGAAATCAGCCCCATATTCCTGGGCTATCATAAAAAACTGGTTGGCTATGGCAAACTGAACATATCTCCAGGAATTAGTAAATAGTTTCGCAAGCTCCGCTTCCAGGGGCGGAACCTCTATCATCTCGGCAGTCAGAGCGCTGAACAGCTTTTTTGTTTCCGCAACAGCTTTCCGGTTGAACCCGGATATAATCTGCGGCAAACCGTACAATTCTTCCATTGCCTTGCCTTCAAGTATTCTCTCAGGGCAAAACACCACTTCCAATTTCGGATGCGATTTTTTAAGAAAAATATTCAATTTGCCGGTTATCCCCGGGAAAAGCGTGCTCCGAAGGATAACAATCTGACCATTTCTCAGATACGGCATAATCTGCTCAAAGAAGACCTTCATATCGTGGAATCTCGGATTAAGGTGTTCATCTACCGGAGTACCTATTATGACTACTACAAACTTCGAAGAAGTTATAGCTTCAGGCGAATTCGTTGTTAATAGTTTTTTGCCAATAACTTTACGAAGTATCGGCTCGGCGTTTTCTTCAAGAAAAGGCATTTTGCCGGAGTTTATCTCGTTAATGGCTTTCTCGTTGATATCATAGATAATGACTTTCTTGCCTTTATTTGCAAAAGCAATAGAAAGCGGAAGACCAACATGCCCTGCCCCGCCTATAACGCATACATCGTACTTACCTGTCGCCATAAGAACTCCCCAAAACACCTTGTTTGATGCTTAGAAGGTTGGATGCTTGGATGCTTAAAAGCATGCTCAACCTTTCTGCAATCTCATGCGTAACGCGTTAATTCTCTTACTTAAAACAGTTATCTTATCTCTAAGCGACTGCTCAACATCCAGATAGCCGAGTTCAAAACATATTTCAAGAACTGCATCTGCTTCCGCTAAAGATGCGACGGCAATAACCAGAAAATTTGCAAAATCCTTTGCTGACTTCCTGTTCTTGCCTTCAGCGATGTTAAGAGCAACAGATACTATCGCTCGCTTA